>WNFP01001556.1_pt1 | contig 22181 bp, 23 predicted proteins | sample 5400201 | NCBI WGS metagenome assembly WNFP01 (sample SAMN13153355, study PRJNA577476) | soil metagenome | isolation source: 115 cm saprolite under Madrone tree | place: USA:California | collected 2016-06-14
ACTTGCATGTGTTAAGCACGCCGCCAGCGTTCGTTCTGAGCCAGGATCAAACTCTCGTTTGAATCTGGTTGCTTGGCGAAAAAAAATCCCGGGATTTGCATCCCAGGCAGCCTGCCAAGCGAATTGTTGATCGCTCGAAATTCACTCAGACCATTGGCGCTCGAAAAGCTCCAATGGTTTCGAACAGATTCTGGCACATCGTATCGGTTGTCAAAGAGCGAAGCCCCCCTGTCTTGCAGAAAGGCACATCCACAGCCCAAGAAGTATGCCAAGAGGAGCGAGGAATGTCAACAACGGAATAACGATATCCACAGGCATCCACAGCGGGGCAGTAGGCACTTGCGGCGTGGTAGGATGCGCGCGGAGACGTATTCGTGGCTGGTGCAAGAAGGAGATCGGTTACAGGCACAGGGGGGCTTGCCCTTCTTGAGCGGCGCATTCTGGCCGGACTGAAGAAGCAGGACATGATCCTGCCAGGAGACCGCGTTGGCGTAGCGGTGTCCGGCGGGGCGGACTCCGTGGCGCTGCTACTGTTGTTGCTGGAGCTGCGTGAAAAGCTGGGCGTCGTCCTGAGCGTAGTGCACTTCAATCACAAGTTGCGTGGCAGAGCCTCCGATGGGGATGAAAAGTTTGTCGCGAAGCTGGCCGCGAAGCACGGGTTGGAGTTTCACTCGGCTTCCGTTTACGTTGCAAAGAAAGCGAAGGAAGACCGGGCCAATCTTGAGGACGCGGCGCGGAGGGCACGCTACGATTATTTCCGTTCGCTGGCGGAATCGGGAGTTTGCGGACGAGTCGCAGTGGCGCACACTGCAGACGATCAAGCGGAGACCGTGCTCGCGCATCTCCTGCGCGGGACAGGACTCGCGGGGCTTGGGGGAATTCATCCGGTCGCAGGGCCGGTCATTCGCCCGCTGCTGGGCATTCGGCGGGGCGAACTTCGGAGTTTCTTGCGGACTCGGAAACAAAACTGGCGCGAAGATGTCACCAACCAGGACACAAAGAGGATGCGCGCGCGCATCCGGAAAAAACTTCTGCCGCTCCTGGAGAAACAGTTTCAGCCGGCGATCGTTGAACACTTAGCTTCGCTCGCCATGCTTGCGCGGGAGGACGAGGCGTTCTTGGACGCTTTGGCGGGAGCGCGAATGAAGAGTTTGGTGCAGAAAAAGGATGAGCAATGGCGAATCGTGATCGACGATTTGATCGCGGTGGGAACGCATGTGGAATCTAACACCGAGAGCACTGAGGCCACAGACAAGGCGGCGAGGACCAGAGCGCTAAGCACGCGTATGGTTCGACGGATCGTGGCAGGCGTCAAAGCTCACGCGGGGCAGCTTGGGGCGGGGCATGTGGAGGCGGTGCTGCAAATGGCGCGCAGCGGACACAACGGGAGTTCGCTGACGCTGCCGGGTGGAGTAAAAGTGCGAAGAGAGCGGGACGCACTCGTGTTTCACGCTATCGAAAATGGGAGCGCGCGACATCCACAGAGTTCGCTGAAGAAATATGAATACAAGATCGATTTGGAGAAAGGCCAAGCGGAAGTAAGTGTCGCCGAGCTGGGGTGCGTATTCCGCCTCAGGGTGATTGACTGGCCTCCCAAGAGAGGGGAAACTAGAAGGGATGAGGCGGTTCTGGACCGCGACCGGTTGCAATTTCCGCTGGTGCTGCGGCATTGGCGCCCGGGAGACCGATTGCGACCCCAGGGTCAACGCGGCGTCCACAAACTGAAGCGCTTGTTGAACGAAAAACGCGTCAGCCGCTGGGAACGCGACGGTTGGCCGGTGCTGGCGAGTGGCAGCGAAATTGTGTGGGCTCGCGGCTTTCCTGCTGCAACTGAGTTTGCCGCGAATGAAAGGACCCGAGCGGGAATTGTGATCGCCGAGGAAAAGTTTTGAGCAGTCGAAAGGGAGCGGCGTATTCCGCCGCGCGAATCGCCGCACGCGTGGGAGTGCTGGGGAGAGAAGTTTCGCGGGAGTTCCAGGGGCGGCGGCTGGATGTGATTGTGACGCTGGACCGCGGCTTTATTTTCGCGGCCGACCTATTGAGGCAAATTGACGCGCCGGTAGTTTGCCATTTCGTGCGCGAAGAGGTGCGGGACGTAGAGCACAGCGGGCACGCGCGGCGTGAAGTATTTTTTGGCGCTGGGCCGGAGTTGAAAGGCCGTGACGTGCTGGTGGTTGATGCGGTGCTGGAAAGCGGAGTGACGCAGGAATTTTTGCTCCGGCGGCTGGGCGAAAGCAAGCCCCGCTCGATCCGCCTAGCGGTGCTGCTGGACAAGCCGGCGAAGCGGCGAGTCGCCCTGGAGCCCGATTACTTTGGCTTCCGGACCGCATCTAATGAGATGTGGGTTGGATACGGCCTGGCGGCGCCAAACGGGATGGGGCGCAACCTCCGGCAACTTTCGTCCGGAGAGAATGTCGCGCCCAGGAAAAGCAACAAGGGGCGGAAGAAATAGACGAGTTTTGATTTTTTCCGGCAGTTGGCAAGATTAGTGAGGACAACGTGAATTCTAGTTCCACGGCAAAAACAATTTTGTTCTGGGTTTCAATCGTGTTCCTGGGCGTGATGCTCTGGAAGCTGGTGTCTGCGAACGGGGCACAGCAGCGCGAAGATACGCCCACCTACAGCGTGTGGATGCAAAAGGTCGATGCGGGCGAAGTGAAAGAAGTGACGATGTACCTGAAGCCCAACAGCTACGACCTGCAGGGCGAATACAACAAGCCCGCGAATATGAAATTCCAGGTAAGCATCCCGAAGGAAGAAGCGCCGACAGTAACGAAAGCGCTGCGGGACAAAGCGGTCCAGTTGAAGGTGAAGGAAGTGGCCAACGGCGACTGGGTGTTGATCCTGTTGAATGCCGCGCCGCTGATTCTGCTGGTGGGCTTTTGCTTGTTCCTGATGCGGCAGATGCAGTCGGGCGGAAACAAGGCATTGAGTTTTGGCAAGTCGCGCGCGCGTTTGCTCTCCGCGCAGCAGAAGAAGGCTACCTTCAAGGACGTCGCTGGGACCGACGAAGCCAAAGAAGAGCTGCAGGAAATTATTGAGTTCCTGAAGGATCCCCAGAAATTCCAGAAATTGGGTGGAAGAATTCCGAAGGGTGTGCTGCTTGTCGGGCCTCCAGGCACAGGCAAGACCCTGCTGGCGCGCGCGATTGCGGGCGAGGCTAACGTTCCGTTTTTCTCGATTTCCGGTTCGGATTTTGTGGAAATGTTTGTGGGCGTGGGCGCGAGCCGCGTGCGCGATCTGTTTGAACAGGGCAAGAAGAATGCTCCGTGCATTATTTTCATTGACGAAATTGATGCGGTTGGACGCCATCGCGGTGCAGGGCTTGGCGGCGGACACGACGAACGAGAGCAAACATTGAACGCGTTGCTCGTGGAGATGGACGGGTTCGAATCGAATGAAGGCGTGATTTTGATCGCGGCAACCAACCGGCCTGACGTGCTGGATCCGGCGCTGTTGCGGCCGGGCCGATTTGATCGCCGCGTGGTGGTGGCGCGTCCGGACGTAAAGGGCCGCGAAGAAATCCTTCGCGTGCATACCCGCAAGGTGCCCATCGGCGATGACGTGGAATTGTCCATCATCGCGCGCGGCACGCCGGGCTTCTCCGGTGCGGACCTGGCAAATCTGGTGAACGAAGCAGCCTTGTGGGCTGCGCGCCAGAACCGCAAATTTGTCATGATGGTCGACTTCGAGATGTCCAAAGACAAAGTGATGATGGGCGTCGAACGCCGGTCGATGATTTTGTCGGACGAAGAGAAGAAGAACACCGCTTATCACGAAGCCGGGCATGCGTTGGTTGCGGCCATGACTCCGGGCGCCGATCCAGTTCACAAGGTAACGATCATTCCTCGCGGCATGGCTCTCGGCCTGACCATGCAGCTGCCGGAAGACGACAAGCACACCTACACGCGCGAATACCTGGAAGCCATGCTGGCGGTATTAATGGGCGGGCGTTCGGCGGAGGAGATTTTTCTCGGCCACATCACTACCGGCGCAGGCAACGACATCGAACGTGCCACGGACATCGCGCGAAACATGGTCTGCGAATGGGGTATGAGCGAACTGGGGCCCCTGGCTTACGGCAAGAAGGACGAGGCCATTTTCCTGGGCCGCGAAATCGCGCAGCACCGCGATTATTCGGAAGACACGGCCATTCAAATTGACAAGGAGGTGAAGCGCATCGTCAACAGCGGCTACGATAAAGCCAAGAATCTTCTGGCCAGCAACCGGGATACGCTCGAGCGCATTGCTCAAGCACTGCTCGAACGCGAAGTGATTGACGCCAACGAAGTGAAAATGCTGATGGAAGGCAAGCCCCTGCCGGAAAAGCCGCGCACGCCTCCCACGCCGCCGCCGCAGGCTGCGCCGAGCACTGATCCCAAGATGGTTCGCCCGGAATTGCGGCCAGCGCCGGGATTTACGCGCGGGGAAAACCCGGCAAAAGCGTGACGAACGCCTTCACGACTTACTTCCTTTCCACGGAAAGCGTAGAATAGCGGCATGGGATTGAAGGACGGCGAAAATCTGCATGTGGTTTGTCCGTGCTGCCAGGCGAAGCTGACCGTTGATCCGGTTTTCGGCGCCGTGCTATCGCATGAAGTGCCGGTCAAGCCTGGCCCGAACGTCGACCTCTCCGATGCCCAGAAAATTCTTGCCGAACAAAACCGCCAGCGCGAGGACAAGTTCGCGGATTCCTGGTTCCAGGAAACGAACAAGGAAGACATCCTGGCGAAGAAATTTGAAGAGGCGATGAAGAAAGCCAAGGACACCCCCGCCGGCAAACCCATCCGCGATTTCGACCTCGACTAGCCGCGCGCTCCGGTGATTCCTCCGCACTTTTCTGCATCCTGTGCTGTATCTTCTTCCGCGCTACAATTCTACTGGCTATGCCCCGGCGCAAACTCTTTCGTATCAAACTCAAATCCCGCACGCTGGTCCTCGGCGAACGCACGCTCGTGATGGGCGTACTGAACGTCACACCGGATAGTTTTTCCGATGGCGGCAAATTTCTGGAGCTGGGAAGCGCCATCGAGCAGGCCTACGCGATCGAGCGCGCCGGCGCCGACCTTCTCGACATCGGCGGCGAATCCACGCGACCGGGATCCGCCGAGACGCCTGCGTCCGAAGAGTTGGATCGCATTCTTCCTGTTCTCGAAGCGCTTCGCGAACGCCTCAAGATTCCCATTTCCGTAGACACCCGCAGGGCCAGCGTGGCCGAACTCGCGCTGCGCGCGGGAGCGGAACTCCTCAACGATGTATCCGGCCTGAAAAACGACCCACGGATTGCCGAAGTGGCCGCGCGCTACGGCGTGCCGCTCATCCTGATGCACATGCGCGGTGAGCCGCGGACGATGCAAGTGGGGCCGTTTGCCCGAGACGTGATAAAAGACGTGTTGCAAGGACTTCGCCGGTCCGTCGCCATCGCGCGCAAGGCTGGCGTGGCGAAATCGCAGATCATTCTCGATCCCGGAATCGGATTCGGGAAGAACTTCGCACAGAATTACGAATTGCTGAATAAACTGCCGCAACTCGCGAAGCTCGGCCATCCGCTGCTCGTGGGCACTTCACGCAAGGGCTTCCTCGGCGCGACCTTAGCCAGGGACGGCAGCCCTGCGCCGCCGGAGGAACGCATTTGGGGAACCGCCGCAACGGTTACGGCGAGCATTCTAAACGGAGCGCATATTGTCCGCGTACACGACGTTGCCGAGATGTTTCAGGTCGCGCGCGTCGCGGATTGTCTGCTCCATCCGAAACAAAGGCCAAAAAGTTAAACGCGGAGCCGCAGAGGGCGATGAGAATGCCGCCAGCGAGATACCCTAGAGAACACTTCCTTCGGTATAATCCGCGCGGCAACAGGTATTACGAATCTCAGTTCAAAATTTGCAGGAAAAGAGAACCACCTCATGCCGCGCCGCATAGCATTTCATATTTTTCTCCTGCTTAGCTTTGTCGCCCTGATGCCGTCTCTCAAGGCTCAGATTCCGGCGGCGAAGCAAAGCCCCTTGGTGCCTGCTCAAACCACGCAGGCGGGTTGCTCTGCGACAGCGGCATCCTCGTGCGCGGAAGCAGCCGCAAAGATTTTGCCGATCGTGATGCGCGCCTCTCCGCTGGAGGAAAATCTGCGGCGGTTGACGGACGAAATCGGCGGTCGCGTAACCGGATCGCCGGAGATGGCGAAGGCCGTGGAGTGGGGTGTCGGTGCGTTTCGCGCGGCCGGCGTGAATGTTCACACGGAGAAGTACGTATTGCCGGTTACTTGGAGCGAGGGCGACACTCGGCTCGAATTGCTCGGCGCAGTGAAGTTTCCCGTGCGGTTGAAGGCGGAAGGGTGGTCACCGGCGATGTCATCGGGCGGGGTTGAGGCGAACCTGGTGGATGTTGAGTACGGTACCGATGCTGATTTTGCGAAGGCTGGCGCTTCAATCAAGGGCGCGATTCTGCTGGTTCATAGCGATATCGGATCAACATGGGCCGATCTCTTCAACGAATACCTGCGGCCGCCGGCGATTATTGAACATGCTCTAAAGGAAGGCGCGCGGGCCATTCTGTGGATGGGCGCGCGGGAAAGACTGCTGCTGTACCGGCACACGAACTCGCTGGTTGGCGCGATCGACAAGATTCCGCAAGCGGTCGTGGCGCGCGAAGACGCCGTGCGTTTGGCAAGGACCGTCGCGGCCTATCAGGGAAAGGTGCGTGTGCGCTTCGACATGCCTAACAAGATTGGCGGGCCAATCGAGCAGGAAAACGTGGTCGGCGAAATTCGCGGCTATGAGAAGCCCGATGAAATCGTCATTCTAGGTGCGCATCTGGATTCCTGGGAATTGGGCACGGGAGCGCTCGACAACGGCTGCAACGCGGCACTGGTGATCGAAGCCGCGCGAGCAATCAAAGCCACCGGCCTGTTGCCGAAGCGGACGATCCGCTTCGTGCTCTTCAGTGGCGAGGAGCAAGGCACGATTGGTTCCTACGAATACGTGAAAGCGCACCGCGCGGAGCTCGATAAAATCCGCGCGATGATCACTTTTGATGCAGGCATCGGACGCGTCACGGGGTATTCGCTGGGCGGCCGGCGCGACATAGAGGCCGGTGTGCGCGAAGTCCTAAAACCTCTGGAATCCTGGGGCGCGAACGCTCACACCTATGACGCTTCCTTCGGCACGGACAATTTTGATTTCATTCTGGAAGGCGTACCCACGCTGGTGGCGAACCAGGAAGAGGCCAACTACCTGCCGAATTATCACGCCGCTTCAGATACCCTGGACAAGGTAGATATGCGCGAGCTGAAGCTGCACACCGTGCTCGCCGCGCTGACGGCTTGGGGAATTGCCGACCGCGTCGAACCGCTAGGCAAGCGCCTCTCGCGCGACGAACTCGACGTTCTGGTCAAGGAAACCGGCCTCGACCAGCAGCTCAAGCTACTTGGCTACTGGGACGCCTGGGAGAGCGGAGCACGCGGCCGCAAGCCGTAGACTCAGTATCGATTCGCCCGGAAATCTCGCGTGACGGGCATTTCTTTGGACGCATCGCATCTATCGTGGCGGCCTTCCCGGTATACTAGAAGCGTGACAATCGCAGAGAATGGCATTGAGCGGCGCTCCATTCTGGCAGTGGACTATGGCCGCGTGAGAATCGGACTTGCTCTCGCCGACGCAGAAACGCGGATGGCGCAGCCGTTAAGCACAATGGAGCGCGTCAACCGCAACGAAGACATGCGGCGGCTGCGTGAACTGGTGCGCGAACACGGCGTGAAGCTGATCGTCGTGGGATTGCCGCTGCGGCTGGACGGCACGCGCGGCGAAATGGCGGAGGAAGTGGAGCGCTTTGCTCAACGGGTGCGGAAACAGGTCGGCGTGCCGGTGGAGATGCTGGATGAGCGGTTGACGAGCTGGGAAGCCGAACGCCTGCTCGAAGAAGTTCAGGGACGATTCATCCACGAAGAAAAACTGACTGGCGGCAAGAAACCGAAGAACGTGCAGGCCAGGATGTCGGTGGACGCCGTGGCGGCTGCGGTGATTCTAAAAGAGTATCTGGATCGGCAGGAGCACGCGGCCGAAAAGGCCTGAGCGAAGTAAGGAAGTGAACCGGTGAGGCAGCATTGAAATATTTTCTCGCGCTATTGCTGGTAATTGTGTTGGTTGCCGGGGGCGCCGCGGCGTGGATCTGGTACGGCATCACGAAACCGTACCAGGGCTTTGCCCCGGGAGGCGTCTTCGTTGATGTGCCGCATGGAGCTTCGCAGCGGTATGTGGCGTATCTCTTGCAGAAGAATGGAGTGGTACGCAGCGCGCTGGCCGTCAGGATTTATGCGCGGCAGCATCCGAAGCGCACGCTTCAGGCGGGCGAATATTTCTTTGACCATGCCATGGCCGGCCGGGACGTTTTTTGGAAGCTGGCGAATGGCGAGGTATTCCAGCAGCCGTTCACGGTGCGCGAAGGCGAAACCGTGTTCGACATCGCGCGCGAACTGGAAGCGGGAAAGTTCATGCGCGCAGGAGATTTTCTCTACGCCGCGGGCGACCCGGCGCTGATTCGTGATTTCGCACCCGGGGCGCAGACGCTTGAAGGTTTCCTCTTCCCTGCTACCTATGAACTTCCCCGGCACCCGGCGGCCAGCGAATTGACGGCGGAAATGGTTCGCAAGTTCAAGGAAGAGTGGAAACGGATTGGGTCGTCGTCGGCCGGTGGACCAACAGACGAGGGCGATCATCGCGCGGTGAACAGAATCGTGACTCTGGCGTCGCTTGTGGAACGGGAAACGCCGAAACCTGCAGAGCGGCCGCTGGTAGCGGGTGCATTTGAAAACCGCCTTCGCAAAGGAATGCGCCTGCAGTGCGACCCGACGGTCATTTATGGAATGGAGCGCCTGGGAAAATACAACGGGTCGCTATCAGGAAAGGATCTGCAGTTCGATTCCCCCTACAATACCTACGAGCACGGCGGACTTCCTCCGGGGCCGATAGGAAATCCCGGTGAAGCGTCGTTGCGCGCAGCGCTGCGCCCGGCGGAAACGAACTATCTTTATTTCGTGGCTAACACGCAGGGTGGGCATTTTTTCAGCGCGACTCTGGCGGAACACAACAGGAATGTGGTGAAGTATCGCCGGCTACTGGCAGGCTTGCCGGCGGATCCACCGCCGCCTCCTCCGGCCCCGCCCCGCCCCAAGAAAAAACACACCACGCCGCACCGAGGCAAAGCCCGATGAGCGAAGACTTGAAAACGAAGAAAGCGCTGATCCTGGAAACCGCGCGGGAGATCAAGGTGCAGCAATGGACGCCCGCGGAGATCGACCAGTTGCGGCGGCGGCTCCTGGCAGAGCATGGCGAAGCCGGCAAAACAGGCATGGAATACATCGCCGACGTGCTGAAAGACGCGGGGCAAAAGGTAATGATCAATCAGCAGGAGGAAGCCGAGGAGCAGTACGAAGAGGAGTTCGAGGATCTGCTGCACTTCAAGACGCTGGAAGATGCCGAGGTCAGCATCATGCGTCTCGACGAATTGATGCGCAAGTTCCACTCGCAGGGCGAACACGCGGCCGTGGAGCGCGTCTTGAACGTGGCGCGGCTCGGCAAACGCCGTGCGGAGATGATTTCCCGCAACCACAAAGTGGAACCTCACAAGCGCCTCGAAAAGGAAGAGATCGCCGGCTGGTTCCGCATCTGGCTGGAAACGCCGGATGCCTTCTTCGACTGGCTGGATGTTCGCAAACAGGCGCCGGATTTTCGCGCCAAGTTTCCGCAACTGGAGTCCGAGGAATGAGCGCGCCTGGAACGGTTGCGCCAGGAAGCGGTGCGCTGGAGCTGCCCCCTTTTTCTCTGGACGTGCAGGCGCTGGACCTCGGGGGCGATGTGAAAGCCGTGGGACTCGAACTGATCGAAACTCAAAATCGCGAGCCGGTACGCGGCAAGGATGCCGCAGCGATCTGGTCAGCGGTCTTCCCTGCTCTTGCGGGGAACGAATCGTACGCCGTCGATTTTTTCAGCCACGTCGAACGGGTGCGGGAGTTTTCTAAGACGCGGCAGATCGCGCTCCGGGAAGCAACCGAGCGCTGCGTCGTGCTACCGCAGCCAAATCAAGAACAATTGCGGCAGATCTTCGAACGCTTCGAGGGCGAGACATTTGGCTTCCGAGCGGGCACGGCATCGCAATCCGCCGATGCCGCGCTCGAAGGCGATTTGTCAAAGCGCGGGCTGGACGCCTACCAAGCGGCGTATGCACGGTACACGCTTTGCGCCATCTGCGAGCCGGAGGACGGCTGGGTGACGATGCTGAGTGAATCGCTCTGGACCAGCGAAGTCATCCGGCGGGTTCGGCCGGCGGTTCAGCCATTTGACATTTACATTGCGCGGCCTAATTGAATGTCTCTGCGGCCGCGACTTGCCGTGATTGACCGGCATCCAAGTGGTTGTTAGATTGCTTGGTTTGTAAGTGTGAGTCCGGAACTCATTGATGCGACGTGTGAAAACATGCCTGCTCCTGGTGACACTGGCGGCCATTTCCTGCGGCTGCCACCCTGGAAGAGTTGTCACAGGTCACACCGTCGTAACGCAGAAGCCGGTCGCAAAGGATGCCACGCGTGAAGAGCTTCTGGAGGCCTACAACCTGATCGCACGCAACATCAAAACGCTGAACGCCGCCGTGGTGCTGAAGCCAACCGCGGGATCGAAGTACAGCGGCGTCATTGACGAATATCACGAGGTGAAGGCGTTTCTTCTGGCGGTGCGGCCAGCGGAGATTCGCGTGATCGGGCAGGCGCCAGTGATCGGAACGACGGTGTTCGACATGTCCAGCGATGGCGAGACGTTTCGAGTTTCGATTCCCTCGAAGAAGAAATTCCTCGTCGGACAAGTAGCCGGCGAACGTATCAGCAGCAAGCCCATCGAGAATCTCCGGCCACAGCATCTGCTGGATGCACTGCTCTGGCCGGAAATTCGCAAGGAAGAAGCGGTGACCCTGCGGGAGTTTAACGACGAGAACGCTAGGTACTATGTCCTGACCGTCCTCCGCGGCAGCCGCCAAATAGAAGTTCTGCGCGAAATCTGGTTTGACCGTTCAGACCTGCAGGTCGCTCGCATGCTTGCTTTCGGGCCGAAAGGTGTCCTGCTTTCGGATGTTCGCTTTGGCGACTGGCAACCTACGGATGCGGCTACTGGGCAAACTGCTCCGGCGCCATCATCGACTGCCGCGGCCTCTTTCCCTCGCGCAATTCGAATCGAAAGGCCCCACGACGACTACAAGCTCGATTTGCAGGTCACAAGGGTCATCATGAATGAAGAGATTCCGGCCGAGCGTTTCAAGATCGAGCAACCGGCTGGAACGGAATTGGTGCACGTCGGCGAAGCTAGCGAGAACAAACAGCCATGATGGGTGAGCTGATCGTCCGCAATCTCCTTCACCGCCCCCTGCGCACTCTCATCGGAGCAATGGGAATCGCAGTGGAGGTTGCTCTCGTCGTCCTGATCGTCGGGCTCACCAGCGGCCTGCTGACCGAGACGGCCAGGCGCATTGAAGGCATTGGAGCGGACATCATGCTCCAGCCGCCGTCCGCTTCTTTTCTTCTCGCTTTTGGCAGTGCGCCGATGCCCATCAAAATTGGCGACAAGCTTGCGGAATTGAAGTACGTCCAATCCGTGGCCCCTGTACTGTTCCAGTTCAATACGTCCGGTGTCGAAATCGTTTACGGAATTGAGCAAGAGAGCTTCCGGGCTGTCTCCGGCGGATTTGTGTTTCTTCAGGGGCACGACCTGGAAAGCCCGGACGACATTCTGGTGGATGACATTGCCGCGAAAACGAAAAATATACAGCCGGGAGAGAGCTACCGGATCTTTGATCACGACTGGCACGTCGCGGGAATCGTCGAGCATGGAAAGGGCTCGCGCCTCTTTGTTCCTCTCGCCACGCTCCAGGAACTGGTGGGCGCTCGCGACAAGGCCACTATTTTCTTCGTAAAGTGTACGCGCCCCGAACACACCGAAGACGTCATGGAAAATATGCGCCATGTCCTTCCCGGCTATACCGTAAGGCCGCTCAAGGATTACCTCTCCCTCATGACTTCGACGAACATTCCCGGCCTCGAGGCCTTCATCAATGCGATGATCTTGCTGGCCATCTCCATCGGATTGCTGGTTATTTTTCTTACCATGTACACCACCGTGATCGAGCGCACCAAGGACATTGGCGTTCTGAAATCGCTCGGTGCGAATCACTGGTTCGTCATTCGGGCGCTGCTCTCGGAATCCGCGGCGCTGTGTGTGCTGGGAATCGCTGCCGGCATCGGACTGAGCTATCTGGTGCGGGCCGGATTTATCTGGAAGTTTCCAACCCTGACCATTCTTATCACTTCCGGATGGATTCTTCGCGCTGCGGGCATCGCGCTCATGGGCGCGCTGCTGGGCGCGAGCTATCCCGCTTGGCTGGCGAGCCGCAAAGATGCGGTGGAAGCGTTGTCTTACGACTAGTGCAAAAAGAATTTGCCGCCGAGGTCGCTGAGTACACGGAAAACAGGAGAAAGGGCCGCGAGACAAGCGGGATGGCTAGGCACGAATGGGAATCGCAGCTACAATACCTGAACCTGCCGAAGGGCTGATTTTCCAGGGAAAAAAGAGCGTGGAGCCGATACTCAGAACAGAAAACTTGTGGAAGCTCTACCGTGCTGGGAAGGTGGAAGTCCCGGCCTTGCGTGGCGTGAATTTTGAGGTCCAGCCCGGCGAATCGGTCGCGGTCATGGGACCCTCGGGCTGCGGCAAGTCTTCTCTGCTCTATGTCATCGGTGGCCTGGCGCAGGCCTCCCGCGGCAAAGTGCTGGTCGATGGGAATGATCTCACCGAATTGAGCGACGGCGCTCGCACCAAATTGCGCCGCCACAAAATCGGCTTCGTATTTCAGCGTTTCAACTTGCTCCCCACCCTGACGGCCAAGGGCAATATCGCCATCGCGCAGTTCATTCATGGTGACGGCTTTGACCCGCACCGCTTTGAAGTCGTCACGCAAATGCTCGGCCTCGCCGGACGCATGCATCACAAACCCTCGGAACTTTCCGGCGGCGAGCAGCAGCGCGTAGCCATCGCACGCGCCATCATCAACGAGCCAAAAATTCTCCTGGCCGACGAGCCCACGGGAAACCTCGACTCGAAAAACTCCGAAATCGTCTTGCAGATGCTGCGCCAGCTAAACAAGGATCTCGGCCAGACCATCGTCATGATCACTCACAATCCGGAAGCCACCACCTATTTCGACCGCGTGGTGCACATGCGCGACGGCGTTATCGTCGACGGGGTGCCTGCGGACTGACATGCCAAGCCTTGGCCAAATTCTTTCCCGGACGTTTTTCTGGTCCTACGAGCGCGGCACCTGGCAGTACGACGTTGCAGTCATCCTGATTCTGGTCTTCGTCCTCCTCACTCCGCGGAACTGGTTCCGCGATAAGCCTCAAAGCGGCGCGCTGGTGACACCCGGTCAAGTGCAATTGATTTCGAAAGACGGAAACCGCTTGAAGTATCGCGTGGATGCGCGCATCCTGGCGCCCCCGACGAAGCTCGCGCTCCAGAACGACTTGCACACCGCCTTGCAGGAAGCACTGCCCGAACTGCATAATGGAAATTTCTCCATCGCCAACATCGAACCGCTCCGCGACGAACAAGGCACCGTGATTGCGTACCAGGTAGAAATTCACCATTCGCCGTCATTCTGACGGTCGTAACACTTTCCTTCGGGGTATCCTTGCAGCTCGTTCGCGCATCTCTTTGTATATGTTAGGATTACGAGTGCCTACATACGCTGTCGCATCTTTAAGGGATAGAGGTCACGTTTGAGACGTCTAGTTTTCCCGTTTCTCCTGATGGTTGGTCTTTGCGGCGCCGCGTTCGGGCTTCGACCCGTCGCCGCGCAGGCGACTTCGAGTTGGACTCTAGATGGCGTCCTGGCCATGCTGGATAAGTCCGCGCAGGACTTTCATTCCCTCACCGCCGATATCGAGCACATCAAGTATACCGCGGTGGTAAAGGATACTTCGACCGAGAGCGGCCAGATATGCGTGCGGCGCGATGACAAGATGCGCATCGATTTTCAAAAGCCCGATCCGCGAACGATCCTCCGAAATGGCGATTCCCTCTTCGTTTTCACTCCTAAAATCAATCGTGTCGAGGAATACAACATTGGGAAGCATCGTTCGTTTGCCGACCAATATCTGGCGCTGGGATTTGGAACGAAAGGGGAGACGCTCAGGAAAAACTATGTCGTGACCTTGATCGGGGAGGAAGAATTCGACAACCACAAGACCGTCGTGCTGGAATTAACGCCGAAATCAGATCAGGCGCGCAGTCAGATCTCCCGGATTCGCATGTGGATCGATGAAGCTTCCTGGCTGCCAGTGCAGCAGAAATTCTTCGAGACAAGCACCGACGACTACTTCCTCTCCCATTACACACACGTAATGAAGAACCTGAAAATCGCCGATGCAAAGTTCAAGCCCGACTGGCCAAAGGGTGTGCGAATAGAAAAGCCCCGCGGATAGTTCACATCTTACTACCCGCGGTTTCTGTGTACGCCTTGATTTCCGTGCGCTGAAGAGTCTATTCGCTAGCTGCCCGCCGCCCGCTCCTGCGCCAACAATTGCTCCTTGCGTGAAAGCCCCCAGCGGTAGCCCGCTAGCGCGCCGTCTTCGCGAATAACGCGATGGCACGGCACCACGATGGAAACCGGGTTCGTCGCGCAAGCTCGTGCGACGGCTCTCACCGCCTTGGGCTGCCCAAGGGATCGCGCGACTTGCGAATACGTGCGTGTCCGGCCGCGGGGAATCCTCTGCAATTCCTGCCACACCCGCCTCTGAAACGCCGTCGCCTGAAGGTCGAGCGGGAGTTCCATTCGAGGCTGTTTGCCTTCAATGCGCTGCACAATCTCCCGCACCCAGCGTTGAAACGAATCCGCGGCCACCGCGATCTCCGCACGCGGATATTCCTCACGCAGTTCCGCGACCATGGCGTTCTCGGCATCGCCGAGATAAACGGCCGAGACGCCGCGCTCCGTTGCAGCCACCAGAACTTTCCCCAGTGGCGATTTCGCAATTGTGTATCCGATCTTCATGCCCTTTCCTCCCTTTCGATAAGTCGCCGGCGTCATGCCGAGCTGTGCGTTGCTCCGCTCGTAAACCCGGCTCGATGATCCATAACCTGTTTCGTACAGCGCATCCGCAATGCTCTTGCCCGCGCGAAGCATGGCTTTGAATCGCTTGACGCGCAACGCTTCGGCTAGCTCACGCGGGTTTAGCCCGGTCACCTGCAGGAACGCCCGTCGCAACGTGGCTTGCGTGGTCCCCAGGGTCTTTGCCAGTGCTCCCAACCGAACGCTTTCTTCCGAAGATTCGGCTAAATGACCGGCGGCGCGTTGCACCAACGCCACCGGTCCGGCAATTTCATTCGGGCGGCAACGCAGGCAGGGCCGGTAACCCTGCTTTTCCGCTTCTTCCCGGGTGCGGAAGAAAGTGACGTTACGCCGCAGTGGCCGGCGCGCCGGGCACGAAGGACGGCAATAAATACGCGTCGAGCGCACCGCCAGCACGAAACTTCCATCAGCCCGGGAATCGCGCGCCAGTGTGGCACGCCAATACCGCGCGGCTGCGTTCGCTGAGATGTTGTGTACGAAATTGATTTGTATTTGGCTCATGTTCAACACGCTAAAAGTAGCGCAAAGGGAAAAGCCATTCTATCCGCAAACGCTCGGCAAAGTAATGAAGTGGAGGCAGACCAAAATACCGGGCAATCAGGCTTCGCCCGAGGCGGGAACCGGAGCTGTGACCGGCGCCGACGTCGGGTGCGGCGCGGTAATCACCAGAATGACGGCCGTAAGAATCACCGCAGCCGCAAGGACCGTGCGCAGTGTTATGGTCTCGCCCGCAATGAGCCACCCCAGGAACAGCGCCACGACCGGATTCACAAACGCATACGTGCTCACGCGCGCTGCAGTGCTTTTGTGAATGATGTAGATGTAGGCGCTGAAGCCGATGCCCGACCCGAATACGATGAGGTAGACAAGTGCCAGCCAGGAGCGAACCGAAATCGCGCCAACGTGCAGTTCTCGGAATTCTCCCGTAATCAGCGCGACAACCAGTAGAATCACGCCGCCCGCAAAACTCTGCATCGCCACACCCAGCATCGGCGAACTGGGCATTCCCCCATGTTTGGAATAGATCGAACCGCAGGCCCAGGCCAGGGAAGCAACCACCAGCACCGCCGCTCCCCACGGATCGACGCGCTCCGAGCCTCCCAGGTGCGCTGGCCCGACCAGCAGTGCCATTCCCGCAAATCCCATTAGCAGACCCATCGTCACTCGGGGAACGGGCCTCACGCCGCCAGGACGGAGCCAGTCCACGACCACCAGCCAGAGCGACACTGTCGCCACCAGGAGTGCCGTGATTCCAGAGGGTACAGTCTGTTCTGCCCAACTTACCCCGCCATTTCCAACGAATAGCAGCAATGCTCCGGCGACAATAGCTGTGCGCCAGTGTATGGCGTTCGGTCGGATCCCTGTCTTGTAGCGAAAAATGGGGTAAAGAAGAATCCCCACGACAACGTGGCGCAGCCCCGCCAGAATCAAGGGGGGAAACGATTCGACCCCGATGCGGATCGCGAGATAGGTGGAGCCCCAGACGACGTAGACGGCGGCAAACGCAACCAGAACCAGCGTTGTCATGCGGGCAGGAGCCTGCGGCGAGGGCGCGGCAGTTTCCACAGTACGTTGAGCATCGAGTTCCGGAGTGGACATAGTTTTTATTTTTCGCCTGTATCGTTCTTCTATGAATACCGGCGAAGGGCGCTAGTGTCGAGCACCATATTGGTAGAGTCTTTTCTGAGGGAATCCACAGAATGTAGTGGGTGGGTTCCGGTACCATTACTAAGTGTTTCAGGTTAAGACACTTCCGCCGTTTTCCACAGGTTGACGCTGGCAACTTCTAGTGCCATCTTATCGCTCCACACCACACAAGTGTGGACGGGGAAATTCCAGAAAGCCAGTTTTGCAGTTCAGTTTGTTGGGCCATAGCCAGCGACTTTGAAGTGCCGTCTCTGAGGGCTAAATGAGCGCAGCGAAGTGCGTCACCCCACTTGAATCGTGGCCAGCCAAGCCAGCCGCGGAACGTCGCCAGCCGTCTCTCGGACCGCAACCTGTGCCCGATGCGCCGCGCGTTCCTGAGTTACGCATAGCGCCGCTTCTAGTCCCGGCCGAACCGCGCCGCTTCGTACGAGTGCCCACGCATGCCGTGGGCGTGCTTCCGGAACACCGGGAATACCCCCGCGCCACTTTGAACTTGCCGCTGCGCCTTCGGAGTACTGGCGGAGTTCCCGAAGAATTTCCGGTTACTCTTGTCACCCGTAATATCAGTTCTACCGGCGTCTATTTCCTATGCCCCAGGCAACTGGCGGTTGGCGCCTCGATCGAGCTTGAAATCGTATTGGTCAGCAGGCCGTTGGGACTCGGCAACGTCGTCGTTGCAACGATGGCTCATGTGTGCCGGACAGAACCCGCTCGGACGCCCGGCTGGTTTGGAATCGCCGCCGCCTTCGATGACGTCCAGTTTGACCGGGATGACCGCATTCCTTCGCGTTATCTCAAGCCGTAGGCTTCTCGCACCCATTCAATTCGGCAATATCTCCCAAAACCGCCTACGTCATCCATCTCAGCTCTTCAGAATTCGGCCTTCGCGAAGTTTCTGTTACCCTGAAGAACGATGCCCGTCAAAAGCAAACTCACCATAGAAGGAGTTCTCTTCGACTGGGACGGCACTCTCATCAATTCCTATCAAGCTGATACCTGCGCGTACCTGGCCATGTTCAGGGAGATGGGCATCGCCTGGGGACTCGAAGAGCTGGAGAGAAATTACTCACCAAACTGGTATCAGGTTTATCGCGCCGCGCGGTTGCCTCGAAAGCGCTGGGAGGATGCCGACTGCCTCTGGCGTACCCATTATGCAAAGCACCGGCCGAAGCTGATCGCAGGTGCGCGTCGGGTCCTCTCGAAACTCCGCGACGCTCATCATTTTGGTCTGGTCACCAGCGGCGATCGCGACCGTGTCGCGCGTCAGTTGCGTGAGTTCCGTTTGACAAGACTCTTTGCAGCGCGCGTCTGCAGCGGAGACACCCTGCGCAAGAAACCTCATCCGGAACCGCTGCGCTTGGCATTGCGCAAAATGGAGCTGCACCCCTCCGCGTGTGTGTACGTCGGCGACGCCCCGCAGGATGTCGAGATGGCCCGCCGCGCCGGAGTTCGTTCCATTGGCGTGCTCGGCCCCTTCCCCACCGAAAAACGCCTGCGCGCGGCGCGCCCGGAGTTTCTGATTGGCTCGATCGAAGAACTGCCAGAGGTTCTGAAGAAATTCCTTCCCTGACAAATCGCTTGCTCAGCGAACCCGCTTATGGCTTCGGCGTGGCGGTAGCCGTCGCCGGCGCAGCGTTTTGCGCAGCATTGGGCAAGGGTTTGAAGTCCGTCCACTTGATGACCAGTCGAACTGGAATCGCCAGCCCCTTAAGATTGAGAGTGGCATCCGAGCGTGTGTAGTTCGGGAACCAGTATTTTCCGTCAACATTTTCGCGATACGTCTCGAACAGGCCGAAGGGCAGATCCGCGACCGTCCGTACCTCGCCCTGGTCGGTCACCCATTTCCCATAGGTTTTCACGATTTCCAGATATTTCGCATCCACCCACACGATGCCGTCAAAATAGGCCTTCACGCGTTCGACCATCCTGGGCTTGGCCTGAAAGAGGTAGCAATCAATCTCATCCACCTGCTCTTTGCCCAGGTATTTCAGATCGTATTTCGCAAGTTGCGCCGTCGTCAGCGGAAACACCGGCACGCGCTGCAATCCTTCGAGATCTTCCGACCGCAGAAAGAGATGCGGAAGTGTGGAAATTGGCTTTTCCACTACCTTCTCGAATAGCTTCCCATCCGCATCGCGGCCCGGCTGAGTCACTAGCACAAATTCGCCTGACGGCTGCCCGTCCGGCCCAAACTCTTGGATGCGAATCGTTTTCCGGTACGTGTAGTGCGTGCGCGAAACGATATACTCATCTTCTTTTTGCGAAAACCGCCTGACGATTTCCGCTTCGGGAAGCGAAGGCGGCGCCTCTGGTTCTGCTACGGCTCCGATGCGGTTGACGTGGTGCTCGGGCGGCGGCGCGAGCGGCCCTTGCGGTGCATCCTGCGCGCCCGCCGGCCATACCAGCACGGCGGCTACAAAAAGCAGCGCAGCCGACGGCAGGACGAACGAGAAGTGTTTGCACTGACTCATGCTATTGACCCGGCTCATAACAAGTTGGATGCGCCCAATTCGTCTTAGGCAGCTTCACGCGGCCTGCTAAGTCAAGAGTCTACCGCACTCCGCGCGTACCGCCCTAGCAGGACAACTCTGGCGAGCATGCGAGGAAGAATCGGGAGCTCTCTGCTACAATTTTGACGATTCGTGAACGAAGCCAAACAAGCCAAGCGCTATCTCGTCTCAGGCATGGTCCAGGGTGTGGGCTTCCGCTATTTCACTCAAGACGTTGCGGAGAAGCTGCGCGTCAGCGGCTTCGTCAGGAATTTGGGGGACGGCCGCGTCGAAGTGTTCGCCATAGCCACGCCGCAGCAGCATGCCGAATTGCGGGCCATGCTCGAACGTGGACCGCGCTTCTCGAGCGTCAGTGGCGTCCAAGAGGAGCCCGCCATTCCCGATCCGCAATACGAGGGCAGCTTCATCATCAACCCCAGTTCGTGAATTGCGCGAACAGACTTGAAGTCAAAAAAAACGAGGAGCCGTTCGAATGAACGATTTGAAGAAGCTGATCCGCGAAGTGCCGGACTACCCGAAGCCGGGAATTCTTTTTTATGATCTGACTACCCTGCTAAAGGACAAACAAGGCTTTCACATTCTGATCGACCGGCTCTGCGACCACTATGCGGGTCACACGATTGACGTTGTGGCTGGCATCGAAGCGCGCGGTTTCATCTTTGCCCCCGCCCTGGCCTACCGGCTCAACGCCGGTTTCGTTCCGGTCCGAAAACCAAAGAAGCTCCCCGCAAAAACCGCCAGTGTCACCTATTCCCTCGAATATGGCACGGACACTCTCGAAATCCACGAAGACGCCATCAAGCCCGGCCAGCGCGTAATCATTTGCGACGACCTGCTCGCCACCGGTGGCACCGCCGCCGCCACAGCCAAGCTCATCCAGCAACTCGGCGGCACCGTCGAAGGCGGCGCCTTCGCCGTCGAACTGACTTTCCTCAACGGCCGCAAAAAATTGCGCGGCCTCGATGTCTTCTCGCTGATCCAGTACGACAAATAGGAAAAACCTTCAGCGATGCCGTGGCTGTACCGGGCGTAACTCACTTTCCTTGATGGCGCGAGTTTCGTTGGCGAAGGGCTTCGAAGAGCACAACGCCTGCGGCAACCGAAACGTTGAGTGATTTCACCGGTCCAGTCGTCGGCAGCGAAACAACGAAATCGCACCGCTTGCGTGTCAACTCATGCAGCCCTTGCCCTTCGCTGCCTAGCACAATCCCCACCGGCGACGTGTAATCCACCTCCGTGTAATTCTTCTCCCCTTGCTCATCCAGGCCCACCAGCCAATAGCCCGCTTCCTTCAACTCCTCCATCGTCCGCACCAGATTCGTCACTTTCGCCACCGGCAGATGCGCCAGCGCTCCCGCCGAAGCTCGCGCCACGGTATCGGTAAGCCCTGCCGCGCGCCGTTCCGGAATCACCACGCCGTGCGCTCCCGCAGCCAGAGCCGTTCGAACGATCGCCCCCAGATTGTGCGGATCTTCCACTCCATCCAGCAGCACAATCAGCCCCAACTGTCCGTGACCCGCGTTGGCATGCGCCAGAATGTCTTCGAGGCTCGCCGCCGCGCGTGCCGCCGCCAGCGCCACAACTCCCTGGTGGTCTTTCGAACTGGCCAGCCGGTCAATCTGCCCGCGGTCTTCGAACCGCACCGGGACGCCCTGCTTCCGCGCCAGCTGCACGATCTCCTCGACTCGCGTGTCCTGCCGCCCCTTCGCAATCGCAATGCGATCGATAGGGCGCCGTGCCTCCAACGCTTCCTTAACGGCGTGTATGCCAGTCAGTTTGTCCATGAAGTAAGGAGTCTACCGTTGCTCGTCTACACTTGAAAGCCAGGCAATCAGTTTTTTCGCCGAAACGCTGCCTGCATTCCGGTGTCTTTGTAGGGGCGCAGCACGCTGCGCCCTCTTCCATCACAAACTCAATCCCCTGTCGAACAAAATTCGAGAATCCGCTCGCGAGCCGATTTTACTTGCGCTCCGAAGGCTGCCGCCGCCTCGTCCAGCAACAGAATCACCCGGTCCAATTCCCCTTCCCCCGCCCGCCCTGCCAGCGCAAGCCGAATCGGATGAAACAATTCCCGGCCCCTCAAATCCATCCCTTCTTTCATGGCCGTCACAATCTCTTTGAATCTGTCCGATGTCAGCCCTGCCCCATCCAGCAGCCGCAGTCCCAATTCCCGGAGCACTCCCCTCGCCGCGTAACGCGACATCACCGCATGGCTCTCTACCCGCGAGAGGATTTCCCGAGCATCGTAGTGAAAAACCAGTTCAAGCAATTCCGCCAGCGCCGCGCGATCCGCAGCGTGTCCTCCCAGCATCGAAGCGGCCCGTTCGCACCATGCCTCTTGTTCTGCCGACGCCCCCGCGATCAACCACCCGCGCTCGCGGAGAATCGCCAGCACATCCGTTCCTCTGAACGGATTCGCAGCAGCAACCGGACCATCAGAATGTTCCGCAGGAACCATCAATGGGATTGTAGCGAACCATGATCCGCTCGTTGTAGTGGCGGGTCTTTAAGACCCGTTCTTCCCTTATCCGTGTCGAGGCGCAATGTTGTTGACTCTCAGCCTCGAATGGCTTCGCCCAGGCCGTCGCACTCTTGCAATTCAGCGGGAACTCAGCGTCGCCACCACATGCGCTGCAATGGCTTCCCCACGCCCGATGGCATCCACACCTTCGTTGGTCTTGGCTTTGAGATGAATCTTTTCCACTCCGACGCTTAGCGCCATTGCCAACGCCTCGCGCATTTTCGGAAAATGCGGCCCCAGCTTCGGCTTCTCCGTAATCACCACCGCATCCACGTGCTCGATCGCGAATTGCTTTTCATCCAGCAACTTCTTCGCATGTTCCAGAAAAAGCATGCTGTTCGCGCCCT
>WNFP01002234.1_pt1 | contig 22153 bp, 14 predicted proteins | sample 5400201 | NCBI WGS metagenome assembly WNFP01 (sample SAMN13153355, study PRJNA577476) | soil metagenome | isolation source: 115 cm saprolite under Madrone tree | place: USA:California | collected 2016-06-14
TGCGATGCTCGCGATGGCGCTGTTGATCGTGCCGACGGCGTTGGCACCACTGGCAGGGAGCATGTGGACCGCCGTGCTGATCGTCAGCGTGGCTGTGGCGGCGCACCAGGCGTGGTCTGCCAACGTGTATACGCTGGCGAGCGACATGTTCCCGCGCGCTGCGGTGGGCTCGGTGGTGGGGATCGGCGCGTTCGCCGGCGGGATCGGCGGCTGGGCGTTCCAGCGCGCCACCGGTCGGATTCTCGAGGCCAACGGCAACAACTACACTCCCATCTTTATCGTTTGCGGGCTTGCCTACGTCTCGGCCTGGACCATCATTCACGTTCTCGCTCCGCGGCTCGAGCCCGCGAGCACCGCATGAATCGCCACGAGGTACTGACTATGCGCCAATCCGTCCCGCGACGAGCCTTCCTTACGGCCACCGCCGCAAGCGTAGCGGGGGCAGGTCTGACCCCCTCGCTCCCCCTCTCCACGTTGTGGAAAGGGGGACAGGGGGTGAGGCCCGAACCATTGAAGCTGGGCGTCGCCAGCTATTCGCTCCGCAACTTCCCCCGCGACAAAGCGATCGAGATGGTGAAGGCGCTGGGCACACCCTATATCAACCTCAAGTCCATGCACCTGCCCTACGAGCTGTCGCGGGACGAAGTGGCCGCCGCGCGGCGTGAAATCGAGGGCGCGGGCCTGCGCATCGTGGGCGGCGGCGTGATCACCTTCGAGCAGGACACCGACGAAGACGTGGGGAAGTACTTCGCGTACGCCCAGGCGGCCGGCATGCCGCTGATAACCGCGCACGCCGACGTCCAGATCCTGCCGCGCATCGAGCGATTCGCCAAGCGATACGACATCAAGGTCGCCATCCACAACCACGGCCCGGAGGACAAGCGGTTCCCTTCTCCCTATGACGCCCTGAAACACGTGCGCGACATGGATCGGCGGATGGGACTGTGCATCGACATCGGGCACGCGGTCCGAGCGGGCACGGACGTCGTGCGGGCGATCGCGGACGCGGGTCCGCGGGTGCTCGACATGCACGCCAAAGACCTGCGCGATCCGACCACCGCGGCGAGTCAGTGCATCGTCGGCGAGGGCGTCATCCCCATCGCCGCGATCCTGCGGCAGCTCGAGACCATCGGATATCAGGGTTACGTCAATTTGGAGTACGAGATCGACGCCGACGACCCGCTTCCGGGGATGAAGCAGTCGTTCGCCTACATGCGCGGTGCGCTCGCCGGGATCGACGTCGCCCGCCGCAGCCCGCGCTAAGAAGGGAGTAAGGAGATGATACTACCTCTGTTGGTGGCGCTCGTCGCCCAGGGCGCGCAATCCGCTCCCGCGCCCCCGAACGCGCTGACCGCGGCCGAGCGCGCCGCCGGCTGGCGACTGCTGTTCGACGGTCGCACGCTGCGCGGGTGGCGTGGGTTGGGCTACGACAGCGTCCCCACGGCGCATTGGGTGGTCGTGGACGGCACGATCAAGAAGATCGCGAGTGGCGACGTCCCGAAGCTTCCGGATGGCCAGCCGCTGAACGGCGGCGACCTGATGACCGTGGACACGTTCGGCGACTTCGAGCTGACCTGGGAGTGGAAAGTGACGCCGGGCGCCAACAGCGGCCTCAAGTACAACGTCTCCGAGGAGCTCTCGGTCAAAGAGGCGCCGAACCACGCTGCCTTGGGATTCGAATATCAAATCCTGGACGACGACCGGCACCCAGATGGAAAGCTCGCGTCGCATCGCGCCGGTGCCCTGTACGACCTCATCGCGCCGAGCCGGCCGACGCACGTCCATCCGGTGGGCGAGTGGAACCAGTCAAAGCTCGTCTTCAAGGGGAACCACGGCGAGCACTGGTTGAACGGCGAAAAGCTGCTCGAGTTCGACCTTGGGACGGCGCGAATGGACTCTTGCTTAGCCAAGAGCAAGTTTCGCTCGCTCCCCTGGTTCGGCGAGCGGCGCCGCGGGCACATCGTCCTCCAGGACCACGGCGACGAGGTGTACTTCAAAAACATCAAGGTGCGTGATCTATGAAGCGCCGCAAATTCCTGAAGACGGCCTCTGCCGCCGGGATGGGCCTCGCGGGCTCGCCGCGGTTCTCCTCTTGGCTCCGCTCGCCGGGCGAACAAGTCAGGGTTGCCGTCATGGGCATGAACGGACGGGGCACGGTGCTGGCGCGCGGCTTCGCCCGGGCGGCCCACGCCGAAGTCGCGTACGTGTGCGACGTGGATTCGGTCGTGCTGGCCAAGGGCGGTGCCACCGTCGCCGGCGTACAGAGTAAATCGCCCAGAGCGGTCGGCGACTTTCGCAAAGCGCTCGAGGACAAAGACGTGGACGCCCTGGTGATCGCGGCGCCCGACCACTGGCACACCCCCGCCGCGTTGCTCGCGCTGCAGGCGGGGAAGCACGTGTACGTCGAGAAGCCGTGCGGGCACAACCCGCGCGAAGGCGAGCTGTTGGTCGAGGCGCAGCGCAAGTACCGGCGCGTCGTGCAGATGGGGACGCAACAACGCTCCGCGCCCCGTTCGATCGAGATCATCCAGGCGATCAAGGAAGGCGCGATCGGGCAGCCCTATCTCGCGCGCACTTGGTACGCCAACACGCGGGGCCCGATCGGCCACGGCAAACCGGCACCCGCCCCGGCGAACCTGGACTACGAGCTGTGGCAGGGCCCGGCGCCGCGTACGCCGTACCGCGACAACGTCATTCATTACAATTGGCATTGGTTCCGGCGCTGGGGAACGGGCGAGATCCTCAACAACGGCACGCACGAGATCGACGTGGCCCGCTGGGCGCTGGGCGTGAGCTACCCCACGCGCGTGACGTCCGTCGGCGGTCGCTATCACTACGCCGATGACTGGGAGTTCCCCGATACGCAGGAGGCCTGGTTCGAGTTCGCGGACGGGAAAACCATCATCTGGCAGGGGCAGAGCTGCAACGGCCTGACCACGTTCGGACGGTCGCGCGGCACGGCCATCCTGGGCGCCGCCGGCAGCGTGGTGCTCGACCGCGACGGTTACACGATGTACGACCTCAAGGAGAAGGTGATGAAGTCGTCCCTCGCGGCGCGGGCGGCAGACGGCCTCAACGTCACCGCCGACGACGAGATGACGGCTCTGCACATCGACAACTTCGTGGATGCGATCCGCACCGGGAGCGCGCTGCGGCAGCCGATCGAGGAGGGCGCGAAGAGCGTGCTGCTGGGCCACCTCGGCAACATCGCGCAGTCGACCGGCCGCGTCCTGCGTGTCGACGCCTCGTCGGGCCGCATCACGGGCGATGAAGCAGCCATGAAATCGTGGCAGCGGGAGTACGCCCCGGGCTGGACGCCCACGGTGTGAGCCCGTGACCGCCGTCCTCGACCCAGACCGCTTTTTCGATTCCGATCCCGCGGTCCGCCGCATCACGCGGGATCTGTACGAAGAGACGCGCCGGCTGCCCATCGTCTCGCCCCACGGTCACGTGGATCCGGGGATCCTGGCCCGGGACGAGCCCTTCCCGGAGCCCGCGGCGCTGATGGTGCAGCCCGACCATTACATCCTGCGCCTGCTGCACGCTCATGGCGTCTCGCTCGAGTCCCTCGGCATTCCGCGCCGGGACGGAGCACCCGTCGAGACCGATCCGTGCAAGGTGTGGCAACGCTTCGTCGATCATTACTACCTGTTCCGCGGCACGCCTACCGGCGCCTGGCTCGATTACGAGCTGCACGAGGTCTTCGGCATCGGCGAGCGGCTGTCCGGCGAGGCGGGACCACGCATCTATGACGAGATCACCGAGAAGCTGGCTTCCCCCGAGTTCCGGCCCCGGGCGCTGTTCGAGCGCTTCGCGATCGAGGTGCTCGCCACGACCGACAAAGCCAGCGATCCACTGCAGCACCATCAGGCCATCCGGGACTCCGGGTGGCAGGGACGCGTGATTCCCTGCTTCCGCCCCGACGCGGTGTTTCAGATCGCGTCCCCCAGCTGGCCGGCCGAGCTGGAAGCGCTGGGTCGGGAGCACGGCGCGCCGCTGGTGGACTACGCTGAATTCCTCCACGCGCTGCAGGATCGCCGCGCGTTCTTCAAGAGCATGGGGGCTACCGCCACCGACCACGGGGTGCTCGAGCCCTACACCGTTTGGCTCCCGCCCAACGAGGTCGAGGTCCTGTATCAACGGGCGAGGCAGCGCGACGTAACGCCGGCGGACGAGAGGCGCTTCATGGGCCACGTGCTGATGGAGATGGCCCGGCTGTCGCTGGAGGATGGTTTGGTGATGCAGATTCACGCCGGCGCGCTGCGGGACCACAACCGTCCGCTGTTTGAGCGGTTCGGTCCCGATCGGGGCGGGGACATTCCCGTCGCCACCGAGTTCACCCGCAACCTGCGCCCATTGCTGAACGCCTACGGCAACGACTCCCGCTTCACGCTCGTAGCGTTCACGCTGGATGAGTCCACCTACAGTCGCGAGCTGGCGCCGCTCGCCGGGCACTATCCGGCCATGCGCTTGGGACCGCCCTGGTGGTTCCACGACTCCCTGGAAGGCATGCGACGCTTTCGCGAGCGCACGATGGAGACCGCGGGGATCTACAAGACCGCCGGCTTCAACGACGACACGCGCGCGTTCTGCTCGATTCCCGCGCGGCACGATCTGGCGCGCCGGGTCGACGCGAGTTTTCTCGCGGGACTCATCGCGCGCCATGTGATCGACGCGAGCGACGCCCGCCGCATGGCACGGGCGCTCGCCTACGACCTGGCGAAGCAGACCTACAAGCTGTGACGCCGGACCCTCACGTCGTCCGGGCGCCAGGGCGGGTGAACCTGATCGGCGAGCACATCGACTATTGCGGCCTATCCGTTTTCCCCATGGCTCTCCGCCGAAGCGTCCGCATCGAGTTCAGCCCCCGCTCGGATCGAGAGATGCGCCTCGCCAACCGTGACCCCGGCTTTGCGCCGAGCGCGTTCGTGCTGAGTGAGAGCATCCCGCCGGGTCCGGTGGGAGATTGGAGCAACTACGCCAGGGCGGCGACTCAGGCCCTGGCCCGGCGATTCCCGGCTCTGCGGGGCATCGACGCACGGGTGGAGACCGATCTCCCGATCGCCGCGGGGCTCAGCTCTTCGTCAGCGCTCCTCGTTGCGATCGCCCTCGCCATCATGCATGCGAACCGGGTGACGATGGCGTCGCTCGAGCTGATGGACCTCTTGGCGCGGGGTGAGCGCTACGTCGGCACCGCGGGCGGCGGGATGGACCAGGCGATCATCCTCGGTGCCCGAGCCGGATGCGCCTCACGAATAGACTTCCACCCGCTCCGACTCACTCCCACAGCCGTGCCCTCTGGCTGGCGGTTCATCGTGGCGTGGAGCCTGGTGCACGCCGAGAAGTCCGGGGGCGCGCAGCAGGCGTACAACGAGCGGACGCGCCAGTGCGACGAGGCGCGGCGCCTGGTGGCCTCGCGGCGTGGTCTGCCCGAGGACACCGCCTACGCCGCGCTCCTGGCGGCGGCCTCGGTCGATGAGCTGCTCAAAGTGGCGGGAGCGAGCATGCCACAGGTACTCTCGCGACGGTTCCGCCATGTACTCACCGAGGGAGCACGCGTACGGCAAGCGGAGGCGGCCATGGCCGCTGGGAACCTCGAGGCGTTCGGGCAGCTGCTCGACTCCTCGCATCAGAGTTTGCGGGACGATTACGAGGTGAGCCACGCCGAGCTGGACCGGCTCGTCGAGCTGGCTCGGGAGGCGGGCGCGGCAGGGGCGCGTCTCACGGGTGCCGGGTTCGGTGGCTCGATCGTGGCGCTGTGTCGCGTCGAGCGCGCGCCCGAGGTCGTGTCCGTTCTGCGGGAAAAGTTCTACGCCCCGCGCGGCGTGGCGGACGACGTGGAGCGGCACGTGTTCGTGGCCGAGCCGTCGGCGGGTGCGGAGGTTATGAGTGCGTGAGCGCGACGAGATCTGTGTTGTCGAAGTACGACAGTCACTCAAACTCCCGATAAGCACCAAAGGTGGCTAACTGATCTTCGCCCAGCTCGGCGGGGATCGGCAGACGCGGTTCGTGGAGTTTGTCGCATACCTGATTCCACAACGCCGTGCGGGCATACCTCTGATGCACCTTTTGAAACGGAACGGATAACAACAGTTGTTTGGCCGCTCGAAATTCGGCTTTATCAATCAGCAGCTGTACTCGCCTTTCTATGATCCACTCGTCCTGAAGTGCGTCTACCTGGCTCAACCATTTCTCCCGTTCGGCCATGGTGTGTGTTCCCAATTTTCGAAGCACACTATCGCGTCCAACGACGACCTGGGGATGCAATCGGAGCCATTGCTCCTGAATGGATCCGAACGCCTTGGCGGCACGCTCGATGTCGCCGTCCAACTCAAGCAGCCTGGCCAACAACGCGCGCGCTACCCCCAGGCGGCTCGTAGAGAGAACCTGGATGGCCTGCTTCATTTGTCCTGTTCCGGCCAGCCAGGTACCGTAGTGAAGTCTCCATCGTTCGGTGGTGTCACCTTTGGCAGTTCTGATGGCCCATTTAAAAGCCGCGTCGAGGTGTTCCATGCCGGAAGGGGCCCAGAGACACTGATGCATCTCCGGGGGCTCTGGTCGTCTTCGTTTAGTCTTATGAGCCCTCGAGAGATCTTTCCATACCTGCACATCTCTCTCCCTGGCCCAATCGAACAGCGGAACTTCGCTGAGGGGTCTGAGCTTTACGTTCGGAACCTTCAAAGCGTAGACGTTCAAGGCCTTGTCTGAAGGGATCCAAAACTCCACGTGCCAGCGGGTTTCCTTGGGTCGTAGCTGCAGCTTGACGGACTGATCCCGAATGGGTCCGCCCTGGATTTCGACGTAGGCGTCGCTCTTGGCCGTACTCAGTCTGGCCCAGGCACGGTCTTTCCCGACACCGTAGCTCCATAACTTCATTCCGGGCGAGAGCGCTTCATCGGCAACGTGATACAGCCCTGTGCCCAATGACGGGGTAAAGGCGCCAAACGCGTTCGCGCGGAGTGGGATAGAACCTCGCCGCTTGGAAAATGAAACTCTGTATCTGGACCGGACGGTACAGCGGCATTGGACCATGACATCCAGGGGTGCGGTGAGCTTCCGGGGTTGTGAAAGATCGCGCGTTGTGTCAAGAAATCATCGTCGCCACCCAGTGAGTACTCGACCGACCATTGCATACCGAAGCGCAATTCCCGCTCACCGCAGGTGACATACACCCGCTGTCTCGTTCGATGGATCTTGTATAGCACGGTTTCGTTTTGGGTGGGAGAATGCGAAATGGGAAAGCTCACTTCGATGCCGCCGGCCACAAAGCAAAACCGGGGTAGGATGCGCGTAGGCCTGATGACGTCCGGAACATACAGGACTTCCTTGCCCGATCCCTTATGAATTATCGATGCTACTCTCCCTCCGAGGTCGGGACAGATCGCTACTCTGATCTTATCGTTCTCCAGAACGGCGAATCGGTACTTCTTGGGTACCGGTCGGTGGGACGTCTCGGAAAAGCTTACATAGGGGTACACACCATTGGGATCAAACGCGGTTGGGACCGGACCGGCTGGTAGCAGTTCGTGGGTCAAGACATAATCCTCACGCTCCATGCAAGCCAACCGCGTCATCTCGCCAGACCGTCGCTGAGCGCCTCCAGCATCTGTTTTCCCCGATGAACGGCTTCCGTGATCCGCTGTTGGTCGTAATCACGCTTACTGTAGTCACGGTCTCCGATGAAGGTGGCTAAGTGGGCGTCGAAGTCCTTCATTTGGTCCTTGATCTTCGTGCCGGAAGACTTGGACGCCAGCTCTCGTAGGATTCTGATTTTTTCGTAATCGACGATTCCTTCGCGTAATTTCTCGAACCGGATGCTGCTGTTCGCTCCGGGATACACCAGGAAAGCATCTCCCGCCGGCCACAGCGTATGCCGCGCGTCGCGCACCGGATCCGCGGGCCAGGCATCGTAGGCCCAGCGTAGGAATCCATCATAGCCGTACGCCGCGGAGTACCAACCGATGTACCTGGCTTCAATGGGTGGAGAAAAAACAAACGTGTTGGGCTTCTGCGGCGTGCAGCACACGTAGTACGTCGTCGTAGACCCTCTGGCCCAGCGCTCCTTCACTACTGTAAGGCTTGGCTCACTGGTTATGATCGGAGAGTAGTCGTCCAAGATCCGATCCAGCTCCGGATGCCAGTCTCCGGCGTACGTGATCTTCCACCTACTGGAATGATCCTTGATCACTTTGGCGGCGGCCAAGGTGAAGTTCAAAGGATTCTCATTGATCCCAAGATAGGTCTTGTCGAACCACCCCTTCTGCTCCAAATGGCGCTTCAGATCATCGAGAAAGACCGTCCAAACGGACTTGAACTCGGCGGATTCGGGCGACCATTCCTCGAACACATAGTTACCGGATTTGGCGTCGAGGTAGCGGAACCTGTGCCCCCACGGAACCGGCGTATAGATGGTGATGGCTTTGCTGACCCCGGCCTCCATGGCCAACTGCACGTACTGATCGAAGATGTTGTAGTCGAATTTCCAGGCACCGTCGGCACGCTTGGTCCATTCAATCATCGACCCTTCGATCATGTACGAGTTGTCCGACCAGGGTGAGTGCACGGCGTACGTGGTGATGTATTTGCCCCCCGCATCGGCATACAGGCGAAGGTGCTTTCTCAAGAGGGCTTTATGCTCGGCGGACCACGGCTCGAGGTGATAGTACCATGCCACGACCCACGGGTTTTGCCATAAGTCGAGCCTGAACTTCCAATCTCCCGGTTTGGGCAGTAGCTGATTTTGAACCCGTATTTTTAGCGGGAGCGAGACGCGACTCTTGTCCGAGCTGACGTCAATGGTCCCTTGATACAGTCCGGCCTCGGTGCCGGAAGGGATGTCCAGCGCAAGCCAAATGGGTCTCACCGTTCTACCCGGCAGGTCGAATCGCTCTAGCGGTTCAAATCTGTCCGGCATGAGATAAGCCGTGCTCGTGGCCGTTACGTCGCAGCTCGCGTCCTTAGCGCCATAGGGATAGTTCGACAGGACATAACGAACCAGATTGACCTGAAGATTGCCCTTGCTCAGGACCCTGCCTCGCGCGTTGACGAGATCGTTCGTGGTAATCCGTATCTGGCTCAAGGTGTCCGGCGACCAGATCAGCAGCTGCGCATTGAGTCGCTCACCTTTCCATCCGGTGTCTTCCCACCGTTGGGATTCGTTCGGTAAGTCGGGAGCCTCGCTTCTCATGTACAGCTCATCCGTCGAGCCGAACGCGGCATTCAACCCGCTTTTTTGTGTTGCCCACCGGAGCGGATCACCCGGAGCATCGAACGTGTACTCCGGCTGAAAATGCTGCTGCGGTATGGGGACTTTTGCGGGGTCGATTTGTGCGCGTTGCAACTGCGCGAAGGCGAGACCGGTAAGGGAACAATGGATGAAGACAGCTACGACCATCTTACCAGCCGTCATTTGTAGGAGCGTTCCTTTCGACCATGGAATTTGACGCCAGGGCGCCGCTTTTCAAGACGCGCATTACTCGAACCCCACCCGCGGCAGCGTGCGGAACAAGCCCCAAGCCGCCGCGCTCGCAGTCACCAGGCACACGATCCCAGGCAGCAGCTTCCCGTATAGCACGTATCCTGTCCCGAACAGCGCCGCGTAGATGACAGCGCAGCCCAGGAACCAGCACAGAAAAGCGGCGGTCACGCTCTCCCCAGGGTTCGGCGGCCGCGTCCTTACCGCCCCGTTCCAGCCCGGCCCCATGGGCCGGATGCGGTCATAGAACGTCTGGAGCGTGGCGCGATCGGTGGGTGGCGTCGCGAACGTTACGGCCAACCACCCGACAGTGGTGATGGCGATCCCGATCACGAGCTGGAGCGTTGGCGCGAGCGGCGGGAGCCCGAGGGCCCTGTGCACGAACTGGAAGTACACGGCGATCACGAAGGAGATCACCATGCCGGCGATCTCGCTCCACGCGTTGATCCGCCACCAGAACCAGCGTAGCAGGAAGATCAGTCCCGTCCCGGCGCCGATCTGGAGCAGAATCTGGAATGCCTGATAGGAGTTTTGGAGCCAGAGCGACAGGGCCGACGCGAGCGCGATCAACCCTACGGTGACGGCGCGCCCCACCCGGACGTAGTGGCGTTCGTCCTTGTCGGGTGCCACGAACCGGCGGTAGCAATCCTCGACCGCGTAGGAAGCACCCCAGTTGAGATGGGTGCTGATGGTGGACATGTACGCCGCCGCGAGCGAAGCGATCATGAGGCCGAAGAGGCCGTGCGGCAGATACACGAGCATCGCGGAGTACGCCAGGTCGTTTCGCACGATCGCCCGGTCGATGTGGGGGAAACGAGCGGCGATGGACGCGAGGTCGGGATAGATGATGAGCGAGGCGAGCGCCACGATGATCCACGGCCAAGGCCGCACCGCATAGTGGAGCACGTTGAACAACAGGGTCGTGCGCATGGCGTCGCGCTCGGTGGGCGCGGCGAGCATGCGCTGCGCCACGTAGCCCCCGCCTCCCGGCTCGGCGCCGGGATACCACGTGCTCCACCACTGCACCGCCAGCGGAACGACCAGGACGGCGGCCGCGGTGCTCCAATCCGAGAAGTCGGGCAGGAGCGACAGGCGCGAGACCACCGCGGGGTGTGAGAACAGCCCCGACAGCCCGCCGACTTGGGGGAGCCCGAGCGCTACCACGGCGGCCAGCACGGCCCCGACCATCGCGATAATGAACTGGACGAAATCGGTCAACACGACTCCCGACAGCCCGGAGCTTGCCGCGTAGAGCACCGTCACGGCCCCGCCGATGAGCACCGCCGTCCCGCGATCCCACCCGAGCATGACGCCGGCGATCTTGGTCGCGGAGAGATTGACCGAGGCCATGATCATCACGTTAAAAAACACGCCGAGGTAAATCGCGCGGAAGCCGCGAAGGAAGGCCGCCGGCTTGCCGGAGTAGCGCAGCTCGTAGAACGCGATGTCGGTGAGGGCTGCCGAGCGCCGCCACAGCTTGGCGTAGAAGAACACCGTGCACATCCCCGTGATCGCGAACGCCCACCACACCCAGTTCTGGCTCACGCCGCCGGTGCGCACGAGGTCGGTGATGAGGTTGGGCGTGTCGGTCGAGAAGGTCGTGGCCACGAGGGACACCCCCAGGAGCCACCACGACAGCCGGCGACCTGAAAGGAAGAACTCATGTCGGCCCTGACCGGCGCGACGCGTCACGGCCAGGCCAATGGCGACGACGACGACGGCGTAGAGCGCAAGCACGATCCAGTCGAGGGAGTCCAGTTTCATGACCCCCTGTGATGCGTTCTCGGAGGCGCGGCGTCAAGCCCACAAACGGATCCTTCGCCCCGCCGGCGCGAACGATCTGCTTGAAGTAGGTTAGCTCCGAAATGAGAGGGGAGCGTTTATGAAGACGGTGAGTCTGCAGGAGCAGGCCGCCGCGTTCCGGCGGCTCCACGACGGCCCCGGAATTCTCGTGCTCCCCAACGCCTGGGACGTGATCACCGCGCGCGTGATCGAGAGCGCGGGATTCGCCGCCATCGCCACGTCTAGCGCCGGTGTCGCCTGGGCGCTGGGCTACGCCGACGGCGAGCGCATCAGCCGCGGAGAGATGCTGGCGGTGGTCCGCCGCATCGCGTCGAACGTGCGCGTGCCGGTGACCGCCGACATGGAGGCGGGGTACGGGACGACCCCGGAAGCCGCGGCCGAGACGGCCCGCGGCGTCGTCGCGGCGGGCGCCGTCGGGCTGAACCTCGAAGACGGAACGCCCGACGGCCGCCTGGTGGACGTCGCCCTGCACCAGGACCGCATCCGCGCGGTGCGCGAGGCCGGGAAGGCATCCGGGGTCCCTCTCGTCATCAACGCGCGGACCGATGCGTTCGAAGTAAAGGAATGGTCGCCCGCGGAGCGGCTCACCGCGGCGGTGCGACGCGCCAACGCCTACCGGCGGGCCGGCGCCGACTGCCTGTTCGTGCCGCACGTGAGCGACGCGGCGACGATCGGGCAGCTCGCGCAAGAAATCGATGGACCGCTCAACATCATTGCCGGTCCCCCCGCCCCGGCCATCCCCGAGCTCGAGCGCCTCGGGGTGAGGCGCGCGAGCCTCGGTCCACGCGTGGTCCAGGCGGCTCTGGGTCTGGTGCGCCGGGCCGCGACGGAGTTGCGCGAGCGCGGCACTTACGACGCGCTGACCGACCTGATACCGTTCACGGAGCTACAGCGCCTCGTGGCGCCGACCCCTTGACGGGTTCGAACGCTCGGGTATATTTATACCGTTCAGTGAATATTAATGCTTTCGGGTTAATGCTTTTGGGTGGCACCGACATGTCGCACAACTGTTCGCTGAAGACCGTCGCAATTCTGAATCCGGCGACTCCCACTGACGGGAGCGGGCGGCGGGTGTAAGCGCGTAGGCGACTCAAAGCAAACCCCCGGCCCGCTCCCAACAGAGCGGGCCTTTCTGTTGACCGGGTGTGTAGAGGAGACACGATGCCCGCAGCCGACCGATCGCGCTGGGCCCACAGCCGCGCGCGGCAGCTCGACCCCTGGACGGAGCACGATGCCTGCGGCGTCGGATTCGTGGCGCGCGCGTCCGGAGAGCGCTCGGCCGAGATCGCGCGCCTCGCGCTGCAGGCGCTGGCGCGGGTCGCCCACCGCGGCGCCGCGGCCACCGACCGCTCCGGCGACGGTGCCGGCCTGCTCACTCAGATCCCTGCCCCGCTGTTCTACCGTGAGGCCGCGAGCCGCGGGATCGCGCTCGCCCCCGGTCAGCCGTTCGCCGTCGGCGCCTTTTTCCTGCCGCGCGAGCACGATGCGCTCGGCCGCGCCACCGCCATCATCGAGGAAGTGCTCTGCCGCGAGGGGCTCCCGGTGCTCGGCTGGCGCAACGTGCCGGTGGACCTGGACGTCCTGGGCGCGGGGGCCCGCGCCTCGTGTCCCACGATCCGACAGGTCATCATCGAGGCGCCTGCCGGTGGACGGCAAGACGACCCCACGTGGGAGCGGTCCCTCTATCTCGCGCGCCGCACCATTGAGCGCCGCATTGCCGAGGCGGGACCCGACCTCGAGCCGTTCTTCGTGTGCTCCCTTTCATGCCGCACGCTGGTGTACAAGGCGCTGCTCACCGGCACTCAGCTCGCCGGATTCTTCCCCGACCTCGCGTCCTCGGACTACGAGACGGCGCTCGCGATCTTCCACCAGCGCTACTCGACCAACACGACGTCGAGTTGGCCGCTCGTCCAGCCGTTCCGCATGCTCGCGCACAACGGCGAGATCAATACCCTGTGGGGGAACCGCAACGCGATGCTGGCCCGCGAGCCGGCGCTCGCCGGGCCGCTCTGGGGCGATGCGGTGGACCGCCTCAAGCCCGTGATCTGGTCGGAAGGAAGCGATTCGGCCAGTCTCGACAACGCGCTCGAGCTGCTGGTGCGCTCGGGGCGCGACCCGGTGCATGCCCTCATGATGCTCGTCCCCGAGGCGCACGAGGGCGCCGTGGAGATGGAGCCTGCCTTGCGGGGCTTCTACGAGTTCCACGAATGTCTGGTGGAGCCGTGGGACGGGCCGGCCGCGCTGGCCTTCTCGGACGGCGTGTTCGTGGGATCCGCACTCGACCGCAACGGCCTGCGGCCCTGCCGCTACAAGATCACTCGCGACGGACTGGTGGTGGCGGGCTCCGAGTCGGGCCTCGTGGACCTGAACCCGGGCGACGTGGTGGAGAGCGGGCGACTCGGTCCCGGCGAGCTGCTGGTGGTGGACACGCGGCGCAAAGCGATCCTGCGCGACGCGCAGGCCAAGCGCGAGGTGGCCCGGCGGCGGCCCTACAGCCGGTGGGCCGCCCGGGGCATCCGCCTGCTACGGCCGACCGCGGCCGTGCCCGATGCGCCGCCCGCGCCGGAGCCCGAGCGCGTCGCGCGACAGATCGCTTTCGGGTGGAGCTTCGAGGACCTGCGCTATGTGCTCGAGCCGATGGGGAGCGCGGGGCAGGATCCCGTGTGGAGCATGGGCGACGACACGCCCATCCCGCCGCTCGCGCGCATCCCGCCCGGCTTGTACGCGTATCTGCGCCAGCGCTTTGCCCAGGTCACGAACCCGGCGATCGACCCACTGCGCGAGACGCTGGTCATGTCGTTGCGGATGCATATCGGGCGTCGGGGCTCGCTGCTCGCCGACCGGCCGGCCGGACTCCGGCTCGTGCGGAACGAGCATCCCGTCCTTCTCGCAGAAGAGATCGCCGCGCTGCGCGCGGGCGCGGGCGCGCAGGTCGTTACCTTGGACGCGACCTGGAGCGCCTCCGCCGGTGGTGGTCCTGACGCGCTGCGCACCGCACTCGACGGGCTGTGCCGGTCGGCCGGGCACGCGGTGCAGGAGGGCGCCCGGATCGTGATTCTCAGCGATCGGGCTGCCGGCTCCGAGCGCGCCCCGCTCCCGATGGTCCTGGTCGTAGGAGCGGTGCACCAGCACCTGCTGGAGCACGGGCTGCGCACGCGCCTCGGGCTCATCGCCGAAGCGGGAGACGCCTGGGACGTGCACCACTTCGCGGCCCTCATCGGCTACGGCGCCGAGGCCGTGCATCCCTGGCTGGCCCTCGAGTCGGTGCACGCGCAGGTCGCGGAGGACGACGCGCGCGCCCGGTTCCGCAGTGCGGCCGAGGCCGGCCTGCGCAAAATCCTGTCGAAGATGGGGATCTCGACGCTTTCTTCTTACTGCGGCGCCCAGATCTTCGAGGCACTGGGGCTCGGCGCCGAGGTGGTCGACCGCTGCTTTACGGGCACCGTCTCGACGATTGGCGGGATCGGGTTCACCGAGATCGCCGAGGACGTGCTGGCGCGCCACCGGGCCGCGTATCCGGAAGCGGGGGCCGAGACGGTGCTGCCCGACCACGGACGCGTCCGCTACCGGCGCGACGGTGAGGATCACGGCTGGTCGCCACAGCTGGTGCGGTCGATGCAGGCCGCCGTAAAGGCCGGCTCACCCGAGGCATATGACGGTTTCCGCGCCCGCGTCGCGGCCCGGCTGCCCGCCAGCCCGCGCGACCTGCTCGCGTTCCGCGCCGTGCCTCCCATCCCGCTCGACGAGGTCGAGCCCGCGGAGGAGATCCGCCGCCGCTTCGTGTCGACCGCGATGTCACTCGGCGCATTGTCACCGGAGGCGCACCGCACGCTCGCTATCGGCATGAACCGGATGGGCGCGCGCTCGAACTCGGGCGAGGGCGGCGAAGACCCCGATACGTACGCCCCGCTCGAGAACGGCGACCGCGCCGATAATCGCATCAAGCAGGTGGCGTCGGGGCGGTTCGGGGTCACGACGCACTATCTGATGCGGGCGGACGAGCTCGAGATCAAGATCGCGCAGGGCTCGAAGCCCGGCGAAGGGGGACAGCTCCCCGCCCACAAGGTCACGGCGCTGATCGCCCGTCTGCGCCACTCGGTACCGGGCGTTCCACTGATCTCGCCGCCGCCGCACCACGACATCTATTCGATCGAGGATTTGGCGCAGCTCATCCACGATCTGAAGCAGGTCAACCCCAACGCGCGCGTGGGCGTGAAGCTGGTGGCGGAAGCGGGCGTCGGGCGGGTCGCCGCTGGTGTCGCCAAGGCCTACGCCGACTACGTGCTCGTCTCCGGCCACAACGGTGGGACGGGAGCCTCGCCGCTGTCGTCGATCAAGCACGCGGGCTCGCCGTGGGAGCTGGGGCTGGCGGAAACCCAGGCGATCCTGATCGAGAACGGGTTGCGCCACCGCATCGAGGTGCGTACGGACGGCGGCCTGCGGACGGGGCGCGACGTCGTCATCGCCGCGCTGCTCGGCGCCGAGAGCTACGGGTTCGGCACTGCCGCCCTCGTCGCGATCGGGTGCGACATGGCCCGGCAGTGCCACCTCAACACATGCCCCACCGGCATCGCGACGCAGAAGCCGGAGCTGCGGGCGAAGTTTCGCGGCACCCCGGAGCAGGTGGTCGCGTACTTCACTTGGATCGCGGAAGACGTCCGCCGCATCCTGGCGGGCCTGGGCTGCCGCTCCATGGACGACGCCATCGGCCGGGTGGAGCTGCTGGAGCGCGTGGATCATCCCGAAGTGCCCCGCGCGCAGATGCTCGACCTGTCGCTGCTCCTGACCGATCCCCTGGCGGGACGCGACGAGCCGCGCCGCCGCACGGTGCAGCGCAATGACCGTCCGGGCGTCGAGTCCCTGGACGATGAAATCCTCGCCACGCTCGAGCCGCGCCTCGACTCCGGCCGCCCGTTCGCCGGTGTATACGACATCGGGAACCACCACCTTACGGTGGGTGCACGCATCGCCGGGCGGATCGCAGAGCGGCGGGGCAACGTCGGCCTGCCGCCGGGATCGGTCCGGCTGCGGTTCCTGGGGAGCGCGGGTCAGAGCTTCGGCGCGTTCGCCCTTCCCGGGATGCATCTCGAGCTCGAGGGGGAGGCGAACGACTACGTCGGCAAGGGGCTCACGGGCGGGGAGATCGTCATCCGGCCGTTCCGCGACGCGGCCGCTACGGGCGGCACGGGCCAGCACGTCCTCCTGGGCAACACGGCGCTGTACGGGGCGACCGCCGGCAAGCTGTTCGTCGCCGGGGGCGCCGGGGACCGGTTCGCCGTGCGCAACTCCGGAGTGATCGCCGTGATCGAAGGTGCCGGCGCGCACTGTTGCGAATACATGACCGCCGGAGTCGTGGTCGTGCTCGGACCGGTGGGTCGCAACTTCGCGGCGGGGATGTCGAACGGCACCGCCTACGTCCTCGACGATACCGAGACGTTCTCGGCCCGCTGTAACACCGACATGGTCGCCGTGCGCGCGCTCGAGCCGCCGGACGAGCAAATCGTGCTCGAGCTGTTGCGCGAGCACTGCGCGAAGACCGGCAGCGCGAAGGCGCGCATGATTCTCGACTCGTGGGAGCGCTACGGGCCGCTGTTCCGGAAGGTGGCCCCCTACACGGCGCCGGTGGCGGCGGAGCCGGCGGCGGAGGAGGAAGCGGCGACGGTGTGAGGTGTGCGGGCGTTGCACCGGCGCAACGCCAAGGCTCCGGTCCTCGATTGCAAGCGGCAGGGCGCGGGAATTGCGGCGGTCACGCAGCACCCCCATGGTGGTCGCGAGCCCGCGCGTCGGCCTCGGCGCCTTCATCCTCAGTCTCGCGTTCGGCCTCGCCGCCTGCGGCGACACCAGCGGCCCGCGCGCGGGCCTGAATATCGTGTCGGGCGCCGGCCTGTCCGACACCGTGCTCTCGACCTTCAAGCCGCCGCTGACCGTCCAGCTCCTCGACGGGAATCGCCAACCGATGTCCGGCCAGACCGTGTACTTCAATACGAACGGCTTCGTGTTGGCGTCCCCGATCGACGACCCAGGGTTCGTGACCGACCGCCTGCCCGTGATCACCGACGCGAGCGGGGACGCATCCGTGTGGCTCGAGGCGAAGCAGTGGGCGGCGACCGGGAAGGTCGTCATTGTCGCGCCGAGCGGCCAATCGGTGGACCTGTACTACACTGTGCTCCCCGGTGCACCGGCCCGTGTGCGTGCCGACCCGGTTGATACTGCGCTGTACGTCGGCGGCACCGTCACGTTCCGGCCCTACATAACGGATGCTTATACCAACCCTCTCAAAGTCGTGCCGACGTACCAGTACCAGAGCCTCAATGGTGCCCTTTCCATCACTGGGTCCGGCAAGGCCACGGGGGCGGCGATCGGTCGCGGATCTGTGTCGGTCAGTGCGATGGGGTTCACCGACACCGTGTGGGCAAGCGTTGTTCCGAAGGGTCGTATTGCGATCCAAGAGGCTTATATCGTGGCGACGAACCTCGACGGGTCAGCCTTCGACACGGTCCCCACACCATGGTCGGGGCGCCGCTCGCTCGACTGGTCGCAGGTGAACGGCACGTTCGTCTACGATGTCAACGCGTCTGATTATCGAAGTCTGATTTCACAGGACACCAGCGGGCACGCCCGCACCGTCGTGCGGGACCCGCTCATGCGTAACGAATACTATCCGCGTTACGCGCACGACGGCTCCTACATCTACTTCACGGGCATCGACTCCCTCACCACGTGCTGGGGCGTGTGGCGCGTACACCCGGACGGCACGGCGCTCGAGCACATGGTCGCCGACACACTTGATTGCGGCCCCTACGCCTACCAATCGGGTCCCGCTCCGAACTACGCTTCCTCTCCTTCGCCCGACGGCACGCGCCTCGTGTACGTCGGTGGCAGGAACATCCCGTACGTCGGTGGCATCCTCCGCGTCCGAACCTTTGCGACTGGGGCCGACACGAGTCTCGGGGTCATTGGTGTCTTTCCTCGCTGGTCCCCCACGGGCGAATGGATCGCGTACGACAGCCTGGGGACCCTCATGTTGATCCGCCCGGATGGCACTGGCAATCAAGCGCTAGCCTTCCGCGGCGACGACGGTCTCGTCCGTGCCAGTTCGTGGTCGCCTGATGGTCAGTGGCTCGTCTACACTGGCTTCCCGTACTATGGCTGCCCCGATAGAACAGCTTGTTTCACCGGGCTGAAGATCGTGCAGGTAGCGACCGGGCTGAAGCTTCCATTGCCCTATACGGCTTGGTTAACCGACCCCACCTGGCAGCGTTGAGGCGCCGGCGAGGCCACAACCCCGCAGCAGCGGCAGCTCCAGCCCGTCCCGCAGCGCCTGCCAGCTCGCCTCGATGATGTTCTCCGAGCACCCCATTGTGCTCCACCGCTCCGCCCCACGGGCCGACTCCACGAGCACCCGAGGTTTGGCGGCCGTACCCAGATGCTCGTCGACGATGCGCACCTTGTAATCCACCAGGCGTACGTCGGCGAGCTGTGGGTAACGTGGCAACAGCGCCTTGCGTACCGCACAATCGAGCGCGTTCACGGGGCCCGCGCCCTCGGCGGCGGTATGGATCACCTCCCCGTCCACCCGTAGCTGCACCATCGCCTGTGCGGTCGTCTCGCCTCCGTTCCGCCCCTCGACGATCACGGTGAAGCCAAGCAGCTCGAACGGAGGCCGATAGTCGGCCGACGAGCGCCGCACCAGCATCTCGAACGACCCGTCCGCCGCTTCGAACTGCAACCCGGCGTGCTCCAGCTGCTTGATGTGCTGCAACAACTCCTGGTCGTGAGCGCCGTCGCCGGACGCCAGTCCTAGTGCATCGGCCCGCAGCCGGATGTTCTGCCGCCCCGACAGCTCGCTCACCACCACGCGCGTCTCGTTCCCCACGAGCGCTGGATCGATGTGCTGATAGCTCTCCGGCAGCTTCGCCACCGCCGCGACGTGGATGCCCCCCTTGTGCGCGAACGCGCTCGCGCCGACGTACGGCGCGTGCGCATCGGGATTCAGGTTCGCGACCGCCGCCACGAACAGCGCCACCTCCCTGAGGCGCCGCAGCTGCTCGGGCGGCAGCACCGCACAGCCCAGCTTGAGCTGCAGCGTCGCGATGACCGGGATCAGGTCGAGATTGCCGCAGCGCTCGCCGTACCCGTTGATCGTGCCCTGGACGTGGACGCATCCCGCGCGCACGGCCGCCAGGGCGTTGGCCACGGCGAGGCCGCTGTCGTTGTGAGGATGGATACCGAGCGGCGTGCCGAGCTGATCGCGGACGGCGTGCACCCGCTGTTCCACGATCTCCGGGAGCTCGCCTCCATTCGTGTCGCACAGGACGATGCAGTCCGCCCCGGCACCGGCGGCCGCCCGCAACGTGGCGAGGGCATACTCGGCGTCGAGGCGGTAGCCGTCGAAGAAGTGCTCCGCGTCGTAAATCACCTTCCGGCCGAGCCGCTGGAAGTAGCCCACGGTCTCCGAGATCATGCGGAGGTTCTCGTCCCGACTCGTCCCGAGCACACGCTCGACGTGCAGCGTTGAGCTCTTTCCGACGAGCGTCACCACCGGCGTCTCGGCTTGGAGCAGCGCGGTGAGATTCGGGTCATCTTCGCATCGGCCGTTGGCCCGCCGCGTCATCCCGAAGGCCGCGATTTTCGCGTGGCCGAGGGGCTCCTTGCGGATGCGACGGAAGAACTCGGCGTCCTTGGGGTTCGAGCCCGGCCAGCCGCCCTCAAGGTAGTGGATGCCCAGGTCATCCAGCCGCCGCGCGATCTTCACCTTGTCGTCGACCGAGAGCGACAGGCCCTCGCGCTGCGTGCCGTCCCGCAGAGTCGTGTCGTACAGGAACATATTCCTCGCCCCTCGCGTGCTTCCATCGGGATAACAAAAGCGGCGCGGCCTCTCGAGCTGCTCGAGAGGCCGCGCCGCGCATCATCGGGGTTCTGCAGTCCGTCAGCCGAGTGCCGGTACGCCGCCTCTCAGGAAGAGTCGGATAGTAATGCTCGTAATCGACAGGCTGGCACAACGGACGCTCATGCGTGTGATACTAACCCCCGGGCCGACTGGGTCAATCCCACGGGCTCCGCCCCCAGAAGCTCCCGGACCTGGACCACTTCACCGATCACCACGGTGGCGGGGGGCTCGAGTCGCGCCTCCGCGACCCGTGTGGCGAGCGTCGCGAGTGTGGCAACCACCGTCCGCTGGGCCGGCAGCGTACCGCTCGCGATGGCGGCGGCGGGCGTGTCGGGATCCGCGCCGTGCTCGACCATGCGGGCCGCAATCTCCGGCAAGGCCGAGAGTCCCATCAGCACCACCAAGGTCGGTACCCGCGCAAGCGCCTCCCAATCAAGGTTGGACACGCTGTCACACTCGTGCCCCGTGACCACGGCGAAGGCCGATGCGAGCCGCCGGTGGGTAACCGGTATCCCGGCCGCGGCCGGCACGGCGATCGCGGACGTCACACCGGGCACGACGTCGAACCGTACCCCGGCCGCGTGCAGCGCTTCGCATTCTTCGGCGCCGCGACCGAACACGAATGGATCGCCGCCCTTGAGCCGCACGACCGTCAGCCCGCGCCGAGCCCGCTCGACGAGCAACGCGTTGATCTCCTCCTGTGCCAGGTCCGCGCTGCCCCCGTGTGAGCGCTTGCCCACGAACACGCGCTCTGTCGTTGGTGGGGCTTCTGCGACCAGAGACGGAGCCACCAGGCGATCGTATACGACCACGTCGGCCGATCGCAGGATCTCGAGGCCCTTGGCGGTGATCAGGCCGGGGTCGCCGGGGCCAGCGCCGACCAGGTAGACGACCCCCGGCTCGCTATGTCCCCACTCTGAAGAGTGGGCCCGGTGAGTCACTGCCCTTAAGGGCAGTGTGGTTCCGGGCCCAGGCTTCAGCCTGGGAACCTCGAGGCCCACACTCCCCTTGTCCTCGCGAATCACCTCGTCGATCCGTTCGCGCGCCCCTTCCATATCGCCCCGGCGCACGAACTCGATCACGTCGGAGTCGACGATGCGGTACCACAGGATCGTCCGGGCGAGGGTGTCCGGGACCCGAGCGGCCAGCTCGGGCCGCAGCTCGCCCAACAAGCCGCACAGGCGCGCCTCGGCGGGACCGACCAGGCGCGCGACGCGTTGGCGCAGCCGAGCCGCGAGCGCGGGGCTCTTTCCCGATGTCGAGACCGCGACGGTGATGTCCCCCTCCCGGTGGATCGCTGGCGCGATGAAGCTGCAGTGGTCCAGATCGTCCACCGCATTCAGCAGGACGCCCTCGCGCTCCGCCTCGGCCCACACCTGGGCGTTGGCCCCGCGATCGTCGGTTCCCGCGATGGCGAGCCACGCGCCCGCAAGATCGCCCCTTCGATAGGGGCGGCGCCGCAGGTCGACCCCGCCCCCAGCCGCGAGCTCCGCCAGGCGAGGCGTGGTTTCGGGACTCACGACGGTGACGTGCGCGCCGGCCGACAGCAGACCCAGCACCTTCTGCTCGGCCACCGCGCCGCCGCCGATCACGACCGCGCGGCGCCCGCGCAGGTTGAGAAACACCGGGTAGAACGTCACGAGCTGACCGGGACCGAAGCGCGCAGCGCCTCAATGCCCACCCGATGGCAGAAGTCACCGAATCGCTCGTCGTCGAGCCGCTCGTCGCGGTAGCGCTCGAACAGCGGCCGCACGGTGGCGACGAGCCGGTCGCGCGGAACGAGATCCGCGTACAGCGTCCCCAACCTCGTGCCGAGCATGCTGCCACCCACGAACAGGCCGTACTTGTTCAGGGAGCGACCCACGAACGCGAGATCGGCGGTGTAGGGCCGCGCGCAGCCGTTGGGGCAGCCGGTCATCCGGACCGTGAGGGCCGCATCGGCCACGCCCAGCCGCTCGAGCTCGACCTCGAGCTCCGCGATCACG
>WNFP01001043.1_pt1 | contig 22137 bp, 17 predicted proteins | sample 5400201 | NCBI WGS metagenome assembly WNFP01 (sample SAMN13153355, study PRJNA577476) | soil metagenome | isolation source: 115 cm saprolite under Madrone tree | place: USA:California | collected 2016-06-14
GCAGCAACGCACGAAGACGCGCGAGCAACTCGCGGAATTCGAACGGCTTGGTGAGGTAATCGTCAGCACCGTGATCGAGACCGGCGATGCGGTCTTCCACGGCATCGCGCGCGGTCAGCATAAGAATGGGCATGCGCTGGCCGGACTTGCGCAGCTCGCGGCAAACTTCAAATCCGCTGCGGCCCGGAATCATCACATCGAGGATGACGAGGTCGTAAGTATTGATCGCTGCCTGGTAAAGCGCATCGTCGCCGGTATTGGCGACATCAACGGCGTACGCTTGTTCGCGCAGGCCCTTGGCCACGAATCGCGAGATACGCGCATCGTCTTCGACAAGCAGTAACCGCATGCCAGCATCATACGGCAGGTGCACGGAAAAGTGAGATACTTGCCGGCGGAGCGTGATTCCGGTCTTGCGTTCCTACCGGGTTGAATTGCTCGCGCGGATCAACACGCAAGGCCCTGGCTCATCGACAAAGACTGAACCTAAGAGAGCCCGTCAAGCATCGAAGTAGATATGAAAATCAAGAAGCTCGAACCCGAACAACTTGATTGCACGAGAACCGAAATGCGGCCCTTCGGCTGCATGGAGCTGTGGGCCGGCAATGAGAGGGCGCACCGCGCTCTGGACCTGGCAGGATTGGAAAGCGATGTGATCGCCGTGCCTTCCGGTGGCGACAAAGGCGGCGATCTTTCCGCGGTGTTCTCCTGCAGCGACAATACCGCGCGTGTGGTTCTCGCGGATTGCGTCGGTCACGGTTACACCGCTAGCGGCGTGGCCCGGCATGTCCATCACCTTCTGCATAGATATCAAGACATTCGGGACACGGCGGGGTTGCTGGCGGCGCTGAATGACGCCTTTACGCTTTCGAACGAAAAAACAGATGGTCCTTTGCGGCTGACGACGGTCGTCACGGGAACCTTCGACGGAACCAGCGGCGAATTTAATTTTGCCTATGCGGCGCACCCGCGGATGCTTCTGTGGCGCGAGCGTGAGCGGCGATTCCTGGAGCTGGGAGAAGGGCTGGAGGGCTTCCCGCTCGGATACATCACTGGTGAAACCTACAGCCAACAGAGCGTTCGGCTAAACCACGGCGACATGATTCTGGCGTTCTCCGATGGTGCAACCGAAGTTCGCTCGGTAGTGGGGGAGCAACTCACTGCAAAGGGCTTTCTGGGACTTGCGGAAAAAACTTTGAGCAGCTTGCCTCAGCCGCTCGTGCTCCAGGATTTTTCCCGGACACTGCTCGAAGGCGTGCAACTTTACCGCGGCCAGGAAGGCGAGTTGGAGGACGACATAACGCTGCTTACGCTTCGGCGCATGACCTAGCGGTGCGGCCTGAGAAGCAACGCTGCAGTCTGCGGCATTCATAGTGCTATTTGACGGGATGAGACGCGAAGTAGTGGTCCAGACTTTCTACAACTTCTTTCACGCCACGTTGGACATTCTTGTCCAATGCGGTGACTAGGGCCGGCACATCTTTTCCACTCGTCGGTTCGTCGTGGGTGTAGTAGTGAGTCCAAACGGTCGCACCATTCTTCAGGTCACGCATTTCCAATTCCAACGTGACCCTCGCTGACATTTGACCTCCATCGACCTCTTTGAAATCATATAGGCGCCCGCGAAGCGCAAAGTCTCCCTGCATATTGCTGCGCCGGTAGTGGACAGCCCGGTAGCGGCCTGATGACCGCAACTCTCGCAGCAAGACTTCCTGGATCATTTCCGTGGGAGGTTCCGCCCAACGCTGATATTCGTAGGTGCCCAATTGCTCGGCACCGTTGCCGTAGACGATGCGGTCCTCACGATACAGATGTGAAGTCATCAGCTGGCCCAAAAGTAGCGTCACAGGAACCGCGTCCGCTTTCTCGACCGCACCCGCATAGGCTGGGACCGTAAGCTGGTAATACCTGCTTGGCCGCGCGGCGCGGCAGCCGCTGAGCAATCCAATCATCAGTGCAGCGCCTATGAATACGGCTCTTCTTGCCACTCCAAGAGCTGCCTCTTCGCGTGCCAGTGGCACTCTTTCCGAAAACCGCACTTCCAAGTCACCTCGCGCTCGGCTCATTACCGCTCTCCCGGTTTGTGCTCGCGTGGGTTATTCGACCGAATGAGCGTGTAAGGCCTGGTCTTGATCGTGTTTGTGAATTCCTTGAGATTCTGACTCACGTGGCGCAGGTTTTCGAGCAGCTCATCGATGTTTTCGGAGTTGACATCGAGCGTCTGATCCAGGCGCGCGGTTAGATCCGTCACCGTTGCCAGCGACTGGCGCAACTCGATCACGGCTTGGCGAATGTCTGCGCGATTCTCTCGGATCAAAGAATCGACGTGATTCAGCGCTTCATTGGCCTGCGCCGAAGTTTTTCGCAGATCCTGGAGCAACGGCTCCAGTTTTTCGCTGGCGGAATTCAAGTTCTGTACCGTTGCCTTTACCGAGCCGCGGTTTTCCGCAATCATTCCGCGAGTTTCGGCCAGCGTCCCTGCCAGGTTGGCTCGATTGGTATCGTTCAGAAGATCGTTCACGCGAGCCAGCGTCACTTGCACCTCGCTCGCGCGATCGTTGAGCGTCTCAAGAAGTTGCTGCGCCTGGGGCGCGAGGTCGTTGATCTTTGCCGTGAGCGCATTGAAATCCACGTAGGGGTCGGACGGGAGGATCGTTCCCGCCGCAGCGAGCGCAGCCTTTTCGCTTCCCGGAACAATTTCCAAATGATTGTCCCCCAGCGGGCTCAAGCTCATGATCTTCACGCGGCTATCCGTCTTCACAGGCAAACCTGATTTCACGCTGAAGGTTATCTCGATGCGCGAAGAATCTTTCGAGTCCAGCTGCAATTTCTCCACGCGGCCGACTTTCGGTCCGCCCGCATAGCGGACCGTCGCGCCGGGTTCCAGTCCGCCGGCAAACGTAAAGTAGGCGCGGTACGTCGCAGCCGTGCCGCCAAACGCACCGGTGAGGGCAAAAACCGTGGCCACCAGCACGGCGCCGGCGATCAGCACAAACAATCCCACCATGGCTTGCTCGCGTTTCGATTCCATCACGTCCCTCTCTTCCCCGCTCTTCAGCGGCCCGGGTGGCGGTGCTCTTCCGTCAGCATTTGCAGATAGTCGAGTTCCTGAGAAACCTCCGGCTCGGGAATGCGGTCGAAGAATTGCCGCACGCGCGGATGCGTGCTCAAACGCATTTCTTCTTTGGAGCCGATGGCGACCACGTTGCCCTTGTCAATTAAAACCATACGGTCAGCAATCAGGAAAGCGCTGGCCAGTTCGTGGGTGACCACGATGATGGTCATGTGAAATGCCTGTTTGAGTTCGAGAATGAGCTGATCCACGCCGGCTGCGATAATAGGATCCAGCCCCGCGGAAGGCTCATCGAAAAAAAGAATCTCCGGATCCATGGCCAGCGCACGAGCCACCGCGGCACGCTTCTTCATGCCGCCGCTTAATTGCGCTGGCATGTAGTTTTCAAACCCGGACAGACCAACCTGATCCAGTTTCAACCTCAGGATGATTTCAATGGTCGAATCTTCCAGCTTGGTGTGCTCGCGCAGGGGCAGCGCCACGTTTTCTCCCACCGTCATCGAGCCAAACAGCGCTCCGCCCTGGAAGGACATTCCGATTTTCTTCCGGATTTCGTCCATCTCACGCGACGAAATCGCGGCGATATTTTTCCCTTTGAGCCAGATTTCACCGGAACTCGGCCTTTCGAGGCCCACCAGCGTGCGCAGCAGCGTGCTCTTGCCGGAACCGGACCCGCCTAGAATCACCAGCGTTTCGCCGTGCATCACGTCAAAACTGATACCGTGGAGAATTTCGCGTTCTCCATAACTGACGCGAAGATTCCGCAAGGAGATCATCGCCTCTGACTGCGTCGCCGCGCTGTTGGTTTGGTCCACGGCGATATTCCAACCCCTACCTTTCACTGATGAAGAAAAAGAGTGCCGTAAAGACGAGGTCCACCAGTATCACCAGAAATATGGAAACCACAACCGCGCGCGTGGTGGATCGGCCGACCTGCTCCGCGCCTGCACCCGTGGAAAGCCCTTCGTGACATCCCACGGCCGTGATCGTTATCCCGAACATAACGCTCTTGATTAAACCCGTCGTGATGTCGCGAAGAAAAAGCGCGTCCAAAGAGGACTGAATATAACGGACCAACGTGAAATCCGCTTGCGCTACGCCAAAGAGAGCGCCACCGAGAATCCCCATGGAGTTGGCCCAGATCGTCAGGCACGGCAGCATCACGATCATGGCGATAAATTTCGGCGTAACCAGGAAATGTATCGGATCGATCGCCATGGTCTCAAGCGCGTCGATTTCTTCCGTGACCTTCATAGTGCCGATTTCCGCCGCGAACGCCGAACCGGACCGTCCTATAACCACGATGGCGGTAATCAGCGGCCCAAGTTCCCGCGTCATGGAAATCGCCACGGCGCTGGCAACGAAGTTCAAGGCGCCGAACTTGCGCAGCTCGTAAGCGCTTTGCAGCGCCAGAATCAATCCGATGAAGAACGTGATCAGGGAAAGAATGGGGAGTGCCCCAACGCCGGTCTGCATGGCCTGCGATACGGCGCGCTGCAAGCGGAGCGGCTTGCCCTGAAAAGGAGCGATGAACGTGAAATACGCGGCCCGGCCGCCCAGCGTGGTCAGCGCTCCCAGATACGCAAGCCCGTCGGTGACCGATTCCCCAATTTGCGTTGTCAGTTCCACAGTGCTCTCGTCGGGCTTCCTCGGTTTGTGGGTTTGGCAGACTCAAGGCGCCACGGATTGCTCTTCGTTATCGTAAATCTCAAAAATTTTGACTAACTTGGAGAGCTGCAGAACTTCCCGAATCGTTCGATTCAGGCCGAACAGGATAAAACGCGAACCGACGTCGCGCGACGCTTTGAGGCCTTCCACCAGCGACGCCACGCCGGAGCTGTCCATGTAACGAACTGCCCCAAGGTTGAGCACGACTCGCGGCACTTTCAGTTCGCGAAACTCGCGCAAAAGCGCCTTCCGCAGTTGCGGTGAGGTCGCGAGATCGATGTCTCCCGAAATGTCGAAAATGGTGATCTTGTCCAAATGGCGCGCGGCAATCTGCAAGTTGGATTCTCCTCAGGAGCCTTTCCGGGGCCCTTGCACGTGCAAAACCTTCACCAGGCGGAGCTGATTCCTGCCCTTCCTGCGGCTGAATTCTACCGTATCCATGCTCTCACGGATAAAGTGCAGGCCCAGCCCCCCCGGCCGCACATCTTCGAGCTTGCGCCCGCACATCTTCTTCGGATTCACCGTCACGCCGCGATCTTCCAAGACGATTTCAAGAGCATCCCTGCCCTGACCATCGTGCGGCACATGAATCCGGCGGAACGAAGCCTCGATGGGCTGTTCGGCGTCTCCGAGGTAGGCATGGCGAATGATATTTGTCAGCGCTTCGTCGACAGCCAGAACCACCGCGTGGCATTCCTGCTCGGAAAATCCCAGCATCGCCGCGAGCTGTGCCAATGCGTTTCGCACCACGCAGAGCATCTCAGGATTGCTCCGCAATTCGATTCTGAGTAGTAAACTACTCCGGCTCACGTTGAGCGCTCTCCTCGGGCTTGAGAAACTGGATTCCCGTTTGGTCTCGGAAAGATCGCCTCTGGCGGACTTCCTGACGCAACGTCAGTCCAGATAATACACGGAATCCCGCCGACGGCAACTTGCAAGCTGCCGCTGAAGCCGGGGCCATTCCAGGGCCTTGACAAGCATTAGAGTCGAGTTCTGATGCAACAGTGCAGAGCCGCCCGCCCCATCTGGACCCTAACGGCTTAGTGTGAAGCTATCGGCTTCAGTTGTGAGATAGACTCCCCATGCTGCTTGGAGTAAGAAATCGCGGCGATCGACCTGAGGTGATCAAATGAATCTGTCATTCGTTCATTGCCCGTCGGTGTTGTCGATTGGTTTTCTGGCTCTTCTGTTGAGTTCGTTTGACTACGCTTTTCTTGCGGCGGAGACGCCTTCAGACTCGCAGGGTTTGCGCGTGACGGTTGATCCTGCAACGGGCGACTATTCCATCGGACAACTCGGATCGGCTTCGGACGTGTTGCAGGCTTCCGTTGCCGCAATGGTGGATGGACGCTGGCTCCGCGCGCGTGATTATCCGAAACACAGCATTACCGAGTCGACCGCGAGCGATGATTTGGGAACTGCTCATGAATGGACGGTAAGGCACTCAGGATTGGCCGGCGCACCCGAGCTACTTTGTATCCTGCATTCGTACACGGACAGGCCATTCGGCGACATCCAAGTTCACGTGCTAAACAGTTCTAGGCAGACGATCCATATCGAAGCCATTCGTCCGATCGAAGCGACACAAGGCAAAATCCTCGACCTCGGTGGCCCGGTCGCTTCAGACCGGGTTCTCTCAGACAGTTTCAGCGAAGACCGCCCTGCCATAAAAATTCACGACCTCGGCGATGAGGGAGAAATGCACCTCGCAGTCGGCAGCCAGCTTCTATACAATCGGCAAAGTCACGTTAGTTTCTTCGTCGGCGCACTCACATCCAATCGCTTTCTAACCGTGTCCCGGCTTCATGTTGGCCGCTCTTCGGGCGCTCCGCAAATCCAGGCGTTCGAGGTTGATTCGACCGGGACGACCGAACTGACCAAAGAGGAGTCGCTGAAGCAATCGCCGGCCGAAGATCAAATTGAATTAAACCTTCCTGTGGCATCGGGCGCAGGTTTGGACTCCGAGAGACTATTTTTCGGCGTGAGCGGCGACTACCACAGCCAGTTGGAAAGCTATGGATCGTTGATTCGCGTGCTTCACCAAGCGAGGATTTCGTCACCCGCTCCGATGGGCTGGTGGAGCTGGACCGCTCATTATTTCGGACTTAATGAAGGGACCGCATTAACCAACGCTCGCTGGCTGGCTCAACATTTGAAGTCGCTGGGATACCAGTTCTTCCACATCGACGAGGGGTATCAGTACGCTCGAGGCGAGTACACTACGCCGGACTCCACACTTTTCCCGAATGGTATGGCCGCTCTGGAACTAAAGGTTCGCGGCGAAGGCCTCATTCCCGGCCTATGGACAGCGCCATTCCAGGTTGCGGACCGGTCTTGGGTCTACGAGAATCATCGCGACTGGCTGGTACATAACGCGAAAGGCGAGCCGATCCGCATTGGGCAAGTCGATGGCAAGGATCGATTATTTGTGATCGATACGACGAACCCCGACGCTCAGGAGTATTTGCGCAAGACTTACTCGACGCTGGTAAACGATTGGAATATTGGGTATGTCAAATTGGATTTCATGGAAGACACGGCCGTCGAGGGTTTCTTTTACCGGCCCAATACTACCGCGCTCGAAGCCCAAAGAATTGGTTTGCAAATCATTCGACAAGCCGTCGGAGAACAAGTGCTCCTCGACAAGGACGGGAGCCCAATGCTCAATGCTGTAGGTATCGTTGATACCGGGCGCATCTCTCTCGACACCGGCCACTCATTCGAGGCAACAAAAGATGCGGCCCCTGGAGTTGCGGCAAGATACTACATGAACCGTAATTTCTTTGTCAGCGACCCCGACGCTTTTTGTGTTTCCACCCAGACTGTGACGGATCAGCCCTGGCATGGGGGCAAAGTCCCGCTCAGTCTTGACGAGGCCAAGGCTTCCATCGCGCTTTCCGCAGTTGCAGCCGGAATGTACGAAATCGGTGACGACCTGCCGGCTCTCGGTGCAGATTCGGAACGCCTAGCCTTGGTTCAGAATCAAGACTTGATCGAAATGGCCAAATTGGGCCGCGCCTCGACGCCGCTCGACCTCATGAGTTATTCGCCTGAGGATTATCAGCCAAGCAGTTTTTGGGTTGCGGAAGATAATCGCCAGGGCATGCTGACCATCTTCAACTGGACGGACAAGCCTCTTATGCGTTCCATCGAATTCTCCAGCTTGGGCTTACCTCATTCGAATCAGCACAGGATCTCAGATGTGTTCGATGGCAAAGCGGTGGCAACTCCGAATCCGGGCTCCTTCGTTGTGGACCTCCCTCCTCGTTCGGCTCGCGTGCTCAAGATCGTACGCGCGGGTGTCCCCGCGCGGCCGCCGGTCATCAAAGTTGAGCATATGCCGGACATGAAGACAGGAGCGGCCGCGACTTTTCGTGCTCAGCCGGCAAGTTCCAACGACGTCGTAGTGTCCTATCGTTGGAGCTTCGGAGACGGTGTCACCCTGGAGGGCCGGGAAGTTTCTCATGCCTATACAAAGCCGGGCACGTATCAGGTGACTGTAACCGCAACCGGTCTGGGAGATCTCTCGACAGAAGACCGCTTCCGCCTTCCGGTATCCGGTTCGGTGCCGACAAGGTTTGTTCCTACAGAAAAACGACGCTATCGGTCGAGCCAATAAATTTGGCCAGGGATTCTAGCGCACGGGAGTACTGCGGGCACGGTTCGGCTTTCGTGTTGCGTATCGCGCCGCCCTGATAGAACTCTCCATAGATAGATCGACGAACTTTTTACCGTCGACATCGCTGAGTTAGGCCCCTGGTGTGTGGTCGAGAATTGTTTCCGTCTTCGGGTCCCAATAAATCTTCTTGCCGGACCAATAGGCGCGCGCGGCCATCATGCAGGCCACAGAGTGCGAAAACCCGTTTTGCACGGTGGCGTTCGGCTGTTTGCGGCTGCGCAAGCAATCGAGCCAGTTGATCATGTGCGAGGGATCCTCATCCCCTATCTCCATGGGAGGCAGCGTCTTGTCTCCGGGCAGCAGAATGTCCTTTACGGCGCGCTGGTTGTCGACATTGGCGTCTTGTTCATGATTTCCCTTCTCTTCCACCATCTGCCAGCGAGGGCTGCCTTCGCCGCCGCGATTGATCATCGTGGCCTGCTTTCCCATGATTCGTGTAAATCCAGGCGCGTCATTGCCGAAGCTTGTCGCGTAGCTCACCAGGAAGCCCCTCGGATAGCTAAATAGCGCCTGAAAGGTGTCGGGATTCTCCCGGCCGTCATGCCAGGCAAAAATGCCGCCATTGGCTACGACCGACTCCGGAAAGCTCTCGTTCATGAAGTAGTGACAGAGGTCGATGCCATGGCTCATCCACTGGTCAGAGATGCCGCTGGAAAATTCCTTGTAGAGACGAAATTCGAAGTAGCGCTGCGGATCGAACGGCCGGGACGGCTTGTTCATCAACCAGGCGGGCCAGTCCGTATCCTGTTCGCGGATCATCTTCACTTCGGGGCGCCCGCGCCAGCGAGGCCCGTGATAGTTCCACTCAATCTCGTATTTGGTGACTTCACCGAGAACGCCGGAGCGGATCAAGTCGCGCACGGCAATCTGATACGGTTCGCTGCGGTGCTGAGTGCCAATCTGAACGACAAGATTCCGGACAAGGACAGCATCGCGCGCCGCCCTGACCTCTTCGAGAACATTGCCCATGGGCTTCTCGCAATAGGCGTCTTTGCCGGCCTCGGCGGTCATCTTCAGAAGCGGTGAATGGGAGTGCTCGGGCGTGGAAATCATCACCGCGTCTACATCCTTCAGCGCCAGCAACTCCTGCGGATGCCGAAGCGCCCGGGGCGCTTTGCCGTAATACTTTTGGTTGGCGGCAACCGCTCGTTCGAGATTGTGAGTCCACAAGTCACAGACCGCAGTCACTTCCGCGTTTTTTGTGTCTTTGAGCAACGCCACTATGCCATCCAGCTCGCCACCGCGATTGCCAATACCGATGTGCCCCAGCGAGATCCGGTCGTTGGCCCCGGCGATGCGTGAATAGGACAATGCCGGACTGCTCAATGCCGCGTTTCCCGCCGCGACAACCGCGCTCCTCTGCAGAAATTCTCTGCGATTGATCTTGCCGTCTGAGCTGTTCATCGGTTTCTCCTCGGGATTGAAGTTATCGAGGGCCAAATCGAATTCAGTACTTCTTAATGGGCACCGGAGACAAGTTGCCCGGTGATATTCAGAACGCACGTGGTAGATCGCCCAGGGACCCAATCTTCTTCAAACGCTTGATTCTACCGCTGTTTTCAATAGGCATTTGGATGCAATAAAATAATTTGCAGTAAGTAGAGTGCAAACAATCCCTCATTACACTGCGGCCTTGCGGCGCTGGGCTGCGAGCCAGGTGCGCCGGGCGACCCACGGATCTTGATGTCAAATCGTTCGTCACAACCATTGGCTGTGGTATAAAACTCTCGCAATGAGCCAGGTAGAAGAAGCCGACTTGGTTAGCGAAAGGGAGGAAATCTCAGGGTGATCGTGAGAGTGTTTGAAGACAAGATATCTCTGAGCAGAGCGGCTGCCGACCAAGCGTCGGCTGCCGTGCGCCGTGCGATCCTCGATCGTGGGTGCGCCCGTATCATCGCTGCAACAGGAGCCTCCCAGTTGGATTTTCTCGAGGCGCTGACCAACGCGGAAAACATCGACTGGCAGCGGGTCGAGATGTTTCACCTCGATGAGTACGTCGGGCTACCCATCACTCATCCCGCCAGCTTTCGCAAATACCTTCTCGAGCGCTTAATTCATAAGGTGGGGATTGCAAAGTATCACTTGCTTGACGGCAGCGGTGATCCCAGTGAAGTCGTCCGCCGCGTAGACGCGGCCCTGCGGTCGGCGCCGGTCGATATCGCTTTTGTCGGTATCGGGGAGAATGGTCATCTTGCGTTTAATGACCCTCCGGCGGATTTCCAAACAGAGAATTCCTATCTCATCGTCGAGCTCGATGAAGCCTGCCGTCGCCAGCAGGTTGGCGAGGGATGGTTCGCAAATATTTCGGAAGTCCCTCGCCGAGCTATCTCCATGTCGGTGAGTCAGATTCTGAAGGCAAAGGAAATTATTTGTATCGTGCCTGACGCGCGGAAAGCTCCCGCGGTCAAGCTATGTTTCGAGGGAGAGGTCAGTCCGATGGCGCCGGCTTCGATCCTGCGGACGCATCCGGCGGCAACGATTTATCTCGACAGCGAATCCGCCAGTTTGCTGAGGCCCGGTACACTCAGTGCGCTCGCCGCTCCGGCATGATCCGTGATCGCATGACTTCCGTCACTACGCCACTCACACCAACTTCCGCAGGATTTCTGTGGCGTTAGCTGGACAAATGGCATCGGGCCGACCTCGCTCCATTCCCTCGTTGCGTTGGTGGATTGGCGGAATTTTGTTCGCATCGACGGTGATCAACTACATTGACCGGCAAACGCTTTCCATTCTTGCGCCCTATCTGAAGCAAGACTATCACTGGACCAACGTGGACTACGCCAACATCGCGATCGCCTTTCGCATCGCCTATTCCGTCGGACAAACCGTGTGCGGTCGGCTGATGGATCGCGTCGGCACGCGGCGCGGCCTGACCATCAGCGTAATGTGGTATTCGATCGTTTCCCTCTTGACCTCGCTGGCCAACGGCCTTTCGAGTTTTGCTCTATTTCGTTTTCTGCTCGGAGCGGGCGAATCCGCCAACTGGCCTGGCGCGAGCAAGGCCGTTTCCGAATGGTTTCCAAAGCGCGAGCGCGGACTAGCCGCTGCGTTATACGACAGCGGCTCCTCCGTGGGCGGTGCAGTCGCACCCTTCCTGATCCTCCCGGTGTACTTTCGCTGGGGTTGGCGCATCGCCTTTGTCATTCCGGGGATGCTCGGATTCTTGTGGCTGATCGTCTGGCGAAGAATGTATCACCTGCCTCAGGACCATCCGCGCATCAGCGACGCCGAGCGCCAGATGATTCTTGCCGAGACCCAGGAAGCTCAAGCCGATGGAAAACCGCGGCTGCGATGGCGCGACCTTTTGAAGCTGCCCCAAACTTGGGGAACGATCATCTCCAAAGGCCTTACCGATCCCGTTTGGTTCTTCGTCACGGACTGGTTTCCCATCTACCTGGTCGCAAAGGGTATTTCGCTCAAGAGCGGCCTGGTGGCTGTGTGGATTCCCTTTCTTGCTGCAGACCTGGGCAATTTCTTCGGCGGTGGCGTTTCCGGCTACTTGATCCGGCGCGGCTGGCCACTCGGTGCGGCGCGAAAAGCGCTAGTCGTCTTTGGAGGCTTCGGCGTATTGCTGCTCATTCCGACAATTTTCACGGTGAATCTGTACCTGATCACGCTGCTTTTCGGTCTCGCCACCTTTTCCTACGCATCCTTTTCGACGATCGCAAACGTGCTGCCTACCGATCTCTATAGGAGCGATTCCGTTGCTTCGGTCAGCGGCCTGAGCGGAACCGGGGCGGGGATCGGGACCATTATCGCATTCGAATTGATCGGGCATTTTTCCGATGCGCGCCAGGCGTCCGGAACGCATTCCTTTGACCCCATCGTGATCGTCGCCGGGCTTATTCCATTCATCGGAATGATCCTGGTCTTGCTGCTAGTGCGCAACACGCGCGCAACCGATCAGGGACTAGTGCGGCGAATATGAACTGCCAGTAACGCACCGCGATTGAGAAGAAGAGCGGAAAACTGATGGCCCTCAGGTGCTGGTGAGCTGTCCCGGTAGAAGAGTGACGCCCCGACGTCCCCCGTTATTTCTTTTGATCCGGTTGCGAGAGATCGGCGATTTCTGAGAATGCCAACCGCTTGGCTCAGCTCACCATGCTTTCCCGCAGTGCTGCAAAAAGGCCTCACGGTGCTGGCGGTCGCGAAACGCTTCGGTACCGCCGGCACGGGTCGTGGAGAGACCGGCGCTCGCATTGCCATATTCAAGGCAGTCCTGAATGTCGGCCCCGCGAATGAACTTCTGCAGGAAGCCAGCGTTGAAACTGTCGCCTGCCCCGACGGTATCGACGGGCTGAACGGAGAGCGAAGCGGCATGAAAGCGGTCTTTGCCGCGTTTGGCGATTGCGCCTTGCGCACCGCACTTGATGGCAACGATGGGAACGAGCCGTGACAGGGCATCAAGCGCAGTATCGAGGTCGCCTGTTCCCACGAGCTTGCAAGCTTCTTGCTCGTTCGGCAGAAAGACATCGACGCTTTGGAGCACGGTCTTAGCGTCATTGGCCCAGAGATTTTCCGGGTCGTCGTTGGTGTCGAGCGAAGTGGTGAGGCCGGCTTGTTTCATTCGCCGGAACAGTTCCGGTAAATCGGGACGCAATGCGCGCAGAAGAAAAAAGGATGAGAGATGAAAATGAGTCGCGCTTGTGAGGTAGTTCAGGTCGACGTGGGTATATTGCAAGTCAAAGGTGGTACCCGGGTAGGTGAGAATTTGGCGGTTCTTGGCGAGAGGGAGGATTACGGTCACGCCGGTAGTCTTGTCTGGAAGGCATTTCACGCCCGAGACGTCAACGCCGCTTTCCACGAGCCGGTCCACGCAGAATTTGCCGAGCGGATCTCCTCCAATACAAGAAGTGAAACCAACGCGGCTGCCCAAGAGCGAAATATTGTGGGCAAAGATCGCAGAAGAGCTGCCGAGGGTCATCGCAAAATCGCTGGCTAGGTGTTCTCTCTCGGGTTCAAGCATCTGAGGAAGACCATACAGAATCAAATCGCAATTCAGTTCACCCAGAACGCTGATGTCAAAACGCTTCACGCCGTAGTCTCCTTTTTCCTACAACAGTTCTATGTGAACGCCTTGCTCAATGCGCGAAACATCCTCCCGCGAAATGCGGCCGGGGAATGCTGCGAGGCAATTCGACGTTCCGCAAGCAACCGCGAGCGCCAGACTTCGTTCAAACGAAAGGCCGGTTGCGGCGGCGAAGGCCAATCCAGCAAGAGTCGAATCACCGCAACCGACGGTAGATTTTGGGCGCAGCGGAGCGGTCCAGGCGTGAATTTCCAGACGATCGTGTTTTTGAACGCCGACAAGGCCGCGATCGCCGAGGCTGACGACGGCGGAGTTCGCGCCCAGGTCCAGTAACTTGCGAGCGGCTTGTGCCGCAGAGTTGGGATCTCGTATAGCAACCTGCGTGACAAACTCCGCTTCTTCCCGATTGATTTTTACCAGGTCCGGTCCGGCAGCCAGTGCTTTGGAAAGTGGCCAGCCACTGGAATCAACCAATGCCAGACAATTCGCGGATTGCGCCGAGCTGACGAGCGCGGCACACGCTTCGGTTGGAATGCCAGGAGGCAGGCTGCCGGAGATCACCGCGATTTTTTTGTCGGCCACCAGTTGAAATGCACCCGCAGAAACTTCCTGAAATTCGGACCATTCGGACTGCGCCATCATTCCTCCGGGTTCTAGGATTTCGGTAACTTCTCCTTGGGTGTCCAAGATTTCGAGGTTGACGCGCGAAGATTGGCCGGTGGATACCGCTATCGTCTCTATCTCCAGAAGGCGAAGTCCGGCGAGCAACTCGTCGCCCGTGGCGCCGCCGGAGAAACCAATCCAGGTTGGAGTCGCGCCCAAGCCTTTGAGCGCCATGGCGACGTGCGCGGCCTTGCCTCCGGGGGTGCGATAAACTTCTGCGACGCGATTGACGCGGCCTGGAAGAAATCCGTTCAGTATAAGCCGCGTGTCGATCGCGGGATTCAAGCTCACGCAAAAGAATGCGGATGCGAGCGGATGAGAGTGCGCGGCGGGCTTATTCATCTGCGGGATAGTTTTCCGACCACGGCGTGGCGGCCCTGAGGCTTTCGTTGATGCTTCGCATGTTTTGCACGCCCTGGGTTTCAAGCCATTCCTGAAGCGCATCCGCACCACCACGGACAAACACGCCCACGCCATCCTTCCAGGTTGCGCGTCCGCAGAGCACACCGCAAAAATGGACACCTGCTTCCGAAGCCAACTCGAGAGCCTCATTGAACGCGCGATTACTCACCCCAGCGGAGAGAAACAAGAACGGTTTGGCGGCTGCCGTAGCGGCTTGCCGAAAAAGCTCTAGGGCTTGTGCGCGAGTGTGTACGAATGTTCCGGAAGAAGCCGAGGAGCCTTCGACATAGGCCATGGCTACGGGCACGCCGACTTTCAAGATATCGACGCAATAGCGCGGCTGGGAAAATTCTTGCATCGCACTCGTGAGAATAGCCGGCTTGCAACGCGCGAATTGAGGGCTTTTATCGTCCATCCCATCTTGGTACGGAACAATTTCCAGGAAGAAAGGGACGTCACAGCCGGCGCATTCCGAGCCAACGCGCTCGACCCAAACCCGCTTGCGCTCCAGTATTTCTGGTGCATCGGACAAGGCATAGTACAGCAAAACCTTAATGGCGTGCGCCCCGGCGTCGACCAGCCTGCGCACGGACCAGTGCTCCAGAAGCCGAGGAAGGCGAGAAGGAACTTTAGGGTCGTACCCACTTACTTCGTAGGCCATCAGCAAGCCTGAGGATGGAGCACGCTGACTGGCAGCTGGCAAGCCGTACTCCGGCTCGAGTAGCACGGCGCTGGCATGCGGGGAAAGCGCGCGAACGACAATGGATTTGAATTTCTCAAGCTGCTCGCGTGGCACGGAAGACTTTTCGATTTTCGATTCGGCGGAGAACAGGCTGCGCAACGCGTCACGCTGGTCGATGGCAAGCGCGGCAATCACACCGCGAGAATCCGAGACGGCTTCTAACCTCTTTCGCTTGCCAGATGACAGTCTCACTCCAATCCTCCTTTCCAAGAGGCTGTGACAATCGAACTGAAGATGCTAAGCCCAAAAAGCGCTGCCTCACTAGTGCTCTTTTTCGTTACTCCGGCGACGCCAGGTGCCCGAAATCCTCACGGTAAACACAGTTCCCTAATCGGACGGAAGGATGGCTCCGCGTTGAAATCGCCGACGGCATCCAGCGAGGAAATGCCGATGTTGCCGGGCTCTATGGGGCTACAATCATCACAAATCCAGAATGGAGTAAAGCCCGTTCCGGATTTTGCGAACAGATTAAATGTGGTTTGCCAGCCGCCGACGACAGCATCGGCCCACCGGGACATAGCTGATCCATATTGTCGGCCGCGGCTGACGGGCAAATCGTAGATGGCGTAGGCAACTGCGCGATGGCGGGAAACATAGCCGTCAACTCCGTAGTCGCTCTCCGGCTGGAATTGATTATAGGTTATCCCGCCCAGGCTGGAGCTGCCGGTGTCCAAGGCCGTCGATTTCTCGTCCAAATAGGTATAGGAGACGTTGAACATCAGGCCGTGGGAAAAACGATGATCGAACTGGGTCTGGAATGCATTGGTCTGCGCATGGCCGTAGTTTCCGTGACTTAGGACAAAGTCGCCCAGCGCCGGGAAACGATAACGCGCAGCGACTGCGGAACGAGCGAAGCAGCTTCTCCAAGAAAAAGACAAAGAGCAACCGTAAAAATCTGACGTAGCAGACCGCACGTCCAACCATGAATTTTCTGGAGCGAGCTTCATCTGCGACGCTCTTAGATCCCTCATGGCCGGGGCGTCGGGGGGACTGAGTGGCTTCCGTTCAGCGCTTCGCAGCGCTCGTATTCGAGTTTCGCTTTTTCGGTAATGCCCTGCTTCCGGTAAACTGGGGCCAGCATGCAATGAAGATTGGCGCTCTGGGGAGATAATTCGACCGCCTTTTCCAGTTCCGTCTGGGCCTTCGGAAGTTGATCCAACCGGGTGTAGGCCTTCCCCAACAGTTCGTGCGCCCGAGCCTCGCGGGGAGCGATCTCAATCGAGAGGAGAAGATTGGAAACTGCTTCCTCCGGGTGACCCTGATCCAGGAGAAGATCGCCGAGATCGATGTACGGCCCAGGATTTTTCCGGGCCGCGCCTGACTGCCAGGCCATGGCTTGGTGGTAGGCCGCGATGGCCTCCTCGTTGCGACCTAGTCCGGCATACGACAAACCAAGGTTGTCTTCAGTCTTCACATTTTGCGGATCGAGCTTCAAGCACTCCTCAAACGCGCTGATGGCTTCGGCGAATCGATTTTCGTTGTATTTCGTGCGGGCGAGGTAGTACCAGCTTTCGGAATCCTTCGGATTCCATTTGAGCGAGCGGGTCAGCCATTTGTCGGCGTCCAAATAGTCGTCGAGCAATACATAATCCAGCGCAACGACTTTCAAATCGAAAGCGGAAGGATCATGATACTTCGCGCCTTCGGTGAATTCCGCGAGAGACTCCCGCGCTTTTTCCGCGCGAGAATCGGAAGGTGGTGCGCCCGGACGCAATTGAAGAATTCCGACCATGGTTCCCGTGGTTCCGTCGCTGCCTGCGTCCGCCTGGATTTCCCGGAACAAAACATAGCCCAGCAGAAAGTGACCCTCCGCAGAGTTGACGTGGCTGGCAAGGTACTTGCGCACTGCCCGGTCCGCGTCAAAGGTCATGCCCCTTTGAAGAAGGAATCTCGCCTCGACAAGCGGGGTATCCGGTGGATCAGGATCTTGTATTTCAATAGGCTTCTGCGTCGGAATCGACGCAACAGGTGAATTGAGCCTTTTGGGAGCGGTTTGGGCGTGGACCAAGCACGCCGGGTGGAGGAACAAGAAGGCCACTGCCGCGGTGACAATAGAGAGAATCCTCTTATCCACGTTGGGGACACCGGTTCTCGTCGGGTGAGATAAGAGATCCATCGCATTGCTTTAAGCACTCAGAAGAAACTTCCTCGCCGCGTGTTCAGTTAACCATGGCAAATAGCCATTTCCTGGAAATGAGACAAATAAAAGTGCTAACGATGGATTTTGGGCGCAATCGAATCGTTGCACTAGAAACCACAAATAGTTTTAGCCGATAGCTAACTCATTTTCAATGCGAAAGGCGGGCCGGGAGCTCAGAGAGCCAAACCCTTCTGATCTACTATCTGGGCGGGCTGGAATTCGGCTCGCAAAACGAATCACCCCAAGGAGGGGTCCCCACCGCCCCCACCAGTTCCATCTAGTCAAGAACTCTCGCCGTCTTTTTTTCATAAAAGAGGGGCGAAGCCTGAGGCCGCCCCTCCTTTCTCATCTTAATTGCGTGCTGCCCTGCAAACCAGAACGGAGTCCTGCAGCGAATGGCGCAGCCGCTCTGTCGATCAAAAATTCAGCCGCAAAGCGAGTTGAATGACGCGCGGAGAATGGGCTGGATCGAAAATAATGCCAAATGAGCCGCAATCCACACAGGTATCCGGATCAGCCCGCCCCGTGCGATTGAAAACGTTGAACATGTCCGCGCGGAACTGGACTCCGACGCGTTCTGTAATCCGGGTATTCTTCACAATCCCAAAATCCTCGCTACTGTGGCCTGGGCCGCGGGTGTGCGGCAGAAAACCGGGCGAATTGCCAAAACGAAGAGCGAAGGAGTTACCGGGTGAAAGCGGTGGAGTCGCAAATGCAAGGGGATTCAGGTACTGCGTCCCATTGGTCACGTCCAGACCATGCGACGGCATCGTCTGGGGGACTGCCGGCATGACATCCGCGCGCAATCCGGCAAAAGAAAAAAAGCCGAGGGAGGCGGACGACGTGATAACCAGGGGATCGCCAGACAAGTAGTTCTGAATGGCGGTAACCTGCCATCCGGACGCCAGGCGGTCGAGCGGCCCGCTGGTGTTCACCCATTTCTTGCCATGCCCGAACGGCAACTCATAGATCCAGGTGAGTTTCAGGACCTGCGGAAAATCGAAGCTGGCGATCGCTTTTTCTGCCTTGCGGTTATAGAAGTCCTGAACCACCTGACTGCCAGAGGCAGAGAGAGCGCTATCCGTGTCCGTTAGAGTCTTAGACCACGTGTAGGCAGCGATGAAGCTCAGACCATGGCGCGTAGTTTTGCGACCCATGAGTTGGAGAGAGTGGTAAGTGGAATTTCCCATGGTCGGATAGTTGTTGACCAGCCCCTGAAACTGAGGAAAAGGCTGAATAGCTGCAGCCACCGACGTGTCGTAGTTGTTGTTCTCAAAATCTGGATAGGGCAGCCCGGTGATTCCGAAGCTAGCTAGGATCGGACCATTAACCGGGTCCGCCAAGTCCGTCGCCAAGTCGTCGGAGAGAATATCTCCTAACGCCATGAACTTCGCGGGCGCCTGGTTGAATGAGGAGCCAAAGTAGCCGTTCAGAAGGCGCGTGCCTTTCGAGCCCACGTAGTCGGCCTGAAGGAGGACGTCATGGGGCAGCAAGTACTGGAATCCGGCACTCCAGTTCTGTACATACGGCTGTGCCGCAGCGTTCCTGGGCATGAAGTCGAGAAACTGCCCATTAGCCGATGCCGGATCGCGGTTCGGCAGTGTACCCGTAAAGGCGGGAACCCCCACTTGCGCCTTGCCCGGCAAAGCCGCGGACTTTAGTGTTGACAAGTAAATAACTGGATCTGAGGAGAATCCGGTCGGAGAGGATCCCCTGTTCAAATTCACAGCACTGTTGAACCCGAAAAGGTTCTGGCTGCCAAAATTGTTCTCGATTGGAGGACCGTACGAGATTCCGTAACCACCACGGAAGACGAGATTTCTGTAGATCTGATAAGCCAAGCCGAAACGCGGTCCAAACTCCTTGAAATACCAGTCTTGGAAAGAGTTGCGGTGAATGCAGGTTTGGCAACTGCCGAGGAACACCAAAGCACCAGGAATGTTGTCGGCGCCAGGATTCGGAACGGTGGGATCGAATCCCGACTCACGATTCTGCGCTTCTCTCTGGGGCATTGGGATCTCCCAGCGCAGGCCGAGGTTGAGAGTGAGTTTGGGAGTGGCTTTGAAGTCGTCCTGGGCGAAAAACGCGTAGAGGCCGGCTCGATAGCCTGGTTCGGTCCTGTAGATGGAGCGGCTCCCGCTATTCACTGCGCCTAGCACCAGGCTAGCGAAAGCATGGCCGGTGCCCGAAGTGAAACCAGGCAGGGAGGTTTCGCGATCCGTAAAACTGAAATCTCCGGATTTGGGACCGGGTTCCAGCGTGTTGTAGCGGTAGCGGCGGATCTCGGCACCGAATTTCCAACTGTGTTTACCCTGCAAATACGTGAAGGTGTCTTGGTAGACGTAGCTTTCTGACGGATCGTCGTTTTCGCAGCCGACGCCCAGCGCAGTTGGAAGACGGGAGAAGCGGGAGTTCTTAAAGTGGATGGGCGGAAAGCAGTCGTTCGGAATGCCGGGAATGCCCAGTTGCGAAGTGAACTGAGCGTTTTTGGTGATGTTGTTTTTGTTTTGGAAGCGGTTGTATCCGGCGGAGAACTCGTTGACCATGCGCGTGTTGATGGTCCAGGAGTGCGCGAGGCGAACCTGGGGGCCGCCGACGAACTGGCGCTTGACAGGATTGATGGGCTCTCCGGGGAACGGCGGGAAGCTTCTGCCGTTGCGGTTGAAGCGGTCGCGTTCGTTCCAGGTGAAGGAGCCGGAGAGCTTCTGATTGGTGGTCAGCACATGATCAATCTTCCCTGTGTAGGCATTGCGAGACAAGGTCGGACAGCAACCGCTGAAAACGGGGGTGTTCCGCGTGGTTTTATTGTTGGCCGGATCGGGAAAAAGGGCCAAGTAGGCAGAGCCGGCAGTGCTGAACTCCGCCGCGGGAATGACGTTCAATTGGCCGCCGGAGGAGAACGGGTCACGGATGGTGGCGTTTGCATTCGCGACTATGCCCGTCTTCGTGTCCAGCTGCCCCGCAAACACTTTGCGAGTAGTCGTCGGATCGTAGATCTCGTTTTTGAGAACAGGACGGCCTAAAGCGTCCGTGCACGGCTGGTCCCCGGTGGCTCCGCAGGTCTGCAGCTGACCACCCAGCACGGCGCTAAAATCTCCGTTCTTCATGGCCGGCGTGGGCAAGGTCATCGTGCCGTTGAAGAGAAAGCTGTGCAAACGATCGCCTTCATAGTTGAAGAAGAAAAAGGTGTGATCCTTGCGGAGCGGGCCTCCGAGCGTCCCGCCAAAATTGTTCTCTTTTTCGTTTCCCTTGGGAGCGATACCGGCGTTTGCCAAAGCGCCGTTCGCGTTAAACATGGGATTTTTGTTGTATTCAAAAAGCGTCCCATGAAAGCCATTGGTTCCTGATTTGTAGCTGAAGTTGGCGATTCCACCACCGGTCTCGCCGTACTCTGCTGAATAATTGGAGGTCTGGACTTTGAATTCGCCAATGGCGTCCGTCCCCGGACTGAATTCGTCGAGACTTCCACCACTGAGGTCGTACCGGCCAATCGTTACACCGTCAATGAGGATTTCGTGGCTGAAGAGCTGCCCACCGTTAATCGACCCCGAAAACGTGTCGCCGACAGTTCCGGGAAGACTGGTGAAGATGAAAGTTTGCAGCTGTCGTCCTCCATCGCCCACCTCAATTGGCAGAGTCTCGAACTCCTCAGCGCTCACGGCAGAGCTCACTTCCGCCGTGGAAGGCGTGAGGAGCGGCGTCTGCGACGTGACTTCCACCTTTTCCGATTGGTTTCCAACCTGCAGCGTGAGGTCCACCGTCACTACCTGCGCGACTGGTACGAGAACTCTGTCTGCTATTTCTGTTTTGAAGCCCTGTTTTTGCGCTTCCAGGCGGTACGTTCCGGGAGGCAACGCAACCCTGTAATAGCCGGCGCTGCTGGTTGTGGCTGTCCACTTTACGCCGGTCTCAACGTTCGTGATGGTGAGCGGAAGATCGGGAACTACGGCGCCGCTCGGATCCTGTATTGTTCCCGTGATGGCGCCAAGATTGCCTTGCCCAGACGTCGGGCTGGAAAGCAAAAGCAGAGTGCAACTGAGCAGAATGATCACGCAGAACTTGGGCATGAGTACCTCCTGCGGTACCAAAATTCACCGGGATCCAACATTCCGGGCGAATGGTTCCGAAACATCTAGCACAATAGATAAGCAAACGCAACAAAAAATGAATCCATAAACGACACAAAGAGAAAGTATAGGAAAGTATTAGCGTGCGCTATGCTTTCGCAATTTGACCCAACCGAAAGAGACACCTGGTTTACGGACACGGTGCATGACCCCTAAAGCTCGTCTGCTAACAGAACAGCGGCGCCGGAGCGTGCTGGACCTGGTCGACCAAGACGGCCAGGTAACTGTCGTGGATATGGTTAGACGGTTCTCTATTTCTGCCGTCACCGTCCGCAACGACCTCGACGCACTCGCTTCTATCGGCGCGGTGGTGCGATCGCACGGCGGTGCCGTGCGGCGGCTGGAGGCCACTCAGGATTACCCGCTCCGCACCAAAGAAGCTCTGCACAGGGATGAAAAAATCAGAATCGGAAGGGCTGGGGCAGAATTGGTACGGCCGGGCGAAACCATCATTCTCGATTCAGGAACGACCACGGTAGAGGTTGCCCGCCATTTGAAAAGAATGAGAATGCAATCGCTTACGGTCATTACCAATGCCTTGAATATAGCGGTCGAATTAGCGGATATACCCGGAATTACCTTAATTATGATCGGTGGACTGCTGCGTCCGG
>WNFP01002461.1_pt1 | contig 22131 bp, 34 predicted proteins | sample 5400201 | NCBI WGS metagenome assembly WNFP01 (sample SAMN13153355, study PRJNA577476) | soil metagenome | isolation source: 115 cm saprolite under Madrone tree | place: USA:California | collected 2016-06-14
CTTCTACGAGGTGGTCAAGGCGCAGCTCGCCTCGCGGCGCGCGGGCACCGTGGGCGTGAAGAACCGCTCGTTGGTCTCCGGCGGCGGCAAGAAGCCGTACAAGCAGAAGGGGACCGGGCGCGCGCGCCAAGGCTCCATCCGTGCCAGCCAGTGGGTCGGGGGCGGCAAGGCAATGGCGCCCAAGATGCGAGACCACGAGTACCACGTGCCGAAGAAGGTGCGGAAGGCGGCGCTGCGGGCCGCGATCAGCAAACGGAACCAGGACAAGGCGCTGGTGGTGGTCGACGCCTGGACGCCGGCGAAGCCGTCTACCAAGGAGGCGGTGAACGCCTTCGCGAAGCTCGGCATCCAGAGCGCCCTGGTGCTCGGCCTCAAGGACAACCAGAACCTCTTCAAGTCGGTGCGCAACGCGAAGAGGTACAAGTTCCTGCCCGTCGAGGGCGCCAACGTCTACGACATCCTGCGCCACCAGACGCTGCTCCTGACCAAGGACGCGGCGGCGGCGCTTTCGGGGGTGCTGGCGTGAACCGCTTCGAAATCATCAAGCGCCCGCTCGACACCGAGAAGCTCGATCGCATGCGCGACCGCGAGAACAAGTTCGCCTTCGAGATCGACCTCAAGGCCAACAAGACCGAGGTCAAGCAGGCCGTCGAGCAGCTCTTCAAGGTGAAGGTCCTGGACGTGAAGACGTCCATCGTGCGCGGCAAGTTCCGCCGCATCGGCCGTTCCGAAGGCCAGCGGCCCAACTGGAAGAAGGCGATCGTGACGCTGAAGGAAGGCGACGCGATCCAGCTCTTCGAGGGGAAGTAGACGATGGCGCTCAAGAGCTACAAGCCGACCAGCCCGGGACGCCGCCTGACGACGTCGCCCGACTTCTCGGAGATCACCAAGGACTACCCGGAGAAGTCGCTCACCGCCCCGCTCAAGTCCACCGGCGGGCGCAACGTGTACGGGCGCATGACCACCCGGCACCGCGGCGGCGGCCACAAGCAGAGGCTGCGCATCATCGACTGGAGGCGCGACAAGGACGGGGTGCCGGCCAAGGTGGCGGCGATCGAGTACGACCCGAACCGATCCGCGCGCATCGCGCTGCTCCACTACACCGACGGCGAGAAGCGGTACATCCTCTGGCCGGTCGGCGTGAACGTGGGCGACGTGCTGCAGTCGGGCGAGGCGGTGGACATCCGCCCGGGAAATTCGCTCCCGCTGCACGCGATCCCGCTCGGCACGGTGATCCACAACATCGAGTTGAAGAAGGGGCACGGCGCGCAGCTGATCCGCTCCGCGGGCTCCTTCGGCCAGCTGATGGCGAAGGAAGGCAAGTACGCGCAGATCCGCATGCCCTCGACCGAGGTCCGCAAGGTCCTGCTCGAGTGCAAGGCCACGGTGGGCCAGCTCGGCAACACCGAGCACGAGATCGTCCGCATCGGCAAGGCGGGCCGGAACCGCTGGAAGGGCTGGCGGCCGACGGTGCGCGGCCTGGCGATGAATCCGGTCGATCACCCGCACGGCGGCGGCGAGGGAAAGAGCGGCCAGGGCAACCCGCATCCGGTCTCGCCCTGGGGCCAGCCCACCAAGGGATACAAGACGCGCGTCAACAAGCGCACCAACAAGTTCATCATCAAGCGGCGCGACAAGGGAGTTCGCTGATGGCACGTTCGGTCAAGAAGGGCCCCTTCATCGACCGCCACCTGATCAAGAAGGTGGAGGACATGAACCGGCAGAACCAGAAGAAGGTGGTGAAGACGTGGTCGCGCCGCTCGACCATCCTTCCCGACCTGGTGGGGCACACGTTCGCGGTGCACAACGGACGCAAGTTCATCCCGGTGTTCGTGACCGAGAACATGGTCGGGCACAAGCTGGGCGAGTTCGCTCCCACCCGCACGTTCCACGGCCACACCGGCGACAAGAAGGCCAAGCCCGGTTCCACGCCCGGCGTCCCGGGAGCTCCCGGAGCGCCGGCCCCTGCCGCCCCGGCCGCGCCGGCCCCGAAGTAACGGAGACGAGACATGGAAGCCAAGGCATCCCTCCGATACCTCCGCATCACGCCCCGCAAGGTGCGCGTGGTGGCGGACCTCATCCGGGGCAAGAACGTGAACGCGGCGCTCGCCCAGCTCGCCTATGTCGAGAAGCGGGCGGCTGAGCCGCTGGCCAAGCTGCTGCGGAGCGCGGTGGCCAACGCGGAGCAGTCGGCGAAGGACCAGTCGCTGGACGTCGATCGCCTCCTCGTCTCCGAGGTGATGGTCGACCAGGGCCCCTCGCTGCGCCGCTACATGCCCCGGGCCATGGGCCGCGCGTTCAAGATCCTGAAGAAGACCAGCCACATTTCCCTGACGATCTCCGACGAGACGTCGAAGAAGAAGCGGAGCTGAAGCATGGGTCAGAAAGTCAATCCGATCGGGTTCCGCCTCGGCGTCATCCGCTCCTGGGATTCCAAGTGGTACGAGGAGAAGAACTACGCCAAGTGGCTCCACGAGGACATCCGCCTGCGCGAGTACGTGAAGAAGAAGCTGGGCCAGGCGGGCATCAGCAAGGTCGAGATCGAGCGCGCCGCCAGCAAGGTGAAGGTCAACGTCCACACCGCGCGGCCGGGCATCGTGATCGGCAAGCGTGGCGCAGGCATCGAGAGCATCAAGAAGGAGCTGCAGCAGTTCACGCAGAACGAGGTCTTCCTCAACATCGTCGAGGTCCGCAAGGCGGAGACCGACGCGCAGCTGGTGGCCGAGAACATCACCACCCAGCTCGAGCGCCGCATCGCCTTCCGGCGCGCGATGAAGAAGGCCATCCAGACGGCGCAGAAGTTCGGCGCCAAGGGCATCCGCGTGGCCTGCTCGGGCCGCCTGGGCGGCGCGGAGATGGCGCGCTACGAGTGGTACCGCGAAGGGCGCGTCCCCCTGCACACCTTGCGCGCCGACATCGACTACGGCTTCGCCGAGGCGAAGACCACCTACGGCAAGATCGGCTGCAAGGTGTGGATCTTCCGCGGCGAGGTCCTTCCCGAGTCCGCCGCCGAGGCGAAGAAGAGCCCGCAGCAGCGCGGCGCCCCCAGCCGCGTGACCACCGGCGGCGCCACGCCCACCCCGGTGCAGTAACCCACCGATTCCGAGAGACCAACGTCATGATGCAGCCAGCGCGCACCAAGTTCCGCAAGCAGCAGAAGGGCCGCCACAAGGGCAAGGCCTACCGCGGGGGCGATCTCGCCTTCGGCGACTATGGCCTCAAGGTCCTGGAGTCGGGCCGCCTGACCGCGCGCCAGATCGAGGCGGGCCGCATCGCCATGACCCGCTTCATCAAGCGCGGCGGGAAGGTCTGGATCCGCGTGTTCCCGGACAAGCCGGTGACCAAGAAGCCGGCCGAGACGCGCATGGGCCACGGCAAGGGGAACGTCGAGGAGTGGGTCGCCGTGGTGAAGATGGGCCGCATGCTCTACGAGATGGAAGGCGTGACGCCGGAGATCGCGAAGGAAGCGATGGCACTCGCATCGCACAAACTGCCCCTGAACACCCGGATGGTCAGCCGCAGCACCGAGCTGGGAGCGTAAGCGATGAAGGCCTCCGAGCTGAACGAGCTGAGCGTCGACGAGCTGACCCGCAAGGCGGGCGAGCTTCGCGAGAACCTCTTCAATCTGAAGATCCGCCGCCGGGCGGGCACGCTGGAGTCCACCTCCGACGTGACCAAGAACAAGCGCGACCTGGCGCGGATCCTCACGCTGCTCACCCAGAAGACGGGGAGCAGCAAGGCGCAGCGCAAGGCGGCGAAGAAGCAGCCGCCCGCGGCGGCGCAGGCCGCGGCGGAGAAGGAACAGACATGAGCGACGAGACGCAGCAGAGCGAGCACGCCCAGCGCGGGCGCCCCAAGACCCGGATCGGCACCGTCCTCTCCAACAAGATGACGAAGACGGTGGTGGTGCAGGTGGAGCGGCGCGCCAAGCACGGCGAGTACGGCAAGTACCTGACCGAGAAGAAGAAGTACAAGGCCCACGACGAGCAGCAGGCGGCGAAGCCCGGCGACAAGGTGCGGATCGTGGAGACGCGCCCGGTGTCCAAGGACAAGCGCTGGCGCGTGGCGGAGATCCTGGTCAAGGCGGAAGCCGAGACGCAGGGGAGGACGGAGGCCTAGTCATGATCCAGATGACCACGGTGCTCGACGTCGCCGACAACTCGGGGGCCAAGAAGGTGGCCTGCATCAAGGTGCTGGGCGGCACCAAGAAGCGCTACGCCACCGTCGGCGACGTGATCGTCGTCTCCGTCAAGGAGGCGTTGGTCAACAGCAAGGTGAAGAAGGGCGAGGTCGCCCGGGCGGTGATCGTGCGCACCAAGCGCGAGCTCAAGCGGCCCGACGGCAGCTACATCAAGTTCGACACCAACAGCGCCGTGATGGTCAGCAAGGACGGCGAGCCCATCGGCACCCGCATCTTCGGGCCGGTGGCCCGCGAGCTCCGGGCGAAGAAGTTCATGAAGATCATCTCGCTGGCGCCGGAGGTCCTCTGACATGGCCCGGGCACAAATCCGCATCAAAAAGGGCGACAACGTCTACGTGCTCTCCGGCAAGGAGAAGGGCAAGACGGGCAAGGTGCTGGAAGTCGACCAGGAGAGGCAGCGCGCCGTGGTGGAGAAGCTGATGGTCTTCAAGCGCCACTACAAGCGAGGCCGCAACCCGGCGGCGCCCGAGGGCGGGATCGTGGAGAAGAACGGCAGCATCCACGTCTCCAACCTGGCGCTGGTCGATCCGGAGTCGAAGAAGCCCACCCGCATCGGCACCAAGCTGCTGGAGAACGGCAAGCGGGTGCGCGTCGCCAAGCGCAGCGGCGCGCAGATCGATCAGGCGTAAGGGAACCGTCATGGCAGACGACAAGAAGAAGCAAGAAGAGAAGGCCAAGAAGCACGCCCACGGCGAAGGCCCGGTGACGGATGCCAAGGCGCACGCCGAGGCGAAGAAGCCCGGCGCCGGAGGCGGCGGCAAGAAAAAGGGCGGCAAACAGGATAAGGCACCGAAGACGATCCAGGCCGCCGAAGGCAAGGCCGCGTCGCGGGGCGAGCACCCGGCCCGCCTGGGCGTCGCCTACAAGGAGCAGATCGTCCCGGCCCTGATGAAGGACTTCGGCTACAAGAACCCGATGCAGGTGCCCAAGGTCGAGAAGGTGGTGGTCAACATGGGCCTGGGCGAGGCCATCACCAACAACAAGCTCATCGAGCAGGCCGAGGAGCAGATGATGGCGATCACCGGCCAGAAGGCGGTGGTCACCCGCTCGCGCAAGAGCATCGCCAACTTCAAGCTCCGCGAGAACCAGCCCATCGGCGTGATGGCCACCCTGCGCAAGGATCGGATGTACGAGTTCCTCGACCGGCTCCTGAGCACCGCGCTCCCCCGGGTGCGCGACTTCAAGGGAGTCTCCGGCAAGAGCTTCGACGGCCGGGGCAACTACACGCTGGGGATCAAGGAGCAGATCATCTTTCCGGAGATCAACTACGACCGGATCGAGAAGATCAAGGGCATGAACATCACCATCGTGACCACGGCGAAGAGCGACGAAGAGGGCCGCGCTCTGCTGCGCTATTTCGGCATGCCCTTCCGGACCGCATAGACATGGCCAAGCTCTCCAAGATGGCGCAGGCGAAGCGCCTGCAGAAGAAGCCGAAGTTCAAGGTGCGCGCGTACTCCCGCTGCGAGCTGTGCGGGCGCAGCCGCGCGTTCCTGAACAAGTTCCAGATGTGCCGCATCTGCTTCCGCAATCGCGCATTGAAAGGTGAGATCACAGGAGTCATCAAGTCGTCTTGGTAAAAAAGCGTAGCCGCTAAGCCGCCTGCGGCGGCCGCGGCTAGTCGTCCTGGTAGTTCAAACGCAGGTTCTTGTCGGCGCGCCCAAGGGTACGGCCGGCGGAGGTAGTGGCAAATGAGCATGACCGATCCGGTTGCCGATCTGCTGACGCGGATCCGCAACGCGCAGCGCGCGGGCCTGGAGGAGATCGACCTGCCCGCCAGCAACATCAAGCAGAAGATCTGCGAGGTCCTGCGCGACGAGGGCTTCGTGCGCGAGGTCTCGCGCGCGGAGGACGGCAAGCAGGGCGCCTTGAAGGTGCTCCTCAAGTACGACGAGGGCCGCCGTCCGGCCATCAGCGAGATCCGCCGGCAGTCGAAGCCCGGCCTGCGCCGCTACGTGAGGTACACCGACATCCCCAAGGTGATGAACGGCCTGGGGATCGCCATCCTCTCCACTTCCAAGGGCGTGCTGGTCGATCACGAGGCGCGCAAGCAGCACCTCGGCGGCGAGCTCATCGCCACCGTCTGGTAAGGAGCCGCCATGTCGCGCATCGGCAAGCTCGCCATCAAGATTCCCGACAAGGTCAAGGTGACCGCGCAGCCGGGCCTGGTGAGCGTCGAAGGGCCCAAGGGCAAGGTCGCCCAGAAGCTCGACCGGGAGATGAAGGTCACCGTCGACAAGGGCGAGGTCCGGGTGGATCGGCCCAACGACTCGCGCCGCTCGCGCGAGCTGCACGGCCTGACGAGGACGCTGGTCGCCAACATGATCCACGGCGTCACCCAGGGGTTCTCGCGCTCGCTGGACATCTCCGGCGTCGGCTTCAAGGCCGAGCTGAAGGGCAAGGAGATCCACCTCGCCCTCGGCTACTCGCATCCGGTGGTCTACCCGCTGCCGGAAGGCGTCTCGGCGGAGTACGACGCCAAAGGCAACCGGCTCACCGTGAAGGGCGCCGACAAGCACCGCATCGGCCTGGTGGCGGCGGAGATCCGCAAGCTGCGCCCGCCCGAGCCCTACAAGGGCAAGGGCATCAAGTACGCCGAGGAAACGATCCGCCGCAAGCAGGGCAAGACGGGAGCGACGACATGAGCGCCTCGACGAACATCCGGAAGCAGGAGCTGCGGCTGCGCCGCAAGGCGCACATCCGCAAGAAGGTGGAAGGCTCGCAGGAGCGTCCCCGTCTCTCGGTGTACCGCAGCCTGAACCACATCTATGCGCAGGTGATCGACGACACCACCGGCAAGACGCTGGCGGCCGCGTCCACCCTCTCGCCCGAGATCAAGGACGGCAAGGGCAAGAAGAAGGAGCAGGCCAAGGAAGTGGGCAAGCTGGTGGCGAAGAAGTGCCAGGAAGCGAAGATCGCCGCGGTCGTCTTCGACCGGAACGGTTTCATGTACCACGGCCGGATCGCGGCCGTCGCCGAGGGCGCCCGCGAGGGCGGCCTCAAGTTTTAGCCGCGGCCGCCGGAGGCGGCTTAGCGGCTACGCACTTGCTGCCTGTTCCCGCGGAGGCGGGAACAGGCTTTAAAGAAGGACGACTTCAAGGAGTTTACATGGCGGCACCGATCAATCCCAACGACCTGCCCGAGCTGAACGACCGGGTGGTCCACATCAACCGCGTCGCCAAGGTCGTCAAGGGCGGCCGGCGCTTCTCCTTCTCCGCGCTGGTGGTCGTCGGCGACGGCCAGGGCCACGTCGGCGCCGGCCTGGGCAAGGCGAACGAGGTGCCGGAAGCCATTCGCAAGGGCGGCGAGCAGGCGAAGAAGAACCTCTTCAAGGTGCCGCTGGCGGGGAACACCATCCCGCACGAGGTCATGGGCCACTTCGGCGCCGGGCGCGTCCTCCTCAAGCCGGCCGGTGAAGGAACGGGCGTGATCGCCGGCGGGTCGGTGCGCGCGGTGCTGGAGGCGGTGGGCATCCGCAACATCCTGACCGACGGCCTGCGCAAGCTGCGCAGCCCCGAAGAAGCCGCCCGCCTGCGCGGCAAGGAGCTCTCCGAGATCCGCGCGGAGCAGGGAGCGTAAGCCATGGCGTTGAAAGTGAAGCTGGTCCGCAGCATGAGCGGACACACCGAGAGCCACCGCGCCACGCTGCGCGGAATGGGGCTCACCCGCGTGGGCCGCGAGCGCGTCCTCCAGGACACGCCCGCCACCCGGGGGATGATCTCCAAGGTGGAGTACCTGATCGAATGGTCGGAGACGAACGAGGAGTTCAAGCCGTTCGGCCGCCGCTCCCGCGCCAAGGCCCAACGGGCGGCCGCCGGGGCGCAGCCGAAACGGCAGCCGGAGACGCTGCGATGAACGAGCTGACGAGACTGACTCCGCCGCGGGGCGGGGGCGTGAAGGAGAAGAAGCGGGTGGGCCGCGGCCAGGCGAGCGGTCTGGGCAAGACCGCCGGCCGGGGTGGCAAGGGGCAGAAGGCCCGCACCGGCAACATGAACTTCATCGGCTTCGAAGGCGGCCAGATGCCCATCCAGCGCCGCATCCCCAAGCGCGGGTTCACCAACCCGTTCCGGGTGGAGTACGCCCTGGTGAACGTCGGGCTGCTGGAGACGTTGGGGCTGACCGACGTGGACCTGGACAAGCTGGTCGAGGCCGGCGCGGTCAAGGACCGCAAGGACGGCCTGAAGATCCTGGGCGACGGCGAGCTGACCAAGGCCGTGTCGGTGCGGGCGCACAAGTTCTCCGGCCCGGCCAAGGAGAAGATCGAGAAGGCCGGAGGCAAGGCCGAGTTGATCGTGCTCCCGCCCAAGGTGACGCCGCAGCAACGGAAGGCGGAGGAAAAGAAGGCGGCAGCGGCCGCGGAAAAGTCTAAACTGCGTTAAACTCCCCGCCTTCCAGGAGCCGCCGTGTCGTTCGCCAACGCTTTCTCCAACCTGTTCAAGATCCAGGAGCTGCGCAAGCGGCTTCTCTTCACCTTGTTCTGCCTGGCGGTATACCGCGTCGGCGTCTTCGTGACGGCGCCCGGCGTGAACCGCGAGGTGATGAAGAAGGCGATCGAATCGACCGGCGGGTTTCTCAACCTCTTCAACCTCTTCACCGGCGGCGCGCTGGAGCAGCTCTCGATCTTCGCCCTGGGCATCATGCCCTACGTCAGCGCCAGCATCATCCTCCAGCTCCTCACCGTGGTGGTGCCCACCCTGGAGAAGCTCTCGAAAGAGGGCGAGATGGGGCGGCGCAAGATCACCCAGTGGACGCGCTACGGCACCATCCTCCTCTCCATCGTCCAGGGCTTCGGCATCGCCCGCTATCTGGAATCGGTGAAGGCGGGCAACGAGAGCGTGGTCCCCGACGACGTGAAGGGCTGGGGCTTCCGCCTGCTCACCGTCATCACCCTCACCGCCGGCACCGCCTTCATCATGTGGCTGGGCGAGCAGATCACCGAGCGGGGCATCGGCAACGGCATCTCGCTGATCATCTTCGCGGGAATCGTCGCCCGCATCCCCCAGGCCGCGTTGCAGACCTGGACGACGTTCAAGGACAAGGCCGAGGGCTCGGACATGGAGATCCTCGTCCTGACGATAGTGATGGTCCTGACCATCTTCGTCATCGTCTTCGTCGAGCGCGCGTACCGGAAGATCCCGGTGCACTACGCGAAACGCATGGTGGGGCGGCAGACCTTCTCCGGGCAGACCACGCACCTCCCCTTGAAGGTCAACATGTCGGGCGTGATCCCACCCATCTTCGCCAGCTCGATCCTGCTCTTCCCGGCGACGCTCGCCACCTGGATCCCGGCCTTCAAGCCCTTCGCCGACGCCATGAACCGGGGCGGCTGGATCTACGACGGCCTCTACGTCATCGGCATCGTCTTCTTCTGCTACTTCTACACGGCGGTGACCTTCAACCCGGTGGACGTGGCCGACAACCTCAAGAAGTACGGCGGCTACATCCCCGGCATCCGCCCCGGCAAGAAGACGGCGGAGTACATCGACTTCGTGCTCTCGCGCATCACCTTCGGCGGAGCGATCTACATCTCGGCCGTCTGCGTGCTGCCCAGCATCCTGATCACCAAGTACAACGTGCCCTTCCAGTTCGGCGGCACCGCGCTCCTGATCGTGGTCGGCGTCGCGCTGGATACCGTCAACCAGATCGAGAGCCACTTGATCACGCGCCACTACGAAGGCTTTACGGGCCCGCGTGGCCCCCGGATCCGCGGCCGCCGGGACACGACGGGGGCTCCGGTCGCCGCCTAGGGGGCTGCGTGAACGTCATTTTCCTCGGGCCGCCCGGGGCGGGAAAAGGAACGCAGGCAAAGCGGCTGGCGGCGAAGCACCGGATTCCACAGCTCTCCACCGGGGACATCCTCCGCCAGGCCGTTGCCGAGGGAACCCACCTCGGGAAGAAGGCGAAAGCGCTGATGGACGCGGGCAAGCTCGTTCCCGACGAGATCGTCAACGGGATCATCGACGACGCGTTGGCATCGCCTTCGGCCGCGAAGGGATTCATCCTCGACGGCTTTCCCCGCACCGTGGCGCAGGCCACCGCGCTCGACGAGATGCTGGATCGGCGGGGAAAGAAGATCGACCACGTCATCCTCCTCGAGGTGCCCATCGACGTCCTGGTCGACCGCCTCTCGGGGAGGCAGACCTGTCCCGTCGACCAGGCCTCCTACGGGAAGGAGAATCCCCCCAAGCGCCCCGGCCTTTGCGACAACGACGGAGCGAAGCTGGCGGTGCGCCCGGACGACATGCCGGACCGCGTCCGGCAGCGGATGCAGGAATACGAGAACAAGACCGCGCTGCTCACTGGTTACTACAAGGCGCGCGGCGTCGTGCGCCCCGTGAGCGGCGTAGGTACGGTCGAGGAAGTGGAGAAGCGCATCCAGCAGGCGCTGCGATAGATGGCGGGCGGTATCGAGATCAAGACGCGGGACGAGATCGCGTACATGCGCGAGGCGTCCCTGATCGTCTTCGAGGTGCTGGAAGAGCTGACCCGGGCGGTGGCCCCGGGCGTGACGCTCGAGGAGCTGGACGCCGTCGCCGAGCGCGAGACGGTCCGGCGGGGCGGGACCTGCGCGTTCAAGGGCCTGTACGGCTTCCCCAAGAACATCTGCATCTCGGTGAACGAGCAGGTCGTCCACGGGATCCCCACCCGGCGCAAGCTGCTGGAAGGGGACCTGCTCAAGCTCGACTACGGCGTGATCAAGCACGGCTACTACGGCGATTCGGCGAGGACAGTCCCGGTAGGCAAGGTCTCTCCGGACGCGGCGCGGCTGCTCGACGAGACCCGCAACGCGCTGGAGAAGGGCATCGCGGCCATGGTGCCGGGGAACCGCATCAGCGACATCGGCGCGGCCATCGAGGCGCACGTGGCGCCGTTCAGCTACGGGATCGTCCGGGACTACGTCGGCCACGGGATCGGCAAGAAGCTGCACGAGGACCCGCAGGTGCCGAACTACGGCCCCGCCCTCTGGTCGCGAGGGCAGCCCAACCCCCGCATGCGCCCCGGCATGGTCCTGGCCATCGAGCCGATGATCAATCTCGGCACCCACGAGGTGGAGACGCTGCCGGACGGGTGGACGGTGGTGACCCGCGACGGCAAGCTGTCCAGCCACTGGGAGCACACCATCGCCGTCACCGAGGACGGCCCGAGGGTCCTGACGCGCCCGTGATCGCTCTAATCGCTGCCGCCCACCTGCACCTGATCTCCTGGCCGGGACAGCTGCCCAAGGCGCTGTTCGAGCTCCCCACCGAGGGCGAGCGCGCCTGCGGGATCGGCACCCTGAACTTCGGCGCCCCGGACGGCTCCTGGAGCAGCGGGACCGCCGGTTCGTCAACCTCTTGCGAATTCCAGCAGTGGGTCGAGCCCGACCAGCTCCTGCCGATCTGGGTGGACGCCGGAAAGATGGCAGCCGGAAAGGAAGTCGAGGTCACCTGGACGCTCCAGGGCGGCAAAGCGACGGGGCAGGGGCACAAGGCGACCCTGACCCCGGAGCCGGTGGACGCCGAGGCGCTGAAGGCTTCGCCCGCGGATCTGTCGGCGAAGGCGTCCAAGGTGAAGAACGCGGTCCGCTCGGAAGTGAAGAACGGGGGCTCCGGCCCGGCGCTGCTCGGGGACGCCATCGCGGCCCGCCACCGTCCCGACGACCCATGCCAGGGAAACGGCCCCCAGGTGCTCCTGCAGCCGGGGGAGACCCTGGTCGACGTCCGCCCGGGCTTGCTCTCCAAGTCGATGCAGGTCTGGGTGGCGGCATTCAGTGGCCCGAAGTCCTGCAAGTGGGTCGAAGTGAAGCGGCGTCCGTGAGCCGGGCCGGCGGGCGTTTCAACCGGTTGAAACGCCGGCGGCGCCAACTTGACACGCCGCAAAACGGCTGTTAAAAGCCGCGCTCCCTTCGTTCCGGGTGGGCCCCGGCGGCGAGAGCCGCGGTCAGGGGTGCGGGACGGAAGGAAAGCGATTTTCGAGGCGTTTCAGTTCGGCTGGAGGAAGCCGTGAAGGTCCGTGCTTCGGTAAAGAAGATCTGCGTGAAGTGCAAGGTGATCCGCCGCAAGGGCGTCGTGCGCGTGATCTGCACCGCGAACCCCCGCCACAAGCAGCGGCAAGGCTGAGGAGCCCTAGATGGCGCGTATTGCAGGCGTAGACCTTCCCCGCGAGAAGCAGATCCAGATCTCGCTCCAGTACCTCTACGGAATCGGCAAGACTACCGCCCAGAAGATCTGCGCCGCCGCGCAGCTCGACGGCACCAAGCGGACCAAGGACTTGACCGAAGACGAGATCCACCGCATCCGCGAGACTCTGGAGCAGGGTTACAAGGTGGAAGGCGACCTGCGCCGCGAAGTGAGCCTCAACATCAAGCGCCTGATGGACCTGGGCTGCTACCGCGGCCTGCGCCACCGCAGGGGCCTGCCGGTCCGCGGCCAGCGCACCCACACCAACGCCCGCACGCGCAAGGGCCCGAAGCGCGGGATCGTCCGCCGCGCCGTCGCCGCCCCCGCTCCCGCCGGCAAGTAAGGACACATCGACATGGCCGAAGAGCAGAAGCCTCCCGCAGCCCCCGCGACGCCCGCAGCAGGCGCCGCCGCGACTCCCGCCGCCGCCGCTGAGCGCAAGGGGAAGAAGAAGACCAGGAAGAACGTGCAGACGGGCATCGTCTACATCCAGAGCACGTTCAACAACACCATCATCACCATCACCGACGTCTCCGGAAACGTGCTCTCCTGGTCGTCCGCCGGCGCGCGCGGGTTCAAGGGCTCGCGCAAGTCGACGCCGTTCGCCGCCCAGGTGGCCGCGGGCGACGCCGCCGCGAAGGCGATGGAGCACGGCCTGAAGAACGTCTCGGTGATGGTCAAGGGGCCCGGGGCGGGCCGCGAGTCGGCGCTGCGCGCGCTGGCGGCGGCCGGTCTCAAGGTCACGCTGATCCGCGACATCACCCCCATCCCGCACAATGGCTGCCGGCCGCCGAAGCGCCGCAGAGTCTAGGAGCATCGAAGAATGGCACGCTACACGGAGTCGGCCTGCCGGATCTGCCGGCGAGAGAACTTGAAGATGTACCTGAAGGGTGACCGCTGCTACACGGACAAGTGCGCGATCGAGCGCCGTCCGTACCCGCCGGGCCAGCACGGCCAGGGGCGCGCCAAGTTCTCCGAGTACGGCGTGCAGCTGCGCGAGAAGCAGAAGGTCAAGCGCCTCTACGGCCTCTTGGAGACGCAGTTCCGCGGCTACTACCTGCGCGGCAGCGCCGCCAAGGGCAAGACCGGCGAGAACCTGCTCCAGTTCCTCGAGCAGCGCCTCGACAACGTCGTCTTCCGGCTGGGCTTCGCCGACACCCGCGCCGAGGCCCGCCAGTTGGTGCGCCACGGCCACTTCCGCGTCAACGACCGCAAGGTCAACATCCCCAGCTACCAGGTGAAGGTGGGCGACGTGGTCGCGGTGAAGGAGAAGTCCCGCAAGGTCGTCCGCATCAACGAGGCGCTGGAGGCGGTGGACCGCCGCGGCGTCCCCGCCTGGCTCGACCTGGACAAGGGCGGGTTCAAGGGCACGGTGAAGGCGACGCCTTCGCGCGACGACATCACCATGCCCATCCAGGAGCAGCTGATCGTCGAGCTCTACTCGAAGTAGCAGTGGAAGTGCCGCGACGGACGACCCGACGGTGCCCCGCAATTCCGCGGTGGAGCAGGGCGGCGTTGCAAGGAGAGAAAACGTGGCAGAAGCATTGATTGCAAAGAACTGGCGCGACCTGATCAAGCCCCGCGGCTTGCACGTCGAGCAGGACACGCTGACCGACACCTACGGGAAGTTCGTGGCCGAGCCGCTCGAGCGCGGGTTCGGCATCACCCTGGGCAACGGGCTCCGGCGCGTGCTGCTCAGCTCGCTGCAGGGCGCGGCGATGACCAGCGTCCGCATCGAGGGCGTGGAGCACGAGTTCACCACCATCTCCAACGTGGCCGAGGACGTCACCGACATCATCCTCAACCTCAAGGAAGTCCTGCTGCGCATGCACACGCAGGAGGAGAAGACCATCCGCATCGAGGTCGAGGGCCCCAAGGAAGTGAAGGCCGGCGACATCATCGTCGACCAGGACGTGGAGGTCCTGAACCCCGGACACCACCTCTTCACCGTCTCCGAGGGCGGGCGGGTGCGGATGGAGATGACCGCGCGGCGCGGCCGCGGGTACGTCCCCGCCGAGCGCAACAAGGTGGTGGGCGCGCCCATCGGCGTGATGCCCATCGACTCGCTCTTCAGCCCGGTGAAGAAGGTCAACTACCAGGTGACCAACGCCCGCGTCGGCCAGGCCACCGACTACGACCGCCTCTCGCTCGAGGTCTGGACCAACGGCTCGGTGACTCCGGCGGACGCCGTCGCCTTCGCGGCGAAGATCGTCAAGGAGCAGCTCTCCATCTTCATCAACTTCGACGAGACCGAGGAGCCGGCCCCGATCGAGCTGCCGAAGAACGAGGAGAAGCTGAACGAGAACCTCTTCCGCTCGGTGGACGAGCTGGAGCTCTCGGTCCGCTCGGCCAACTGCCTGCAGAACGCCAACATCAAGACCATCGGCGACCTGGTGCAGAAGACCGAGGCCGAGATGCTGAAGACCAAGAACTTCGGCCGCAAGTCCCTGAAGGAGATCAAGGAGATCCTCGCCGAGATGGGGCTCTCGCTGGGGATGAAGCTGGAGAACTGGCCGCCCAAGCCGCCGACGGCGCAGGCGCCGGCCCTCAAGCAGTAAGGAGACCGCGATGTCCCGCCACGCCAACGCCGGCCGCAAGCTGAGCCGGAACACCAGCCACCGCAAGGCCCTGCTCGACAACCTGGTCCGGGCGGTGATCCTCCAGGAGAGCATCCGCACCACCACGCCCAAGGCGAAGGAAGCCCGCAAGCTGGTGGAGCGGGTGATCACCAAGGCCCGCCAGGGCACGCTGGCCGCCCGCCGGGTGGTGCACAAGACGGTGCGCGATCAGGCCGCCCTGGCCCGGCTGTTCGAGACCATCGCGCCCCGCTTCAAGGAGCGCCCCGGCGGCTACACCCGCATCATCCACGTCGACAACCGGGTGGGCGACAACGCGCCCATGTCGATCCTCGAGCTGGTGGTCCGGGAGGAGAAGCCGGAGGCGGAGAAGAAGCCCGCTTCCGAAAAGAAGGCTCCCGAGAAGAAGGCGGCCAAGGACAGCGGCGCGGACCAGGGCTCCGCCGAGAAGAAGCCGGCCAAGGAAAAGAAAGCAAAGAAGGATCAGGACGAAAAGAAGCGCTAACCGTCCTGATTCAGCATTGCAGAGAGGCGGGCACCCACTCCGGCCGCCCGCCTCTCTCGCTTCGGAGGGCCGACTCAAGTCGGAGATCCGGGGACACAATACGGAACTCCAACTCGTGCGGCGCAGTCTCAACCGGTTGAAATGAATCTAGCGTCGCCGCGCACCTCGCAAATGGATGCGCTCGATGGATCGACGTCAGGCGCTGAGGCGCCCGCGGATCCGCTCGATCAGCTCCTGGTTCTCGAACGGCTTGCGGATGAACTCCTCCGCCCCCGCCGCCAGCGCGCGCTCCACCACGTCCTTCCCCGGACGCGCCGACACGACGAACACCGGCACGTCGCGGGTCCGCGGATCCTTCTTCAGCGCCCGGCAGAGGTCGAGGCCGTCGCGGTCCGGCATGGCGATGTCGAGCAGGACCAGATTGGGCACGCCGTGCTCGAGCTTCTCCAGCGCCGCCGCCGCGCTCGTCGCCACCGTCGACTCGATCCCCTCCAACTCGAGCAGGGTGGCGAGGAAGGTCACGATCTCCGGATCGTCGTCCACCACCAGCACACGGCGCCGCAGGCCGAGGTCTACCGCAACGCTCATTCGTGGAACTCCGTCTCGTATCGGCCGCCTGCGGTGGCCACCATCAGCGTCTGCGGCGTCAGGGTCTTGGGCGCGTACCGGAGCGCCTTCCCCACCGGATCGCGAATCGCGAACTTGTTGATCTGCAGCATGAGATGTCCGCCGGGCCCGAGCTCTTCCGCGCGGTAGTCGTAGATGCCGTTGAGAACGATCTTCACGTCGCGCCACGACTTCTCCGAGTCGTTGCGCACGAAGATCTGGGTGATGGAGGGCAGCTCGACGCGCTGGACACGGATGTAGGCGCCGAGCACGTTGTCTGTATAGAGCTGGCCGGCGAGCGTCGCCGCGACAATCAGCCCGTACATGAGCAGCGCGTACGCGCGCCAGCGCGAGTGCTCGGGGCGCGCGCGGAAGTCGGCCAGCGCCTTGCCGCTCCGGGTGGCGACGCCGCCGAAAAGCCTGCTGGTTCCGCGGACCAGCGCGCCAGTGGCCGCCGCGAGGCCGTCCCCGACGGAAGAGCCGGTCGGGGCCTTCTCTGGCGCGTGCAAGGCGGCTGTGGGCGATCCGCTGACTTCGCTCACTGGCCCATCGTACCCGAGGATGGGGGCATGGCAAGCCTGCCCGGCACGAAGTGCTGAGCAGGCGATTTACCATGGCATTTTGGAGGGGAACGGCGGCACCCGGCCGTCATATTGGCGACGCGCCGCGTTAGAACGACGTTGATTGCCAGGCAGTCCGGCGAAACGCCGGATCCTTCGACCACCGCGAAAAGGCCGGATCCTCCTGCATCTGCGCGAGGGATCGGTCAGCTGCCTGTCGGACCGCCTTGTCGAGCGCCTCGCCCTTGAGTCCCTGGTCCGCGAGCTGCGCACGAGCATCAGCTTCCACGCGCTCGACCGCCTCCGCCAGGGCTTCGGCCGCGAGCGTGCCTTCTCCGCGGGCCGCGAGCACTCGCGCGCGGCCGTAATAGCCTTGGGGCGACCCGGGGGAAACCCTGACCAGGCGATCGAAGGTGGCGGCGCTTTCAGGGACCTGGCCATCCTCGAGCAGGGCAAGCCCGTACTGATAGAGCGCGGGGACGTTGTCGGACTTGAGGTGCACGGCGCGCTCGTAGTCCGCGAGCGCCGCCTTGCGGTCACCGGCGCGCGCGGCGAGGTTTCCGCGCGAGAGGAGCACGAACAGGTTCGTGGGCGCGCGCTCGAGCGCCGCGGTCAGCTCGGCTCGGGCGCCCGCCAGATCCCCCTGGTCCGCGAGCAGGCGCGCCACTCCGATGCGGGCGGTGACCGAGCTGGGATCGACGGCCGCCGCCTCGCGATACGCCGCGAGCGCCTCGGTCTTGCGCCCGAGGTCGTAGTGGGTATCGCCCAACCGCTCCCGCGGCGCTGCGCTGCGTGGCGCGAGTCGGGCGGCCTCGCGGTACTCGGCGACGGCCTCCTCCGGGTGGCCGGTGTTCACCAGCACGTTCCCGCGGGCGAGATGCGGCGCCGACGAGTCGGTGTTGCAGGCCCAGGCGAGGGCCAGCGCGAACCCTGCTGCACGCTTCATGGCGCGCGGAGGATAATCGAGAAGCCCGACCCGAAACAGCGCTTCGTCGTTCAGGCCGGCGGCAGGGTGAGCACGAAGGTGGCGCCGGACTGGCCGTCCCGCAGCGTCAGGGTTCCGCCGTGCGCCTGGGCGATCTCGCGGCTGGTGGAGAGCCCGAGCCCGTTCCCACCGGGCCGGGTGGTCACGAACCGCAGGAAGATGCGCTCCCGGTTCTCGGCCGGCACTCCCGGCCCGTCGTCGGCGACCACCACTTCCGCCCGTCCCTCCGGGGTCCGGGTGGTGCTGATGGTGATCCGGCTGCGCGCGAAGTCGAGCGCATTCAAGAGCAGGTTCAAGAGCAGCTGCCGTACCGCGAAAGGGTCGGCGACCACCCGGGGCGGCTCCCCCGCGGCCTGGTCCACCACCAGGTCCTTCATCCGGGCCATCGGCCGGACCATCTGGAGCGCGTCGTTGACCAGCTCGTTCACGTCCTGCGACCTGCGGGGCACCTTCTCGCCCGCCGAGTAGCTGAGGAAGCTCTGGAGCTGCGCCACCGTGCGCCGCGTCTCGTTCTCCAGCTCCTTCAGGTGTCGGGTCACCTTGGGGTCCGACTGGGCGCGCTCCGCGGCCGTGCGCGCCAGCTCGGCGAATCCGAGGACGACGGTGAGCGCGTTCTTCATCTCGTGCGCGAATCCCGCGGTGAGCAGGCCCACGGTGCTCGTCCTCTGGGCGCGCTCCAGCGCGACGGAGATCTCCGCCAGCCGCCTCTGCAGGGTCCAACCGGACGCGACGCCGCCGGCGGCGAGCAACAGCACCGCCAGGTACTGCAGGCCGCCCAGGTTGACTCCCTTCCACAGCGAGATGACCAGCGCGATGGTCGAGAGCAGGAAGATCATCGGCCCCCAGTACAGCGCCGCGACCGCGATCTTGCGCGCGCGCAGCGCGGCGAGAATTCCCGGCGAGCTGGGGCGGCGCTTCTGCACCTGCGCCATATAGCAGAAGTGGAATGCGGAACGCCCGCGATCCATCATGTGCTCCATGGACCTGCGCGGGCGGCGAGTGCTTCTCTGCGTGGGCGGCGGTATCGCCGCGTACAAGTCGTGCGAGCTGGCGCGCCTGCTGGTCAAGGCCGGCGCGCAGGTGCGCGTGGCGCTGACGCCGGCCGCCCAGCGATTCGTCACCGCGCTCACCTTCCAGGCGCTGACCGGAAGCGCGGTGGCTGCCGACATCTTCTCGGCGGAGCAGGAGCTCGCCGCGGGCCACATCGCGCTCGCCGACTGGGCCGAGCTGGCCGTCGTCGCTCCCGCCACGGCAAACCTCCTCGCGCGGATGCGGATCGGCCAGGGCGACGACGCGGCGGCGGCCGCGCTCCTCGCCATCGATCCCCGGCGCTGGCTGGTCGCTCCGGCCATGAACGAGAAGATGTGGGCCAGCCCTGCGGTGCAGGAGAACGTGCGGGTGCTGACGGAGCGCGGAGCCCGATTCGTCGGACCGGCCGTCGGCGAGATGGCGGAACGGAGCCACGTCGGTTCGGGCCGCCTCTCGGAGCCCGCGGAGATCCTGACTGCGGTCGCCGCCGCGCTCGCTCCGCGCGACCTGCAGGACGTCCCGGTGCTGGTCACCGCGGGGCCGACGCGGGAGATGCTCGACCCGGTGCGCTTCCTCTCCAATCCCTCCTCCGGCCGCATGGGCTGGGCCCTGGCCGAGGCGGCCCGCGACCGCGGCGCGCGAGTGACCCTCATCTCCGGTCCCGTGGAGCTGCCGCGGCCTGCCGGCGTCCAGGTGGTGGAGGTGGTGTCCGCCGAGGACCTGGCCAAGGCCGTGGACCAAGAGGTCGACGGCGTGCGCGTCGTGGTGATGGCGGCCGCGGTGGCCGACCAGCGGCCCGAGTCGCGCGCTCGCCACAAGATGAAGAAGGCGGGCGACGAGACGCTCACGCTGGTGCGGACGACCGACATCCTGGCCGGTCTGGGAGCGCGCCCCCAGCATCCCCTCCTGGTCGGATTCGCCGCGGAGAGCGAGAACGTGGAGCGGAACGCCCGCGACAAGCTCGCCCGCAAGAACCTCGACTTGATCGTGGCCAACGACGTCGCCGATGCCTTCGGGAAGGACCGGAACAAGGTGGTGATCCTGGGCAAGGACGGGGCCCGGCGCGAGTTGGAAGGCAGCAAGCTCTCCGTTGCCCACGCCATCTGGGACATGGTCCGGGAGCGCCTGGCACGATAGACTCCCTCCATGCGCGAGCTGGCGACTGAGCTGCGTGCCTGGCTCGACTGGGCCCGGGAGAGCGGCTTGCAGAACCTGGCGCCCGAGAAGCGCACCGTGGAGCCCGTGGAAGTGACGCCCAAGGTGAAGCTGCCCCTCCTCGACGCCGTCCGCACCGAGCTCGGCGAGTGCACGCGCTGCAAGCTGCACAAGACCCGCACCAACATCGTCTTCGGGGTGGGCAACCCGGAAGCCCGCCTGATGTTCGTGGGCGAGGCGCCGGGCGAGGACGAAGATCTCCAAGGCTTCCCCTTCGTGGGAAAGGCCGGCCAGCTCCTGACCAAGATGATCGAGGCGATGGGCTTGCGCCGCGACGACGTGTACATCTGCAACACCGTGAAGTGCCGGCCACCCAACAACCGCAACCCGGAGCCCGACGAGCTGCTCGCCTGCGAGCCGTTCCTCAAGGGCCAGCTCGGCGCGGTGAAGCCGGAAGCGATCGTGACCCTGGGCAAGTTCGCCGCCCAGTCGCTCCTGCGGGAGTCCACACCCATCACCCGGCTGCGCGGCCAGTGGCGGGAATACGAGGGCATCCCGGTGATGCCGACGTTCCATCCCGCGTACCTGCTGCGCAGCCCGGCCGAGAAGGGCAAGGTCTGGGACGACCTGAAGCAGGTGATGAAGAAGCTGGGCCTTCCGGCCCCGAAAGGAGGCGGGTCATGATCCTCGCGCTCCTGCTCGCCGCTGCACCCGTCGTGCATTTCGCCGAAATCACCGGGTCGATCGATCCGGGCTCCGGCGGCTTCCTCATCGCCGCCATCCACGATGCGCAAGAGAAGGGCGCCGAGGCGCTCGTGGTCCGCCTGGACACGCCCGGAGGGCTTCTTTCCACCACCCGCGACATCGTCCAGGCCGAGCTGAACGCCAAGGTCCCCATCGTCGTCTGGGTAGGACCGCCGGGAGCGCGCGCAGGCTCCGCCGGCGTGTTCATCACCCTGGCCGCCCACGTCGCCGCGATGGCGCCCTCCACCAACATCGGCGCGGCGCATCCCGTCGGCCTGGGCGCCCCGGACGATGAGAAGAAAGGCGAGCGGACGACGATGTTCCAGAAGCTGGAGAACGACACCGCGGCCTTCGTGAAAGGCATCGCCGAGCGGCGGGCCCGCAACGTCGAGTGGGCGGAGAAAGCGGTGCGCGAGAGCGAGAGCGTCACCGCTTCCAAGGCGCTGGAGCTGAAGGCGATCGATCTGATCGCCGAAGACCTTCCGGAGCTCTTGCGCAAGATCGACGGCCGCAGGATCGACGTGGGCGGAGGCGACAAGCGCACGCTGCGCACCGCCAGCGCCGAGATCCGCAACGTCCCCTGGGCGGTGAAGGACCAGGTGCTGCACGGGCTAGCCAATCCCGAGATCGCGTACTTGATCGCGATGCTCGGCGTCATCGGCGTCATGCTGGAGATGTTCCATCCCGGCACCATCGTCCCCGGCGTGGTCGGCGGCATCTGCCTCTTGATCGCGGCCATCGCCTTCCAGATGCTGCCGGTGAACATCGGCGCGCTGCTGCTGGTCGCGCTCGGGCTGGGCTTCTTCGTCGCCGAGATGTACGTCGGCGGCCACGGCGGATTCGTCGCCGCCGGACTGGTCTGCGTGGTGATCGGATCGCTTCTTCTCGTCGGCCACGTCGACAAGAGCTTCTACGCCGACGCTGACTTCGGCCTCGGGTGGCGCATCGTCGCGCCGGTGGGTGCCGCGATGGCCGTGATCGCGGGCACCCTGGCCTGGAAGTTCTCAGCCAGCGCGCGCCAGCCGCTCCGCGCCGGCGCGTACTCGCTGATCGGCGAAGTCGGCGAGGTCCGCGACGACAACACCGTGCTGGTGGCCGGTGAGCTGTGGAAGGCGAACAGCGCCGAGCCGCTCCAGCCCGGCTCGCGCGCCCGCGTCCTCGCCGTGCACGGGCTCACATTGGAAGTGGTGCCGGAAGGCGCCGCACTGACAAAGGCAAGCTCATGATCTACTGGGTCTTCGTCGTCGTTCCGGTGCTGTTCTGGATCATCTCCGGCCTGCGCGTGATCCAGGAGTACGAGGCCGGAGTGATCTTCCGCCTGGGCCGCTTCGCCGAGGTGAAGCGGGCCGGGCTCAACTGGATCGTGCCCATGATCGACCGGATGGTGAAGGTCGACCTCCGCACGGTGACGCGGGACGTTCCGCCGCAGGACGTGATCACCCACGACAACGTGAGCCTGAAGGTGTCCGCGGTGATCTACTTCCGCGTGATCGATGCGGAGAAGGCCATCATCCAGGTGGAGAACTTCCTCTACGCCACCTCCCAGCTCTCGCAGACCACCCTGCGCAGCACGCTGGGCAAGCTGGACCTCGACGACCTGCTCGCGCAGCG
>WNFP01003236.1_pt1 | contig 22123 bp, 18 predicted proteins | sample 5400201 | NCBI WGS metagenome assembly WNFP01 (sample SAMN13153355, study PRJNA577476) | soil metagenome | isolation source: 115 cm saprolite under Madrone tree | place: USA:California | collected 2016-06-14
CGGCTCGCCATCGCGAGCTCGTCGACGGAGGCCTACCAGGGCACTTACAAGCTCTTTCAGGACCGGCTCGAGTTCGGGGTCGCTTCGCAGCTGCAGACGGCGCGAGCGGAGGGCAATCTCGCCCAGGCGGCCGCCACGGTCCCGGAGATCCAGAGCCAGATCGCGGCCAAGGAGAATCAGATCAGCACGCTCCTCGGCCGCAATCCCGGGTCCATTCAACGCGGCCGGCCGTTGTTCGACCAGGAGGTGACGCCCAGCGTTCCCGCCGGGTTGCCCTCCGCCCTTCTCGAGCGGCGCCCGGATCTCCGTCGTGTCGAGCAGGAGCTGGTGGCCGCCAATGCCCAGATCGGGGCGGCCAAGGCACTCTTCTTCCCGCAGCTCTCCCTCACCGGTCTTCTCGGCAAGGCGAGCCCCGAGCTGTCCGCGCTTACCGCGGGCACCTCCACCATCTGGCAGGCGGGCGGCATGATCACGGGGCCCATCTTCCAGGGGGGCAGGATCTATCAGAACTTCAAGGCAACGGAAGCCGCCGCGGAAGAGGCGAAGTGGCGGTACGAGCAGGCGGTGATCCAGGCCTTCCAGGAGGTTTCCACGAGTCTGGCCGCACTGGAAAAGCTGGCGGGGGCCGAGACGGATCAGGCGCGCTCCGTGAGAGCGCTCGAGAAGTCCGTCCAGATCTCCAACGACCGCTACCTCTACGGGCTCTCCAGCTATTTCGAGATTCTCGAAGCGCAGCAGCGGCTGTACCCCGCCCAGTACACGCAGGCGCAGATCCGTCTGAACCGCCTTCTCGCCTACGTGCAGCTCTACAAGGCGCTCGGGGGTGGCTGGAACCTCAAGGACCCGCAGGAGCCGCCCGCCACGGCGGCCGCCACGGGGAGCGCGCCCTGCACCGAGAAGTGCTGAGAAGCTGAAGTTGCTGAAGCTGGGCCGGGACATCACCGGCGAATTCGATTCCGCCGAATCGCGCGAATGGCTGTGCACCAACGGGATCGGTGGCTTCGCCTCCGGCACGATCGCCGGCTCTCTCGCCCGCCGCTACCACGGTCTCCTCGTGGCAGCCCTCGCCCCACCTCTCGGCCGCACCCTGGTCGCGACCAAGCTCGAGGAGGTGGTGAGCTACGGCGGCGTTACGTGGGAGCTCGGAGCCAACCGCTGGCAGAGTGGAGTCGTCGCGCCCGACGGTCACCGCCTCATCGAGCGCTTCCGTCTCGAAGGCGGTGTGCCGATCTGGACCTATGCCTGCGCCGACGCCCTCCTCGAGAAGCGCGTGTGGATGGAGCAGGGAGCGAACACCACATACGTCCAGTACCGGCTACTCGGGGCTCTCGAGCCCGCCGGTCTCGTCATCAAGGCGCTCGTCAACTACCGCGACTACCACTCCACCACGCGGGCCGACGGATGGTGCATGCGCGTGGAGCAGGCGCCCCACGGGCTTATGGTGACCGCCTTCGACGGCGCGCGGCCTCTCCGGGTTCTCGCCTCGGCCGCCACCGCGGAGCCCGCCCACGATTGGTATCGGGGCTTCGAGCTCCTGCGCGAGACGGAGCGCGGGCTCGACCACCACGACGACCATCTCCACGCGGGCACCCTCCACGCCACGCTACGGCCGGGGGAATCCCTCACCGTCGTCCTCTCCACCGAGCCTGAGCCGTCTCTTGACGGCGAATCGCCGGGCCCGGGCGGAGCGAGGCACGCAGAAGAGATACTGGCGCGCTGGGAGAAGGGGCAGCCCGAAGCTCTGCGCGCGCCCGCCTGGGTGAGGCAGCTGGTCGTCGCGGCGAGCCAGTTCGTCGTGAAGCGGCCTCTCCCGGACGTGCCAGACGGGCTCTCGGTCATCGCGGGCTATCCGTGGTTCGCGGACTGGGGACGCGACACGATGATCTCGCTCCCGGGGCTCGCTTTGGCCACCGGCCGCCCCGAGGTGGCGGAGCGCGTGCTCGCCACCTTCGCGCGCTTCATCGACCAGGGCATGCTGCCGAATCGTTTCCCCGACGGCGTGCAGGCACCCGAGTACAACACGGTGGACGCCGCCCTCTGGTTTGTGGAGGCCGTCCGCGCCTATCACGTCGCGACGGGCAACGACGCCCTGCTCGCCCAGCTCTACCCGGCGCTCACCGACATCATCGGCTGGTACCGGAAGGGCACGCGATACGGGATCGGCCAGGATGAGGCGGACGGGCTTCTGCGCTCCGGGGAAGCGGGAGTGCAGCTGACCTGGATGGATGCGCGGGTGGGAGACCGGGTGGTAACCCCTCGCACCGGCAAGGCCGTCGAGATCAACGCGCTCTGGCACAATGCGCTCCGCGCCATGGCCGGCTTCGCGCGTACGCTCGCACGTCCCGCGAGCGAGTGGCAGGCCCAGGCCGATCGCGTGGCCACCAGCTTTGATCGATTCTGGAACTCTGCGGAGCACTGCTGCTTCGACGTCCTGGACACCCCATCGGGCAACGACCAGTCGATCAGGCCGAACCAGATCTTCGCCGTCTCGCTGGTCGCGAGCCCGCTCCCGCCGGAGCGCCAGCGCGGGGTCGTCGAGATGTGCGCGCGGCGTCTGTTCACGTCCTTCGGGCTGCGCAGCCTCGATCCGCGCCATCCCGACTACAGCGGGCGATACCACGGTGGCCCGCGGGAGCGCGACGGCACGTATCACCAGGGGACGGCGTGGGGGTGGCTGCTCGGCCCCTTCGCCCTCGCGTACTTCAAGGTGTACGGCGACGCCGCCCGGGCTCGGGCTCTTCTCGATCCCCTGGGGCTTCAGCTCGCCGCCTATTGCGTCGGCACTCTCGGCGAGGTCTTCGACGGTGATCCCCCTCACTGGCCCGGGGGTTGTCCCGCTCAGGCCTGGAGCGTGGCCGAGACGCTGCGTGCCTGGACCGAACTCGCGCGTCGCCCCCGGGGGCGGGCGAGGTAAGATCGCGCCATGGACGCGCGGCCCCCGCGTACCGCTCTCTGCATCATGGCCAAGACGCCGGCGTCCGGGCACGTCAAGACCAGGTTCTGCCCACCGCTCTCGCTCGAGGCCGGCGGCGGACAAGGGCCGGTAACACGCGACGCCAGCCACGGAACCTTTGTCTCAGGTCGAGGCGTCTAAGTGGCTATTAGTCCTGAGAATCAACGCCTGCTGGAGGCGGAGGCTAAAACCGCACACTGGCGGCGCTGGGGCCCGTATCTCTCCGAGCGCCAGTGGGGTACGGTTCGCGAGGACTATAGCCCCTACGGGACGGCCTGGGACTATTTCCCTCACGATCACGCGCGCTCTCGAGCGTATCGGTGGGGCGAGGATGGGATCGGCGGCATTTGTGACAATCACCAGCGGCTCTGCCTGGCCCTGGCTCTATGGAACGGACGCGACCCGATCCTCAAGGAGCGCCTCTTCGGCCTGACCGGGCCCCAGGGCAATCACGGCGAGGACGTCAAGGAGTACTACTTCTACCTCGACTCGACGCCGACGCATTCCTATATGAAGTTCCTCTACAAGTATCCGCAGGCCGCCTTTCCCTATGAGCGACTCGTCGAGGAAAATGCCCGGCGGGGCAGACAGGACTCCGAATTCGAGTTGGTCGACACCGGCGTCTTCGACGCGAGCCGCTACTTCGACGTGACCGTCGAGTACGCCAAGGCGAACTTCGACGACGTGCTCGTCCGCATCAGCGCCGTCAACCGAGGCCCGGAGGCGGCCGAGCTCCACCTCTTGCCCACGCTCTGGTTCCGCAATACCTGGGACTGGGACGTGGGCGCGCCCAAGCCGCGCCTGAGCTCGCCCGAGGGCGTGGCCGGGGCGGCGACCATAGCCGTCGAGCATCCGAGCCTGGGCTTCTACCGGCTCGCCGCCGAGGGGGCGCCCACGCTCCTCTTCTGCGAGAACGTGACCAATTTCCCGCGCGTCTTCGGCTCCCCCGCGACTACTCCGTTCCCGAAGGACGGCATCAACGACCACGTGGTCGGCGGGCGGGCGGGCACGGTGAATCCCGCGAAGGAAGGCACGAAGGCCGCCGCGCACTATCGCCTGTCCCTCGCGCCCGGGGAGACCGCCACCGTCAGGCTTCGGCTCTCCGCCTCTGCCCCGGGGACAGGACCCGGACCATTCGGACCGGCCTTCGAGGAGACGATGGGCCTTCGCCTCGGGGAGGCGGACGACTTCTACCGTCTCGTCATCCCGCGCAAGCTGTCGAGCGAGGGACGCCTCGTGATGCGCCAGGCCCTCGGCGGCATGCTCTGGAACAGGCAGTTCTATCACTACGACGTCAAGCGGTGGCTCAATGGCGACCCGACCCAGCCGCCCCCGCCGCCGGAGCGGCACTACGGCCGGAACTCCGAGTGGACGCACCTCTACAACGAGGACGTCATCTCGATGCCGGACAAGTGGGAGTACCCGTGGTACGCGGCGTGGGACCACGCGTTTCACATGATCCCCATTGCCCTCGTGGATCCCGAGTTCGCCAAGAGCCAGCTCGTCCTCCTCCTGCGCGAGTGGTACATGCACCCGAACGGCCAGATCCCCGCCTACGAGTGGGCGTTCGGCGACGTCAATCCACCCGTGCAGGCGTGGGCCGCCTGGCGCGTCTACAAGATCGACCGGCGCATACGAGGCGTGGCGGATCGGGCCTTTCTCGAAAAGATCTTCCACAAGCACCTGCTCAGCTTCACGTGGTGGGTGAATCGCAAAGATCCGGCGGGCCGCAACGTCTTCCAGGGCGGCTTCCTCGGCCTCGACAATATCGGGGTCTTCGATCGCTCGGCGCCCCTGCCCACGGGCGGCTATATCGAGCAGTCGGACGGCACGAGCTGGATGGGCATGTACTGCCTCAACATGCTGGTGATGGCCCTGGAGCTCGCCCGCGAGGACCCGGCCTACGAGGACGTGGCGAGCAAATTCTTCGAGCACTTCGTGTTCATCGCCCACGCGACCCATCACGTGGCGGGCATGGACATGAGCCTGTGGGACGAGACGGACGGCTTCTACTACGACGTCCTCGCCTTGCCCGACGGCCGGCGCGAGCGCCTCAAGGTGCGCTCGCTCGTCGGTCTCATCCCCCTCTTTGCCGTGGAGACCTTCGACACCGGTCTGACCGAGCGCCTCCAGGGTTTCAACCGCCGGGCGCGCTGGTTCATGGACAACAATCCCGAGTTCCGCGAGCATGTCGCGATCAAGGCGCTCCCCGAAGGCGGGCGTCGCTTCCTCCTGTCCATCGTGACCTGCGAGCAGCTCCCTCGGGTCCTCCGCTACATGCTCGACGAAGACGAATTCCTCTCGCCCCACGGCATTCGCGCGCTGTCGCGCCACCACCGGGAGCAACCGTTCGTGCTCGCGGTGAAGGGTGTCGACCACCGGGTGGACTACGAGCCCGCCGAGTCCACCACGGGCCTCTTCGGCGGCAACTCGAACTGGCGGGGGCCGGTATGGTTTCCCGTCAACTATCTCCTCGTCGAGTCGCTGCAGAAGTACCATCATTTTTTCGGCGACGATCTCAAGGTGCCCTGCCCCTCCCGCTCCGATCGCCTCGTGGATCTCTGGCAGGTCAGTACGGACATCTCGCGGCGGCTCTCCCACATCTTCTTGCCCGGCCCGGATGGCCGGCGACCCGTGTTCGGGGGCACGGAGATGTTTCAGCGCGATCCGCACTGGCGGGAGCTCTTGCTCTTCTACGAGTATTTTCACGGCGACAACGGTGCCGGCATGGGCGCCAGCCACCAGACGGGCTGGACGGGCATCGTGGCCAAGCTCCTCCAGCAGAGCGGCGACCGGCCATGATCCTCGCGGGCGACGTGGGAGGCACCAAGACGGTCCTCGCCGTGCTCGAGCCGGGCGCGGGCAAGGCCTCGAGCATGTCGATCATCCGCGAAGCGACGCTGCCGAGCCGCGAGATCGACAGCCTCGAAGGCGCGGTCGAAGCCTTTCTCCTCGGCGCGCCGCGGCTCACCGTGAGCGCCGGATGCGTGGGCGTAGCGGGGCCGGTGGTCGACGGCCGCTGCGTCGCGACCAATCTGCCGTGGGAAGTCCACGAGCGCCGGCTCGCCGCCGCCACCCACGCCCCCACCCGGCTCGTCAATGACCTCGAGGCGGCGGCCCACGGCATGCTCACCCTCGCCCCCGAGAAATTCCTCACGCTCCAGGAGGGCCAGTCCAAACCCGGCGCCAACATCGCGCTCATCGCCGCGGGCACGGGGCTGGGCCAGGCGCTCATGGTCGCGGAAGGGGAGGACTATCGCGTGGTGCCGTCGGAAGGTGGGCACGCGGACTTCGCTCCCCGGGACGAGACCCAGATCGACCTGCTCCGCTTCCTCCGCGCCGAGTTCGGGCACGTGAGCTGGGAGCGGGTGCTATCGGGACCCGGCCTCCACGGCGTCTATACCTTCCTGCAGATGCGGGCGGGACACGCCGCGCCGGAATGGCTGCGCGACCGTCTGCAGCGCGAGGACCCCGGCGCGGTGGTCGGCGAGGTGGGGCTGGCGGGCCGCGATCCCGTGTGCGTGGACGCCCTCGACCTGTTCGCCACCGTGTACGGCGCCCAGGCCGGCAATTTCGCCCTCGAGGGGCTGGCTCTCGGCGGTGTCATCGTGGGCGGGGGCATCGCGCCGAAGATCCAGGCCAAGCTCGCCGATGGCAGCTTCATGAAGGCTTTCCGGGCCAAAGGACGTCTCGACACTCTGCTCGCGTCCATGTCCGTCCGCGTGGCCCTCGATCCGCGCGCTCCGTTGTGGGGCGCCGCGCGTCTGGCCGCGCTCATGCACACTTCGTGAGCACCGCGAGCGTCGTGCTTGACACCCCGCGCGAGGCGTACCTAGACTGCGAAGCGAAACCCATGCCGCAACTCTACGGTGAAGCGCATCTGGTCGATCGCCTCAGGGCAGGCGAAGCGCAACGGGTGAACGGAGGACTCCGATGAACTGCCGGGAGGCCATGGCCGTGATCGCCGAATTCCTCGAGCAGAGCCTGAGTCCCGAGACCCTGAAAACGCGCCCGCGGAGCCTGCTCGTGGAGGAGCTGCGCCGGGGACGGGCATCGTCATGAGCGCGCCCGGGCTCAGGCCGGCGCCGCCCTGTGCGTTCGTCATCTTCGGCGCGGCCGGAGACCTGACCAAGCGCAAGCTCCTGCCCGCGCTGTACAACCTCAAAGCAGCCGGCCTCCTCCCGCCCCAGCTCGCCATCGTGGGGGTGGCCCGCAAGGAAAAGAGCCACGAGCAGTTCCGCGAGGAGCAGTCGAAGGACATCCGCGAGTTCGCTACCCAGCCGGTGGACGAAGCCTTGTGGGTTGACGTGCGCTCCGCGCTCTACTACCAGGCGGGTGAGTTCAGCAATCCCGAGACGTACACGAAGCTCAAGACGCTCCTCGACGAAGCGGCCAAGACTCATCACACCATGGGCAATGCCCTCTTCTACCTCGCCACCCCGCCGGAATTCTTCGGCGAGATCGTCAAGCGGCTGGGCGAGGCGGGGCTCGTCCAGCGCGGGCAGGCGGGATGGCGCCGGGTGGTCATCGAGAAGCCCTTCGGACGCGATCTGGACTCGGCACGCGAGCTCAACACCGAGCTCGGCCGGGTGCTCGACGAGAGCCAGATCTACCGCATCGATCACTACCTCGGCAAGGAGACGGTGCAGAACATCATGGTCTTCCGCTTCGCCAACGGACTCTTCGAGCCCGTGTGGAACCGGCGCTACGTCGACCACGTGCAGATCATGGTGGCGGAGACGGTGGGGGTCGAGGACCGCGGTAACTATTACGACAAGGCCGGGGTCGTGCGCGACATGGTGCAGAACCACATGTTCCAGCTCATGGCACTCGTGGCCATGGAGCCGCCCACCTCCTTCGAGGCGAATGCCGTGCGCGACGAGCGCGTCAAGGTCCTGAAGGCCATCCGCAGCTGGAAGCCGGAGGACGTGCTGGGGCGCGCGGTCCGGGGACAGTACGGGCCGGGCGAGGTGAATGGGCAGCCCGTCCCCGGCTATCGCGGCGAGGCCAAGGTGAACCCGAACTCGAATACGGAAACCTATGCCGCGCTCCGACTCCAGGTCGAGAATTGGCGCTGGGCGCCGGCGCGACACCGAGATCATGATCCAGTTCCGGCGACCCCCGCTCTTGCTGTTCGACGAAAGCGAAGAGCAGGTCGATCCCAATCGGCTCGTGCTCCACATCCAGCCCGACGAGGGCATCGAGATTCGCATCAAGGCCAAGCATCCGGGGCCGGCCATGGAGCTCAACACCGTCAAGCTCGATTTCAGCTACAAGCAGTTCGGCGAGACGAGCGCGGCCACGGGCTACGAGCGGCTGCTCTACGACAGCATGGTGGGCGACTCCACGCTCTTCCACCGGGCCGACATGGTCGAGGAGGCCTGGCGCATCGCCACGCCCATCGTGGATGTGTGGGCGTCCCTACCCGCCCGCGACTTCCCCAACTATGCCGCGGGCTCCTGGGGCCCTCAGGCCGCCGACACGCTCATTCAGCGCGACGGCCGCTACTGGTGGCTGCCTCACTGAGGTCCGCCCGCTCCCAGGTCGCGTAGCAGCTGGGCGGTGGTCCGCACCCCCTGGAACAGATGATCCAGCCGCAGGTGCTCGTTGGGGCTGTGCTGCCGATTGTTGGCATTGGCATAGGGCACGAGGATGGTCGGCAGCTTCAAGATGTCCGTGAAGGCCCAGATCGGGACGCTGCCTCCCATGGTCGGCATGACCACCGCCTGCTGCCCGCCGTGCGCGCGCTCGATGGCGGCCACGATCTCCGCGCAGACGGGCAGATCCGCGGCCGTCTTGGCGGGATCATAGCCGCCCTTGTCCGCCACGCGCACGGCCCGCTCGCGCAGGTGATCGGGCAGGGGAGCCTCCGCGCCCTCGATCACCTCGAAGCCCTGGGCCCGGATGTGATCCAGCACGCGCTGGTAGACGGTCTCGAGCTTCTGGTTCTTGACCATGCGAATGTCGATGGCCACGATGGAGCGGTGGGGAATGATGGTGTTCGCCTCGGCCCCCACGAAGCCGCTCTGCAAGCCGCGGATGGTGAGCGTCGAATGGAACATGATCCTCTCGAGGTAGTTCTTGGGCAGCGTCACGCCCAGGTCGCGCTCGAGGGCGGGCAGGTCGAGGGGAAAGCGGGCCATGAGCTCTCGCTCCGCCTGGGTGGGCGGGACCACGCCGTCCTCGAACCCTTCGATGAGGGGCGTGCCGTCGGGCGCGGCCATGCTCGAAAGCAGCCCGGCCAGCCGCCAGTTGGGATTGGGCGCGGTGAAGTTTCCCGAGTGGAGATCGCGGCGGGCGCCTTCGTTTTCCTCTCCGTCGAAGATGAACTTGACGTTGACGGCGGGGGGCAGGCCCAGCTCGTCCATGAGGGCGAGGGCCTCCAGGTGAGACCAGATCGGCCCCTTGTCGTCGGAGGCGCCGCGGGCATAGACGCGCCAGTCGAGAAGGTCCTCCTCGGCCAGGCGCTCGAAGGGGACGGGTGTGGCGTCGTCGGCGTCACCCAGAGTGCGGAAGACGGGCTCGAAGGGCGAGGGCTGGAACCACTCCTGGGTCGGAGCGGGGTTGGTGTCGTAGTGGCAATAGATGAGGACGGTACGGGCGGCTCCGGGCACGCGGCGCTCGCCGAACACGGCGGGGCCGCCGCCCGTCTCGAGCACGCGCGCGTCGAGCCCGCGGCTTTCCATGAGAGCGGCCAGCCACTCTCCGCCGGCCCGCACCCCGTGGGGATTCTGACTCACGGTGTTCCGCCGCAACAGCTCGAGGAAGCCCGTCACGATGCTCTGCCGCTTCGCTATCAGCCGCTGGTCGAACGTGGCCCAGTGGGTCATGGCGGATACGATAACCCGGCGGGCCATCCCGCGTCGCCCGAGCGCGTCTGGCAAATTGACGTCCGGCTTCGCCGCGTGCTAGCGTCCGCCGGGTGAGTGGCGGCGGCGGGATGCCGGCCGGAGTGATCGTGCTCAAGCTCGTCGTCACGCCGCTCCTGATCGCCGTGGCCACCCTCGTGGCCCGCCGCTGGGGACACGGCGTGGGAGGATGGCTCGCCGGCTTTCCCCTCACCTCGGCCCCCGTCTCGGTATTCCTCGCGCTCGAGCAGGGGCCGTCCTTCGCCACGGGCGCCGCCGTGGGTACGCTTCTCGGACTGGCCGCCATGGGAATCTCTTGTCTCGTCTACGGCCGCGTGGCGCGGCACGCGGGTTGGATGGGGAGCACGGCGGCGGGCCTCGGCGCCTTCGTGGTCTGTCTCGCCGCGCTGAGCCGCCTCACACCCTCGCTTCTCGGCGCCTTCATCCTCGTCTGCGCGACGCTGGTGGTGGCCGCTCTCGCTTTGCCACTGAGCTCGCGCGGCGGTACCGGCGTCGCCGCGCCGGCGTGGGATGTGCCGGCACGCATGGTCGTGGCCACCGGCGTGGTCTTGACCCTGACCACCGCCGCCACCTATCTGGGGCCGACGCTCAGCGGGCTCTTCACTCCGATTCCAGTCTTCCTGTTCCTCCTCGCCATCTTCGCCCAGCGCGCGGAGGGGGCCGATGCGAGCATTCGCGTGCTGCGCGGCGGCGTCATCGGCTCCTTCGCCTTCGCCGCGTTCTTCCTCGTGGTGGGCATGGGGCTGGGGCGGCTGGGCATCACTGTCACCTACGCGCTCGCATCGGTGAGCGCGATCGCCATCAACGGAGCGGTCCTCTCCACGGCACGTGGGCTGCTTCGATAGGGACGGGCCTTTTCCTTGTCTTTCGCGACGGGGCGCCCCTATCATGGCTCGAGGAGGATGCGCATGGGCATTCCGTTCCTGATCTTCCTGGCCGCACGGACTCTGGAATCGCGAGGCCACGGTGAAGCGCAGCTGAGCCGCGGGCTCTTCGCACTGGCCGAGTCGTATCCCGACCTCAAGGCGAGCGCAGGTTTCCAGTCGCGGCAGGCCTCTTTCGAGGAGATCGGGGAATCCATTCAGAGCGCGTCCCGGTACTTCAACGATGTGGTGCGCGACCTCAACACGGTCATCCAGGCCTGCCCGTCCAACCTCGTGGCCGGCTTCTTCCGGTTCCGCCCTCACGCGTACTTCGAGTTGGACGGTCCAGACGAACGGCAGGTGCCGACGGTCTCCGCCCGGAGCTAGGCGTATCACGCACGTTCTTCTCGCTCTGGTCCTCCTCGCCGCGCTCGTGCCGCGGGCGGATGCCCAGCCCCGTTCGTTGGCCATAGAGCGCTTCGCCGTCACCCTCGAGGTCGACGCCGATGCCACCCTGCGCGTGCGGGAGGCGATTACCGTCGACTTTCGGGGAAGCCACCAAATCTTCTTCCGCACTATTCCCCTGCGTTACGAGCGGCGCGGCGGGGATTTTGCCCTACGAGTGGACGAGATTCACGTCTTCGACGAGAGCGTGACCCCCCTCCGGACGGAGGTGTCAAACCTCGGTCGCGCCATCCGGATCAGGGCCGCGGTTCCCGGCGCACAGAATGCGACGAGGACGGTCATCATCACGTACCGCGTGCGGCGTGCCCTCATCGACGTGGACGGCCGCGACGAGCTCTACTGGAACGTCACGGGCAGCGACTGGGACGTGCCGATACGTCAGGTGGAAGCGATTGTCTCCTCGCCGCCGGGCATCTCGCTGGATCGGATCGACTCGACCGCCTACACGGGGTTGCCCGGCGCCGCGGGCTCGGACTACACGGAAGAGCGCGCCGACAGCTTCCTGACCTTCAGGACCATACGTCCCTTGCGGCCGCGCGAAGGACTGATCATCGCCGTCGGCTGGCCTCCCGGCGCGATCCGCGGACCGGGGCTGGTCCAGCGGGCGTGGTGGCTTCTCGGTGACGACTGGCCGCTCGGCCTGCCCCTCCTCGCCCTGATTGGTCTCCTGCTCGTCGGGCGTCTTTACGGCCACGACCGGGACGGGTCACCGACCATCGAGCCCGAACATCAGCCACCCGCGGGCATGATGCCCGCCGCGGGGGGCATCCTTGTGTCGGAGAAGGCCGCGCCCCGTGACGTCGTGGCGACCCTCGTCGATTTGGCGGTGCGTGGCTCAATCCGCATCGAGGAGATCGTGCCCGCCTTCGGGGAGACGGACTGTGTCCTCCGCCGTCTCAGGCCGCTCGCAGACGATCCGCAGCTCAGGCCGCTCGAACGATCGCTGCTGAGCCGTCTCTTCGGCGGCGATGGGAGTCTCGGCGAGCGTCGGCTCTCCGAGATCAGACGCGACGACGACAGTGTCTTCCCGCCGATCCGCGACGAGATCTATCGCGGCATGGTCGGGGACGGCCTCCTGCCCTCGTCGCCGGAACGCGTGCGGTCGCTCTGGCTTCTCTCGGGCCTCGGCCTCATCGGGGTGGCCGGTTTCATCCTCGCGGGCGGCGCCGGGCGCCTCGTGAGGTCGCCCCTGGTCCTCGGCGTGGGGCTTGGTCTGGCCGGGCTCATCGTGGCGGCTTTCTCGCCGCAGATGCCGCGGAAGACCCTGCGCGGAGTGGAAGCGACGGCCCGCGTAAAAGGCTTCCGCGAGTTTCTCGAGCGGGCGAGCAAGGACGAGCTCCGTCGTCTTCCCCCCGACACCATGCACAAGTGGCTGGGGTGGGCGATCGCCCTCGGCGTCAGCGAGCGCTGGATCCACAGGTTCGACGGCCTGACCGTCACCGAGCCCATCTGGTTCACGGGACCCGGTGGCTTTGATCTCGGCGGCTTCGACCGCCGTCTCGACCGGTTTGCCTCGAGCGTCGAGCGGGCGATCCTGAATTCCCGGCGCGGCCGCGGTGGGACCTCCTAGGCGTCGCGGGGAGGGGAAGGGGAGCCGGAGGGGGGCGCGTTCTAGCTGTCTGGGTTCCCCCGTCTCCTGCTAGACTCACAGGATCTCCATGCGACGGCCAGCCGCGCGAAAGAGCATTGCTGTCCTGCTCGTCCTCTTCACCCTGCTGGCGGCGCTCCCGGTTTCCGCCCAACAGTCGGAAGCGGATGTCTTCGTAGCGCAAGCCATCCTCGCCTACGAGGACAAGCACTACGACGAGGCATTGACCCATCTGCGCGAGGCGCTGGCGCAGGACCCCAAGAATGTCGAAGCGCTCTACTACACGGGTCTCGTCTATGTCGCGCAGCAGCGCCTCGATCTGGCCACCCAGGTGCTCGAGCAGGCGCGGCAGCTGGCGCCGGACGATTTCTCAGTGCGATTTCTCCTGGGCGTCTCCTACTTCGCTCAGGAGCGCTATGACCTGGCCGAGCCGATCCTGACCCAGTGCTTCAAGGAGCGCCCGCAGACGGACGGGCTCGGCTACTACGTGGGCTTCATGCGCTACCGCAACAAGAACTACGCGGGCGCGCTCGACGCCTTCAAGGCCGAGACCTCTCCCGACCCGGCCATCAAGCAGCTGACGCACTTCTACTCGGGGCTGGCCCTGGCCGTCATGGGGCTGCCGGAGCGGGCGGCCACCGAGCTCGACGCGGCGACGCGGGGCGACACGCCCACCGCCCTCACCGGCGCGGCCGAGCGACTGCGCGACAGCTTCGCGGCGGGCGGGGGCGCGGGCAATCGCTTCCACGCCGAAGTGCGGCTGGGCTTCACGTACGACAGCAACGTCAAGGTCCTCCCCCAGCCCAGCAACGACCCGCTGTCCAACGCCATCCGCTTCGCGGACACGACCTCGCCCGGCGAGTTCGCCTCGGTGACGCTGTCGTACGACTGGCTGCGCTACGGCAACTGGGAGTCGACCATCGGCTACCAGTTCTTCCAGACCTACGTCAACAACTTCCACGATTTCGACGTGCAGGACCAGGTGGGAACCCTCGGCGCCACCTATCGCAGCGCCATCGAGAGCGGCCGGCTCGCGGGCACGCGCTTCCTCGTGGGCGGGCAGTACGTCTTCGACAATCAGACGCTCGGCGGCGAGCAGTTCCTCCAGCGCAATACGGGCACGCTGTTCGGCACCTTCCAGTGGAATTCCGCCGGCGACAGCTTCTGGCGCCCCACCCACGTCACCACGCCCATCCTCCGTTTTCAGGGGAAGAACTTCACCAATTTCACGGACTTCCCAGTGCCGGCCTCGGACAACCGCGACGCCAACAATTACATGGTCGGCTTCAGCCACACCCTCTACTGGTCGGGCGATCGCCACTGGTTCCGCGTCGGCTACCAGTGGGATACCGACGTGGCGCAGGGGCGGAACTGGAACTATCGCGGGGACCGCGTGCTCGCGGGATTCCAGTACACCCTGCCGTGGTGGTCAACGCGCACGAGCTATAGCATGGACGTGCACTTCGCGAACTATCTCCACGCCAACACGCTGTTCCCCATCATCAATCCCGGCACCGTCAAGCGCTCGGACATCGAGCAGGTCCACATCTTCGCGGTGGAGCAGCCGCTGCCCTTTCTGCTCCGGCGGGAGGGCGGCGCCACACGGGCGCCGTTGACGCTGCGCACGGAGTATCAGGTGGGCGTGACGAGCTCCGACATCGCGCTCTACAAGTACAATCGCAACGTCGTCTCGATTTCTATCAGCTACCAGTACTAGACGCGGCCAGCGACCAGTACCAGGCGCGGGGCGCCCCGGCTACCTGGGGCCGACGGTCACCTTGCTGTTGGCCCCGCTCACCGAGAGGAGCGCGGTGCTGGGCGAAGCCAGCTTGATGCTGCCGAGCCCGGGATTCTGGATCGCCCCCGCGCCGATCGAGACATTGCCGGCGGTGGCGCCATTCATGAGCGCCACGGGGATGCCGCCGATCAGGAGGCAGGCGCCGCCGCAGAGGCTGTTGGACAGGGACAGGAGATTCCCGCCGGCTCCGCCGAAAGCCACCAGCCCGCCGCCGATGCTCGCCAGCGATCCGCCGCTGACGGAGAGGAGCGGCCCATTGAACAGAGACACGGTGCTGCCATTGCGCAGGCTCAACAAGTCTCCCGCGACGCTGAGCACGCTGCCGCCTGCGACGTTGACGAGCGCGCCCATGGCCACGGCGAGGCGGCTCGCGTCGACCGCCACCAGCGTGGACCCGGCGCGGAGACGGCTCGTCCCACTGAGGGTGATCGCGTCCGCCGCGCTCGTCAGCACGCTGCCGTTCTTGAGATGCAGGAGGGGCGCCGTCGCCTCCAGGAGCGCGGTGTCCACGCGGAGCGCCTGCCGGGTGGTCACGGTGGCGGCGTCCGCCTCGAAGAGCGAGCCCCCGGTGGTGAGCGGGGCATCCGTGGCGAGAAGGCGCCCGCTGTCCACGTCAATGGCCGTGCCGCGTCCGGCGAGGTCGAACATGGCCACATCGGTCCCGAGGGCATGCGTGCCGCCCGCTATCGTGACGAGCGGCTCGTCCGTGGAAGAGGTGAGGCGGCCACCAGGTAGCACGGAGAGAAGGCTCACGGGCACGGTGAGGCTGGCGTCGGTGGCGCGGAGCAGCGGACCCGCGAGGCTCACGCTCGAGCCGGAGGCCACGATCATCGCGGAGTCGAACGTGACGGAGCCACCCGTGTACTCGACGAGGGGATCGGGGCTCGTGCGCGTCAGCGTCTTTCCGCCCTGCACGAGGTAGAGCGGCGGGTCTTCCGGTATCGACACGCCATCGATGAGGACACCCGACGAGAAGTTGCTGTCGCCGGCGTCGCCGATCTCGAAGAGGAGCGAAGCAATGCCCGACTCCGGCGCCAGCCAGGAGAAGGCCACCTGCTTGAAGCCTGTATAGCCCCACCCACAGGTCTGGCATCCGCCACCCGCGCTGAAACCGGCGGCACTCACGCCCTGCTGGGAGACCTGGCTCGAGGTGAAGGCCGTGTTCACGCTCTCGATCGCCACCTGGGTGGTCTGGCCGCCCGGCCCCTTGACCTTGATGTCGAAGGTGTCGTTGAAGGGGCTGTTGCCACCGTAGACACCGACCCAGTACGGGTACTCGTTGCTCACGAAGTTATAGGTCGCCTTGATCGTGTAGAGCGTGCCGCCCGTGACTTGGAAAGGCTGCGACAGCGTGGTGAACTGGCTGAAGCGCCCAGTGGGATCGGGAACCGATCCCGGACCCGTGGAGAGGAAGCCCATGAACTGACCGGCTGGTGGCGTGAAGCCTCCCAGGGCCTGGAGCACGGTGCCCGTCCCGGAAAGGTTCCATCCGGGCGGGAACAGACCCGTCTCGAACCCGCCGTTGATGATCTTCGCAACCGGAGTATTCGCCTTCGGCTCGGGGGCGCCCGTCTGAGGAACGATGCTGGGCAGATTGATCGGGCTCTTGTTGTCCGAGCTCGGGTCGTCCGGCAAGAGCGAGGCAGCGAGCGCCGCGAGCTTGTTCTGCTCCTTGAGACTCATGGCTTGCCACGTCGCCTGATTGAGCCCGAACTTCGAAGAGGCCGCGAAGCCGGAAAGGAGCTGGTTCATCTCCGGCTGGGTCAGGGTGCGCACCTGGCCCAGATTGGGACCGAGGAGGCCGACCGACTTGAACGCGGTGAGGAGCGCCGCATTGGCCGGATTGTTGGAGGGGGTGACTTCCACGGCGCCCGTCACGGAGGTGACCTGCGTGGCCGCTCCGAGATTGCCGCCTCCCGCCTGGGCGCCCTGACGCGATACCTCGACGACGAAGACCGTGCCCCGTACCGCCGCCACCGCGTTCGGGGTGTGGACCTCGAGCTTCTCCCCCGGCTTCATCCGCTGCTTGGCCACGGACACCGCGATCTTGCCGGATTCCAGATTGATGGTGGTGTGGCCGACGTCCTCGGTAATCGTGAGCACGGACAGCTCGCGCACCGTGACCACGGCCCGGCCGCCCATCAGCACCTTCACGATGGAATTCTCGGCGGTGTTGATGCGATCGCGCTCGAAGATGCTGTCCTTGAATTTGAGTTGGGCGGCCGCGGTGCTCGCAACATGGGTGACGGTAGCCTGGCCCTGCAGCGTGGTCACGATGCCGACGGCGCCCGGGCTCTGCGCTTGCGCAGAGAGCGGCGCGAGCATTCCCACCAGCACAGTGAAGAGCGAAATCCAGCGGACCATGAACAGTGATGATAGGTGCGCATCGGCTCGCGCGCAAGAAAGAACTCATTTTCTCGACGTGAAAAGCGTCAGCAGATGGACGCGGGCGAGCGCAAAGCGGGCTCAGTGTCGCTCGCTCTTACGATCATGCTCGCGCTGGTGTCATCGCATTGACGCAACTCCGAAGGCGCGAGGTTCGAGGGGTGGTATGATCTGGGTCCGTCATGTTCGACATCGGCCTCCAGGAACTGATCCTCATTTTCGTGATTGCTCTTCTTGTCTTCGGCCCCAAGAACCTGCCGCAGCTCGGTCGTTCCCTCGGCCGCGCCATGCGCGAGTTCAAGAAGGCGAGTGCTGAGTTCGAATCTACTATCAGGACCAACCTGCAGATCGACGAGATCGACCAGCCGCCTGCGCCGACTCCGGATCCCGCCCCTCTCGAGCCTTCCGTGGGAACGGCCGCCGCCCACGCCCTGCCCGACGCGGTCCTCGACCCCCTTGCTCCCGTGGAAACCGCAGTCACTGAAGCTCCTCCGGGCGAAGCCTTCGTGGCCCAGCGAGGGGCCCGGCTCTTCCACACACGGGACTGCGGCTGGGTGAGGCGTATCAGTGAGCCGGAACGGGTCTATTTCAAGCGAGTATCCGAGGCGAGGGAGGCTTCGCTGCAGGCCTGTCCGGCCTGTGAGCCCTGGGAGCCGGCCTGATTTTTTTTGCTTGGCAAACTCAACGGGTGTTGACTAGTATGGTGTTGAGTACAAGACCGGCTCGTGGACCACTCCCGTACCCAATCGAGGGGACAGCCATTGAAAGACATGACGCAGAGGCAGCGCGAGGTGCTCGGCTTCATGCGTAGCTTCGCCGAGAAGCACGGCGCTCCGCCGACCGTGAGAGAGATCGCCGAGCGCTTCCAGTTCACCCCACGCGCAGCCTTCGATCATCTCCGCGCCCTCGAACGCAAGGGCATGCTCCATCGGCGGGTCACGGACAAGCGCGCGTCGCGCACGCTCACTCTCGCGGACCGCGGCTCGGAGCGCCGCCGCGACAAGGACATTCCCATCCTCGGCAAGATCGCCGCCGGTTCTCCCATCTTCGCGGTCGAGCAGCGGGAGGACGTGATTCCCGTGCGCCCCGAGTGGCTGGCCGCCAAGGGTGGCGACGTCTTCGCTCTTCGCGTTTCCGGCGACAGCATGATCGAGGCGCACATCGCCGACGGAGATCTGGTGCTCGTGCGCAAGCAGGCTTCCGCGGTCGCGGGGGACATCGTGGCCGCCCTCGTGGACGACGAGGCGACGGTCAAGCGCTTCGCCGTCGAGTCAGGCACCATCCTCCTCAAGCCGGAACATCCCACCATGAAGCCCATCGTGGTGGATCCGCAACGGGCGGACTTCCGCATCCTGGGCAAGGTCATCGGACTCATACGGGAGATGTAAGGAGAGAGGTCATGCGTACAGCACAGAGGACATCGAGGCAATCGCGACCGCGTCGGACGCCGGGGCGCGCGCGTCGTCGAGTCTATGTCGGGAGTGCGGTGACGCGCCGGGCGTCGTCGCGAGTTTTTTTTACCCGAACGACTCAACAGATGGCGGCCAGAACAGTGCTGGCCGATTGGCTCGGCGGCGCATTCATGGTGTGCGGCTTCATCGGCTGGGGAGCGCTGGTCGTCTTCTTCGCCTCCTGAGTCCGGCTTGACCCCTCGCGCGGCGCGCCGATAGACTACCGACCCTATGACGGCACGAGCCTCGACGGGGATAGACAGGCTGGACGAGATGCTGGGCGGTGGACTGCTGCCCGGCACGCTGTGCGTGGTCTACGGAGCGACGGGAATAGGCAAGACACACCTGGGGCTGCACTTCGCGCATGCCGGCGAGGCGACCGAGGGAAGTCCGGGGATATTCTTCGACATGAACTCGCGCGGCGACTCGCAGCAGCATTCCGAGTACGCGGAGCGGCTCTACGAGTGGCAGCTCAAACGCTGGACCCACACGGTCACGCCGATGAGCGAGCCCTTTCCTCCGGCCGACCAGATGGACGCCTGCTACTGCGATGCTCTTCCGTGGGTGGGCAAGCTTCGGGACTATCAGGTGCCGACGCCGGACGGTAGCCTTGAGCTCGATTGGAACTGGAAGGCGGAATACAACCACGCCCTGTACACGGTGCGGCCGTTCATCTACTTCCAGCTGGGGGCGGGGTGCCGTCGCGTGGTGGTCGACGGCATCGAGCCGATGGACGTGCCGGGCGACTACATCCAGCCCTTCCTCTTCGACGAGCTGTACCGGAAGACCATCCACCGTGACAGCGAGACGCTGGGGATGGAGATCTGCCTCCCCGTGTGGAAGCACCGGGAATTCATCGATAGCCACCGCTACGACCACGCGACGGTGACCACCATGCTCCTCGTGACCACGGAGGAGACCCAGCTCGAGCACCTGATCGCGCGCAAGGTCGCCTCGGGGGATATCGGCGCCGTCGCCAATACCATCGTGGTCATGGGCAGCGAGCGCGTGGAGAACCGGATCGGCCGCTTCCTCTGCGTGGTGAAGCACCGGGGGAGCGCCAAGAGCGACGACATCGCCGAGTTTCGGATGACGGAGCGCGGCCTGGAGTTCGTGTAGCCGCCCATGGAGGCGCGGGCGCTCGAAGCGAAGCGCGCGCGGAGCTTCCGTCATCTACCAACTCGGCGCATCCGCTCCGAGCGCGCGGCGGTCGCCTTCGTGGATGCGGTTGGCGTGTGCTCGACCTTCTACCGCTTTCCCGAGGGCGTGGCCTGCCTCTGGGAGGGCGTGGTGGGGCGCGAGCGGCCGCGCTGGCCCCGGCACTCACACCACGATGACGGCATCGGACGGACCTGGGAGTTGAAGGACTCGCTGCCCGCCCGCCGCCGCTGCTATTACGGGAAGCTCTTGAAGGGCCGCCCCGTCCTCGTCGCTCTTGATCTCTTCCCGGCCTTTTACGCGCTCGTGCGCGGCGGCCAGCGCGCGCGGGACTTCGCCGCGGAATACCGGGCGGGACGGATGTCGGCCACGGCCAAGCGGCTCATGGACAGCTTTTTCCGCGAGAGCCCGCAGTATACGCGCGGCCTCCGCGCCGACACCTTCATGCTCGAGCCGTCGAAGACCCGCGAGTTCGAGCGGGCCATGGCCGAGCTGCAGCAAGGGCTGTGGATCGTCAAGACCGAGGAGCGCTACGAGCCGAGCTTTTCCTATCGCTGGGACCTTCTCGAACGCTGGCTGCCCGACCAGGTCGCGGAAGGCCGGGAGCTCACGCGGCCGGCCGCGCTCGACAGGCTGCTCGCCCGCTATCTGGGAGGGGCCGTCTACTCCACGCCCCCCCGCATGGCGAGGGTGTTCGGCCTGGGGGCGAAGGAGACGGCGCAGGCCGTGGCCCGTCTCGCGCGAGCGGGCCGAGTCCGCGCGGACGTCGTGGTGCCGGGCTGGCCGGGCTCCTGGGTGGTGAGCCCCTGATGGAGGCGCCGCCCGGCTTTCGTTACATCGACATCCACACGCACCTCCATCCCGAGCGGCTGGGGCGCGCCATCCGTCGGTGGTTTGCCGAGCGCTCGACCTGGAAGCTCGAGTACCCCTCCGAGCCCGAGGCGGTGGCGGCCTTTCTCGCCGAGCGCCGAGTGGAGTGTTTCGTCTATTTCTCGTATGCGCACAAGGCGGGCATCGCCCGGGACATCAACGCCTGGCTGCACGGGGTGCGGCCGCGCGTACCTGCGGGCATTCCGCTGGGCACCGTGCATCCCGACGACCCGGACATGATGGACGTGGCGGAGCACGCCCTTGTCCGCTTCGGCTTTCCCGGCTTCAAAGTCCACATCAACGTGCAGCGTTTTTTTCCCGACGATCCCCGGATGCTCCCGATCTATGAGCGGCTGCTCGCTCTCGATCGCTTCCTGCTTATTCACGTCGGCTCGGCGCCCTGGCCCAACGAATACGACGGCTTTCCCCGCTTCGAGCGGGTGATGGAGATGTTCCCGACGCTCAAGGTCGTGGTCGCCCACATGGGCTCCTTCGAGACGCGGCAATTCATGGGGCTGATGGCGCGCTGCCCGAATCTCTATCTCGACACGACCATGGCCTTCGCCCCCATCCACCACGAGTACCGGAAGATCGACACGCGGCTCAACCGCATCTCCGTCACCAACGACGATCTCGTGCGCTGGCAGGACCGAATCCTCTTTGGCAGCGATTTCCCGGTCCTCCCCTATCCCTACGAGGAGGAGCGGGAGGCGCTGTGGCTTCGCGACCTGCCACGGCCCGTCTACCAAAAGATCTTTCACGACAATGCCGCTTTCCTCCTGAGCCTCGCGTGACCGCCTCCGCGCGGGTCACCCTCGATGCGCTCGGCGCGGGCGCGCGCGAGCTGCTCCGGGCCCTCGGCGAGGCGCAGGGTCCCGGGCGGTCGGCGTGGATCGTGGGTGGCGCGGTGCGCGATGCGCTGAGCGGCTCGATGGCCCGCGATCTCGACCTGACCGTCCCGTCGGGAGCCATAGCCTTGGCGCGCGAGCTGGCAGGCCGCCTCGGCGCCGCCTTTCTCATCCTCGACGAGGCGCGGGGCGCCGCCCGCATGATAGGCGCGAGCGGCTATGCGTGGCGAGGACCCCAGGTCGATTTTGCGGACTTCCGGGCGGCGGACCTCGCGGGGGACTTGCGCGGGCGCGACTTCACCGTCAATGCCCTCGCGGTGCCGGCCGCTGAGCTTCTCCGCTCAGGAGAGGCGGCCGTCGAAGACCCCACAGGGGGTCTCGACGATTTGCGCGCGCGACTGGTCAGGCTCTGCGCGCCGGACTCGCTGGAAGATGATCCGGTCCGCGTGCTTCGCGCTGCGCGTCTGGGCATCGGGCCGGGATGGGCGCTCGGAGGCGGGATCGAGGAAGCGGCCAAGCGCGCGGCGCCCGGCCTATCGAGAGTCTCCGCGGAGCGCGCGCGCGACGAGCTGCTGGGCATTTTCGGCGAGCCTGCCTCCGCCGAGGGGCTCCGTCTGCTCGATGGCTGGGGCGCCTTGGCCATCATGCTGCCAGAGCTGAATCCGATGAAGGGAACGGCCCAGTCCGACCCGCATCGCTTCGATGTCTGGGAGCACAGCCTGCGCGCCGTGGAAGGCGCGGATTTCCTTTGCCTCCGTGTTCGCGAGCTCGAGCCATGGGGCGACGCCTTCGCGACACACCTCGACGAGTCTCTCGGCCAAGGCGTCACTCGTCGGGGGACCCTCAAGCTGGCCGCGCTCCTCCACGACATCGCC
>WNFP01001256.1_pt1 | contig 22112 bp, 19 predicted proteins | sample 5400201 | NCBI WGS metagenome assembly WNFP01 (sample SAMN13153355, study PRJNA577476) | soil metagenome | isolation source: 115 cm saprolite under Madrone tree | place: USA:California | collected 2016-06-14
GTAAACCTGCGAACGCAGTTTGTTTTTCTCGTCCGGCTGGTCGTAGCGGCTGTAGAAAAATCCGCTGCCATCTTTTTTCCACGACGTATTTGAAAACTTGATCCAGTCGAGAACATCTGGTCGATCCTTGCCGGTCTCGACGTCGCGCACTTTCCATTGCTGCCAATCGGAGCCGGCGGTCGCGAGACCATAAGCCATCAGTTTGGCGTCATCGGTCACGTCCACGCCGCCCACTGCGATTGTGCCGTCTATCGCCAACACATTTGGATCGAGAAGCTCGCGCGGCTTTTCGAAAAAGTTCGTCGTGGTGTAAAAAACGTTTTGGTTTTGCAGACCCGTGTTCTTGGAAAAAAAGTAACGGCTCTTTTCTTTGAAGGGAACCCCGAACCGCTCGTAATCCCAGACTTCAGTCAGGCGCTTCCTAATTCCGTCCCGCTCCGGAATCGTTTTCAGAAAATCGAATGTGATTTTGTTTTCCGCCTCGATCCATGTGCGCGATTCGGGCGCGTCAGGATTTTCCAGTGGACGATAAGGATCCGCGACTTTGACGCCGGAGTAGTCCTCGACCTGATCACTCGCCGGCGCGGGTGGATATTTAAACTGGGTCGGCGAATCAGCCGCAAAGATGAGCGCGAGCGGCGCCAAGATGAAAGGCCCAAGGAATTTGCGATGCATAAGTCCGGCACAGTAGCACAGCCATTCCGTTTTAGTCGCCTCTCCCCTGAAGAAAGGGGAGGTGAGAAACTTTTCGTCGACGACGCGACAAAGTTCTTCTCGATCTTGGCTTGGCATCGCGGTTGCTTTTAGGAGCAACCGCAAGCTAGGAAGTCAATAAAACGAAACTGAAAGTTCCTCAGCTTCAGCAGCGCGGCCATTTTTTGGCCCGCGCTTATTTTTTGCGCAGTTCTCTGGCGCTCAAACACTCACTCAGTCGGATTAGTTTTCTGTAAGAACACCGAATAGTCCGTGCGCTTCGTCGGCGATACCAGCCGTAAAATAGATTCCGCCACTCAGCGGTAACAAACCCCACAAGCCATCGATGGTGATGGGACTCCCATCAGCTCTGTTAACTGTCCCAAGAAACGCGCCGGTTGCCGGGTCGTAATTGTTGATTCGTCCATCGCCAAAATTGCCAACCCAAAGCTTGGCGTCCACGATAGCTAGGCCCCACGGAGAATTGAGATTGCCATTTGAGACTAGACGTTGGAGCAGATTGCCGCTCGTATCGAACACATCGACGAACCCGTTGCCCGGGCCGTGAACATCGTCGTGCCGCTGTTTATCCTGCAACGCGTAGGTCACATAAATTAGACCGTTTAAATTCTGGATACCGAACGGTGCAAAGCCGGCAGGAATGTTCGGGTCCACGAAGCCGTTGGGGTTAGTCTGTTGAAAGCTCTCGTTGTAGGTCTCGACGTGACCGGAATGGAAATTTGTCACGTAAAGGAAATTGTGACCGGCGGCGACACCGAGCGTCGCGCCTTTGTAAACGGCTTTGTTTGTGCCGCTATTCGTGCCGTTATCGACGGCGATAATCGCGTTCGTACCGTCGACGTTGGACTTTGAAAAATGGCGTACCGTTGAAAACGACGCCGGTGGGATTTCCTCCGTCTTTATTCCGGGCGCTTGTCGGAATTGTCACCACCAGCGAAAAGGCCGTCCCATCCTGATGATAAAGGGTGGAAACACCGGTTCCGTTGTCGCTCACCCAAATCACGGTGCCGGTCGAATTCGCCGTTATGCCCCATGGGTTCACCAGGTTTGGATCCGTGTGCGCGGCTACGCCGGAGATGTCGGACTGAAGGTTGGTCTGGGTATAACTATCGGCGCGCGCAGAATTGCCGGCCAAGAATGCGGAGGTAGCGATTAGCAGAATGGTAACGACTGAGCTGCGGATTGTTCTCATAGAATTCCCTTTCTTTGCTGATTTTTCACCTACTTGCTTCTAATTATGGAAACGCGCGTCGAATCGATCCTGGATGTTAGCTAGACCGTGTTCGTGCAAATTCCCCCCTGATTCTCCGGTTTGCCTCTGACCAAAGCAATATCGCAAAAGTAACACGCCTGTTACTTTTGACTCGATCCTACCGATCTTGCTGCTGGGATTGTTGCTTAACTGAGCGCATCCCGATGCGGTCCTTGCACATGACGAGGTCGGAGTGTGCGCTCGCGCCGATTGTTTGGTCCGGTTGTCACGCTGAGGCGAGCTCGGTGTTAGCGCGTCGCCGGCGCGTACTCCGGCGTAAGATCGACATCTTCCACCGGTTCCTCTTCCGCTTCGGCCAAAGATTTCTCGTGATGCTCCTTCGCGATGAGCATGTAGAGCGATGGCACAATGAAGAGAGTGAAGATTGTCCCGATCGTCATTCCGCCAACGAGCACGAGGCCGATAGAGTTTCGCGCGGCGGCGCCGGCGCCGGTGACCAGGGTGAGGGGAAAGTGACCGGCCACAGTTGCAACGCTCACCATCATAATCGGTCGCAAACGAATTCGCGCGGCTTGCGCAACCGCGGCCAGTTTCGACATGCCTTCGCGTTGCAGCTCGTTGGCGAATTGAACGATCAAGATTCCGTATCAGTGAAGAAAGTTCCGAACGGCATCTTCAGGAACGTGAAAAGCAGCGCGCCGAAAATGGCGAGTGGAACCGACCCCAACAAAATGATGAACGGATCGCGGAAACTGTTGAACTGCGCCGCTAGCACCAAAAAGATGAGGATTACGGCGAGCCCGAAGACGAGTCCGAACTTGCTGCCCTCAGTCCGCAACTGCCGTGATTCGCCTGTATAATCGAGGACGTAGCCGGACGGCAAAACGTTGTGCGCTTCATTCTCCAAAAATTTCAACGCGGCATCGAGGGAAACCGCCGGCACACCGCTGATGGTGACGGCGTTCAGCTGCTGCATGCGATTTAACGAACGCGCCACAGTCGTGTGTTTGATTGAAGCGACTGTGCTCAATGGCACGAGCTGACTGTTCGGCCCGCTCACGTAAATGCTTTCCAGTTGCTCGGGATTCAAACGATCCACACGCTTGATCTGCGGGATCACTTTGTAACTTCGTCCGGAGATGTTGAAGCGGTTCACGAAATTGCCGCCAATGCTGGCCGACAAATCCGCGCCGACTTTTTGCATGTCGAGCCCGAGCGACGCCACTTTGTCATGATCGAACACGATCTGCGCCTGCGGCTGGTCGATCTTGGTGTCGATGTCGCCGAATTGGAAAATGTGCGCTTGCATCGCTTTCATAAAAATCTGCCGCGCGAATTCGAGGATGCGGTCCTGGTCCGCGGTCGATGTTATGACGAAGCTCACCGGGAAGTTGTCGCTGCCTGGCAGCGCCGATGGCATGATCGGAAACATTTGAATTCCAGGGATGGCACCGAGCCGCATTTGCACTTCAGGCAGATAAGCACTGGTCGGCTTCTTCCGAATACCCCACGGCTTTAGAACCATTCCACCGAAACCGTTGCTCGGAAATGTGATCTGAAAAGTGAAGCGCGTGTCCGGCAGACCGAGGAAAACGTTCTCCGCCGCATCGGCATAACGAATTGTGTCATCAATCGTCGCGTTCGCGGGCGCTGTGATGATTCCGAAGATCACGCCCTGGTCTTCTTTGGGCGCGAGTTCAGTCGGCGACATTTTCCAAAACAGAACGCCGAGCAACGAAAGACCGATCCAAACTGCATAAACGGCCGGCCGCGCCGCCAACGTTCGATCGAGATGCGCCCCGTACCAATCGCGAAAACGATCAAACGTGCGAGTGACCCAGCCGCTGAAGCCGCGGTTTTCGTGTTCCGTCCGCAACAGATGCGCGGACATCATGGGTGAAAGCGTCAGCGCTACCACACCGGAAATGAAAACGGCGCCGGCCAAAGTGAGCGCGAACTCGCGAAACAACGCGCCGGTCAATCCGCCTTGGAGCGCGATCGGAGTGTAAACCGCCGCCAGCGTGATCGTCATCGCGATGATTGGCCCGATCAATTCGCGCGCGCCGACCAGCGCGGCTTGCATCCGCGACATCCCTTCCCGCATGTGTCGTTCGACGTTTTCAACGACAACGATCGCGTCGTCCACCACCAATCCGACCGAAAGCACGATCGCGAGCAGCGTCAGCAAGTTGAGGGTGAACCCGAACGATTGCATCAAAAACAACGCGCCGATCAGCGAGATCGGAATCGCGACGACTGGCACGACCACGGAACGAAACGATCCGAGGAAGATGAAGATCACGACCATCACGATCAGCAGCGTGTCGATCAATGTCTTAACCACTTCGCTAATCGCGTCGTTAATGTAAGCGGTCGCGTCGTAGGCGATCTCACCGGTCATTCCAGTGGGCAGTTCCTTTTTGATTTGCTCCATTTCCACCCGGACCCGTTTGATCACGTCGACTGAGTTCGCGTTGGGCAAAACGTAGACGCCCATGAACACAGCCTTCTGCCCGGAGAAGTGGACTTCAGAATCGTAATCTTCCGCGCCGAGCACCACGTCGGCAATGTCGCCAAGCCGAACGAGCGTTCCTCTGTCCTGGCGCACCACCAGTTTTTTGAAATCGTCCGCGGTGTGTAAATCCGTGTTCGCGGTCAGGTTTACCTGCAGCAGCGAGCCCTTGGTGTTGCCGACCGCCGATAGAAAATTATTTCGTGCCAGCGCATCGCGCACTTGTGACGGCGAAATGTTCAATGCCGCCATCCGGTCTGGCTTCATCCAGATGCGCATCGCGAAGTAGCGGCCGCCCAAAATATCGGCCTTCTGCACGCCGCCGACCGCGGTCAACCGCGGTTGTACCAGTCGCACCAGGTAATCGGTCACTTCGTTCGGCTGCAAAATGTCCGAACCGAAACTCAAATAACACGAAGCGAATTGCGTATCGGCCGACTGAATTTCGATGACCGGGATCTCAGATTCCGGAGGGAGATCACGCCGGATGGCGTCCACTTTCGAGCTGATGTCCGACAACGCTTTGTTCGCGTCGTAATTTAATTTCAAGCGCGCCGTGATTGTGGAAAGGCTCTGTTTGCTCTGCGATTGGATGTAATCAATGCCGTCCGCAGCCGCGATCGCTCGTTCGAGCGGCGTCGTAATAAAACCGCGGACCAATTCCGCGTCCGCGCCGACGTAAACCGTGCTGACCTGGATTGACGCGATGTCGCTACGCGGATATTGCCGAACATTCAAACCGCCGAGTCCCTGTAAATTTGGAAACAGGATCGGCAGGAGCGCCTTGGAGCCGGCGATGAGGATGATAAAACTCACCACCATCGCCAGCACTGGCCGCTTGATGAAAAGATCGGTGAACGATTTCATTTCTAGGAATCGACCGGATTCGGCTTGATCTGCGGTTTCGGTGCAAGCTCGTTGTTGATCGTCACCGACATGCCGTTGCGCAACTTGAAAACGCCGGTGCTCACGATTGTTTCGCCGCCTTTCAACCCTTGCGTCACTGAAACAAAATCACCGCGCGCCTCACCGATTCGAACGAACTGCTGCCGTAGCGTCTGTGAGTCCTTGCGGGTCTTCGGATCCTTTTTCGTTTCGATTATGTAAACCGAATCGCCGAATGGCGCGTAGGAAACCGCCGATCCCGGAATCACCAGCGCTTTTCCTTTTGTCGGCAAAACAACTTCCACCTTCGCAAACATTCCTGGGCGAAGTGTGTGCTCGGGATTTTGCAACGTCGCTTGCGCGGTAACATTTCGCGTCACGCTGTCGACCATCGAATTCACCGCCGTCAATTTACCTTTAAAGTCGTGGTCGGGGAGCGCATCGACACGCACGTTCACGTCGAGTCCGTTGCTCAACTGAGAAAGATACTGTTCGGGCAACGAAAAATCGACAAACACCGGATCGAGCGCGGTCAGTTGAACCACTGGTAGGCGCGCGTCGATTGATTGGCCGACGTTCACCTGGCGAATTCCGAGCTGCCCGTCGAACGGCGCGACAACGGTTTTCTTCCGAATGTTCGAACGCATTTGATCGACGACCGCGTTCAAGCGGTTGAATTTCGATTCCGCCGAGTCGGAGTCGGCCCTTGAAATTACTTTGCGCGCGGCGAGATCGCGCGAGCGCTCGACATCGGCGCGGGCCAGCGCGAGATCAGCTTCCGCGGAATGCAACTGCGCTTCTTCCGCAGAAGTGTCGAGCTGCATGAGCAAGTCGCCCTTTTTCGCGGTCGAGCCATTCTCGAATGCGATTTTGCTGACCACACCACCGAGCTCGGTTGAGACGACCGCGCCTTGCACTGCACTCACGCTGCCCACCGCAGAAAGTTTCGGCGCCCAATCTTCTTCTTTTACCACCACGCTCGACACTGTGGTCGGCGGCATCACCATCGGACTGCCCATCATCTTCGCGATCTGCATCGCCTTTAGCCCGACCAGCAGGATGATCAGAATGACCAACCCTGCGATCGCCTTCCACATGGCTCCCCGACGCGATTTCATTTTCGTTTCAGTAAGTGGTTTCGCCACGTCATGCATATGCTGGTTCACTCTGCTTCTTAAATAATAGGCGCCACAAATTGCGCGCGACTTTCAATTGTTGCTCGCGTCGTTCCTGATGGTTCAAACCGATCTTGAGCACGTTGCGCATCAACATGCCGTCGTTAACGGCGAAGATAAGCTCAGCCATTTCGCGCGGAGTTAAATTGCTGGTTTTGGCTTCGGGCGATTGTGCGATCAAATCGGTCACGCCTTTCATCGACGTTTCACAGACGTCGCGCACCAACTCCGCGACGTGCGGGTTGCGACCCGCCTCGGCGAAAAGATCGACCACGAAAGCGGAAACCACTTGCGGTTCAGTTTCTCCGCAGTGCGCGGTGAAAAGGACTTCCAGCGATTCCAGTAAACCCGATGCTTGCCGGGCGCGTTCCAGGATTCCCTGGATTTCCCGTTTATGCCGATCCGCCATGGCCGAAATCACGGCCTCTTTATTTTGAAAATAGCGATAGATCAGACCGACGCTGATCCCGGCTTCAGCACTGATATCGTGCATGCTTGCCTGGTGGAAGCCACGTTTGGCGAAGCAGGCTACCGCGGCATCGAGAATCTGGGTCGGCCGATCAAGAACGGCTTCGGTTTGAGGTAAAGACATCGAGCCAAAACAATGAATGAACGTTCATTCATTGTCAAATTGCCCTTGTTTTACGAGGCAATTTGCACCTCAACCTGCTCCTCTGGCGCTGTTCCAACCTTGTCCAAAGGCAGGGCGTTGGGTTGCTCCGCAAATTGCCAAATCGAAGCCAGTGCGCTCACCGCGAAAAGCGCGTAGAGCGCGATTTCCAAAATGTTTCTGCTTTTTTCTTCTGACTGAACGAGCAGCCGGTAAGTCGATCTCTTTTTCATGCTGTTTCCTTTTGTTGTGAAGACGTCGCCGAGCGTTGCTTTTTTCTAAACTCACTCAGCGTTATCATTGCCTTTGAACATTGGATGCGAGGTCGCGTTGAATCAGATTCAAAATAAAAATTTTCTTCGCGGGTTTCCGCCTGACGGACGCTACCTCCTCGCCGTCTCAGGCGGACGCGATTCTGTCGCGCTGCTGCATTGGCTCAAGGAACGCGGCTACAAAAAATTGATTGTCTGCCACCTGAACCATCAGCTCCGCGCCCGGTCCAGCGATGCTGACGCGCGCTTCGTCGAAATGCTCGCTGCCAAGTGCGATGTCGATCTTGAAATGGAATCAACGAACGTGCACGTGCTCGCGGCGAAACAAAAAATGTCGATCGAAGCTGTGGCGCGCGAAGCGCGCTACAAGTTTTTCGGACAAGTTGGGAAACAAAGACGCACGCAAACCATTTTCCTCGCCCATCACGCCGACGATTTGGTCGAAACTTTCTTGATTAACTTATTTCGCGGCGCCGGAACGAGCGGTTTGTCGGCAATGCGCGAAATCTCAAATCGGCACATGGGAGATGTCGATCTTACGATTGTCCGACCGTTTCTTGGAATTTGGCGGAGCCAAATCAACGATTATGTCCGCCAACATCGCCTCAAATTTCGCGAAGATGCATCGAACAAACATCTCGCGCCGCTGCGAAACCGGATCCGCCGGCGAATCATTCCTTATCTCGAAAAAACGCTCGACCGAAACATTCGCCAAAGCATTCGGCGCGCGGCCGTAATTGCTGCGGAAGAAGAAAGCTGGATCGAAGATCAGTTGCCGGACACGACGGATTCCGAGCTTGCGGTCGAGCAACTGCGCGATTTACCGGTCGCGCTGCAGCGCCGGGAGATTTTGAAATGGTTGCGCGCACGGCAAATCACAAACGTCGGCTTCGACGTTGTGGAAGATGTACGCTTGTTGCTCGATCACGATGCGCGTGTCGCCAAAGTTAATCTTCCGCAAAATCGACATGTTCGGCGCCATGCCGGCAAAATTTTTATCGAGTGAGTTGTAGAGGCGCTCGCCGCGGCGAGCGCCTGTTTAATTAGTTCGGCAGCTGACACAGCCGCCGCTACAACATCTGTGAAAATCTGTGTAATCTGTGGCTAACTAAGATTCAAAATGAGTTCCGACATTCGCGTTCGATTCGCGCCTTCGCCCACAGGTTATTTGCACATTGGCGGCGCGCGCACTGCCTTGTTCAACTGGCTCTTTGCGCGCCATCATGGTGGCAAATTGGTTCTGCGAATCGAAGACACCGATCTCAAACGGAACACCGAGGAAGCCGCGGCCGCGATTTACCAGGGTCTGGAATGGTTGGGCATTAATTGGGACGAAGGACCGCATGCTGGCGGCGACTTCGGGCCATATTTTCAGAGCCAGCGCACTGAAATTTACGAACGCTATCTGAAAAAATTGCAGGATGGTGGTCACATTTTCGACGACCAGGGCGCGTTGCGCTTTCGCTCGCCGCGTGAGCACGTCGTCGTGAACGATCTCGTCTGCGGCAAAATCGATTTCGATCTCACCAATCCGGGAACGCACCCGGACATGACGATCCGACGACCGGATGGCTCATGGATCTTTCATTTTGTGAACGTGATCGATGACATCGAGATGAAAATTTCGCACGTGATTCGCGGCGAAGATCATCTCTCTAACACACCGAAGCATATCGAGATCTTTCGCGCACTCGGCGTGTCGCCGCCGAACTACGCGCATATTCCGCTTATCTTGAATCGGGACGGCTCAAAAATGAGCAAACGCGATGAAGGCGCGGCAGTCGCGACTTACATTGAGCAAGGTTACGCGCCGGAAGCCGTCCGCAATTATCTTTGCCTGCTCGGCTGGTCGCCCAAGGACAATCGGGAAAAGATCGACATCGACGAAGTCGTCAAACTTTTCGAGCTCGAGAAAATAAATCGCCGCAATGCCGCGTTCGACCTAGACAAATGTTTTTGGCTCAACGGCCAGTACATCGCGCAAATGTCGCTCGATCGCTTCATCGAGCTCGCACGGCCGTTTTTGGAAAAAGCGAAGATCGACATCTCCGACGAAAAATATCTGCGCGACGTGCTCGCGATCGTGAAAGAGAAGATCAAGCTGTTTAAAGATGTGCCGGAATGGACGTCCTATTTCTTCACTGAAAATTACGAGTTTGATTCCGAGTCGGTTAAAAAAGTCTTCGGAAAACCGGAAGCGGCTGCGCGTTTGAAAGCTTTGCGTGACGAGTTTGCCAAGATCGACAAGTGGAATCCCGCGACGCTTGAATCGACTCTCAAATCCCTGGCCCAAAAGCTTGGTTGCAAGACCGGCGACTTGGTTCATCCCGCGCGCTTGGCGGTCAGCGGGCGAAGCGTTGGACCAAGTTTGTATCACATGCTCGACGTGATGGGCAAAGAGCGCGTGCTCAAACGCTTCGACCGATGTATGACGCAGCTAGGCGGAAAATGAAGAAGCGTAAGACGCTGAAAAGCGTCTACACACTTGGGGACTTAAAAGAATGGCGCGATGTCGATCCGCCCATTCGCCTCGGCGTCTTTGGCGACCCGGTCGCGCATTCGCTGTCGCCGCAAATGCAGAACGCCGCGCTCAAGCATTGCAAGATCGACATGCAGTATGCGCGATTTTACATTTCGCCTAACGAATTGCGCGAGGCGATCGGCCTCATCCGCAAAATGGAATTCGTCGGTCTGAATCTGACCATTCCGCACAAGATTGCCGCTCTGGAACTGCTTGATGTAGCCGACGAAAATGTGAAGCGGATCAGCGCGGCCAATGTGATCAAGGTCGGAGGTGGCAAGTTGCGCGGTTTCAACACCGACGGACGCGGATTTGCGCGCGCTGTTCGCGAGGAATTTTCGGTGGATCTTCGTGACCTTCGCGTGCTCGTGCTCGGCGCGGGCGGCGCGGCGCGTGCGATCGCGCTGCAATGCGCCAAAGAAAATTCCGAGCGACTTGTCATTGCCAACCGCTCATTCGAAAAAGCGCAGAAGCTGGCTGACGAACTGCGCGATCTTTTTGCCGGCCCGAAAGTCCTCGGGCCGGTACCGCGTTTGCAGGCGATTCCGTTGGAAGAAGCTGCCATCCGATTTCAAATCGGTCATGTCGATCTTGTGGTGAACGCGACGCCGATGGGTTTGAACCGTGGCGAACCGTCGCCGATTCCGGCGCGATTGCTCGCACCGCACGTGATGGTTTACGACACGATTTATTCCGCCGAGCGCACGCCGTTGGTTTCAGCTTCGCTTGAAGCCGGTGCGCGCGGGGCAAATGGATTGTCGATGTTGCTTCATCAAGGCGCGCTCGCGTTTGAAATTTGGTTTCAGCGCGAAGCGCCGATCGAAGTAATGCGCAAAGCGTTATGAATTCTCCTTCGCCATTTCCTGGCCACGTTTAGCAGCGGCCTCGACCGCGGCGACCAAACTCTCGCTTGTTCCTAGTTTTTCCATCACGGCGAGCCCGGCCGCGGTTGTGCCGCCCGGCGTAACGACCATTTTTCGCAGCTCTTCCGGCGACATTTTACTTTCCTGCATCAGCGCAGCCGCTCCGAGTGCAGTTTGGGTTGCAAGTTCTAGCGCGACGTCATCCGACAAACCCATTTTTGTTCCGCCTTTGGCCAGCGCTTCGATCACTGTGTAAATGAAAGCCGGTCCGCTCCCGCTCAACGCAGTGACGGCGTCGATCTGTGCTTCCTCGACTTCAACGACCACGCCGATTGCTCCGAAAATCTTCTTCATAAGATCGGCATCTTCTTTTGTCGTGCGTGTTCCGAGTGCGATTCCCGTCGCCGCGCGGCAAATCGCCGCTGGCGTATTGGTCAGTGCGCGCATGAAGCGCGCGTTGGCAACTTTTTCCATGCTCGAAATCCGAACGCCTCCCGCGAGCGAAATAAGAAGTTTGCGTTGAAGCTTGTCGCTCAGTTCCTGCAAAACCGGCAAGACCATCGCCGGCTTCACTCCAATGAAAATAACTTCAGCTCTCTCAGCGACCTCCGCGTTCTCTGCGGTCACGCGAATGCCTGTTTCTTTTTGTAACGCCGCTCTCGTCTGTTCATTTGGTTCGCTCGCGATGATGTCACCCGGCGGGCAAAATTTAGCTCGGATCAAACCGCGAATGACCGACCCGGCCAGTTTGCCCGCGCCAATAAAACCGAGCCGGTAGATTTGAGAAGCAGTCATTTTCCGCGATAATAATTCATGGTAGCACCGGGTGTAAATTTCGGTTCGAGCCGAACTGGCACTTTGAGCGGGAGTAGCAGTGATCTCGCACAAGAGCTCCGCGAGCTCGCGCGTGAGCGCAATGCCGTCATTCTCGCCCACAACTATCAGGTGCCGGAGCTGCAGGAAGCGGCCGATTTCGTCGGCGATTCGTTAGGCTTGAGTTACCAGGCCGCCGAGACCGATGCCGACGTCATTCTTTTCTGCGGCGTTCATTTCATGGCCGAAACGGCGAAGATCATTAACCCGACCAAACGAGTAATTTTACCCGATCTCGAAGCCGGTTGTTCGCTTTCCGAATCGTGTCCGCCCGAAAAACTGGCCGAGTTTTTGAAAAGACACGCCGATAAGAATTATTACGTCATCGCTTACATCAATTGCAGCGCCGGCGTAAAAGCGCAGTCCGACATCATTTGCACCAGCGGCAACGCGGACAAGATCGTGCGCGCGGCGCCGGAAGATCGACAAATCCTGTTCGTTCCGGACCAAAACCTCGGCGCGTGGGTGATGGAACGGACCGGGCGCAAAATGGATCTGTGGCAGGGGACTTGTTACGTGCACGTCGAGTTTACCGCGCGCAGCATCAATCGGATTCGCGAAGAATATCCCGACGCGCCGGTCGTCGCGCATCCCGAATGCACGTACGCGGTCCGGATGCTGGCGGACGAAGTTTGTTCGACCGAAAAAATGATCGCGTTCTCCAAGAATTCAGCGGCGCGCGAAATCATTATCGTGACCGAAGCAGGGATGCTGCATCGATTGAAGAAGGAAATTCCCGACAAAACATTCATTCCCGGGCCGACCGACAATTGTTTTTGCGGCGAATGCCGGTTCATGAAAATGAACACATTGGAAAAGGCCTACGGCGCGTTGCTCAACATGGAACCGGAGATCACTTTGCCGGAATCGATCCGCCAACGCGCCGAGTTGCCGATTCTTCGAATGCTGGAGCTCAGCCGCTGAGACGGCAGCGACGAGTGACAGGTGACGAGTGACGAGATTAAGACGCACTAGTGTTGTCACTGGTCACTTATCGCTCGTCACTTCTTTAGTCTTGTCACCGGTCAGTTGTCACTTTTCACTCCTGCTCGATGGAGCGGCCGTCGATCTGGGTCATTATTGTCGTGCTGTTGCTTGGCGTTTTGTTCCTGCGCGAGCCGCGTTTCCAGCGTTCTGAGGAAACTTTTTTGCGCTGGCTGATTCGACATTCGCAACCGGCGGTCAAGGCGGTACCGATCACGATCGTTGAAACCGGGCGAGAGAATCCGCCTTCACCGCTCGAGACGGCCTTGCTCCTGCAGGGCGCGCTCGAATTCAAACCGACGGTCATTGCGATCGAACCCGTTTTGCAATCGGGTGAGCCCAGCAAAGATCAGGAGCAGATTTTTATCGACCAGGCGATGCGAGTTCCGAAGCTGGTGCTGGGCGCGGAGTTGACCGCCACGCCTGATCCGGATGCGCCGGTCGCTGAAATTCCTGGCTTCACGCGAGTCACCGGTCGCCGCGGAGATCTTCCGGAATTTTCCGGGATCGAGCATCAACCTGGCGAAGATGTTCGGATTCTTTCCACGCTTGGCTTCATCAATTTGCCGGAAGAAAACGCCGCCGATCTCCACGTGCCGTTATTATTTCAGTATCGCGGGGATGTAATTCCGTCGTTTGCGCTTCAAGCCGCGCTTCTTTGGATGCGTCTCACGCCGGGCGAAGTAAAGATCGACATCGGATCGGCAATCACGCTTCCGAACGGAACTAAAATTCCGATTCGTTCCGACGGCACACTCTTGATCAATTCAAGAACGGTCCAGCGTGCGCGTCGCGTCACACTCAACGAATTGTTGCTCGCGGCCCAACAACACGAAAGCGGCGCGGCTACTGCGATTCGACTCGAAGATACGCGAACGCACCTCGTGCTGGCGCGCGTAGAGACGAACGCGCCCGATCTTTTCGCCGCCGCCATTGGCGCGATCCAAACAAATTCGTTTGTCCGGCGCGTGAGCTGGATTTTCGATTGTGCAATGGTCGTGATTGCGGCGGCGGTCAGCGGCGCGCTCCGGAGATTCTCGCGCATCGATCTAATCATCGGAGCGATCGCGTTTTCCGCCGCGTATTGTTTGATCGCGCTCGCGATCATTTCGCGTTTTTCAATTTGGATCCCGGCCTGGTTGCCGCTCGGAGCGACTTGGATTTCGGTCTTGTTCGCGATCATTCTTCCAAAACCAAAGGACTCTGTGCGCACGGTTTCGATCGCTGCGCCGCCTCCGGCGCCGTGATGAAATCGAAGGAATCGATTGAAACGCAGGTCGAGCGATTACACACCGGCGGTCTTATCGACATGCACTTCGATTTGCCGATGGACTTGTACGAAAAGCGCAGGCGGCCAAATGTTCTCGCCGCGGAATTTTTGCCGGACTTCGAAGCCGGTGGGACGGGAATGATTGGCGCTGCCATCTACATTGAAGAACGATATCTTCCTGAGCGCGGGCTGCAGGTAGCGCTTGATCAGATCGCGCGGCTTTACACCGAAGCCGAACAATCGAAGCGGTGCGTCATTTGTCGCACGCACGATGAAATTTCGCGCGCACTCAATTCCAAACAGACCGGCTTTCTCATAACCATGGAAGGTGTCGAGCCGGTCGGCGACGATTTGGATTTGCTGCGCGCATTTTATGAACTCGGTGTTCGCGCAATCGGACTGACGCACGCGCGCACGAATGCCGCTGGTTATGGCGGCATCTTTGCGGCCAGCGGCTCATCGCCGGAAGGATTGACGCCGTTCGGTCGCGAGCTTGTCCGCGAATGCGAACGGCTCGGTGTTATCGTCGACCTTGCCCACATCAATCCAGCGGGCTTCAAAGAGATTGTCGACCTCACAACGAAGCCGCTGGTTGTTTCGCACACGAACGCCCGAAAATTTTACGATGTCGAGCGCAACATCAGCGACGAGCAGATCAAGATGGTCGGTCAACGCCGGGGCGTCATTGGTATCAATTCAGTCCTGGTCAGTCCCGCACAAAAGGAGACCACGCTGGACTGTTATGTCGATCATATCGAGCACGTCGCGAGTCTGATCGGCATCGATTGCGTCGGGATCGGCTTCGATTTCTTCGAATTCATTTATCGGCAATGGCCGGAATCAAAGAAGAAATGGATGGCCGAGAAACTGACGACGCCGCATTTCATCCCTGACCTGACAAATCATTCGCACGCCCCAAATCTCACGCGCAAATTGATCGAGCGCGGTTTCAGTGACGTCGACATCGAAAAGATTCTGCGCGGCAACTGGATGCGCATTTTTGACGAGATTCTGTAGCTTACACAATTGCCAGGGCCGGAAATTTTCGGCCAAGCACAACCTGGCTCGGCGCTTTCAACCATCGATCCAGCACCGTTCCGTAAACGTTGCGAAAGTCGGTGTTGAACTTCAGATCGCCGTGATCGAGATCGGTCAGGCTTGGATATTTGCCGAACAATCCGGGTTTGGTCCCGCCGCCGAGCACAAACATCGGTGCAGCTGCGCCATGATCGGTCCCGCCGTTTGCGTTTTCCTGAACGCGCCGGCCAAACTCGCTGAATGTCATTAACAATATGCGTTCGAAATTCCCCTGTTGCTTGAGGTCGGCCACGAATGCACTGACTGCATCGTTAAACTCCCCCATCAAGCGCTCGTGCGTGTTGATCTGTCCGGCGTGCGTATCGAAACCGCCCTGACTCGCGTAATAAACGCGCGTTGGCAGTCCACCGGCGATCATCCGCGCGATGATATTCAAACTCGCCGCGAGCTGGCCCTGCGGATACGTCACGCTCGATTTATACCTACGCGCGATCGCGAGAATTTTGTCCGAGCTCAGTTGCGCATCCAGCGCGGTGCGTTGCAAAAAGTCGAGCGTGCTCAAATCGTTTTTCGCCTTTCCCGGAATCGCGCCGATCGATCCACCGGTGTTCGATGCAACCGTGCCGCCTTCTTCGGTGGCGCCGGCTTCATTGAGTTGCCGAAAAAACATTTCTTCTGGGCTCAGTTGGCCCTTGCCAGGTTCGGACGGTTGAAATCGAAATTGTTCCGGACGCGAAAACGTTACGCCAGTGGGATTCTTCGCGGCGAACGCTTGCGGCGTTTCTTCGCCAATGGCAACACCCACAGTTGGATCGGCGCCGGCGCAGCAATTATCGAAGTAACGGCCGAGCCAACCACCGCTCACCGTGCGATCTGCATCGGAAGCGGTTTGCCAGATTTCCGTGGAACGAAAATGCGAGCGGTTCGGGTTTGGATAACCAACACCCTGCACGATCGCCACGTGACCCTCGTCGTAGAGTGATTTCAGGCCGGTAAGCTTTGGATTCAGCGCGATGTGATTATCGATTTTCAAGACCTGATCTGCGGAAAGCCGAAGCCGCGGCCGCGCAACATGGTAAGCGTCGTCGGCGTAAGGGACGACCATGTTGAGTCCGTCGTTGCCGCCGGCCATCTGCAAGACCACGAGAATGGTTCCATCTTTGCCGGTAACGGCTTGCGTCATCGCATCGGCCGCGAGCGCATCGAGCGTGAAGAAAGTTTTTTCGAGAAAAACCGGCAGCGTCCAGGTGGCGGCCGCGCCAAGCATGGAAGTGCGGAGAAATTTCCGCCGTGTTTGCAATGTGGGCTTCGTTTTCATTCGTTAGGCCAGTTGAAATTGTGACGTGCTCATCATCAAGTGGATGAGCTCGCGCAAGGTTACGTCGGTTGTTTCGGAGCTCCGGGATTCGAGATATTGCACAAGAGTGTCGATCTCTTTTTGTGCAGGCCGAGTCTGAAAAAATCTGTGGACGAGAAGATCGACAACTTCGCGGGGTTTGTTGCGAACATCGGCCGGCACAAGTTTACTAACGTCGATGGGCTCGCGGCGAACTTGCTCGACCAATTGCGCCGCGCGCCCAAAACCAACATCACCGCCTTGTCTGCGTTGTTGATTGCTTGGCGGCAGGATTGCGTCGCCGTTAATCAAGTAGTTGGCGAAATTGTATCGAAATAACAATGTCGACGTGCTGATCCACTCTTTGCCGCCGTCCCAGCCTTTCACGTTCGGCGGCGCGAAAAGAATCTGTCCCATTTGTCGCATTGCATTCTGGGCCGCGACGGGTGCTGGCGGCGGCGCATTCAGGAGCTTCGAAGTTTGAACGATGTACTGAATCGGGCTTTTGATTTGGCCGCCCATGACACGCTCGGAATAAAATTCCGCGGAGCTGAAAATTTCGCGCAGCACCGGACGCATCTCGAAATTGTGCGCGCGGATACGCTGTGCGATCGCATCCACCATTTCTGTGCTTGGATCGTCTTCGACAAAGAAGCGCCAGAGTTTGCGACCAATGAATTGTGCGCAAGCCGGTTTACTCATGAGAATGTCGATGATGTCATCGCCGTTCAAATTTCCAGTTTTGCCCATGAACGATTTCGGTCCGCGGTCCTGCTGAAATGGCGCGAACCGGAATTGCTGCGTAGTCATATCGATCCGATAACCGGTGAACGCGCGCGCCGATTCGCGAATGTCCTGCTCGCTGTAGTTGCCAATACCGACCGTGAACAATTCCATTAGTTCGCGCCCCCAATTTTCGTTGGGGTGCTCTTTTCGGCTCTGTTGCAAATCGAGGTAGATCATCATCGCCGGATCGCGTGAGATTTTCTTCACCAGCGTGGCAAAGTTTCCAAAGGCGTTGCGACGGAGGGTGTCGTTCTGGAGCCACATCCAGTAAGCGTCTCGCACTTTTTGCGCGCTGGTTGCGAAATGTCCGTGCCAGAAGAGTGTCATTTTTTCCAGCAATGGCGCCGGGCCATTGAGCATTCGATCAAGCCACCAGCGGCGAAGATCAACAATCTCGTCGCCTTCCATCAGGCGAACCTGACGCGCCTTGCTTTGAAAGTTTTCGCCACGGTCCTTGGCGGCTTTAATTTCCATTCGCTGAGCCTGAATATTTCGAGGATGCACCCACATCGGGGGCGGCACATTTGCTGTCTCGCCCCTAACCTCAACGAAGTCGCGCACCGCTGCCGCGAGCCCCTTTTTTCGGAGCGCTTCGATCTCTGCCGGGGTGCCGCCGAACGCGGCGCGATTAAGCAGATGCGCCGCCGTCGCCTCGTTCCACTTTGAGTTGGGCAGCGTCAGCATGTTGATTGAACCGGTTTGGGCGAGCGTGGTTGCATGATGGACTCTACTTTGTCTAGACCGGCTTACGGCCCTTCTGGTTACATGCCTTAAATCGGAAGCAGAGGAACCGGCTTTGAAATTCATTAATCTGACGCGCCGAACTGAGATTGGCGCCAATTCGTACTATTTAGAGGCCGGCGACCGTCGGCTCGTGCTCGATTCCGGGATGCATCCGAAGTTCGAAGGAGAGGAAGCGTTGCCGAATTGGAAAGCGCTCGGCGATCGCCGGCTCCAAGCGATTATCGTTTCGCATTCGCATCAAGATCACATCGGCACGTTGCCGGTCTTGATGCGGTGGCAACCGCAGGCGCGCGTCTTCATGACCGAGCCGACCGTCGAAATTGGTAGCGTGTTGTTGCACAACTCAGTCAACGTGATGACGCGGCAACGCGAAGAGCTCGGAACAACTTTGTATCCGCTCTTCACCCATCGCGAAGCCGATCGCGCCGCCGATCGCTGGCAATCGTGCGCGTTGCGACAGGTGTACACGCTTTCGGGTGAGCGAGCGCCGAATGCGGACGGTGACGCAGTTACATTCGAATTTTTCGACGCCGGACACGTTCTAGGTTCAACCGGAATTCTCATTCGCGCTGAAGGACGCACGCTCTTTTATACCGGCGACGTTAACTTTGATGACCAAACGATCGCGCAGGCGGCGGTTTTTCCGGAAGAGAAGATCGACATCCTGGTGATGGAATGCACCCGCGGCGATACGCCCGCGCCTGCGACGTGGTCGCGCGCGGGCGAAGAACAACGGCTCGCGCAATCGATCGAGAATGCGTTCGCGCGCGGAGGTTGCGTTCTGATTCCAGTGTTCGCGCTCGGAAAAACGCAGGAAGTGCTGGCAATGCTTTACAAATTGCGCCGGGCAAAAATCCTCGATTTCCCGATCTACATCGGCGGACTCAGCTCAAAGATCAGCGACATTTACGATCGGCGGGCACAAATGGGCCGGCGTCAGCTGCCGCGCCTGCAATTACTCGATGAACTTCGCCCCTTTGTTTTGAATGCCGAAACCATTCACGACGCGCGGACACGCGCTGGACGCGTTTACGCGCTTTCCAGTGGGATGATGACTCCCAAAACGCTCTCCAATATTTTCGCGCAGCGAATCGTCGATCAGCCACTCCATTCCATTTTCTTCGTCGGGTACGCCGATCCGGAATCGCCCGCGGGAATTTTGCGAAGCGCGCTGGCGAACGAACAGGTGACGCTCGATCCAGGCGGATCGCCGCAGCGCGTGCGCTGTCACATCGAACAGTTTCAATTCAGCGCGCACGCATCGCGGGAGTCACTGATTGGATTCGCGGAGCGGCTCGCGCCGAAAAAAGTTTTGCTCGTCCATGGCGATCCGCTAGCGGTGGAGTGGATGCGCGCGCGGCTGGCGTCCGATTTGCCCAATTCAGAAATCATCGTCCCGACGCCGGGAACGGAATTGGAATTGTGGTGAAGATTGTCTGCTGGAACATCAATTCGCTGCGCAAGCGTCAGGACCGATTGTTCGCGTGGCTCGAAAATACCACGCCCGATATTGTTTGTTTGCAGGAAACGAAATGCACCGATGAACAATTTCCGGCACTGGCGCTTCAATCCAGCGGTTACGACTCCGCCTATCACGGCGAGAAATCTTACAACGGCGTCGCGATTCTTTCGAAAACGAAACTGAAGGAAGTTCGCGCGTCGCTCTGTGATGAAGTTGTCGATCCGCAAGCGCGCGTGATTTCGGCAACGATCGGAAATTTGCGTGTCTATTCCGTTTATGCGCCGAACGGCCAGACCGTTGGCTCGCCGGCTTACAAATATAAATTGGAATGGTACGCCCGATTGCGCGATTGCCTGGCCAAAGAGCAAGATGTCGATCTTGTGGTGTGCGGCGATTTCAATGTCGCGCCGGAAGATGTCGATGTTTACGATCCAAAGCTTTGGCGCGGCGCAATCATGTGCTCCGATGGCGAGCGGATGGCGTTTCAGCAACTCTGTCAAATCGGTTTGCGGGACACGCTGCGACTGCACCCGCAGGAACCCGGCGTTTTTACCTGGTGGGATTATCGGATGCTTTCTTTTCCGAAAAATCGCGGGCTGCGGATCGATGCTGTCCTGGCGAGCGAAGGACTCGCCAAAAGATGTACGGCCTCGGGAGTCGATCGCGAGATGCGCAAAGGTAAAGATCCTTCCGATCACGCGCCGATTTGGGCAGAATTCTAACTGTGACTGCGTCGTGAGCTCACGATGAAAATTCCGCTTCACGTTTCTAATCTGCCGCCAAAGCCGCTGATAATTTGGGACGGTGACTGCCATTTCTGCCGGCGGTGGATCGAGCGCTGGCGCGAAATCACGCGCGGCGTGGTCGATTACGCGACATCCCAGGAAAGCGCAGAACGATTTCCAGAGATCCCGCGCGAACAATTCGAGCGCTCGGTCATTTACATCGAGACCGACGGCGCCGTTTATTCTGGGGCTGAAGCGGTCTTTCGATCATTACGATGTCGATCTTCCAAGAAGTGGTTGGCGTGGAGTTACGACCGTTTACCTGCTTTTGCGCCGGTCTCGGAAAGCCTTTACAGAATTATCTCGCGTAATCGCAGATTCGCTTCTGTGATCACGAAGCTTCTCTGGGGCAATGACGTTCGCCCGCCAACCTATTTTGCGGCGCGCCGCTGGTTTCTCCGCGCGGTCGGTTTGATTTTTCTCATCGCGTTCGTTTCGCTCTGGGTCCAGATCGACGGACTCATCGGGTCGAATGGAATTACTCCAGTGCGCGAATTTCTTCCGGCGGCCCGCGCCCAGCTGGGCGACCGCGCATTGTCGATCTTGCCGACACTGTGCTGGTTCAACTCGAGCGATACCTTTTTCCATTTTCTGTGTGGCGGCGGAGTTGTCCTCTCACTCGTTTTGATCGTCGGAATCGCGCCGGCGCTGTCACTCGTCGGGTTGGTTGCTTTTTATCTTTCGCTCACGATCGCCGGCCAAACATTTCTCAGTTTTCAATGGGATATTTTGCTGATCGAGATTGGGTTCCTGTCGATCTTTCTCGCGCCATGGCGGCTTTGGCCAAAGCGCGGCGTCGATCCGCCCGTTTCGCGCGCCGCACTTTTTCTGCTCAAGGTCCTGCTCTTCAAACTGTTGGTCATGTCCGGAGTGGTGAAGCTCACCAGCGGCGACGATTCGTGGTGGGACCTGACCGCGCTTGATTATCACTATTGGTCGCAGCCGTTGCCGACCGTGATCGGTTGGTGGGCCGATCAAAGTCCTGAGTGGTTCAAGAAATTTTCGGTCGCGTTTTGTCTCGTTGTCGAAATTATTGTTCCGTTTTTCATTTGGGCGCCACGCCGATTAAGACTGTTTGCTTGCGGGCTGCTAATTTTCCTCCAGGTCATGATTGCGGCGACGGGGAACTATTGCTTTTTCAATTTGCTGACCATCGCGTTGTGTTTGTTGTTAATTGATGACGATGTAGCCGCTTCGCTCCGCGAAACGCGCGCGCGTCGCATAGCGACGCGGCCACAGGACAAGCTGTCGATCTGCGCCGCGACGGCGGTGATCGTTGTTACTTTGCCGCTGAATGCGCAGCTGATTTACAGTGCGCTCAAACCGGAAGCGGAATGGCCGCGCCTGCTCGGATCCGTTTATGCCCGAGCGGAGGCGTTTCGGATTGTTAATGGCTACGGCCTTTTTCGCGTGATGACGAAAGATCGACGCGAGATCATAATCGAGGGGAGCGCTGACGGACTTGATTGGAAGCCTTACGAATTCAAATGGAAGCCCGGTGACGTGATGCGCGCGCCGGGCTGGTGCGCGCCGCATCAACCGCGGCTTGATTGGCAAATGTGGTTCGCCGCGCTCGGCTCGTATCGCCAAAATCCGTGGTTTGTTCAGCTGGTGATTTCTTTGTTGCACGGCAAACCGCAAGTCGCAGCGCTTTTTGAACGGAATCCGTTTCCACAAAATCCGCCGCGCTACGTTCGCGCGGCGCTTTATCGCTATCGTTTCACGACTGCCGAGGAACATCGCGAAACTGGCGCGTGGTGGAAACGTCAGGAACTCGGCGAATACTTGCCAAGCGTCTCGCTCGAAGACGTCCGCTGAGCTTGACATCTTCCTGTAGCCGCGTCGCTCTGGGACGCGCAATGCCACCTCGACTCGGAGCGTTTCGCGGAGCGAAACGGCTACAGGCTCGGTTGAGGGACGCACCGTTCGCGGATATATTCCGCGGCGATGCCGAAGGAAGAACAGATCATGACGGAAGGGACCGTGACCCAGGTTTTGCCGGGGACGATGTTCCGGGTCGATCTCGGCGGCCAACGCAATGTGCTTGCACACATTTCCGGCAAAATGCG
>WNFP01000999.1_pt1 | contig 22105 bp, 19 predicted proteins | sample 5400201 | NCBI WGS metagenome assembly WNFP01 (sample SAMN13153355, study PRJNA577476) | soil metagenome | isolation source: 115 cm saprolite under Madrone tree | place: USA:California | collected 2016-06-14
CTTCTTGATTTCCTTGATGATGTCTTCCTGTTGCACCTTGCGCTTAAAACGCCGCAGGGCATTTTCCAGTGACTCACTCTCTTGAATAATGACTTCAGCCACTTAGTAATTCACCCCCAATCCGGTTAGGATTGGTTTTCGTTCGGAAACCTGGCCACGTGCCGGTTTCCACCTTTCACATTATCGCATGCCGAATTGCCCGGGGCTAATACCGGGTTCGGCGAATGCAGCCAAGCTTTTAGGCGGTTACACCTTTAACGAGTAACGAGGACAACCTATGGCCCACGTTCTAATCAATTCAGGGTTAGGTGTCAAGTAGTCTTTACATACCCGTCGGCCCGCGGGCCCCCTAACTCGCAAAGCCGATGGTTGCCACCGTACCAGGCTACCGGTCTTGAATTGGGGCCAAGTGCTGCTAGAATGGCGCGGCCAAGGAAATGCGCCCGCCGCGAGGGAGCTGACCATGCAAGACATGCGCGATGCGATAGTGGTGTTGTTGGCGGGCGGCCAGGGCGAGCGTTTGTGGCCGTTGACCCGAGATCGCGCCAAGCCTGCGGTTCCCTTCGGCGCGTTGTATCGCATCATTGATATAACGCTTTCGAACTGCGTGAATTCCGGCCTGCGTCGTGTTTTTGTTCTTACTCAATACAAAGCGCTGAGCTTGAGCCGCCATGTGCGCGCGGGCTGGTCCGGCCTGGCAGGGCTTGGCGAATACATCGAAATACTGCCGCCGCAGATGCGCGTTTCGAAAGAGTGGTACCAAGGCACAGCCGACGCGGTCTACCAAAATATTTATTCCATCGGCAGCGAACGCTCGAAATTTGTCTTTATTCTTTCCGGCGACCATATTTATAAAATGAATTACGCCAAGATGCTGCAGCAGCACATCGATTCCGGCGCGGATGTTACGGTTGGCACGATCCAGATTCCCACGCACGAAGCGGCCAAACAGTTTGGCGTGATCGAAGTTGACCAGGACTGGCGCATCGTCGGCTTCGAAGAAAAACCTGAGCAGCCCAAGGAATCGCCGCACAATCCGGGGCAGTGCAACGCTTCCATGGGCATCTACATTTTCAATACGCAATTGCTGATTCCGATTTTGCTTGCCGATGCCGAAGATCCCAAATCGCGTCACGATTTTGGAAAAGATATTTTGCCGCGCATCATCATCAAGCATCGCGTGTTCGCGTACAACTTTGTGGACGAGAACAGCAAGACTTCGCTCTATTGGCGAGACGTCGGCACGATTGATGCCTACTATGAAGCGAACATGGACCTGGTGAGTGTGTCGCCGGTGTTTAACCTGTACGACGAAGCGTGGCCGCTGCGTACCTGGCAGCATCAGTATCCGCCGGCAAAATTCGTATTTGGCGATCCGGACCGCATGGGTATCGCCGTGGATTCGATTGTCGGAGGAGGCTCGGTTATTTCCGGCGGGCGCGTTTCAAAATGCGTGGTTGGTTACAACGTGCGAGTGAACAGCTATTGCGACGTCAGCGAAAGCATTTTGTACAACCACGTGAATATCGGGCGCCACTCGAAAATTCGCAGCGCCATCATTGATCGCCACGTCAATCTGCCCGAACGCACCGAAATCGGCTTCGACCTGGAAGCCGACAAACGCCGGTTTCACGTCACCGACTCCGGAATTGTCATCGTAGTCCGCCAGGAATCGCTCATCGAAGAGCCGGAAACCGCCTAGGATATGAGGTTTTGCGTCCTTCTCTATTTTGCGGTCCTCTTTGCGATCTCGGGGTCGGTCTGCGCGCCTTCTGCAAAGAGCATCGGTTTCCGCAATAACTTCTAACCGCCAAGACCCATCGCCGTCATCGCGCATTCCGGAGTTACTCCTGCAGGCTTCGACGCGGTCAAGGGAAATAGCTTTAGAAAGGACGCCGAAGCGGACCTTCGTTTTGTCTGCGTTCCTTATTTCGATGCCAGCAAAGCTACAGAATTCTCCAAGCCTGCCGATTTCACGACGTACCAGACTGTGCTAGTTTTCAAAGTTGGCAGCGATGCAGGTCCATCCGCTGCCCAGGCCAGCATCTGGCATCCGACATGGTTAGATCGTTGCGGAAGCAGATCGAAACCAGGAAGGACGATCCGGTTCTCCAGCGCAAATCCGCTATTGGAAACGCATCAGGGGTTTTTCATGCCTAAATCGTGCCACGCCTCGTTTTTCGCCTTCTAGATGCAATTTAGTTCATTGTTTTTTGCAAGACGCAAAAATCTTTATGGTTATATTTACGTTACTGCTCCGTTCGATGACATTTCTGCATCAAAAAGAAGGGATTAGCTGCTGGTATCATTGTTAAGGGATGCGTTTCGTTCCTTGGCGCGAATAAAGCAGGAAGGCGGAAGAAAAATAGCCGTGAGCGCAAAGAAAAAAGGCCCATTCGAGAATTCGGGCAGGAGAAACGTCCAGCGTTGGATTGTTCGAAGCCGGAGTTTGACAATCGTTGTGCTTGGACTTCTGTGGTACGGCTCCCCAATTTTGGCTGGACAGACTCGCGATGTTGCAGGAGCAAATGGTAGCCAACCTACCCCGGCACTGAGAACCGAAGCGCCGGGAAGCACGCAACAGCCCGATCAGGAAGTCTCTGGACAGCGACAGCCGGCACTGCGAATCAGCGGCAGAATCGTCGATCAAACTGGAGTCGCCGTAGTCGGGGCGAAGATTAGACTCAGCGGCGAAGATCCTCCGCAAAGCCAGGAAGCGCTGACCGGCGATGACGGACTATTTGCTTTTGCAGACGCCGCGCCCGGATCCTTTCACCTCACAATCACGGCTGCGGGTTTTGCGACGCAGGAATTTTCTGGAGAGTTAAGCTCCACGGAAAGTTTTGTTGTGCCGCAAATCGTATTGACGGTTGCGAGCGTTACTACCGAGGTGCACGTCGTACCTCCGTCGCAGGTTGAGATAGCCCGGGAACAGATCAAGGAAGAAGAGAAGCAGCGCGCGCTGGGCATCATTCCGAATTTTTATGTGACTTACATTCCCGATGCAGCTCCTCTGACGCCGGGGCAAAAATTCGGGCTGGCCTGGAAGTCCATGGTCGATCCAGTGACGTTCGGCTTGACTGGAGCGATCGCGGGTCTGCAGCAGGCGCAAAATGATTTCAGCGGCTACGGGCAGGGCGCGCAGGGATATGCGAGGCGCTATGGAGCTGCCTACGGCGACATGGTTACAAGCACGTTGATCGGAAGCGCGATACTGCCATCGCTCCTGAAGCAAGATCCGCGTTATTTCTACAAAGGAACCGGTAGCAAACGGTCGCGGCTGCTGTATGCGATCGCGAATTCCGTAATCTGCAAAGGCGACAACGGGCACTGGCAGGCGAATTACTCCGCCATTATCGGAGGATTGGCCGCTGGCGGCATCTCCAATCTGTATTATCCGGCGAAAGATCGTGAAGGAGCGGAACTGACGTTTCAGAATGCGCTCATCGGGATCGGAGCGACCGCCGCCGCCAACGTTCTGCAGGAATTTGTCATCCGAAGGTTCACGTCGAACGCGCCGAAGAGCGATCCAGGCAATAGCGCCAAACCGTCAGGCCCGATCGCGAAGGTGTTCAACTCGTTTGTCCATGAGGGCGACTAGCGCTCTCTTGTGAAGGGACAGTCGAGGACGACAGGCTACAAAAGAGGATCTCGCGGGCGTAGAAAATCTCTCTAAGACGGGCTGACCTCTTCGCTGGATCTCAGGTTGTTCCTCGCAAGCTGCGTCGGATGTGCCGGGCGGGGTGCGCCTGATTTCTTGTACAATCGTGGATTCGAATTGCGCCGAGGAGACGAACAGAAATGTCCACGAAGATTGTAAAAGTGCATGCGCGGCAGGTGATTGATTCGCGCGGAAATCCGACGGTTGAGGCAGATGTAATTCTGGAAGGCGATGTACTGGGGCGGGCGGCGGTTCCAAGCGGCGCTTCGACCGGCGAGCACGAGGCGTTGGAATTACGCGATGCGGATAAGAGCAAATATTTGGGCAAGGGGGTGCTGAAGGCCGTCGGCAATGTTAACGGCGAAATCGCCAAGGCGGTAGCAGGACTGGATGCGTCTGACCAGCGCGGCCTCGATCACAAAATGATCACGCTGGACAACACCCCGACGAAGTCGCGGCTCGGCGCAAATGCGATTCTGGCGGTCTCCATGGCCGCAGCGCGTGCTGCTGCCGCCGCAACGAAGCAACCCCTGTACAAGTATTTGGCGAAGTATTCGAGCGATCGGAGCGCGAATCTTTTGCCTGTTCCGATGATGAACATTTTAAATGGCGGCGCGCATGCGGACAATTCCGTGGACTTCCAGGAATTCATGGTAATGCCGATCGGTGCGCCGAGTTTTTCCGAAGCGCTGCGCTGGGGCGTGGAAGTATTTCACGCATTGAAAGCCGCGCTAAAGAAACATGGTTACTCGACGGCGGTGGGCGATGAAGGCGGCTTCGCGCCGAATTGCAAGTCGAACGAAGAAGCGATTCAAATTGTGCTGGAAGCAATCGGTGCCGCTGGGTATAAACCCGGGGAACAGATGAGCATCGCGCTCGACCCGGCGTCGAGCGAATTTTTTGACAAGGCCAGCGGCAAATATGTTTTCAAGAAGTCGGATAAAAGCAACCATTCGTCGGATGAGTTGGCCGCATATTGGACCAGTTGGACGGAAAAATATCCTATCGTTTCGATCGAAGACGGTATGGCGGAAGACGACTGGGTGGGATGGAAAACGCTGACGCAGTCTGTGGGTGCGAAAACTTCCAAGAAGAAGATTCAACTGGTTGGCGACGATTTGTTTGTCACCAACACGGAACGGCTGTCGCGTGGCATTAACGATGGAATTGCCAACGCCATTTTGATCAAGTTGAACCAGATTGGCAGCGTCACCGAAACCATCGATGCCATCGAACTGGCTCGCATGGCCGGTTATAACTCCATTATTTCTCATCGTTCCGGCGAAACTGAAGACACCTTTATCGCGGATCTTGCTGTGGCGACTGCCGCGGGACAGATCAAAACGGGCTCGGCTTCGCGCACTGATCGCATCGCGAAATACAATCAATTGTTGCGCATCGAAGAGCAACTCGGATCTGCGGCGCGCTTTCCCGGCAAGTCCATCTTTTCCTGAGGACAGAAATGATGACGGGCGCGGTTCATTCATCGCCGGAAGTCCGTGTGCGATTGGCCGAGGCTGTCGACAGCGAGGCGCTGGTGCGCCTGATCAACGAGGCATTCGCCGTTGAAAAAATTGTGATCGAAGGAGAGCGAATCGATTCCGAAAAAGTGCGCGCGCTTTTCGAAACAGGCAATTTTCTGCTGCTCTATGAGGCGGAACTACTCCTCGGCTGCGTCTACGTGGAGGTAAAAAACCAGCGCGGCTATCTGGGTTTGCTGGCCGTGCAACCTGGCCGGCAGAAATCCGGATTTGGCCGGCGCCTGACGACAGCTGCGGAAGGCTTTTTGCGAAAAGCGGGTTGCGAAGCCGTTGATCTGCGCATCGTCAGTGCGCGAACTGAGCTTCCGCCAATTTACGAGCGACTTGGCTACGTAGCATCTGGCACCGCACCGATTCCGGACGCGATTCCCCTCAAAGTGCCGAGCCATTTCATCGTCATGTCCAAGCGGCTCGATTGATCTTGCGTTCGCCGTGAAAATATCCGTGTAGAATTGCGCGTCGCAGACTTTCGTCATCGAAGCAGTCCGGGTTGAGGGATTCCATGAAAAGCGCGATCACCGCTGTGAGTATTTTCATTCTCGCTTCCAGTGCGATTGGACAGACTTCGCAGGCATCCGCAAAATCCGCCAAGATTCTCAGCGCGAACGAGGTGATCGAGCAGATCAAGGCGCATGTCGACGTCCCCTGGCAAGAGCCGACCGTGGATACGTTCAAGGCCGGCGATCCGCAAACTCGCGTGAGGGGAATCGCTGTGACGATGATGGCGACGCTCGACGTACTGAAACGCGCTGCCGCGAACGGGCAAAACCTGGTCATTACCCATGAGCCGACGTTTTTCGATCACATGGATAATCCCGCGCAACTGCCACAGGGCGAAGACGACGCGGTGCTCAGGCAGAAACGTGAATTCATCGCGGAACATCACCTGGTTATCTGGCGATTTCACGATTACTGGCACCGGCGTAAACCGGACGGAATTGAGGAGGGAAACGTGCACGCGCTGGGCTGGGAGAAATATCGGGATCCGGCGAATCAATATTTGTTCACGATTCCAGAGACGACGGTGGCGAAATTAGCCGAAGAATTGCGCGTGAAACTGCACGCCGCGGTGCCGCGCATTGCGGGTGATCGCGAAATGAAGGTCACCCGCGTGGCGTTCAGTCCTGGCTCGGCCGGATTTCACCGCGAATCGGGAGCGCTGGAAATGCCCGACGTGCAAGTGCTGATCGCGGGCGAAACTCACGAATGGGAAACAGTCGAATATGTTACGGACGCGCACGCCGAAGGCCGCGCGAAGGCGCTGATCCTGCTCGGCCATATCGCGTCCGAGCAAGCGGGCATGGAGGAATGTGCGCGCTGGCTCAAGACATTTATTGCCGGCGTGCCAATCGAATTTGTGCCGACAGATGATATGTGGGCTGTTCCCGCAAATTCAGAGGGAAAGCGTTGAAGCGGCAAGCCTCCACGCAACAATTCCGGTTCAGCCAACCGGCCCGCCACGTGAATCGAGGCTTAGCGGACTCGTTCCGATTTGCGTGAAGAAAAATGCCGAACCCTGCATGGAAATGTTTTTCAGGAACATCGCCATCTGCAGCATCACCGGATCTTTCACTGCCCAGAAATTGTGCATCGTAAAAGTCACCGGCACGAGAAAGAGAACGAGAAGCCAGGCGCCGAGCTTTCCATGAAAGCTCAGAAGAATGCTCAGGCCGCCAAGGATGGCCATGAGGCCCGAAACTGGCACCAGAACACCGGCAATCGGAACGCCTTGCGCGGCCGCATATAGGCAATCTCCTGATGAGAAAAGTGACCGAGGCCGGCAGCAATAAAAATCAACGAATAAAAACTAACGTCCCAGAGCGACATAATAGCGCATGGTGGCACAGCCCTTCCCAGAATTTAGGATGACTGCAAACAAAGCTTCGCGGCGTCGGCCAGAGTCAGACCGCAACAGCGGCGTCAATCTTTTGCATTGCGGCCGCTTTTGCTGTCAGCGCCAGCTCCGGTTTGCTCTGGTTTTCCGCGTGTATGAAAGTGACGTTAGTCAAGCCGATAAATGCCAGAACATGGCGCAAATACGGTTCCTGAAAATCGAACTGCGCGTATGGCGTTCCGGGCGCGTAAGCGCCGCCGCGCGATGTGAACACATACACTTTCTTGTCGGACAGCAGTCCTTTCGGCCCGGATTCTCCATAAGAAAACGTCTTGCCGAAGCGCACAACCTGGTCAAGCCAAGCCTTGAGCCGCGCCGAAATCGTGAAGTTGTGCATTGGATCGCCAATAACGATGACGTCCGCCGACTGCAGTTCCTCGATCAACTTGTCCGAGTATTGCAGCGCGGAGCGGTGTGCGGTTGTGCGCTGAGCAGGGTTTGAAAAAGCTCCTGCAATCCAATCGTCTGTAATCAGGCCGAGGGGAGAATTTGCTAGGTCGCGTTGAACAACCTGACCACCGGGTACCTGTTGCTTCCAATTTGCGGCGAAGTGCGAGGTCAGCTGGCGCGAGACTGAGTCTTGCCTGGGGCTGGCGTCAATTTGTAAGAGCTTCATGTTCTTTCCTCCGTAGGTGAGGGCTTGCGTTTGTGAGATGAGGGGTAGCTCGCCATAGTTACAATAAATAACTACTATTCTTAAAGAATTTGATACGCTATAGTGTGTTAGTTATTCTGGCGTAACGAGGTATGGCTCCTGAAGAAGATAACGCAGCCAAACAAGATCAAAAAACCTGTCCCTCCCGGCTGTCCGGAGACGCCTATTCCATGCGCGACTGGCGGCTTATTGGCCATTCTGACTCGGCCGTGGACCATGCACATCCTTTGGGTGCTTGGACATGACGGCCCGACACGGTTCGGAGTGCTGCGGAGGAAAACGGCCGGAATATCGTCGCGTGTGCTGGCGGAGCGGCTCCGCATGCTGGAAGCGCGCGGGTTTGTGTACCGCAAATACGAAGCGACGATTCCGCCGGCGGTTACCTACGGTCTGACGAGCCGGATGGACGAGATGCGGCCGGTATTAGAGCAACTCGATCGGCTGGCAGGGATTTGGTACGAAGAAGACCGTCGCGCCCGGCGTGTGCCTGCCGAAGCGAAAATGGAAGTGGAAGTGGAAGAGGCGCATGGTTGAGCCGAGTTTGGTAGGCTTGCCCGCGGTTGCCAAGCGCAAGCGTCTTGAGAGGCTCCGGCGCAGTGGTCGCAGGAACAGAAACGATAGCGTTCTCAACAACTGTTTGCGGCATTAGCGCATCCAGTCCGATTAGAATTAGGGTGGGTCCCAGCCATGTTGACGCGTTGCAGTCTGTTTGTGCTTCTGTTCACGATTTCGGGTGTTGTTACCATAGGCGTTGCCGCTGGCCCTCCCTGGGATAAGGCTCCGGAGCTATGGACGCTGGCCGATGTTTTCCGCATTCTGCAAAATTCTCCCTGGAGCCCCTCGAAGTACACGCTGGAATCGAATTACACGCAACGCACTACCAATTCGCAATCCGGCATAGTAGATGATTCGCCGGTGAACGGGCGAAACACTGCGGTCGTCCCCGGCGTCACGTTGACGCGCGGTCATCCGCTCCCGGCGGTTACGGTGCTGTGGTGGTCGTCAAGAACAATACGCCTGGCAGAAGCGAAAAGAATCGAGGCGCGTGCCGGGGCCAAGGGCGCGGTATCGAAAGTGGACGCTAATCCGCTGACGGACTATGTATTGACTGTCGAAGGCGATGAGCCGTTGCGGATTCTCCGCGACCCGCACGAGGATCTGCGCGACACAGTCTTTCTCGAACTGGAGAACGGCGGGGTGCTCGACTTGACCTTCGTAAAATACATTGAGGACGGCGACACCGACGTGGTGCGAACTGAAATGCATTTTGCGCGCATGCTGAATGGTGAGCCGGCCATCGATCCCGAATCGGCAAAAGTGATTTTCCATTGCCGCGCCAGCGCGAAAAAGGAAATGCCGAGTCGCGAAAACGCGCTGTCCTTTCGCGTGGAATTCTGTCCCCGCTTGATGAAAGCGCGCGGTCAGCCGGATTTATAGGTTGCCGCATGACTTCGCATCATTTGTGCTTGTGTTCGCGGCCCGGTATCTTGGTATACGCGACGCAAGCTGATGCCAAAATTCGAAAAACACATTTTCATCTGCATGAATCAGCGCGAGCCGGGCCACCCGCGTGGCTGTTGCGATCCCACTGGACAAGGGGAACTGCAACGGCTGTTCAAGATCAAGCTGGCGCAGCGCGGGTTGAAACTAGTGCGCGCCAACAAGTCCGGCTGCCTGGATCAGTGCGAACTTGGTCCGACAGTGGCTGTTTATCCCGACGGCGTTTTTTATGGCGGAGTGCACCCGGGGGACGTGGACGAAATTATCGAATCGCACATTTTGCATGGCCACCCTGTCGAGCGGCTACGCATTCCCGACGAAATTTTGAATACTACGCACGTGAAGAAAGACGATTCCTAACGCGGTCATTCGAAAATGCCCACTTGCGTGAATCGGCTGCCCGCGAAATAATCCTCAGCCTGCGATGACGATATCTTCTACATCGAGAAAGCTGAACACATGACCGCCGCGCCGGTGCCTCCTGCTCCGCCGGTGCCCACCCAGGACGAGCGGACCATGGCGCTGCTAGTCAACGTGCTCGCTATTTTGTCCAGCTTTCTTGCGCCCCTGATCTTTTATCTGGTGAAGAAAGATTCGCCTTTCGTGTCGTTTTATTCGCTGCAGGTGCCGATCTGGCCTGCCGCATACGCGACGATTTTCCTTGTGGGCATGATCATCGCGTTCATTTTCATGTTTTCTACGATGGTCACGCACCCGCCCAATGCTCCGGATCAGGCGCCTCCGTTGGCCTTTTTCGGCGTGTTCGGGTTGGTCTGGCTTTGGGGAATGGGCGGATGGGTCTTGCACCTCGTTCTCGGAATTGTTTATGCGATCAAGGCGAATCACGGGGAAGGGGCACGTTTCCCTCTGATTGGAAATTTCGTGTTGCGCAAAATTTTGCCCGAGCAACCTATTTCTTAAACTATCTGAGGAGCCTATGAAACGACTCATTTGCGCCGTTGCGCTGTTATTCGCCATGCCGGCGGCATTGCCGCGGTTGCACTCGACATCCAGCGACGAGCCAGTGCTCCCGGGTTTCACGGCCGAATCTTCTCGCGCGGAACGCCAATGGGAAGAAAAATTCAAAGTCATTCCGAGTCCTCAACTGATGCGCGATTACATGCAGCGGCTTTCCGCGCGTCCGCACAATGTCGGCACTCCCTACGATAAAGACAACGCGGAATGGCTTGCGGCGAAATTCAAGGAATTTGGCCTGGACACGCACATCGAAACATTTGATGTTTTGTATCCGACGCCCAAAGAGCGCGCCGTCGAGCTGGTTGCCGGCGGAGCGAAGTTTGTCGCGAAGCTTCAGGAACCGCCGGTCGCAAATGATCCGACGTCGAGCCAGCAGAGCGAACAATCGCCGACCTACAACGCGTATTCCATTGATGGCGATGTCACGGCGCCGCTGGTGTTCGTGAATTACGGCATTCCGGAAGACTACGAGCAGCTCGATCGCTTGGGCGTCTCGGTACAGGGCGCGATCGTTATCGCCAAGTACGGCCACTCCTGGCGCGGCATCAAGCCGAAAGTTGCGGCGGAACACGGCGCGGTGGGCTGCCTGATTTATTCCGATCCCAATGAAGATGGATTCAAGCAGGGCGAAACTTTTCCCGCGGGCGCGTGGCGTCCGCGCGATGGCGTGCAGCGCGGCAGCGTGGCTGATGATCCGATTTACCCCGGCGATCCGCTGACGCCGGGCGTTGGCGCAACGAAAAACGCCAAGCGCCTCGACCTAAAAGACGTTCCGGTCATTACAAAAATTCCAGTGTTGCCGATTTCTTATGGCGACGCAGAGCCTCTGCTCGCGGCGATTACCGGAGCGGTTGCTCCCCGTGCCTGGCGCGGCGGTCTTGGCATGACCTATCGCATCGGCCCGGGGCCCGCGAGGGTGCACTTGAAAGTGATATCAAATTGGGGTTTAAAGACGATTTATGACGTGATCGGAAAAATTCCCGGAACAACAAATGCGGAGCAGTGGATCATTCGCGGCAATCATCATGATGCCTGGGTGAATGGCGCGGAAGATCCGATTTCCGGGCTCATCGCGCTGATGGAAGAGGCGCGCGCCATGGGCGAACTCGTGAAAGCGGGATGGAAGCCCAAGCGCAGCATTATTTTTTGCGCGTGGGATGCGGAAGAGCCGGGCCTGATTGGCTCTACGGAATTTGCCGAAGAACACGCCGACGACTTGAAGGCGCACGCGGTGGTGTACATCAATTCCGATGTTAACGCGCGCGGATACTTTGCCGCGGAAGGCTCGCATACCCTGGAAAAATTTATCAACGACGTGGCGCGCGACGTCCAGGATCCCGAGACGAAACTTTCGGTTTGGAAACGCGCGCAACTGCGGCAGATCGGTAGGCCGGATGAAATTTCCGAGCGCCAGGAAGCCCGCGCCCGCAGCGATTTGCGCATCGGCGCGCTTGGCTCCGGCTCGGATTACGGCGCTTTTCTTCAACATGACGGGGTAGCCGCGCTGAATCTTGGCTTTGGCGGCGAAGACGGCGGCGGAATCTACCATTCCATCTACGATGATTTCTACTGGTTCACGCATTTCAGCGATTCGGATTTTGTTTATGGCCGCGCGCTGGCACAGACCGCGGGAACCGCAATCATGCGCCTTGCCGATGCGGAGTTGCTGCCTTTCGAATTCAACAATTTTTCGGACACCATGCAGACTTACGTGAAGGAACTTAAGGCGCTGGCGCAAAAATCGCGCGATGAAATTATCGAGCGTAATCGCGAGCTGGAAGAAGGCGTATTTACGGCAATGACCGACCCGCGCGTGAGGTCGGTACCGCCCGCGAAGGAAACGGTCCCGCCGTATCTGAATTTTGCGCCACTTGACAATGCCACCGACGCGCTTGCACACGCGAGCGCGGAATATCGCAAGGCTCTTGATCGCGCTACGGCCAATGGCGGAGCCGCGATCGCCAGGGCTTCCATGGCGGAAGTAAATCAGGGCCTGATGGAGAGCGAACATCAGCTCACACTGGAGCAGGGACTGCCGGGCCGCCCGTGGTTCAAACATTTTGTGGATGCGCCCGGGCAGTACACGGGTTACGAAGCGAAAACACTTCCCGTGGTGCGCGAAGCGATCGAACAAAAACAGTGGAAGGATGCCGAGGAGGGAATTGTGGTGACGGCGCGCGTTCTCGAAACGGAAGCCGCGCATATTCACTCCCTCGCAGAAAAATTGGACACAGCGGTCAGGTAAATTTTCTTCTAAAAAGAGGCTGACATTCCTCTCTACAATCTCGCCATCGTCGGGTTTGGAAACGTTGGGCGCGCACTTTTGCGGCTCCTGGTAGCGAAGGAGACGGAGATGCGGCGCCGTTATGACGTGCGTTGGCGGCTTACGGGCGTGGCCACGCGGCGCGCGGGCTGGGTTGCCGAGCCAGAGGGCCTGAATCCCATTGCGCTGCTCAATGGGCATTTGCCGGCGCCCCGCACACCGTCCGCGGCTTGTCAAAATGTTTCTGAATGGCTGGAGCAGTCGCGTGCCGATGTTTTTTTCGAGAGCAGTTCGTTGAATCCGCAAAGCGGGCAGCCGGCCAGCGATCACCTCAAGGCGGCACTGAATCACGGCGCGCATGCGATTTCCGCGAACAAAGGCCCGGTGGTGCACGCCTACGAAGAGCTGATGACGCTGGCGCGCGAACGCGGCAAAAAGTTTTTGTGCGAATCGACGGTGATGGACGGGGTGCCGATCTTTTCCATGTTTCCGTCCGGACTGCCGGCAACCGAGCTGCGCGGATTTTCTGGTGTGCTGAATTCCACCAGCAACGTCGTGCTCACCGAAGTGGAAAAGGGAATGTCGTTCGATGACGCAGTCCGCCGCGCGCAGGCCCTGGGCATTGCAGAAACCGATCCTTCGAACGACCTCGATGGATGGGACTCCGCGGTGAAAGTGGTTGCGCTGGCGATTATCTTGATGGGATTACCGGCAAAGCTGGAGCAGGTACAGCGCACCGGAATTCGCGAGTTGAGCGAGGAAAAAATCCGCAGCGTGCGCGCTGCAGGCATGCGCTACAAACTGGTGTGCCGCGCGGAACGCCGCGGCGCGGGCGTGGATTGTCAGGTGCGGCCGGAGCTCTTGCTCGCCGCGGATCCGCTGGCAAATCTTGAAGGCACCAGTTCGGCCATTCATTTCGATCTGGATGTGTTCGGGTTGTCCCTGGTCGAGCACAATCCCGGCATCGATGCCACCGCCTACGGTTTGCTCGCGGATTTTCTGCGTGCAGTTCGTCCTGCAGTTTAATTTCCGCCGCTGCGGAAATTCATCGCGTACGCCGGAGTGGCCAGCGACGCATCGCAGCGCTCATCGCGAATCGGAGCATCGGCCATCAGGCAGAGCGGCACGATTCCCGCCCACACCTGCAGCGCGTAATCTTCCGCATCGTCTTCGACGCCGCCGACGCGAACCTTGGCGGAGACCTCCGTCAGCGGCAAGCGCAGAATACTTGTCGCCCTTAATTCCTTGTCGTTGGGTTGCCGCGCGTCATTCCATCGGCCGGGCAGGATTTTTTCCGTAAACGCGCGCAGTGCCGTCAATTTTTCGCCGGGCTCGTCCACGATTGCGGCATTGCCGAGCGCCACCACCGAACGGTAATTCATCGAATGATTGAAAACGGAGCGTGCCAGAACCAGTCCGTCCACCAGCGTAACGGTAACGCAAACATTTAGGCCGGCGCCGGCTCCCCGCAGCATGCGGCTGGCCGCGGACCCGTGAAAATAAATCGCATCGCCCACGCGCGCGTACATCGTGGGAATCACAAAGGTCTGCTCGTCGGCCGTGAAGCCGACGTGACACACGAAACCTTCGTCCAGAATTTTATAGATGGTTTCGCGATCGTAAACGGCGCGCTGCGGTTCGCGCAACAAGCGCGTCCGGTCTGACATGGCAACATTTTCCGGCATGCTGGTCCTGGGATGAATCGTGGCGCGGAGCGAATCCCGTCGGGACTTGCTGGTTTGATTTTTAGCCGGCGCCAACGCGGCATGTGTGAACTCATCTTGCGATGCTAGCACGCCGCGGTGTTTTCCCGTTCACGCGACTGTGAGAAACTAACGGTTTCAACTTCGCGCAGGGGACCATGATGAGCACACCCGCTTTGCAAGAAGCAATCTCCAAGACATTCGACGTTAGCTGGGTTCGCGAACAGTTTCCGTCGCTGCAATTAAAAGTGAACGGGGAGCCAGCCGCGTTTCTGGATGGCCCCGCGGGAACGCAGGTTCCGCGACAGGTAATGGACGCGGTGCAGAAATATTTTCTCGAAGCCAATGCTAATACGTACGGAGCGTTTCTCACCAGCCGCCGCACCAATGAAATGATTGCCAACGCACGCGCGGCAATGGCTGATCTCTTCAACTGTGCGCCGGAAGAAGTGGTCTTCGGGCAGAATATGACTACGATCACGCTGGGACTGGCGCGCGCGATTGGCCGCGAACTCAAATCCGGCGACGAGATTCTGCTCACCGTTCTCGATCACGACGCAAATTATTCGCCTTGGCGCGTGCTGGAAGAAAAAGGCGTGGTGATTCGCACCGTGGATATTCGCGAATCAGATTGCACGCTCGATCTCGACGACCTCAAAAGCAAGCTCAATTCAAAAACTAAGCTTGTCGCCATTGGCTACGCTTCCAACGCTGTAGGCACGATCAATCCGATCGCGGAAATTACCCAGCTTGCGCACGCAGCTGGCGCGATGATTTACGTGGATGCCGTGCACTACGCGCCGCACGGCCCGATTGACGTAAAAGCGCTGGATTGCGATTTCCTGGTGTGCTCGCCGTACAAGTTCTTCGGCCCGCACATGGGCACGCTTTACGGAAAGAAGCCATGTCTCGAGCGGTTCCAGCCATACAAAGTTCGTCCCGCGACCGACTCGGTTCCTGAGTGCTGGGAAACCGGGACGCAAGTGCAGGAATTGATCGCCGGAATTTTCGCCGCCGTCGAATACCTCGCTGAACTTGGCCGCCGCTGCGATCCTTCAGTAAAAGATCGGCGCGCCGCGTTGCTGGCCGCGTACCGTTCGACGGTCGCATACGAACGCGCGCTGGTAACAAAATTGATCGCAGGCTTGCTGGCGATTCCTGGACTGCAATTCTTCGGCATCACCGATCCCACGCGCTTCGGCGAACGTTGCTCCACGGTTTCTTTCCGCCTCCTTCGGAAAGGCACGCCCACTGACGCCGCTACCTTTTTGGGCGAGCGCGGCATCTTCACCTGGGACGGAAATTTCTACGCGCTCAATCTGACCGAACGCCTCGGCGTAGAAAAATCCGGCGGCTTCCTGCGCGTTGGCCTGGTGCACTACAACACGATTGAAGAAGTAGATCGGTTGCTAGCGGCGCTAAATGAATTGGCGCTTCGCAGAAAATTCTCTGAGGAAAAATGAGCAAACGACCGAAACCGATTGTATTGACTGTGCTGGATGGCTGGGGATATCGCGCGGAAACGAAAGGCAACGCGATCGCACTTGCGCGCAAGCCGCACTACGACCGGCTCATTAAGGATTTTCCGAATACGCTGATTCAGACTTCGGGGCCTGCTGTTGGTTTGCCGGAAGGGCAGATGGGCAACAGCGAAGTGGGCCACATGAATATCGGCGCCGGGCGCGTGGTGCACATGGACATCACGAAAATCGATCTGATGGTGGCGAATAAATCACTCAATCAGGTTTCACTATTCCAAAAAGCAATGCAGCGCGGCCGCCAGCGGCAGTTGCATTTCCTCGGGCTGCTGAGCGATGGCGGTGTACATTCCCATATCCAACATCTTTTTGCGCTGCTGGAAATGGCCAAGCAGCACAAAGTGGAAAACGTTTTTGTGCACTGCTTTATGGATGGACGCGACACGCCGCCGCATAGCGGGCGCGACTTCGTGCAGCAACTGCAGCAGAAGATGCGTCAACTCGGCGTCGGCAAAATCGCAACGCTGGTCGGTCGCTACTACGCGATGGACCGCGACAACCGCTGGGAACGCATCGAACTTGCCTACCGCGACCTGGTTCATGGCGAAGCGGAAACGCCGACCACCGATCCTGTCGCCGCGTTGAACGCCAGCTACGAAGCCGGAGTGACCGATGAATTCGTGAAGCCGATCGTCGTTGTGACTGAAGAGGGTGCTGCGGGAAAGCCCGTCGGCCTGATCCGCGATGACGATGCGATTATTTTTTATAATTTCCGCGCGGATCGCGCTCGGCAAATGACCTATGCGCTGGCGGCACCCGATTTCGACAAGTTCGTTGACGCCCAACGGCCGAAAAATCTGTTTTACGTTGCGATGACGCAGTACGACAAAAACTGGCCATGGCTGCAATCGGTGATCAAGCCGGACAAACTCGAACAAATTCTCGCGCAAGTGTTCGCCGACCTGAATTACAAGAATCTGCGCACTGCGGAAACCGAAAAATACGCGCACGTGACTTATTTTTTCAATGGCGGAGTCGAGAAACCGTTCTTGGGCGAAGAGCGAATCCTGGTGCCGTCGCCGAAAGTCGCCACCTACGACCTGAAACCCGAAATGTCCGCGCAGGGGATTACTGATGCGGTGGTCAACGCGATCGAGAAGAGCGATTTCGATGCCATCATTATGAACTACGCAAACGCCGATATGGTGGGCCACTCCGGAAAGCTGGAAGCTGCAATCAAAGCGGTGCAAGCGGTTGACGCTGGGCTCGGCACAATTTTTCAGACGCTGAAGCCGCGCGGCGGCGCGTGGATAATCACCGCCGATCACGGCAACGCGGAGACCATGATTGATCCGGCCACCGGCGGCCCGCACACCTATCACACCACCAATCCTGTTCCGCTGATTCTGGTGACCGAAAACGAAAAGCTGCAGTTGAAATCGGGAGGCGCGCTGCGCGACATCGCTCCCACTTTGCTCGGTGTGCTGGGCCAGAAGCAGCCCGCCGACATGACGGGCACGGACCTGAGAATCCGGCCGTAAGAAGGCTCGTGCGGCTTGGTAAACGTTGACAGCTTCCTAGCTCTTTGCAGATCGCGTGAGATATTAAGGCAGGCCTCGAGGATGAAAGCCTACTTCGTTTACATACTGAGCAGTCCGGGATGATTTCGGTCGGCGTAACCAACCATCCCCAGCACCGTGTGGCTCAACATAAGAAGAAGTTGTCGAAGGTTTCACGCAACGATACCATCTGCACAACTTGACCTATTACGAGATGTTTTCCCCTATTGGCTTGGCGATTGTCAGAGAAGAGCAAATTAAAGGATGGCTGAGAAAAAGAAACACTGCATTGATCGTTTCAATGAATAGCAAATGGAACGATCCGGCAGCCGACTGGTTGAACAGCAGGCTCAAGCCAAATGTCACACCCTGGCAATGAAAATCAATGCCGATAAACACAATAAACAGAGAGAGCCGACAGCGAACCACAAACGACGGACAACACACAACACCGAACGGGAACCGCAAAGAGAGTTGTCAAGCTGAGGCTATCCGATCAGGATAGCCGAAGGATCGCAGCGCAACTTCGCAGCAAATTCAAAAAGGAGAGCAACTCCCGCCGGAAAATCCGGGGGAACCAAAATCGTGAGAGCGACGCCTGCCGAAACGAAGCTAGTGATTTGCGTATGGCACCCGTTTTCCGAGTGGCGGCCGAAGCCGGTGCTTGCGGAATCGATTCGCGAACGTTATCCCGAAATGGGTGTGCTGCATCTGCCGAACTACGACACACTGCCGCGGGAATTGCCGGACACCAATATCTTTGTTGGCTACTCACTGCGCGCGGAACAGATCGTTTACGCGCGCGAACTGAAGTGGATTCACTCCACGGCCGCGGGCGTGGCGCAATTGATGTATCCGGAGTTGCGACAGTCCGGAATCACCGTCACGAATGCCAGCGGAATTTTCTCCGTGCCAATGGCAGAACACACCATGGGCTTGATCCTGGCAATGGCGCGCAATTTTCCGGATTCGGTGCGCTATCAGGACACATCGAAATGGTCGGTGCAGGACTTGTGGGACAAGCCGCAACATTTAACGGAAATAAACGGCAGCGTGCTGCTGATTGTCGGGCACGGATCGATTGGTCGCGAATTGGCGCGTCGGGCGAAAGGGTTTGATATGCGCGTATGGGGAATGACGCGATCCGGGAATGGCGATTCCGCGAATGCGGAAAAGATTCTTCCCGTTTCGCAATTGAACGAAGCGCTACCGCACGCCGACTACGTTGTGATTTCTGCGCCGGAAACTTCGCAGACGAAGCATTTGATTGGAGCCGAGCAAATTGCGCGGATGAAGCGCGGAGCCCGGCTGATCAATGTGGCGCGTGGTTCGTTACTAGATGAGGCGGCGTTGGTAGACGCACTACAAAGTGGAGCACTGGGTGGCGCGGCGCTCGACGTCACTGGGATGGAGCCGCTGCCAGCGCAAGCTCCGCTGTGGCACGCGCCGAATCTTTTCATTACACCGCATACCAGCGCGATCAGCGAGCGGTTGTGGCTGCGCGAGACGGAATTATTCCTGAAATTGCTCGACGAATGGTTCGGCGGAAAACAACTCTCCAATCGCGTTGATTTTTCGCGCGGCTACTAAATCAATGGAAGAAGATGTTTTTTGCCGTCGTGGCTCTACGCTGCGGCGTTTTTCGCTGGTCAGCGAGTGCAAGATGAATCCAGCGTAGGTAACCCGGGCGCGGCATGCTGCGCCCCCCCGGCAATTCACCGGCGGTTAAAAAAGCCGGTTAGTCGATGCCGGCCTTTGGGGCCACGTAGCCTTCGCGGGCGTACACGACATATTTTTGTTTCTTTCCTTTTTGATCGGTAAGAGCGAGTGGCGAGCCGTCTGGATTGACGAGATCGATTTTCACTTTGCGGAATTTTCCGTCGCGATTTCGGTTGGTGGGGCTGTAGGTCAGGCTGTACTGATTGCGCAGAAACGATGCAACCTGCTGAAAGATGCCTGGAATTTCGCCCTCAAATCTCGGGAACCAGGCAAATCCTCCGGTTTCGTGAGCAAACGTCTTCATCTGATTTTCGTCTTGCAGGAAATCGATTTCGCTTCCAGTGCGGCCGCGCATCTCTTGCGTAAGCATGACCACCTGACTCAGTCCGACGATGAAAACCGGCACGTCGGTTTGGTGCAGTGCTTTCATGGTTTGGTCATAGTTGTGTTTTGAAAAAGTGTCGCGTCCAGTGGCTACCAGCAGAATCGACTTTTTGCCCGGGACGTCTTTCAAACGGTCCACGGTGTCCAGCAGCGCGTCGTACACATTCGATTCGCTGAAACCGGGGAAATACAAACGGTAAATCGCATTTCGCACTTCATCCTTATTCTGAGTGAAGTCCACTTCCATTTTCGGCTTCATGTCGAAAGTCACCAGCGCGACGTAGTCTTGCGGTTTCAGACTCGGGAAGAGCGCATCAGCCCAATACTTCGCCAGGTAGGAAAATCGCCCGCCGTAGCGCGCGCTGAATTCCATCAGGATGACCATGGTAATGGGGGCTTCGGTCGGACCAAAGTTGGTAACGGTTTGCGGAACGCCGTCTTCGAACAGGCGAAAATTCTCGCGCTTTAATCCGGTCAGGATGTCGCCGTGATTGGTGGTCGCCACAACATCCATCGAGACCACCGGAACTTCAACGGCGATCGAGAGCCCGCCTTCCTGCGGCTTCTGCGCGGGCGGAGTCTGCGCCGGAGGTGGCGTGGGCTGCGGCTGCCCACCAGATTGTGGCCCGGTAGGCGCTTGCGCTGAGGCGACACCAACGCACAGCGTGGCCATCCATGCGGCAAGAAGCAAGCGGCGAAACGTGTATGCTGCAGTGCAGGAAACAATCCCGTTCATACCATCCCCCATATACTCCGCGTGCGGCCCGCCAGTAGCCGACGGTGGAACTTAGGAACGCACCGCGATGGCAGCGGCCGGGCGGTCTCTAGTGGCATGTTAGTATGAAGCAGAATTGACGCAAAACGTTTGCTAATTGATGGCGCCGATGCGCGATTCCGGCCCGACGAGGAGAGAACACGGTGATTCGCACGCAAGTGGTAAAAAAATTGCTGCTTTGTGCACTGTGCCTGGGAATTTTTGTTCCCTGGACGAGTGCACAAATTCCCGGCATGGCCCCGCCGACGGCTGCGCAAACTGGCGCGCCGCTCGCGGACACTTCCACACTGGCGCGGGAAGCGACCGGCTGGCTCGCAGACCTGATCAAGATTAACACCACGAATCCTCCCGGAAATGAAGAAGCTGCCGCGAAATATATTGCAGGGATTTTACAAAAAGCAGGCGTCACCGCGGAGTTGTTGCCGCTCACACCGGGGCGCAGCGGCCTGGTGGCGCGGTTGAAGAGTTCGGCGTTTTCCGATCCTTCCAAGGCCTTGCTGCTGGTGGCGCACATGGATGTGGTGGGAGTAGAGCGCGCGAAGTGGACGGTCGATCCGTTCGGTGCGGTGCCGAAGGACGGCTACATTTACGGCCGTGGCGCAATCGATGACAAGGGCATGCTGGCAGCGAACCTGGCGGCGTTTGTGGCGCTGAAGCGGTCCAACGCGCGCCTGAACCGCGATGTGATTTTTCTGGCGACGGCGAGCGAGGAAGGTCCGAGCGACGCCAGTATCCGAGTGCTCATCTCGAAATATTGGGACAAAATTGCCGCGAAATATGCGATCAATGAAGGCGGAAACGTTTTTGCAAAAAGCGGCAAAGTGCAGTACGTAGCGGTGCAGGCGAGTGAAAAGGTCTCGGTCAACGTGACCGTGACCGCGAACGGGAAGTCCGGGCATGCGTCCATACCGCTGAAAGACGACGCGGTGACGCATCTGTGCGCGGCGGTGGAAAAGATTGGCGACTATACCGCGCCGGTGCATTTCACCACCATCGTGCGGCGATATTTTGAGGGCATAGCGCCATTGCAGGATGACGACATCTCAAAATGGATCCGTTCCCTGGATACCGCGGACCGCGGCGAGCATGCGGCGCGCGTGATATCGGACAACAATCCGATGTGGAACGCCATGCTGCGCGACACCATTTCGCCGACCATGCTCAGCGCCGGCGTGCGCGCTAACGTGATTCCGTCGGTAGCCACCGCGACGCTCAACATTCGGCTGTTGCCCGGGAATACCATCACCGCGCTGCTGGGCGAGCTGAACAAAGTTGTGAACGATCCGCAGGTAAAGCTAGAAGTGCAGCCCGATGGGGGGCTGGCGGCGCCGGATTCTTCACTGGAGTCGGATTTCTACGCGGCCATCGTCAAAGCATCGGCGGAGGAATTTGGCGGAGCGCCGGTGGTGCCTTTTCAATCGACGTGGGCGACGGATTCCTCTCAACTGCGGTTGCACAATGTGCAGGCCTACGGACTGGTGCCGTTTCCGCTGACGGATGAGGACATCAAGCGGATGCATGGCGATGACGAGCGAATTCCTGCGGCGAGTTTTGCGAAAGGCGTGGACCTGATGGTGCGGCTGGTGAACGAATTCGCGGTTTCGCACTGAGTTGTTTGGACGGCGCGATAACCAAGACCAAAAAAGAGAGAGAGATTCCCTGGCTACGCTCGGAATGACCGCTCTGGATAATCCTGATCGTGGGCTCGCGAATCAAATGAGTTTTAGACACTCCAAAATCGTGTGCACGATTGGACCCGCATCGCGCGATCCGCGGATTCTGAAGCGGCTGCTCGAAGCGGGCATGGATGTAGCGCGAATGAATTTCTCGCATGGCAGCCATGCCGAACATCTGAATTGCATTCAGGTGTTGCGAGCGACGGCCAATAAACTTGGCAAGACAATTGCGATCCTTGCCGACTTGCAGGGGCCCAAGATACGTACCGGGGCACTGGCCGGCGGCGTTCCGGTAACGCTGCGCACCGGGCAGAACTTT
>WNFP01003042.1_pt1 | contig 22097 bp, 24 predicted proteins | sample 5400201 | NCBI WGS metagenome assembly WNFP01 (sample SAMN13153355, study PRJNA577476) | soil metagenome | isolation source: 115 cm saprolite under Madrone tree | place: USA:California | collected 2016-06-14
TCTTGATGACGTAAGCGCGTAGTGAATCGGTGACTTCTACATGATGACCGCTGAGATCGAGCTGCATGTGCTTCCTCCTCAAGGTTACTTACGACGCGCGGGCAGCCGCTCGCTTCCGTTCGTTGGACGGCGCGATTTGCATGCCTTCGCGATATTTGGCAACGGTGCGCCGGGCCACCGGTATGCCCTCCTGCGACAGAATTTCCGCGAGCTTGCTGTCGCTCCACGGATTTTCCGGATTCTCCTGCGAAATCAATTTTTTGATCTTGGCGCGTATGGCGGTGGACGACATTTCCGTGCCGTCGGCCGCCTCGACATGGCTGGAAAAGAAGTACCGGAACTCGAACACGCCGCGCGGCGTGTGCATGTATTTGGCGGTGGTCACCCGTGAAATCGTGGATTCGTGCATTTCCACCGCTTCGGCGACGTCCTTGAGGATGAGCGGTTCCATCGCTTCCTCGCCCAACTCGAAAAAGCTGGTCTGCCGCTGCACGATGCAGCGCGCCACCTTGATCAGAGTCTCGTTGCGGATCTCGAGGCTGCGCATCAGCCAGCGAGCCTCCTGCAATTGCGTGCGCAGCATGGCGTGGTCGGGGGAACGGGATATCAGGTTCGCATAGGCGTTGTTGACCCGTACCCGCGGCACCGTCGCCGGATTGATCTCGACGATCCAGCCGTGCTCGGTGCGGCGCACGAAGACGTCAGGGATGACGTATTCGGCCTGCGCCGGGTTGACCGCCGCCCCGGGCCGTGGATGGCAGGAGCGCACCAGCGCCAATGCCATTTCCAGATCGCTCTCGCTGCAGCGCAGCTGCCTGCGCAGCAGCACCAATTGCTGGCCCGCGACGAGGTCCAAGTGTTCCAGGGCCACGCGAATCGCAGTGTCCCGCGCCGGGGTGTCCGGATGGAGCTGCCGCAGCTGCAGTGCAATGCACTCGCCCAGATTGCGGGCACCGACGCCGGCCGGTTCCAGGGATTGAACCGCGTGGAGCACGCGTTCCACATCCGCCGTGGTGGCCTCGATCTCGGGCAGCAGGCTCGAGCGGATATCTTCGAGCTCGTCCTTGAGATAGCCGTCGTCGGTGATGGCATCCGTAATGACGCGCGCGATCGCCATGTCGACCGCCGACAGCTTGGCCAGCTCCAGCTGTTCGATGAGCTGTTCCTGCAGGGTCTGACCATGCTGGTCGCTGAAATCGCTGCTGCGGTCATCGTCGCCCGACCAGGGGGTATCCGACGGACCGCTGGTCTGCTCCCCCCAGGCTTCATCCGCAATCTCCACCTCGGGTTCTTCGCGCTGCTCGACGGGGGTACTGTTGCCGTCGAGCTCGGCGTATTTTTCTTCCGCCGGCAGGTCTTCGCGCTCGCGCAGGTCTTCGCGCTCGCGCACGGTTTCGCTCAGGGGCTCAGGGGCCTCTTCCTCTGCTTCGAGCATCACATTGGTCTCGAGGGTCTCGCGGACATGCGCCTGCAGGTCGAGCGAGGGCAGCTGCAAGAGCCTGATGGCCTGCTGCAGCTGGGGCGTCATGGTGAGCTGCTGGCCGATGCGAAGCTGCAGACTTGGCTTCAACATATTTCTTTCTTGGTCCCACGCCTACAGTTTGAAATCCTGACCCAAGTACACCTCACGGACCTGCGGATTGGCAAGAATCTGATCCGCAGATCCGGAGGCGAGCACCGTCCCTTGGCTGACGATGTACGCGCGCCGGCAAATCCCCAAGGTCTCGCGGACATTATGATCGGTTATGAGGACGCCGATGCCCTTGTCGGACAAGTGCTTGATTATCCGCTGAATATCGACCACGGACAGGGGGTCGACACCGGCAAACGGTTCGTCCAGCAAGATAAACCTGGGATCCGCCGCCAGGGCGCGGGCGATCTCCACCCGCCGGCGCTCGCCGCCGGAAAGACTCATCCCCAGGCTGTCCCGAACATGACCGATATGCAGTTCCCCCAATAGCTCCTTGAGGCGCGCGGTGCGCCCCCCTTCGTCCAGCCCCGGGCGCGTTTCGAGAATCGCCATGATGTTGTCGGCGACCGACAGGCGGCGGAACACCGAAGGCTCCTGCGGGAGATACCCGAGGCCCAGCTGTGCACGCCGGTGCAGGGCGATGTGGCTGATGTCGCGGTTGTCCAAATAGATCTCGCCCTGCTCGCAGCGGGTGAGGCCGACGATCATGTAGAAGGCCGTGGTCTTGCCGGCACCGTTGGGTCCCAGCAGGCCCACGACCTCGCCGCTTTCGACCTCCAGCGACAGATCCCGCACTACCTGCCGTGACTTGTAACTCTTGGCGAGATTCAGGGCCCGCAATACGCTCATGGTTTCGGGTTGGCCGGCGGCGTGATGATGATATGCACGCGCTGGGAACCCTGTTCCGCGCTTTCAGCGACGATGTTCTGGGCGAGCACGTTGTACTTCAGCGACTCGCCCCGGATCTCGTTCTGGCCGTCACTCAGCCAGGCATTCTTGGAAAAATGCACCACGCCCTTGGCCACATCGTAGTCGATGCTATCGGCGCGCCCCTGCGCCAATTTCCCCGTTTTTGCGATCCGCTGCTCGAACGCCGCCGGGTTGCCGTTGACGATGGCCTTCGAGAGGAGCTTTTTGGCAAAAGTGATTTCGGCCTCATCCGAGGTGAGCTGACCGTCGTCCATGGTAATCTTTACATTGCCGCGAAACACCCAGCGGCTGTTCTCGAAGTCCAGGCCGGTGGCCTGCGCCTGGTCGGCGGCGACGGACATGTCGCCCTGCGTAATGCGCACCTTGCGAAAAATCAGATTGTTGTTCTTGTAGTCCAATTCGGAGGACTGGGCATCGAGCGAGATGGCCTGCTGCTCCACGTGTGCGGCAGGGGCTTGTGAGGCCGGCAGTACGAGTGCGAACAAAGCGAAGGCTTTAAGGGTGGAAGCGGCCATTCACTTTGGATTCTAGGCGCATCGTACGCTCTTTCAAATTGGCGTTGAGCCCGTGCGCGGTCAGAGTATGTTCCGCGAAATCGATCCGCACGTCGCTCTTGGTGCTGACCACGGCATCGGGAACGTCGTAGCTCAAGGTATCCGTGTGTACCACGGCCGCGGCCTCGCGGCCGGTTGCCTCGCCCTGCAGCCGCACATTGCCCGAGACGTCGACCACTTTGCCGCCCGGCTGGACGTGCGCGACATCGCCCACCATGACCCAGGACTGTCCGTTCGGGACCTGGTAGACGACGCGGACGTTGTACAGCGCCACCTCGTTGCCGTGCGCGATCTGATCGATGCGCTCGGCCTCGATGCGGACGTTGGGGTCGCCGGCGAGATCATAGTCGGTGAGCACGGCGTTCTTCAGGTAATAGCCCGGCAAGTCCGCTTGTTTGGCGTTGTTTTGGGTCTGCGGCCGGCGTGCCGGTGAACTCAAGAACCAAGTGCTGATGCACAAAACCACGACCGCCAGCACCGTGAATACTCGGAACAGCATTAACGCCGCCCTGCGCGGGCGCGGAGCACGGCGTCGCACAGTTCGCGCACCGCCCCGTGGCCGCCGTTTGCCCGCGCGATCCAATGCGCGGCGGACAGTACCACGGGGTGCGCGTCCGCGACGGCACAGCCCAGGCCCACCGCCGACATCAGGGGCAGGTCGGGCGTGTCGTCACAAATGCAGGCGCAGTTCAACGGATCCAGACCCAATCGCCCGGTCAGGCGATGCAGCGCAGCCACCTTGTCGCTGCATGCTTGGACTACGTGGGGCACCTTGAGTTCACGCATGCGGGCGGCGACCGCCGCCGAGCGCCGTCCGCTGAATGCCGCCACCGCGACGCCGGCCGCCATGAGGAGTTTGATCCCGTGGCCGTCGCGCACGTGGAACACCTTGAGCGCTTCGCCGCGCGCCGTGAAGTACAGGCGCCCGTCGGTGAGTACGCCGTCGACATCCAAGATCAGGAGCTGGATCCGTGCCAGCGGCGTCGCTCTGCGTGCCTTCAAACCACACCCGCGCGAAAGAGATCGTGCACGTTGAGCGCGCCCACGATCTTCTCGTCCGCATCGACCACGATCAGCGAGGTGATGCGATGAGTCTCCATGAGATGCACCGCTTCGGCGGCCAGCGTGGTCGGCCGTACGGTCTTGGCGTGGCGGCTCATGACTTGGTCCATGCGGGCGGTACGCAAATCCGTGGACGCGTCCAGCGCGCGCCGCAGATCGCCGTCGGTGAATACGCCGAGCACGCGCAGGGTCTCATCGACGATGGCCGTCATGCCGAGCCCCTTGCGGGTCACTTCCATCAGCCCCTCCGACAGCGGCGTGCCGGCCCGCACGGTGGGAACATCGGCGCCGGTGCGCATCACGTCTTTCACGTGCAGGAGCAAGCGCCTTCCCAAGCTGCCGGCGGGATGCGAGCGTGCAAAATCTTCCTCGGTGAAGCCGCGCGCTTTGAGCAGCGCCACCGCCAGCGCATCCCCCACGGCCAATGCCGCGGTGGTGCTGGCGGTGGGGGTCAGGTTGAGCGGGCAGGCCTCGGCCGGGACTCCGATGTCCAGATGCACCGCGGCGGTCCGCGCGAGCGCCGAATTCGAGTTGCCCGTAAAGGCGATCAACGGCACCCCTAAGCGTGCGATGACCGGCACGATGGTCAGGATCTCATCGGTTTCCCCCGAATTGGACAGGGCAAGCACCGCGTCTTCCCTCGTTATCATGCCCACATCGCCGTGGCTCGCCTCGCCGGGATGCATGAAGAACGCCGGCGTGCCGGTACTCGCCAGTGTGGCGGCGATCTTGCCGCCGATATGACCGGACTTGCCCATCCCCGTGACGACGATGCGTCCACGGCAATCGAGACAAATGCGGCAGGCGCGCGCAAAATCAGGCCCCAGGCGCGGCAGCTGCGCGCGCAAACCGTCGATCTCGATGGTGAGCGCCTGGCGGCCGAGATCGACGAGGCCTTCGTCGGTGAACTCGAGATTCATGCACGAATGATACAGGGTAAGCTTGGGTAATTTGCAGGAGCGGGCATGAATCCAGAACAGGTGGCGCAAATCATCGAAGCCGGCTTGGCCGGCAGCAAGGCGCTCGTCAAGAGCGAGGACAACGTGCATTTCGAGGCCGTGGTGATTTCGGCCGCGTTCGCGGGCAAGCGATCCGTGCAGCGCCATCAATTGGTCTATGGCACCTTGGGAAAAGCGGTGGGCAACGAGATTCACGCGCTCGCCCTGCAGGTGTTCACACCGGAGGAATTCGCAGGCCAGGGACAGGATTAAGGGACGTGGATAAACTACAGATTCAAGGCGGCATAGCGCTCGAGGGCGAGATCCGCATCTCGGGCGCCAAGAACGCCACATTGCCCATATTGGCGGGGTGCTTGCTCGCGGACGGCCCGGTGACGGTGTCGAACGTCCCGCACTTGCAAGATGTCACCACCATGATCGAACTGCTCGGGCGCATGGGCGTCTCGGTGACCATCGACGAGAAAATGCGCATCGAAGTCGACGCGTCCACCATCAAGGAGTATTTCGCGCCCTACCAGCTGGTGAAAACCATGCGGGCGTCGATTCTGGTCCTGGGGCCGCTCCTGGCGCGCTTCGGCCGTGCCGACGTGTCGTTGCCCGGCGGATGCGCGATCGGCGCGCGTCCGGTCAACATCCACGTCGCGGGTTTGCAGGCCATGGGAGCCGATATTCACATCGAGAACGGCTATATCAAGGCTCGCGCGGACCGCCTCAAGGGGGCGCGTCTGGTGTTGGAGACCGTCACCGTCACCGGCACCGAAAACCTCATGATGGCCGCCGCACTGGCCGAGGGTGAGACCGTGCTGGAGAACGCCGCGCGCGAGCCCGAAGTGGTCGACCTGGCTGATTTCCTCTGCGCGATGGGCGCCAAGATCAAGGGCGCCGGCACCGACAGAATCGTCATCGAAGGCGTGAAGCGCCTCAACGGCACGGCCTACGAAGTCCTGCCCGATCGTATCGAGAGCGGCACGTACCTCGTCGCAGGCGCCATCAGCGGCGGTCACATCCGGGTCAAGAACACCCGCCCGGATCACTTGGATGCGGTCATCGGCAAGCTGCAGGAGGCCGGCGCCAAGGTCGGCGTCGGCGATACCTGGATCGAAGTCGATATGCGCGGACGCCGGCCGGATGCGGTCGACATTCGCACGGCGCCGTATCCGGCGTTCCCGACCGACATGCAGGCGCAGTTTGCGGCGCTCAACACCGTTGCCAGCGGCGTCGGCACCATCATCGAAACGATTTTCGAAAATCGCTTCATGCACATGCTGGAAATGCGCCGCATGGGCGCGGAGATCCGGCTCGAGGGAAATACCGCCATCATCAAGGGAGTCGGCAAGCTCACGGCGGCACCCGTGATGGCCACTGACCTCCGCGCCTCTGCCAGTCTGGTGCTCGCGGGGCTCGTGGCGGACGGCCGCACCGAGATCGAACGCATTTATCACATCGATCGCGGCTATGAAGCGATCGAGGAAAAGCTGCAGCAGTTAGGGGCGAAGATACGCCGCACGCCGGCATGATCAAGTTGCGGTAGGTCTCGCCCGGGAGGGTAAGAAGCCTCGAGGCAACATAAGAAGCAGTTGCCTCGAGGCTTCTTACCCTCCCGGACGAGTGCTCGAACCGATGAGCACACGATGCCGACATTACTGGCGGACGGGGCAGCTCGGAACTCGTCTTACCGCACACGAATGTTGACGGGCCCAGCGTGAACGGTCTGGGGGGAGAGGAAGCGTCAAGGCAACTGCTCTTTACGTTGCCTTGACGCTTCCTCTCCCGCCAGACCATGCGCACCGGTCCAAACCACCGCGGACCTATTGTGGCTGCACCGGGCGGGTCGGCCGCTCCAGCACTTTGAGCTTGACCTTGTAGGGCTCGCGACCGTGCAGCCCTTCGAGATCCACCAGGGCGCCAGGCGGCAGCGCGGCCACCTTGCTGACGAGATCTTGGGAGCTCAGCACGGGTTCGCCGGCCAGGCCGGTGATCAAGTCGCCGGGCCGCACGCCGGACTCGAATGCCGGACTCTTCACCAGAATATTCACCACGGTGACGCCGCCTCCGGCGGCGATTCCGAGCTGCGCGGCCTGCTCGTCGGACAGGTCCTGCGGCACGAAACCCAGCCAGCCGCGCACCACGTGACCCTGCTTCAGGATTTGTTCCATGACGCCGCGCACGAGATTGACGGGAATCGCAAATCCGATCCCTTCGGGTCCGCCGTAGGCGCGATTCAGCACCGCGGTATTGATGCCGACCAGGTCTCCATGCGCATCGATGAGCGCGCCGCCGGAATTGCCGAGATTGATGGCGGCATCGGTTTGAATGAAATTCTCGAAAGTCGCGAGCCCGAGCTGGCCGCGGCCGGTGGCGCTCACGATGCCCTGAGTGACGGTTTGGCTGAGGCCGTAGGGATTGCCGATCGCGAGCACGATATCGCCTACGCGCAAGGTATCCGAGCGGCCCACGGGCATGATGGGCAGCTTGTTCATGGCCAGATGCAGAATGGCAATATCCGTGTCGGGGTCTTGACCGACGATGGTCGCATCGGCGATGCGGCCGTCCGCAATCTGCACTCGAATGGAATCAGCCCCCGCGATGACGTGCTGATTCGTCACGATGGTCCCGGCCGCGTCGACGATGACGCCGGACCCCAAGCTGCGCTCGACACGCTGTCGATAGCTCGGCCAAAAATCGCCGAACAATTGGTTGAGCGTGGGCGCCTGGGTGCGCTCCGTCACCAGACGCGCGGTATAGATGTTGACCACGGCAGGCGCCGCTCGCGCGACCGCGTCGGCAAAGCTCGGCATGATCACCGCCGGACGGATTGGGGCGGCCGGCGCGTTCTGCGGCGGAATGGCGGCCTTTCCCAAGAGCGCGGGCCTCCACCAGACCACGAGAAATGCCGCCGCGAGGCCGACCACCACGGCCCTGATCAAAAAACTCACGAGGACGCGAGTGTTCCGCAATTAATATCGCTCCTCGAGCCTTAAGGGAAATCCACTGATCTGTGTATAATGCGCTCCCAATATTCTTTGGGAAACACTACGGCTAGAGGGGTTTGCGTGAAGATTTGTCAACATTTCGCAGAGGCGTCGAATGAATGATCAGGTGGACCTAGGCCGGCGCCGCTTGTTGACGGCGGCCACCGTCGGTACCGGGGCGATCGGCGTCGCGTTCGCCGCGGTTCCCTTCTTGGCGTCGTGGCAGCCCAGTGCGCGGGCCAAGGCGCTGGGTGCTCCGGTGGAAGTGGATGCCTCCAAGCTCGAGGCGGGACAGATGTTGAAGGTGGTGTGGCGCGGCCAGGCGGTGTTCGTCGTGCGCCGAGTCAAGAGCATCATCGATCAGCTGGGCAACCACGACGCGGTGCTGGCTGACCCGAAGTCCGATGATTCCACCCAGCCCGACTACATAAAAGCCAGCGGCGCCGTGCGGGCGCGCGATCCCGAATATTGGGTGGGTTTGGCGGTGTGCACGCACCTCGGCTGCTCGCCCTTGGGCGCGTTCGAAGCGAACAATTCATTCCAAGTGGCCGGCGCCGACTTGGGGAAGGACTGGCCCGGCGGCTTCTATTGCCCGTGTCATGGCTCGAAATACGATATCTCAGGCCGGGTCTTCAAGAGCATGCCGGCGCCCAAGAATCTGGCCGTGCCGCCCTACGCGTTCGCGAGCAATGCGCGAATCACCATAGGCGTCGACGACGCTGCCAAGACAGTTTAGCAAAGAGGTTCACGCGATGGCCGCAGCACCCGAGTCCGCCGACAGCAGCAAAGGCGGTGGTTTGATTGGCTGGATCGACCAGCGCTTTCCGCTGACCAAAATGTGGAAGGAGCAGGTCGCCGAGTATTACGCGCCGAAGAATTTCAATTTCTGGTACTACTTCGGCTCTCTCGCCTTGCTGATCCTCGTGAACCAGCTGGTGACGGGGATATTCCTGACGATGAACTACAAGCCGTCTTCCGCCGAAGCGTTCTCGTCGGTCCGCGCGAACTGATCTGGATCTTCGGCTGTTTGATTTTCCTGCTGCTGATGGCCGAGGGCTTCATGGGCTATGTGCTCCCCTGGGGCAACATGAGCTATTGGGGCGCGCAGGTGATCGTGTCCTTGTTCGGCAGCCTGCCCTATATCGGCGGTGCCCTGGTCGAATGGATCCGCGGCGACTACTACATCGCCGATGCCACGCTGAACCGATTCTTCGCGCTGCACGTGGCCGCGCTGCCGTTGGCGCTCATTTTCCTGGTGATAGCGCACCTCATGGCGCTGCATGAAGTCGGCTCCAACAATCCCGACGGCATCGAGATCCATGATCACAAGGACGCGAAAGGCCACCCTCTCGACGGCATCCCCTTTCATCCCTATTACACGGTGAAGGACATGGTCGGGGTCGCGGGATTCCTGTTGCTGTTCTGCGGCGTGATATTCTTTGCTCCGACCTTCGGCGGCCTGTTCCTGGAATCGCCGAATTTCGAACCCGCCAATGCGCTGCAGACGCCGCCGCACATTGCGCCGGTTTGGTATTTCACTCCGTTTTACGCCATGTTGCGCGCAGTGCCTTCGTTCGCGGGGACTCAGGTCTGGGGTGTGCTGGTGATGGGGGCGTCCATCGTCGTGCTGTTCTTCGTACCGTGGCTGGACCATTCGCCGGTGCGCTCGATCCGCTACCGCGGTCCCATCTACAAGGTCATGTTGGCCATCTTCGTTCTGTCATTCATTGCCTTGGGAATCTGCGGCTTGAAACCTCCGTCGGGCATCTACCCGACGCTGGCCAAAGTCGCTACGGTTTTGTACTTTGCTTTCTTTTTGCTGATGCCCTGGTACACGAAACTCGACAGCGTGAAGCCGGTGCCGGAAAGGGTCACAGGACATGCTTAAAAGCTGGGTATTGATCTCGATCGCGCTGTTCTCCGCCGGCACCGCCGTGGCTGAGGAGGAGGGGGGGATTGCGCTGCTTCCGTCCGGCACGGACATCAGGAACACCGAGTCCTTGCAGCGGGGCGCGCGCAATTTCATGAATTACTGCTCCGGTTGCCACTCGCTCAAGTATCTGCGCTACAACCGGTTGGCGGCGGACCTCGGGATCCCTACGTCGGAGCTTGCGGGCAGTCTGCTGTTCACTTCGGACAAGCCCTTCGATACCATCAATTCGGCGATGCCGAAGGATTCGGAAGGTTGGTTCGGGAAGCAGCCGCCCGATTTGTCGCTGATTGCCAGGGCTCGCAGCCCGGATTACCTGTATTCGTACATGAAGGGCTTTTACGTCGACAAGACGCGCCCTTGGGGCGTGAACAATCTGTATTTGCCGAGTGCTGCAATGCCAGATGTGCTGGCGGGGCTGCATGGATTGCAGAAGCCGGTATTCAAGAACGAGCCGGACGATCGCGGCAGCGCCAGGATGGTGCTGGTGGGAGTCGATGCAATGACCCCAGGCGCCTTGAAGCCAGAAGAGTATGATCAGTTCGTCCGGGACATCGCGAATTTTCTCGACTATGCCGGTGAGCCCGTCAAGGAGAAACGCCAGTCGATGGGCGTTTTCGTGACGCTATTTTTGCTGGTGTTCTTCGTGTTCGTTTATCTGCTGAAGAAAGAATATTGGAAGGACGTCCACTGACGCAGCAGCGGGGAGTCGTTTGTCCATGCTCCCTAGGAGATCGCGTTAGTGGCACGTCGCTCGGTGATGACCCTGTTTTCCGCGCCGGCTGACCCCTGGAGCCACCGGACGCGCTTGGTGCTTGCCGAGAAGGGAATCGTGATCGATTTGGTCAATGTCGACTCGAAGGATTTGCCTGAGGACCTGCTTGATCTGAATCCCTATCACAGTGTGCCGACCTTGGTGGATCGAGACCTGGTGTTGTACGACTCGCGCGTCATCATCGAATACCTGGATGAGCGCTTTCCGCATCCGCCCCTGATGCCCATCGACCCGGTCACCCGCGCGCAATTCCGGGTGGCGCTCTATCGCGTGGAGCGGGACTGGTATGCCCTGGCGCACGACATCGAGCTCGACCCCCAGAGCAAAACGGCGGCCCACAGCCGCAAGGTGCTGGGTGAAGCGATTTGCGCGAGCGCGGAAGTGTTCAAGGCCAAGCCGTTCTTTCTCAGCGATGAATTTTCGCTGGTCGACGCCAGCATCGCACCCATCTTGTGGCGGCTGCAGACCTATGGAATAGATCTGCCGCCCCAGGCTCAACCCATCGTGAAATACATGAATTCGATTTTTGCGCGCTCCACGTTCCGCTCCTGTTTGAGCGAAGCCGAACGGGATATGCGACATTGAAGCCACGGCGCCCCTACCTGCTTCGTGCCTTGCACGAGTGGATTTCCGACAGCGGCGAGACACCGCACATCGTGGTGGATGCGTCCGCCGAAGGCGTGACCGTGCCTCGCCAATACGTCAAAGACGGCAAAATCGTCCTCAATGTGAGCTTCTCCGCGACTCAGATGCTGAAGCTCGGCAACGATTTCGTCAGCTTCGAGGCACGCTTCGGGGGTGTGGGGTTCGCGGTGCAGGTCCCGGTGCGGGCGATTTTGGGCATATACGCGCGTGAGACCGGCCAGGGCATGATTTTCCCCGAGGGGGATGCGGATCCCGATCCCACGGATGGGCCGCCGGCCGCGCCCGCCGCGGGGAAGGATAGCGCCGCCAAACCGAAGCGCCCGAAGCTGCAGGTGGTCAAATAGTTCGCCCGCTGCCGGATTGAGCGGCCGTCGTCGTCCCGCCTCACGCCGCGCGAAAGGCGTCCTTGATCCAGACAATGCGGTGCGCGCCCTCGGGCACGCCCTCGACGGCCAGCACATCGAAGCGCATTACATGGCTGCGCCACCTTGCCTGCCGCCGCAAGAAGAATTGAGTGGCGCGAATGATCTTGCGCTGCTTGCGCCAGGTGACTGAGGCAAGGGCTCCGCCGAAATCGCGCTTTGCCCGTTGCCGCACCTCGACGATCGCCAGCACGCCGCCGTCGAGGCAGATGAGATCGAGTTCCCCGGCTCTGCACCGCACATTGCGTGCAAGCACGATGAGACCTCGCGCGTGCAGATAGTCCACCGCCAGTTGCTCGGACGCAGTACCCCGTTGCAGTCGGGAATCAGTGAACACACAGACGATATTGCGCCGGCGGAGTGAGGACATCACCGCCGATATGCGGCGGGTTCGCGGCGATATGGCGCGATGGGATGGTCGGCTATAAGGCGTTCGGCACGCCATTCTTGATCTGCGACCACTCGAGATCGCGGCGGACTCGATTGTGGTCATCGACGTGCAGCTTGCCGGTCACCCCCGAGATTTCGCCCCACTCGCCGGGGGGCTTCGAGCGCAGCGCCGGCACCAGGCGGTAGGCGTCGAATCCAAACGCATACAGACGATCGCGGCGCGCGGTCCTGGCCGGCCATGCCGCCCGAACGGCGTCGCGAATCTGAGCGGTCACCGGATCGTTCGCGACCATCCACGGCATGTCGGGGAACAGCATGCCGTCGAGATCGCTGTTCGCGCCCGGGTCCGGTTCGAAGCTGTCCGACATGGAGTACACCGGCACATCTCCGGCGTAGTGGAATTTCAGCTGCGGCAGAATCTGACGGGCGACGCCCGCGGAGCCGGCGGCCACGAAAACGAAGGCAGCATCGGTGCGGTGCGTCGAAGGCTCGCCCTTGACCACATGCACCTGCAGAACGCGCTTGATGAGGTCGGAGAAGTCGACTTGAGCTGTTTCGTAGCGCTGGCTGTCGAGCACGGTTCCACCGAGATGCGTGAGCTCATCCGCGAAGGCGGCGGCGACGCGGTTGCCCCACTCGCTGCCGGGCACGATGGCCACGCCGTTCTGCCTGCCGTCGGCGACGACGCGGCGCGCGACCATGCGCGCCTCATCCTCGGGCAACAGCGAAAACTGATAGAAATTGTGCGGCGGATTCACCGATTCGCCCAGAAAGTTCAAGGCGAGCACCGGTGTGCGTCCGTCACTCAAGGGGACCACGGCGGAGACATCTTCCTTGGTGAGCGGACCCACGACGAAGCCGGCGCCTTCCGCGACCGCCTGGGTGTAGGCGCTGCCCACCGATTCCGCGGCCACGTCGTAGACTTTCAAACGCGGCCGGGTTGCCGGAGGCTGTTCGAGATAGGCGGCAATGAAGCCGTCGCGCACCGCGACGCCGACAGGCTCGGCGCGGCCCGACAGCGGCAGCAGCAGCGCGATCTGATTGGGGAATTCCGCCGCGGCCGCGATCTGGGTGGATGCCATCGCAAGCACGCTGTCGTTCGCCGGATGTTGCGGATAGAGGCGCCTCCAGTTGGCCAGTACCGCGTCCGCTCGCATGGGATCGCGGGCGAGTCCGACCAGGACCGGTCCCAATTCCAGCCATCCGGCGACGATGGGGTCGGTCTTGGGGGGCGCTTTCAGCGACTGACCGCGCTCCGCAGCGCCGCGAATCCTGTTGAGGAGTTCCGCGCGATTCGCGCGCAAGCCCGCGGGATCGCTGAGCCAGCGCTCGCGCTCGACCAGGGCGCGCGTGCCTTCGACCGGGTGCCCGGTGAGAAAGGCACTGCGTCCGCGGATCCAATAATAGTTCTGGGCCAGATCGGCCGACGTCGGCACCGGGATTTGGTCCAGCTCGCGAATGGCACGGGCGCCGTCGTTCTCCGCGTAGGCGATTTCCGCCGCGACCAGCGCACGCGCGGCCGGCAGCCGGCTGCGCGCCTCAGCCGATACGGCCGCGAACGCTTCTTTGGCGGCTGCGATATTGCCGGCAGCCAGCCACTGTTCGGCGCTCAGCAACTCGTAATTATCATGGTCGGCCGGCTGCAGAGTCGCGAGTTCCGCGTAGGCCTGCGCCGCCTCGGCATGCTTGCCGTCACGAGCCAGATGCTGCGCGCGCTCTTGTTTGTCCTCCGGGGCCTGCACGGGCTTTAGCAGGCTGCACGCAGCCAATACCAGCGATACCGTGAGCGCCGCGTACAGCGGCAGCCGTGGACGTCGAGAGATCGCTGCCATACCCTGCACTCCTGGGAACATACATAGGCGCGGATTATAGTGGCTATTGGACCGGCAGGTCGGCTCTACGTCGTCGCAACTCCGATCGGCAATCTGGGCGACATGAGCTCGCGTGCGAAAGAGATATTGCAGAGCTGTTCCTTGATTGCGGCCGAGGATACGCGTCATACCGGCGCGCTGCTCAAAGCTTTCGGCATTCAAACGCCGCAGCTGTCGCTGCACGACCACAATGAACAATTCCGTGCGGGCGACATCATCGAGCGCTTGGGCCAAGGCGCCTCGGTGGCGCTGGTGAGCGACGCCGGGACGCCCGCCATCAGCGATCCCGGATTTGAGCTGGTGCGCGCGGCGGCGGCGGCCGGCTTCGAGATCATCGCCATCCCCGGGCCTTGCGCGGCGATCGCCGCGCTGTCGATCGGTGCGCTGCCGACGGATCGCTTTTGCTTCGAGGGATTCTTGCCCGTGCGCGGCGCCGCCCGGCGCAGGCGGCTGCAGTCGTTGGCGGGCGAAGCACGCACCCTGGTGCTGTATGAAGCGCCGCATCGTGTGCGCGAAACGCTGGAAGATTGCGCCGCGGTTTTCGGCGGCGAGCGCAGCGCCATGGTGGCGCGCGAAATCACCAAGATGCATGAAACCTCGTATCGCGGATCGCTGCGCGATCTTCTCGCACGCGCCGACGTGGATGCCGATTTCGGCCGCGGTGAAATCGTGTTGATTCTCGCCGGGGCGCAAGCGCCCGCCGACGATGATCGCGGCGCCGACGGTCATGGCGGCGCGCTCGACCGCGCGCTCAAGATTCTGCTGGCGGAATTGCCCCTCAAGCAAGCGGCGCGGCTGGCCGCGCAGATCACAGGGGCTCGTGACAACGAGGCCTACAAGCGCGCCCTGCACCTCAAACAGGAGTCCGCCTCGCATTCGTAGCCATATCTGCGTATGGTGTCCTCCAAGAGTCGGCCAGGCAGTCGCTGTCCTCGTCAGCGCAAGCTGGAGAGGATGGAGGAAAGTCCGGGCTCCATAGGGCACGGTGCCAGGTAACGCCTGGGGGGCGTGAGCCCACGGAAAGTGCAACAGAAAGATACCGCCTAAGTGCTGCGCAAGCGGCACCGGTAAGGGTGAAATGGTGCGGTAAGAGCGCACCGCGCGGGTGGCAACATCAGCGGCACGGCAAACCCCACCGGGAGCAAGACCAAATAGGGAAGCACGCGGCGCATGTCGGCCGCACCATGTGGTCCACGTGAGGCTTCCGGGTAGGTCGCTAGAGCTGCGCGGCGACGCGCATCCCAGAGGAATGACTGTCCACGACAGAACCCGGCTTAACGGCCGACTCTTTTCTACCGCGTGAACGCGGGGATTCAACGGGGTCGAAGCGACCCCGAGTGGTAGCTGCCCGGGACGGGCAGGGAAGAACGGAATGCTCGTTCCGGATAATTAAAACACCGTCCGGTAGCTGTCCGAGAAAAATAACTAAATACAAGCGGTGGTTCTGCGCGCGGAATCGCGTTTTATCGACATGATCGCGGATTTTCGACGAATATCGCGACATTTCGCTCCTGCAGCAAATTTCAAGAAGATCTCCTAAGGGATTGATTAAAAACAAACTCGATGCGGGCATGTGGTGGGTACTCGCAAAATGTGACCTAAGTCACTGTCGGGTCGGGTTTTTTTTAACTTAAGACGTTGACAGTGCGTCTCGCGGCTCCCTATAGTGGTGCCCGGTGGGAAATTGTGGGAGAAAATGGGTCTTGGGACCCATCCAAAGATGTTTCGGGGCGCCAATAAACTAACTCTCGATGTGAAAGGTCGGCTGGTTATGCCCACCCGGTATCGGGAGCGGCTGCAGGAGCTTTGCGGGGGCAAATTGGTGGTGACGGTCGACAAAGACCAGTGCCTGCTCATTTACCCCCTGCCGGATTGGGAAGAGATCGAGCGGAAACTGAACCGATTGCCGACTTTGCACCCTGAAGTAAGACGGTTGCAGCGGCTGATGATCGGCCATGCCACGGATCTGGAACTGGATGGACACGGGCGCCTGTTGTTGCCGGCGAGCTTGCGCGAGTTCGGCCAACTGACGCGAGACGCCATGTTGATCGGTCAGGGGATGAGGTTCGAATTGTGGGACGAGGCGCGGTGGATCGAACGGCGCGACGAATGGCTGGCGAGTCCGGGAAGTACCACCGACTTGCCCGCTGAACTCGACACGCTGTCGTTCTAGCCGGCCGGCGCGGTGAGCGACACGACAGCGGGGCACACGCCGGTACTGCTACCTCAGGTACTGGCCGCGTTGGACATACGGGCGAGTGGCACCTACTTGGACGCCACTTTTGGTCGAGGCGGACATGCAGGGGCGATTTTGCAGAACCTCATCGCGAACGGTCGTTTGCTATGCCTCGATCGTGATTCCACGGCCATTGAAGACGCGCGGGTTAGATTCGCATCGGATCCGCGCGTGGCGGTTTTTCTCGCCCCGTTTTCCTCACTGGCGGATTGTGCGGACCGGGTCGAGCCCGGGCTCAAGTTCGACGGCATCTTGTTCGATCTGGGCGTGTCCTCACCGCAGCTCGACGACGCGGCGCGCGGCTTCAGCTTCACTCAGGACGGGCCGCTGGATATGCGCATGTCCAGAGGCTCGGGCGTGAGCGCCGCCGACGTGGTCAACGGCGCCCCCTTGAGCGAGCTCATTCGGATCTTTCGCGAATACGGCGAAGAGCGCCAGGCGCCGCGCATCGCGCGCGCCATCGTGAAGGACCGAGAATCACAGCCCTTCGAACGCACCTTGCAGCTTGCCGAGATGATCGCCAGGGTCGCCCGCAGCCAGGAGCGTCACAAGCACCCGGCCACGCGTGTGTTTCAAGCGCTGCGCATCCATGTGAACCGCGAGCTCGCCGAGCTCGAAGCCGGACTCGATGCGGCGCTCTCGCGTTTGGCACCCCACGGCCGCTTGGCGGTGATCAGCTTCCATTCACTCGAAGACCGCATGGTCAAGCAATTCATGCGCCGCCATTCGCTGGCCGATCCGATGTATGCGGGGCTGCCCGACATGCCGGCGCATGCCCGGCCGAAGCTCAAGCTCGTAGGTAAGGCCGTTCAGGCCGATCCGAACGAAGTCTCCAGGAATCCGCGGGCGCGCAGTGCGCGCCTGCGCGTCGCCGAACGTCTCGAAGGAGTAGCCGCATGAAATACCGCCGTTGGCTGCCGCTGATCATGCCCGTCTTGTGGCTCACCGTGCTCGGTTCCGCGAGCCAAGTGATCTATGCCCGGCACAAGGCCCGCGACATGTTCGTGCATCTGGAGAAGCTGAATGCCGAACGCGACTCGCTCGAGATGGAGTGGGGACGACTGCAGCTGGAGCAGAGCTATTGGTCCTCGCACGCCTTCGTCGAGAGAGTCGCCAACGCCAAGCTGCGAATGAACCTGCCGCAGACCCATGACGTACGGATCGTGCGGCCGTGAAATTGCGCCCCGGCGACAACGATGCTCAGGCGAAGAGCTATCGCTGGCGTTCGACCGTGATTTTGGGTTTGGTCCTGTCGGGCGCGGCACTGCTCGTGGCACGCGCAGTGGAGCTGCAATTGCTTGACCACGGCTTTCTTGCCAAGCAGGGCGACGACCGCTCGATGCGGGTGGTCAAGATCGCCGCGCATCGCGGCGCGATCACGGATCGCAACGGGGAGCCGCTCGCGGTCTCGACGCCGGTCGACAGTGTGTGGGTCAATCCACAGGAGCTCAATGACAACATCGACCAGCTGCCGAAGCTCGCGAAGGCCTTGAAAGAGGATCAGCAGTGGCTGGCGCGGCGGATCACCACCAATCTGGATCGCGAATTTCTCTACTTGGTCAGGCACATGCCGCCGGAGCAGGCCGCGCACATCAAGGCGCTGGGAATCCCCGGGGTGTACCTGCTGCGCGAGTATCGGCGCTACTATCCCGCGGGCGAAGTGTCCGGACATGCCGTCGGCTTCACGACCATCGACGACAAGGGCCAGGAGGGGTTGGAGCTCGGCTTCGATCAATTGCTGAACGGCGAGGACGGCGCGAAGCGCGTCATCCAGGATATGTACGGACGCTACGTCGAAAATGTCGAGAGCATCCGTCCGCCGCGGCCGGGCCGCGACTTGGTCACGAGCATCGATCTTAGGATCCAGTATCTCGCCTACCGCGAACTGAAGGCGGCGATGCAGGAGTACCAGGCGCACGCGGGCTCCGTCATCGTGATCGACGTCGATACCGGTGAAGTGCTGGCCATGGTGAACCAGCCGTCCTACAACCCCAACGACCGCGAGCAGCTCAAAGCGGGCCTGTACCGCAACCGCGCCGCCACCGACATTTTCGAGCCGGGTTCGAGCATCAAGCCGTTCATCATGGCCGCGGCGCTCGCCTCCGGACAGTATCGCCCCGACAGCGTGGTGGACACTTCGCCCGGATTCCTGAAGGTCGGCGCCAAGGTGTTCGAGGACGAACACGACTTGGGCGCGATCGATCTCGCGACGGTCTTGGCGAAATCCAGCAATGTCGGCACCGCAAAGGTGGCGCTGTCGCTTCAACCCGAACAAATCTGGAACACGCTGACCGCATTGGGCCTGGGCCAGGTGACGGGCAGCGGCTATCCGGGCGAGTCGGCCGGCATGCTGAGCAACTATTCTCACTGGCGCCCCATCGGCATCGCCACTCTGTCGCACGGCTATGGAGTGTCTGTCACCCCGCTGCAATTGGCGCATGCCTACGCGACCATCGGCGCCGGCGGCGTGAAGCGACCCATTTCCTTCGAGCGCGTCTCCGGGCCCGTCCCCGGCGTGCAAGCCCTCAATCCCAAAGTGGCGCACGAACTGGTGCAGCTGATGGAGCAGGTGGTCGAAAAGGGCGGCACCGCGACTCGCGCCTCGCTCATCGGGTATCGCGTCTCCGGAAAGACGGGCACCGCGTTCAAATCGATCGCCGGCGGCTATTCGACCGACCGGATCATGGCGGTATTCGCCGGCTTGGTCCCCGCGTCGCACCCGAAACTGGCCACGGTGGTGGTGATCGACGAGCCGAGCCGGGATATGCATCAGGGCGGCACGCTCGCTCAGGGCGGCACGGTTGCCGCGCCGGTATTCGCCAGCGTGATGTCCGGCGCCCTGCGCCTGATGGACGTGCCGCCCGATGATTTGCAGAATGTGCCGGCCGCCGCTCTGGTGCAGGCCAACGAGACGCCATGAGCACCTCCCTCATGTGGCTGCTCGACGGCATCGCGGCGGTGCCCGCTATGGAATCACGGGGCGTTGTCGATCTCACTCTCGACAGCCGAGAGGTGCGTCCCGGCAGCCTGTTCTTCGCGCTGCCCGGCCGCACTGCGCATGGGCTCAAGTTTGCCACCGAGGCGGCCGCGCGCGGCGCGAGCGTGGTGCTGTGGGAGCCCGGCGCCCAAGTCTCGCCCCCGAAGTTGCCGGCGACGGTATTCGCGGCGGCGATACCGGGGCTCAAGGGACTGGTCGGCCGCATTGCCGATCGATTCTTCAATTGGCCCTCATCGCAGCTGCGCATCACCGGCATTACCGGAACCAATGGCAAGACCACGTGCGCCTATCTGCTGGCTCAATGTCTGGAGCGGCTGGGATCGCAGGCTGCCTATATCGGGACCATCGGCTGGGGGCGTATTGCGTCGCTCGAGCAGCCCACGCTCACCACGCCCGATGTGGTCACGCTGCATCGCGAACTCGCCGCCTTGCGCGCCTCCGGCGTGCGCGAGGTGGCGATGGAAGTATCTTCGCAGGCTCTGGATCAGGATCGCGTCGCCGGCGTGCGATTGCATTCGGCCGCATTCACCAATTTGAGCCGCGATCACTTGGATTATCACGAGACCATGGCGGCCTACGGTGCTGCGAAGGCGCGGTTATTCGATGCTCCCGATCTCAAACACATCGTCGTCAACGTCGGCGATGCCTTCGGCCGCGAACTTGCGCGCAAGCTTGCCGGACGGGTGCCCCTGACCGCCGTTTGGATCGGTGCCGGCGAATCAGGGTGGCTGGCCGAGCGCGCGCTGCGCGCAGCCCAGGTGGCCTTGGATGTGCACGGCGTCTCGATGCAACTCGACGGCAGCTTCGGCAAGGCCCAAGTCGCCACCCGGTTGCTGGGCCGCTTCAATGCCGAGAACGCCTTGGTGGTCATCGCCTGCCTGCTGTCGCTGGGCACACCGCTCGCCGAGGCGGCCCGCGTATTGGCGGAGTGCGTGCCGCCTCCCGGACGCATGGAAGTGGTTGAAGCCGCCGCCGGCGATAAACCCGCCGCGGGCGATAGACTTGCCGCCGGCGATGAACCTGCCGCCGGCGATAAGCCGATGGCCGTGGTCGACTACGCGCACACGCCCGATGCGCTCGCCCAGGCACTCCGCGCCTTGCGCGAGCATTGCAAGGGTGCGTTGTGGTGCGTGTTCGGGTGCGGCGGCGACCGCGACCCCGGCAAGCGTTCCATCATGGGCGCGGTTGCCGATGAGCTGGCGGACCGGATCATCGTCACCGACGACAATCCGCGCTCCGAGAATCCAGAGATCATTACCCGCGCCATCGTGAGCGGCATCAAATCGCGCAACGTGCGGGTCATTCACGACCGCGGCGAAGCCATCGGCACGGCACTCACGGAAGCGGCGGCAAGCGACGTGGTGCTGATCGCGGGCAAGGGTCACGAGGACTACCAAATCTACGGCGGCACGCGGCGCAGCTTCAGCGATCGGCGCGAAGCGCAGCGCCATCTCGGGGCGGCCGCGTGAGCGGGGAGTTGAACATGAAGCGAACGTTGCGCGACGCGGCAACGGTGATCGGCGGCCAATTGGTCGGCGCCGATCGCCCCTACGGCGCGGTGGCGACGGACAGCCGCACGCTTCAGCCGGGCTCGCTGTTCGTCGCGCTGCGCGGACCCACCTTCGACGGCGGAGACTTCGTAGCGGCCGCGGCGGCCCGGGGCGCCATCGGCGCCATCGTCGAACGGGCGGTGCCGCACGCGCTGCCGCAGATCGTCGTTCCGGATGCGCTGCGGGCGCTGCAGCACTTGGGCCAGGCCTGGCGCGGCCAATTCACCATTCCGATCGTGGCCATCGGCGGCAGCAACGGCAAGACCACCGCCAAGGAAATGACCGCCGCGATTCTGTCGCGCATGGGTCTGTGCATGGCGACTCACGGCAATCTCAACAATCATATCGGCGTGCCCGTGACGCTGATGCGCCTCGAAGACTCGCACCGCAGTGCGGTGGTCGAGATGGGTGCGAATCGCATCGGGGATGTCGCCGAGCTGGTACGGCTGGCGCGGCCGACCGTGGGTCTCATCACCAACGCCGGCGCCGAACATCTCGAGGGCTTCGGCAATCTGGACGGCGTCGCCCAGGGCGAGGGCGAGATGGTGTCCTGCATCGACTCCACCGCGACGGCGGTCATCAACGCCGACGATGCCTACGCCGGCTATTGGCGTAAAGTGAGCGCGGCGCGGCGCATCCTCACCTTCGGCATGCACGCGAATGCGGATTTCATGGCGAAGGATTCGGCGCAGACCATCGAGCGCGGCGAATTCGCCACGCGCTTCACCTTGGCGTGTCCGCTGGGGCAGCGCGCGATCACGCTCAAAGCGGGCGGCGCCCACAACATCGGCAATGCGCTGGCCGCCGCCGCCGCGGCCAGCGCCGCCGGTGCATCCCTCGAGGAAATCGCTCTCGGCCTCGCAGACTTCCGGGCGGTCGCGGGCCGCCTGCAGCTGAAAGCCGGAGCGCGCGACAGCTGGATCATCGATGACTCCTACAACGCCAATCCGAGTTCGGTGCGCGCCGGACTCGAGGTGCTGCGTTCGCTGCCGGGCGCCACCTGGCTGGTGCTCGGCGACATGGCGGAGCTCGGCGAGTTTGCCGAAGACAGTCACGCGCACATGGGCGCGTACGCGCGCGATTGCGGGATCAAGCGGCTGTTCGCAGTGGGTCCGCAGAGTTCGCGTGCCGTCGAGACTTTTGGTTCGGGCGCCGAGTGGTTTGCGGACGCCGAGTCCCTGATTCGCCGGCTGCAGGCGGAGCTCGCCCCGGGCGTGACCGTGTTGATCAAGGGTTCGCGCGTCAATCGCCTGGAGCGGGTGGTTCAGGCGCTTACCGGCGGCGGCGCAAGTTCCGGCCACATGATGAGAGCGAGCTAGCCATGCTGCTATC
>WNFP01001003.1_pt1 | contig 22084 bp, 18 predicted proteins | sample 5400201 | NCBI WGS metagenome assembly WNFP01 (sample SAMN13153355, study PRJNA577476) | soil metagenome | isolation source: 115 cm saprolite under Madrone tree | place: USA:California | collected 2016-06-14
TGGATCGAACCGCAATAGTGACACTCCAGCCGGTTGCGGTGTTTGTGATGGGTCATCGATATGCTGCAGTTCACGCACTGCACGGACGAGCCACAACTCCGGCACAGCACCGACCACGAATACCCGCGCCGGTTGATCAGCACCAGGGCCTGCGTGCCATTCGCCAGGCACTCATGAATTCCGGCGTGCAGCGCCGCGGAAATCGGGCTCGCCTGATGCCTATGCTGAAAATCTTCGCGCAGATCAACTACCTTCACGTTCGCCAGCGCACGGTCTTCCACGCGCGACACCAGCGTCAGTAGCTCATATTTCCCGTTTCGCGCGTGGTGATACGTTTCCATCGAGGGTGTCGCTGAACCCAGCAGCGCCAGAGCGCCCTCCATCTTTGCTCGCACGATAGCGACGTCGCGGCCGTGATATCGAGGAGTCTCTTCTTGCTTGAAGCTATTTTCCTGTTCTTCATCGACGATGATCAGCCCGACGTTTTCCAGCGGCGCAAACACTGCCGACCGCGTCCCAACAACAACGCGCGCGTCGCCATTCCGGACGCGCCACCATTCGTGTGCTCGCTCGACATCGCTCAGCGCCGAATGCAAGACGGCGACGCCCTCGAATCGCGCGCCAAACCACGACCGGCACTGTCGCCCGATCCACAGCGTCAACGCAATCTCTGGCACCAGCAGGAGTGCCGTTTTCCCGCGCGCCAGCGTCTCCTGCACCGCGCGCAAATACACTTCGGTCTTCCCGCTCCCCGTCACGCCATGGAGCAGCTGCACGCCGAATTCGCCCAACTCAAACCGCGCGCGTATGGCCTTCAAGACACTCTCCTGTTCCGCATTTAATTCATGCGGCGGAGGCGAGTACCCCACATCAAATGGATCCTCGGTCGGATCAATCGGCTCCTCCCAACTTTCCAGCAACCCGTCGCGCAACATCCGCTCGACCACCGCCCTGGTCACTTGCGCCAGCTTCAAGAGTTGGGACAGAGGCAGCGGCCCACGCTCCGTCTCGAGCAATTCCTGCACGCGTTTTTCTCTGCCCATCATCTGCGCACTCTGTCTGCCCTGAGCGTTGCCAACGGGCGTTTCTGCGTTATCCCTTTCCTGGCCTTCCTTCTCCGTCAGTTTTTCAGCCGCCGCCCGGCTACCCTTCCAAGCGATCACTCGCTGCGTTCTTGGCTTTCTTCCCTGCACGGTCTCCCGAAGTTCAATGAGCCCGCGGCGTCGCAGCCGCTGCAACCCGGAAGGGTCGGTGCCCAACCTGGCCGCTGGACTCAGGGGCAGCGTTCCTTTCTTTTCCTTCAATTTTGAGAGAAACGCCGTGTCTTCGGGAGTGAGCCCAGGAGACAATTCACCACCGCTCAAGCTGTCCACCGCTTCACGCCCCGCATCCGTCAAGATAATCTGGCGGTGTGATTTCAGCTCTGTTACCGGTGGCAGCATCGCGCGAAAGACTTCGCCGGTCGGTGCCAGGTAATACCCGGCGATCCAGTTCGACAGCTCGATCAGCTTCGGCGTCAGCGCGGGAACAAAATCCAATATGCGGGTGAGCTCACGAATTTTTGTCCCGAGCGGGGCGCTCTCCGCCATTTCCACAACGACGCCGATCATCGCTTTCTTCCGGAACGGCACGAGCACGCGGCTGCCTGGCTGCACGGTTGCTCGCAACGTCTCCGGAACCGCGTACGTAAACGTCGTGCGCAGCGGCACGGGCAGTGCGACATTGCAGAAAGGAGAAGTCATCCCGCCGTGTAGTGTACCAGCACGAGGAAATGCGGCAGAAAGGGCGGAAAAGAAGGATGCAGGGTGAAACAAGAAATCTACCAGCTGAGGAGAACAATTCCGGCGAAAATCGTGACGATCCCTGTCCATTGCCAGCGCGACACATGTTCCTTGAGGAAAATGGCCGCGAGGCTGACGGTGACCGCTCCGTACAAAGAGCCAAGAACGCTGATCACCGCAATCTGCTCCATTTTCATGCCGAAATTACTGAGGACAAAGGCACCAGTATCGAACGCGCCCATTCCCAGTGCCATCCAGCGCACGTCGCCACGTGGAAGACGCATTGGCTGTCTGGAAACGAGGATTACGGCCGCGGTGAGCAGCGCACTGGTCAAACGGATCATCCATACAGTTTGAATGGCGCCGACGCGCGGGATGACGCGAATTCCGAGCAACCAAAACAGCACCGCGAAGCCCACAGCAGCAAACACGGCCAAGCCGATTCCCCGGCCGCTGCTCTGCACGGCGGCAGCATTGTTCTCGTCCGGTGTTTTTTCTCCACGAGCGACAACCATGACTCCCACCAGTGTGCAGATGATTCCGATGATTCTCACGATACTCAGCCGCTCGCCGGTCATGCAGGAAAGCAGCAGCGTCAACGCGGGATAACTGGCCGAGAGTGGAGCCACCACGGCCATTTTTCCAATCTCAAACGCACGGTAGAGCGCCAGTCCGGACATCGCATTCAAGGTTCCCGCCAAGAAGCCCCAAGCCCAGGGCTGCCATCCCGACCCATCCGCGAGATGCCCCCAACCACCGAGAGCGGGAAGAAGAAAGGAGAGCAACAAAAAACCCGTCAGTTGCATGTACAACATGGCACGGAGAGCGCCAATGCGATGCGTGGCAAAACGTGCAATGAAATCCGCGCCGCCCCAGGTCAGCGACGTCAGCAGCCCCAGCAGAATTCCCATGATAAGTTAGGAGGACTTGCCTTTCTTCACTTCGAGGCCCAGCACGGCCATGACTTTTTGGAGATCTTTCCAGACTTCACTCTTTGCGGGCGGATTGCGCAGCAAATAGGCGGGGTGATAGGTCGCCAGCAATTTTCTTCCACGAAATTCCAGCCACTCTCCGCGAAACTGAGAAATTCCGCGATTGGTCTGGAGCAAAGTCTTGGCCGCGACGGCACCCAGGCAGACAATCACTTTGGGAGCGATGACATCGATCTGGCGCAAAAGAAACGGCGAGCAGGTGCTTACTTCGTCCTCTTCCGGCTGACGATTCTCCGGAGGCCGGCACTTCACCACATTGCAGATGTACACGTCTTGCCGTTGCAGTCCCATCGCTTCTATCATCTGCGTCAGCAGTCTTCCCGCGCGCCCGACGAACGGCAATCCTTGGGCGTCTTCATCAGCCCCCGGGCCTTCGCCCACGAAGATCAGCTCGGCCCTGGGATTTCCGTCGCCGAAAACTATTTTGTGCCGCGTGCTGTGGAGCTTGCAGCGGGTGCATTCGCCAAGATTCTCACGAATCTTGAGCAGCGTGTCGTCCGCAATCCTGTCCGCGGCTTCGAAAAGCGACGGTCCCGCAGCCACCGGCAGGGACGCAATCTTTACCGGCGCCACGACTAGGGCAATTTTTTGCAATGCGAGCTTTCCCGTGGGCTTCGGCAAGGTCGTTTCCCTTTGAAGATCTATAGTTGAGAGTTGGACAACGTCAGGAGTTTCCAGCCGGCGCGCGACATCCGGCGCAGCACCCTTTCCGCGCTCCCGATAGAACCAACGGATTCCGAGGTCTTGGTAGAAACCGAGGCGGTCCGCTAATCTCTTCTGGAGGGTTTCGGGAATGCGTTCGGGCATGGCGAGATCAAACGCTGGAGCGCTTCAGCGCAGCCGTGGTGTGCAGCACGCTTCGCAAACGCACGACTTCGTCCAATATCCGCTGCGCCACTTCGCTCTTGCTCATTTTCGGAAGCGCCAGGTCGCGTCCATCGCGGGAAAAGAGTGTCACAATATTCGTATCATGATCGAACCCCGCGCCTTCGGCGGTGATGTCGTTGGCCACGATCAGATCGGCGTTCTTGGCGGAGAGTTTCTTCCGCGCGTTCTCCGCGACGTGGTCCGTCTCCGCCGCAAAGCCCACCACGATTTTCTGGCCCTTGTTTCTCGCGACCTCCGCCAGAATGTCCGTGGTCGGCTCGAGTACAATCGTCAGTACCGCGTCGCTCTTCTTGATCTTTTCCGCGTGCTGCTCTACCGGACGGTAATCCGTCACCGCCGCTGCAAGAATGGCGACGGAACAATTGGCAATCCGCTCTACGACGGCTTGATGCATTTCTTTCGCGCTGCGCACGCCAAGGCATTCCACACCCACGGGGGCTTCCAAATTCACTGGTCCGCTCACCAGCATGACCTTCGCGCCGCGCCGCGCCGCTGCTTCCGCGACCGCATAGCCCATCTTCCCGGACGAGCGGTTGGTGATGTAGCGAGCCGGATCAAGGTCTTCGCAAGTCGGGCCGGCCGTTACCAGAACCTTCTCTCCGTCCAAATCGCGCTGTGTTTTCAGCGCCTCGCGTACGGCGGCGACAATATCTTCCTGCCCGGCCAGCCGTCCCGCGCCGGTCATGCCACACGCGAGGTAGCCCTCGGCGGGGTCAACGATTTTTACGCCGCGTGCGCGCAGCACCTCGACATTTTCTTGCGTGGCCGCGTGGTTCCACATGTTCACGTTCATGGCCGGCGCCACCACCACCGGCGCCGTGGATGCCAGGTACAAAGTCGTCAGAAAGTCGTCAGCCATCCCGCGCGCAAATTTTGCAATGATATCCGCCGTGGCCGGTGCGACCAGCAGCAGATCCGTCCGCTGGGCAACCGCGATGTGTTCGATGGCGCTTTCCAGATTTGCTTCGCCACCCGAAGAATCGCCGAAGAGGTCGGTGATGACCTTCTGTCCGCTCAGTGCCGCAAACGTCAGCGGCGTGACGAACTCCCGAGCCCCGCGGGTCATCACCACCTGCACGGTGAACCCGTCCTGCTGCAAACGGCGCACGAGCTCCGCGGCTTTGTAAGCCGCCACTCCGCCGGTCACACCAAGCGTGATGCGCATCACTGCCTTTCTCGGCCCGCTACTTCCGTCGCTTATTGCCGTCCTTATCCGTATCGATCGATGCCGGCTCTGTGAATTCGTACTCGATCAGGCTGTGCTCTAGCTCTTCGCACGCGATCCGCGTGGCTTTCAATGTTCTTGGGTTCTCGATCAGCGGCGGCGCGCCTGCCATGATCTGCCGCGCACGCCTCGCCGCCAGCACCACGTACGCAAACTGGCTCTCCGGAGCTTTTGTCTGCACAGTCATTTCAGTCTTTCCCCCCAAACGATGCCAGAAGTTTTTCCACCCGGGCCCTCCGCCGCGCGCTGGTGCAGCGCAAAGCGGTAATGATCGCCTGCGCTTCGCGTCCCGCGCGTTCCACGTCCTCATTCATCACGCAAAAATCGTAATACTTGCCCAACTGCGCAATTTCGTCGCGCGCCTGCGCCAGTCGTCGTGCGATCTCTTCGCTTGAATCCTGTCCACGGTCGCGCAGCCTGCGCTCCAGTTCCTCGCGCGACGGCGGCAAGATGAAAATCGCCACCGAATCTGGGAGCTGTTGTTTCACCTGCGCCGCGCCTTGAACATCGATCTCCAGCACCAAATCGACTTCCTTTTTCCGCGATTCTTCCAGCCACTTCCTTGGCGTGCCGTAAGAATATTTTCCGAAGACTCGCGCGTACTCCAGGAATTCTCCGCGCGCGACCATGGCGTCGAATTCCTCTTCCGTCACAAAATCATAGCACTTCCCGCTGGCCTCGGTCGCGCGGCGCGCCCGTGTAGTACATGAGATCGATGGCATGGTGCCGGGCAATTCCAGGATTCGCTGCACCAAAGTCGATTTTCCTGATCCCGACGGCCCGGACACGATCAACACCAGCGGCGCAATCTCTGTCCACGTGCTCATTCGATGTTTTGCACCTGCTCCCGCAGTTTCTCGATCTCCGCCTTGATCTCCAGCGCCAAGCCCGTGATTGCCAACGCTTCGCTTTCCACGCCGGGCGTTTTTGACAGCATCGTATTCGCCTCGCGATGCATTTCCTGCAAGAGAAAATCCAGTTTCTTCCCCATCTCGCCCGCGCCGTCAAGCAATTTCCCGAACTGCTGCAAGTGGCTCCTCAGCCGGTCCAATTCTTCACTGATATCGCTGCGTTCCGCAAGCAGCGCCGCTTCCTGCGCAAGCCGCGCCGGATCGATGCCCGTCCCGCCCAGCAATTCCTTCAGTTTGGCATCGAGGCGACGTGAGAACGCCGGCCGCAGCGTCGTGGCGAGTCCGCGCACTTGCTCAACATGACCGCTGATCCGAGCCAGGCGATTGCGCAGCTCCTCCACCAGATGACGCCCTTCCGCCCTCCGCATATCATCCAGCTTTGCCAGCGCGTCCCGCAACCCGTCGTCCAACAATCGTCCAAGCCGCTCTTGCTCTTCTTTCCCCTCCGGCACGGCGGCGGTGACACCAGTGATCACTCCGGGCAGTCGCAACAGGGCGACAACGTCCATATCCGTTGCCGCTCTCGTTTCCTGCCGCAGCGCTTCCGCCGCTTTCAGATACGATTGCACCAAATCCCTATTTACCTGTACCGGCGCCGCGTTCCCAGGTTCTACGCCCACGGTCACTTCCACGTGTCCGCGGTGAATCTTTTCGCGCACGATCTGCCGCAACCGCAGCTCGTACAGATCAAATCCCTCCGGCATCCGCAGCTTGAGATCCAGGAACCTGTGGTTGACGCTCTTGACGCTGACGCGCACCGCCCAGCCATCCTGCTGGGCTCGCGCTTGTGCGTAGCCGGTCATCGAGAAACATTCGATTTTTTTTGTTGGTACTGGAATCGTTTGGCTCATAAGGAATCCGATCGAACATTGAGCTTTCCCGGTGCGGTCGGCGCCAGCATGGCGTCGTCCGCAAACTGCAGATCGTGAAGCCGGGCATACGTTCCGCCCCGGGCCATCAATTCCGTGTGCGTTCCACTTTCGCGGATTTGCCCGTCTTCCAAGACGAGAATCTTGTCCGCGCGGCGAATTGTCGACAGGCGATGCGCGATTACAAACGTGGTTCGCCCAACCATCAGGTTGGCGAGCGCCTTCTGCACGAACAGCTCGGACTCCGCGTCCAGCTCCGAGGTGGCCTCGTCCAAGATCAGAATCGGCGAATCTTTCAGGATCGCGCGCGCGATGGCGATGCGCTGTCTCTGTCCCCCGCTCAAGCGCGTTCCCCGCTCGCCAATCATTGTGTCGTACTTTTGGGGGAGCTCCATGATGAAATCGTTTGCCAGCGCGGCCTGCGCTGCAGTACTGACTCTTTCCGCGGGGATATCTGTCAACCCATAGCAGATATTGTTCCAGACGGTGTCGTGAAACAGGATATTCTCTTGCGTCACCATGGCGATCTGCTCGCGAAGCGACTTGATCGTCACATTACGAACGTCGACGCCATCGATACGAATTGCGCCCGACGTGGGCTCATAAAATCGCGGCAGCAAATTCACCAACGTCGTTTTTCCAGCCCCGCTCGATCCCACGAGCGCAATCACTTCTCCGCAGCGTGCACGGAAATAAATCCGCTCGAGCACCTGAGTCGAATCGGCGTCATACGCAAAACCCACGTTCTCAAAAACGATTTCCCGCGAAAACGGCGCCAGCGATTTGGCGCCCGGCTGCTCGCTCTGCTCTTCTGCCCGGTCGAGATAGGCAAACACCTGCATGCTGGCACCCTGCGCGAGCTGAAATTGCTGATATACCTGGCCGATGCGTTTCAGCGGCATGTAGGCATTAAACATAGCAAAAAGAAAGGCAATAAAAATTCCTGGGGTCATCAGACCGTGCTTGATCTGATCACGAGCATACAAAATGAGCAGCGGGATGACCAGGGCCCCCAGCAAATCCATCGTCGGCCCGGTAGCCACCGCTGCTCGAACCCAGCGCATATTTTCACGCAGCAGCCGTTGCGCCGTCTGTTTGAATTTGGCGATTTCAAAATCCTCCATTCCGAAGGCCTTCACAACGCGATTTCCGCTGACCGTCTCCTGCAGGATCTGGCTGAGGTCCCCAAGCCTGGTCTGGCTGTTCTCCGAAGAGCGGCGAATCTTCTTTCCCAGTTTTCCCACCGGCACGATGACCAGGGGCACCAAAATGCCCGATCCCAGCGCCATCTTCCAGTTCAGCACCACGATGACCACCAGAAATACCATCAGCGTGAACCCTTTTTGGAACAGGTCGGCCAGGTATTCCGAGAGCGCGATGCGCGTCCGCTCCACGTCGTTGATGGTGGTGGAAAGCAAGCGCCCCGTCGGATTGCTCTGAAAAAATCCAATCGGCTGGCGAATGATCTTGGCGTACACCTGATTCCGCAGCCTGGTCACCGCAGCTTGCCCCACGTACTGGATCTGGGTGACACCCACATACTCCGCGATGCCTTTCGCGACATAAAGAAAGACCACCGTCAGCGCAAAAATCGTCCACACATGGTGGATACTGCGCGGAAAAAATCGGTTGAGATAGATCGTGTAACCGTTGGGAAATGTCACCAGTGGCAGGGTCGAACCGACAACGGAGGGGTTAAGGACGTAATCAAATCCCGGACGGAGCATCAGCGCCACAATACCGTCCGCCAGCGCGGTGATGGCCACCAATACCACGCCCACCGCCAGCCGAAAAGAATACGGCCGCACGTAACTCAGCAATCGCTTCCATTGCGGTGATAACAACAAGGCCACGCTCGAGGCTCCCTGACTTACCCACTTAGTACGCTATGCGCCGCGTAGCGGCGTGTCAAGTTTCCACCGCCGGTCGAACGCGGGATGGTGCGGCGTACTGGTTCGCTTACTTATCGATATCGCGGTGCACGACTTTGGCGGAAAATCCGCGCTTCGCCAGCAACTTCTTCACCGACTCCGCGAGCATTACCGAGCGGTGTTTCCCGCCGGTGCATCCGAACGCAATGGTCAGATAACTTTTTCCCTCGCGGATGTAATGCGGAATTAAATAGGTCAGCAAGCCTTCGATGCGACGCAGGAATTCCCCGGTCTGCGGGAACGACCGGATATACCGCCGCACTTTTAGGTCTTTGCCCGTGAAGGGCCGCAACCGCGGCACGAAATGTGGATTGGGCAGAAATCGCACGTCGAGAACCAGGTCCGCATCCGACGGCACGCCGAAGCGGTATCCAAAACTCACGATCGAAACCAGCATCGGCCGTTTGTCCGGATTCTTGAATCTCGCGGTGACGAAGTTGCGCAATTCATGCACGTTGAATTGCGTCGTTTCAATGACCACATCCGCGAGCTTGCGGATTGGCGCCATCAGCGCACGTTCCTGCGACAAGCTTTCCCGTACGGAAAAATTCTTTCCCAGAGGATGCGGGCGGCGGGTCTCGCTGTATCGCCGTAGCAGGGCATCCTCGTTGGCTTCGATGAAAACAAGCGTGATGGGATGATCTTTTTTCAGGTGTTTCAGAAGCGGCGGCAATTTTTCCAGTTGCATGCCCTCGCGCGCGTCTACCAGCAGAGCCGCTCGCGCAAAGTCTCCTTCACCCGCCGCGTGCAATTCCGCAAAGATGGGGATGAGCTCCACGGGAAGATTGTCCACGCAGTAGAAGCCCATGTCTTCGAAAGCGTGTAACACGGTACTTTTACCGGAACCGGAAAGTCCGGTGAGGATGACCAGTTGCCGTGCGTCGTAGAGCGTCTGCGGCTTCACTGGTGATGCCGCTCAGCTCTTTTCCCGACGTTGGTGAGTGCTGGGAATTCTCATGTCTTCGCGGTACTTCGCGACCGTCCGCCTGGTGACGTGAATGCCCGCATCATCCAGCTTCTTGGCAATCTGCTCATCGGTCAGCGGCTTCGCGGAATCTTCCTCTTCAATCATTTTCTTAACGAGCCGCTTAAGCGTCAGCAGCGACATCCCGCCGCCCTCCGGCCCATTTACGGACTCGCTGAAGAACGACCGCAGCTCCAGCACACCTTGTGACGTGTGCGCATACTTGCTGGCCACTGCGCGGCTTACCGTCGAGGGGTGCACGCCGACCTCTTCGGCCACTTCCTTGATCATCATGGGCTTCAGCGCATCCTGCCCGTGATCGAGGAATTCGCCCTGGCGCGCAATGATCGACTGGCACACGCGCAGGATGGTGTGTTTTCGCTGTTCGATGTTTTTCATCAACTGGACCGCGGCCGTAAACCGTTCCTTTACGTAGTTGCGCACGTCGCGGTCCGCGGCATCTTTGACCAGTAGCCGCCGGTACGTGGGGCTCAGCCGGAGTTGAGGCATGTCGTCTTCATTCAAGAACGCCTGCCACTGATCATCCACTTTGCGGAAGTAGACGTCCGGCTCAACGAGGCGCGGCTCCGTCTTGTTGTAACGCAGCCCGGGCCGGGGATCGAGCTTCTTGATTACCTCCAGAGCGCGCTTCAGGACTTCCAGAGGCCGGTTTAAGGCCCGCGCGATCTCTTTCAACTGGTTCGATTGCACTTGCTTCAGATGCTCGGAAACGATCTGCTGGGCCAACGTGTTTTGCGGATCAAAGGCTTTCAACTGCCGCAGCAGGCATTCACGCAGGTCCCGCGCGCCCACTCCGATCGGGTCGAAGTCCTGTACCACGGCCAGCGCGTCATCCAGGTCATCCTGCGAATACTTTCCGTTCTGTGTCAGTTCTTCGGTGGAAGCCGTCAGATAGCCGTTCTCGTCCAGATTGCCGATGATGCTGTCGGCGATCTCTTTTACCGCGTCCGAACAGATGGTGACGCTCAATTGCCACTGGAGATGGTCGGTCAACCCGCTCGGTGAAGAGAGGAACTTTTCAAAGGAGGGCCGCTCGGAAACTTCGCGCTCTTGCGATTGACCGCCGTCCCCACCGGTATCCAGGTACTGGTTGAAGAAGGATCCCACGTCAAACTCGTCAAAGGGATTGGCCTCGGGTTTCTCGGGAACTTTTTCTGTTTCCGCTTTCAGGAAGGTTTCGTCGCTGTAGTTGTCGGTTTGCGTGGGTTCTTCGCTCTGCTCTTCCAGGACCGGGTTTGCGATCATCTCCTGGTTGATCATTTCCCGCAGCTCCAACCGGTTCAGCGCGAGTACGCTCACCATCTGCACGAGGCCGGGCGTCAGAATCTGCTTCTGCGCCACTCGGAGGTTGAGTTTGAGTCCCTGCCAGGCCATGGATGGTCCCGTGTTTCCTTTTCTAACCCTAGTTCAGGCGGAAATGATCGCCCAAATAAACGCGCCGGACTTCGGCATCGTTGCTTAATTCGTCCGGGCGGCCCTTCCGGAATATTTTCCCACTTTTCAGGATGTACGCGCGATCCGTCACGCTGAGAGTTTCCCGGACGTTATGATCGGTAATCAGCACACCAATTCCCGACTTGGCCAGATCGCGGATGGTTTCCTGAAGATCCTTGACCGTTAGAGGGTCGATTCCCGAAAAAGGTTCGTCGAGAAGAACAAAAGAAGGTTGCAGGGTAAGAGATCGCGCGATCTCCAGCCGGCGGCGCTCTCCGCCGGAAAGCGTGTAAGCCTTGCTGGTTCTCACCGTTTCGAGTCCCATCTGCACCAGGAGCTCCTCCAGCCTGTCGCGCTGCTGTTCCGGGGTCAGCGGAAGCGTTTCCAGCACGGCGAGCAGATTCTCTTCGCTGGTCAATTGGCGAAAAACGGAGGGTTCCTGAGGAAGGTAACTGATTCCACTGCGGGCCCGGAGGTACATGGGAAGATCCGTGATTTCGTCGTCGTTGAGGAGTACCCGGCCGGAGTCGGGCCGCGCAAGACCTACCAGGATATAAAATGTTGTCGTCTTGCCAGCCCCGTTTGGGCCGAGCAGTCCGACGACTTCACCCTGCCCGATCTCCAGTTCAACGTCGTCAACGACCTTACGGCCACGGTACGACTTGCTCAAATCGACGGCCTGGAGCTTCAGCATACCTCTTCACGGGCGGCCGCGGCGGAGTTGCGTCACTTCTCGACTCGGTGCCTCGTCAACGTCCGCGGACCATTTTCTGAGTCGACGATGATCGTATCATCCGCTAAAAAGAAGGTCAATTGACGACCCGTCGTGGTCCCTTCCACGGCATCGTAAATCGTGGGATTTCCGCCGCTCATAACGAATTTTCCGTCCGCAGCGCTGTATTCTCCGCGCTCGGCCGTGGCTTTCCTCGTCCCTTGCTCAACAATTACGCCGCCCGTGCCAACCGCCCGGCTGATCTGTTGTGCTCCGGCCGCCGGATTCGCCGCAGCGGATCCAGTGGCCACATTCGAATTGGGCTTCTCGGCTCTCGTAAAATATAAGTCCACTGCTGCGGCGCGCATCTTTTGCTCCGCCGCTTGCGCCACCACGTTCTTCTCCAGATGCGTGCGGCCCTCAGCGTCCCGGTAGGTCAGTGACCCCGCCATTACATGCCACAACCTCGGCTTCTTCGGCCCGGGTTGCACGGCCACGGTTTGCGCCGGCAATGGCCCCGCGGCTTGGGGGAAAACAGCGCGAACATTTCCCACGGCATTCATCACCCGCTCCTCGCGCAGCAGCTCGATCGAATCCGCTTCCATCACCGAATCGCCCTGCCACAAACGCGCATGTCCCGTGTACAGAGCTCTTCCCGTTTTCGAATTCGCCTGCATCGCGTCCGCAGAAATGTTCGCCGGAACGGCGGCAAGTTGCGCTCCGCTCCCTCCGGTCGAAAAATCGGTCGACCGAACACCTCCCTCGGCACGAATGTCTCCAGTAGTCTGGACGAAGGTGATCCGCGGCGCCTGCGTCTCCGCGGTTGTGTCGCGCGCCAGCGCCTTTCCCGTTAGCAGAGCCGTCTGCGTGGCCCGGACAAACGTCGCGTGGTCCGCTTGCACACTCCGGTGGTCCTCCTTCAGTCTTACTTCTCCCTGCAGATCCATCTGCGACCATCCGCCGCTCGCTAACAGGCGAGCCACTCCGCTATGCGCCGTTGCTGTTTGTAGGGGCTTGCCGGCCGCCGCCCGCTCCGTCAATACGTTGCCGGTCGCCACCAACTGTCGCGCCTTGCCCTCCTCTCCGAATTCCATTTCGAGTTTATCCGCCTGCAGTTTTGTGCGCGCAGCCTCGCTGCTCGCGGGACGGCCCGGCGTTCCCGTTTGCCGCTCTGCATCCGTCCATTCGATACTCCCCGTCCCTAGGGTCTCCGCTCGTTGGGGTTTGCTGCCCTGGCCTTTTTTTCCATCGGCGAATTCCACAAGCAATTCGCGGGTTTGCAGCATTCTGGCCTCACCCGACGTGTCTCCTTGCGTGGTCAGCTGCACGCTACCTTTTAAGTTCATTTGTCTCGGCTGGTTTACCTTCGGCCACAGCTCCATCGTGCCGTGCTCCGCGCGGAAGTCATCTACCTCTTTTCCGGTGCGCCGCGAACCGCGCACATCTCCCGCTCCCTCGATGATCGTCAGCCACCCCTCGGGGGAAAACTGTGCCGTGATTGTCACCGCGCTCAGATTTGTCGAACCATCTGCTCCCCGAGATTCCAATTCCGGGTTTTTCCCGTCCGGCCCCGGCGTAACCACCAGTTTCTCCGCGCGATACGCCGCGTCTAGCGAGAGAGTCAGCTTTCCCGCACGCAAATGCGCTGTGTGGGTATCCGCTTCCACCGGTCCGTACAATCGCATTGCTCGAGAGTCCCGCTCAAAATCGAGGCTCTTCGCGGTCACACGAATAGGTTCTTTCGCATTGGTCCGCGCCGTCTTTTTCTCCGCGATGTCATTCCCCGGCGGTACCAGAGAAAACTGCACATCTCTCAGCAGCCGCACCGTCCCTTCTTCGGAGTGATATTCGACTCCTACGGCTTCCCCACGCCCATTCGGAAAGACGAACTTCACGGGTTGCTCCGTCCGCGCCATCCCACTGGCGTGGCTGAAGACCACGCCGCGGGTCTCCACGTGTACTTTCTGCTGTACCGTTATCCCCCGATTTTTCGCGGCTCGCTCGGCTTCCGCTTTGCTCTCCAGGTCGATCTGCACTTCGCCGCTGCATGCCATGCTTCCGCCCTCTTTTTCGTACTGGCAGCTTTGCGTATGAATGGTGTCGTACCGCTCTCCTTTCTTTCCGAAGATGGTGATCTTCACGTCTTCCAGCAAGCTGGCCTCCCTGCCCTTGAAATCTGTGACCTTCGACGCCTCCACCGTGAAGATCTTTTGGTTTCCTTCCATCTTCGAAAAGGTGAGCCCGTTCGAGCTGCGCGTCACACCTTGCGGAGCCGGCGGAGGCGCCTTTTGCTTTTCTCGATGAGCGACCCATTGGCGGTCCAGATACACCCCCACCGTCAGACTTGCCAGTAGCAACGCCGCCACCGCAGACCAGCGCGAATACTTCGCCGCTTCGCTTCGCTTCATGTCTTCAGTTAAACAAAATTTCGGCGGAGTGTATAGAAGATGGAATGTTCGTTCAGAAACAGGGGTGCATTAACCGGCCGACTCGGCGCTCGCCACAGGATTCGGCAGAATCCCTATATTCGCTGCGGCGACGCTGTCGCGTCTCGTATTCTTCACCAGGTACATGGCCTCATCAGCGAGGTGCAGCAATCCTTCCTTGGTTCGCGAATCCACGGGATAGGACGCCACGCCCACGCTGGGCGTCAGCCGGATGTTCAACCCTTCCGGCACAAGCCAGATGGCCTCGCGCACCAATTTATGTAAACGGCGCGCCACGTTCAACGCATTCTCTTTCGATGTCTGCGGCAGTAGGACTACAAACTCATCCCCGCCATAACGGAACGCGAAATCGATCAACCGGCAATGCTCCTTCAGCGCATTTCCGATCTCCGCCAGCAGCCGGGAGCCCACCAGGTGCCCGTGCGTATCGTTTACTTGCTTGAAATGGTCCAGGTCGATGAAAACGATCGAGAATTCGTAGTTGTAGCGCTGTGAACGGTAGATCTCCGTCTCCAGGATGAAGCCCATGTGCCGTGCGTTATAAAGCGAAGTGCAGTCGTCGGTGATGGTCAGCTCGTGAATTTTCTTCACGTGCCGGGCGTTCTCCAGGGCGATGGCCGCAAAGTCCGAAAGCGCCTCGAGGAGCTTCAGGTCCCGCGGATCGAATCCCTCCGGACCAATGCAATTGATGAGCTCGATCACTCCCAGGCACGTGTCGCGAAACCTCACCGGCACCGCGACGATCGACTGCGTCTCGGTCTTGGTCTTCTCGTCGACCTTCGAGAAAAACCGCGTGTCCTTGGTCGTATCCGGGACCACTACGGTCTCGCCGTGCTTCGCCACCCAGCCCGCAATTCCCTGCCCCATCTTGATCCGTACGTCCTTCAGCGCCTGGGAGGCTTTCCCCACCGCCAGCTCAAAGTAAAGTTCCTGCTTGGCCTCATCCAGCAGCAGCAGCGACCAATTATCCGGACGCAGAAATTCATCGATCTTCTCCATAATCGTGCGGAGAACTTGATCGAGTTGCAGCGAGGACGTCAGCGCCTTCCCCAACTCCTGGAAGACGGCAACCTCTCCCTTTTCCCGCTGTTCGGACGGCACCGCAGGATTGCGGCGGCGTTCGACGGCCGGAAACTGGTTTACTTCCTCCACTCGCGTTTCTTCCTCTCCTTCGCGATTCCACTCCTGGCACTGCCCGCAGCCTGGTCCGGGCAGGCGTATTATCGCCGAGAAACACAAACCCGACCGATTCTCACGAACCGTAGGGGAATCTCCGCAAGTATAGGCCCCTCCGAAAAAACCATGCAACCCGCTCGTGGTACAGGCGTGGCTATCTCGCCATCCTCGCCGTGGCTCTCGTAGTGCCGACCTTCAGTCCGGCATTTGCACGCGGCTGCCGGCATGGCAGGTCGCAGGGAGGATTCAGTGCCCACTGCAGATCGACCGGCGCGCTCAAAGGCGGCCATTACACTCCGTGTCCGGCGTCTGCCCCGACTTGGTCGGGATGTTCTCTCCTAAACTCGCTGCTAGGTACTGTATCTTCCGACCGAAGGAGCACTCGAACTCGCAACGCGCTATCTGACTGGCCACTGGAAGCATAGGTTATACCCGTCGGGATCGCTGACGTACAACTGCTTCATGCCATAGTGCGCCACTTTGGGTTCCGTCACAGCCACGCCGCGCGCGCGCAGGTGAGCGTAGGCCGCATCCACGTCCGGGCAACCAAAGTAAATCGCCGTATCGTCGTGGGCAGCAATGCGAGCGGGATCAGGAACTGACGGCCGCGCGTGATCTTCGTAGGCGGTGTTTAGCATTAACTCCACGCCATTGAGCTTGAGCAGCGCCCAATCGAAGCGCTCTCCCCTAGGGTTGGAGGTGCTCTCCACCTCGAACCCCAGCACATCCCGGTAAAACCCTATGGATGTTGGCATGTCGAAGACTTGCAGCAGCGGCGCCATCCCTCGAATCTCAATGGCCATGTGATCCCTCCGTCGAATGCTCATGTTTTGGCGCCATGGCGCCGGAGCAGCTCGTCAACTCGGCCAGCTGACGAAGCCGTGCTCCCGGGCGACCACCAATTGTGAGTCCACAAGAGCAAATTTCGCGTTCGGAATGTCCGCGTCCAACAGTTTCGATAGCCGAGGGTGGTGCTTCTTGATTCGCTGAACCGCTTCCGGATCACCTGACTCACCGGTCCGGAAGACCTTGACGAGCTCCTTGGCCTGTTTCTTGTATTGTTCCAGGCTAGGACGAACGGGCAGTACTTTTGCATCCATCACGACCTTCCTTTCGTGACTACGCCTGGAGTCCGCCCCGGTCAGGCTGAAAGAAGGTTCGTAACCTTCGACGTTTTGCTAAGGTGGGCACGGCCCTTTCCGCGGACTGGATGCGCCCTTCGCGCAAGTCGCCAGCCTAGCATTTCCTATGGCCAAGTCAATCGCGACATAGCTCTGCGGAATCACCTGCGTGCCGTCGCCGGCTTCAACAGCCTATCGGGCGCGATCAAGGCGCCTTAGTGTTTAGAGGCTGACGCCAAGTCTTATGGCCGGAGGCTTTGAATCATGCAAATCAAGTGATGACTCGCATCGCCGATGCTTCTGTGTCCACAAATCCCAACTCATTTACTTTCAGGCGACTCCGCGCCCTTGCACCGCAGCGGCAAGGGGGCACGCACTAGGAAGGGCGGCCCGGCCCGCTGTTTTGGGCACCCGCACTGGCCCCTTGCCCACGGCTCACTGCCCACCTTACCTTCTTCCCCGTTTGACCCATGGTGAGCGCAAGCCCCGGCGTTCTGGGCGGGGTAAGCGATTGCCTTTCTTTTCGGCATGGTATATATTCTTCGCGTCCAAACGACCTACGGGCGGATAGCCCGAAAGTTAAGCCTCTTCGTAATCCTCCGCTGAAGTAAGGCGGTTGTGGGAGGAACCCAGAGATTCCCGCAAAACCCGCGGGGACTCCGTAGGAATCCCTGCCATTCATAGCGGGGAGGATGTCAAAGTATTGGATTCCTCCGCCCATAGTCCGTTCAGGGATCCCACGCCGCCTACCCGATTGCCCTGACCGGGTCGGGGCGTTGGAGACCTCGGCGCCCGCCGATTCATCAAGGACAGGTTTCAGTTCATGGCCAGGGGAAATTTCGGTGAACGCCTGAAGCGCGAGCGCGAGATACGCGAAGTTTCCCTGGACGAACTCACCAAAGCCACGCGCATCAGTGCCCGTTTTGTTGAAGCGCTTGAGAATGAAGATTGGGCAAAGCTGCCCGGCGGCGTCTTCGGCCACGGTTTTGTGCGCACCATCGCGCGTTATCTGGGCCTCAGTGAAGAAGCACTCCTCGGCGAGTACGATCTTGCCCGCGCCGAACACTCGCCTGGGCCTTTCCCCAAACCCGAGGAACGCATCCCATCGCCGCCGAAGTGGCTTCCCGTTCTGGCCGTTTTCATCGCCCTTCTTCTGTTCGCCGGACTCTTCTCTGCCACCCGCTACGGCTGGCACCGCTACACCGCCTATCGCGATACGAGAAAATCCGTCTCTGGTTCCTTGGCGATGCAGCCTCAACCCCGTTCCGCTTCGGAGCGATCCGCCTCCGCGGCACTTCTCGACCTTTCCATCTCCACCTCCGCGACCACGCGCGTCCGCATCCTCGCCGACGACAAACTTCTTCTCGACGCCGAGTTGCCGGCCGGGGAGACCCGTCACTTTTCAGCTAGTCAGCAATTCGAGGTGACCGCTGGGGACTCCTCGGCGGTGTTGCTGAAATTGAACGGCAAGGCCATGCCGCTCCTTGGAGCGCCTGGCGCCTCCGGTACAATGGTGCTTAGTCAGAAGGACTTGAGGCCCTAGTCTGGTGGAAACTCTCAGCCCTGAAATTCTCGAGGATCTGCGCCGCGGCCGCGCCACGCGCGAAAGAAAAATCGCCGTTTGCACCGGCGGTGCGCATCTTGCCCCCGCCGAACGCGCGGAGATTCTCGCGGTTCTCGCTGGCGACGCCGACGAAATCGTCGCAAACCGCGCGCAAGATGCGATTCTCTCACAGCCCGTAGAATCCTTCGTCGAAGCCCTGAAGCGGGAGCAGGCTCTGCCTACACTCTTCTCCTATGCGGCAAGGAATCTTGGCGACAAACCCGGTGTCTGCGACGCCATGGTGCAAAACAAAAACTGTCCTGCCGAACATCTCGTTCCTCTTGTTCGCCACCTCTCGACTCTGTGCATCCAGGCGCTGATGGAAGAACTTGAACGCGTCAGCGAATCTCCGGCGCTGGCCTCCGCTCTTGAACACTCCACGTCACTGACGGCCGATCAAAAAAATCAGCTCCACGAACTACACGGCCCCGGTAATCCTGTCGACGAAGCGGCCCTATCGGAAGCCGCTGCCGCGGTTGAACCCGACGTCCTAAGGCGGCAGACCCTGATTCAGCGTCTGGCGAAAATGACCGTCGCGCAGCGTGTGCAGTTCGCGATGAAAGGCGGCCCGGAAGCACGCCGCACGCTCATTCGCGACAACAACAAAGTTGTCCAGCGTGCGGTCCTCCAGTCTCCCCGCCTCACCGACCAGGAAGTCGAAGCCTTCGCTGCAATGTCCAGCCTCACCGATGAGATCCTTCGCCTTATCGCCGGCAACCGCAATTTCCGCAAGAACTACACCGTTGTCCGCAATCTCATCAACAATCCCAAGGCACCTCTTGACGTCACCATGCACATGCTTCCCATGCTCAACTCCGTCGATCTCAAGCGCCTTACTACCAACAAGAACGTTCCCGAAACTCTCCGCACCACGGCCATCAAGCTCCAGCGCACTCGCGCCGATCTCAAGAAATAGGGGGTCATTTCTTTGGATCCACAAGTCCATGGGGTGTGGAATCGGGGCGTTCTTCGGCGGACCCTTTTGGCGCCAGCCAGAAGCCGTTTCCAAACTCTTTTCTCTGTTTCAGTCCTTGCCGCCTTGTTCGCTGCTCCCGCGGCGCTCGTCTCCGTTCCTGCGATCCGCGAAGACGAAAAGCGGTCCTCAGATCCGTGGCCGAGCGCTCAAGCCCTGAAGCCCGACGACTTTGCACGAGAAATCTCGGACCAGAGTGGGCCTTCTTCCACGGTCATCTGTGTCGGATTCCACACGCTCTTCGCGGGCGGTCATATCCCTGGTGCTTCGTTCCACGGCTCCACTTCCACCCAACAAGGGCTCGCGGATTTGAAAAAGTGGGCGGACGGTCTCCCCCGATCCGTGATTCTGGTCATTTACTGCGGCTGCTGTCCATTCGACAAGTGTCCAAACATACGTCCCGCGTACACGGCTTTGAGCAACATGGGATTCAAGAAGTTGCGGGTCCTCGTTCTTCCCACAAATTTCGCCACCGACTGGGTCGACAAGGGCTATCCCTTTCAAAAAGGGATGTAGCCCGGCTCAGCCACGGTCCATTCGAATTTGATTAGGACGCGGGCACGAGCTCCGGGTGTTGCAGATGGAAATCCGTCGCTTCCTGGTAGCCGCGCGCGAACGCGAGCAGTTTTGCCTCGCCGTACAATTCTCCGAGAAAGGTCAAGCTGGTGGGAGTTCCGGGGCCGCCTGCGTTCTGGAAATCGCTCGCTTCTTCCGAGGGCGGCTTCGGCGCGTCCTGTCCGCGCAACCCATTCGGCAAAATCACCGCCGGGTGTCCGGTCAGATTTGTGATCACCAGTTGTTCGCCGCTTGTCGGCGCCACGATTACGTCAAAATCGCTGAACACTTTTGAGACCGCATCCATCGCCATCCTGCGCGCTCTTGCGGCCTGGATGTATTCCACGGCCGGAATGAACCGCGCCGCTCGAAACGTATTCGGCCAGTCATAGTCTTTCTGCGAGGTCAGCAGTTTGTCATTGCCCGTGCGCGTTAGTTCATCGAACGCCGCTGCAGATTCCGCCGTCAGCATCGTTACCATGGCATCGTAAGGGAATTTCGGCATCTCTACCGGCACGAGATTCACCCCCATTTCTCGCAATTTCGCGAGGGCTGCATCGTTGTACTTTCTGTCGTACTCGGCCCTCGCTTGCCTTGCTTCGCCGCGTTTCTTCTGCTCTTCACGCTTTTTCTGTTCTTCGGGAGTCGCGGCTGGTTCTTCCTTGGCGGACTCTTGCTGCTCATCCGGATTCCGTTCGAATTCTGTTTTCAAGTAGCCTACTCGCAGTTTTCGCCAATTCAGGTTGGCGTCCCAATTGAAAGCCGCGGGCTGTGTCGTTCGATCCATGCCATCGGGTCCCTGAATCGCGTCCAAGACGAGTGCGCAATCTTCCACGGTTCGGCAGATGGGCCCCAATTTGTCCATGCTCCAAGAGAGTGCCATCGCACCCGTCCGCGGCACCAGGCCAAACGACGGCCGCAGTCCCGTGCATCCGCAGCGTGTCGATGGTGACGAAATCGAGCCGAGCGTTTCCGACCCGATGCTGAATGCCACGCATCCCGCCGCGGTTGCAGAAGCGGGACCTGCAGAAGAGCCGCTCGATCCCTGATTCGTGTTCCAGGGATTCCGCGTAACGCCGCCAAACCACACATCGCCCATCGCCAGCGCGCCCAGCGTCAATTTCGCCACCAGCACCGCGCCCGCTTGGTCCAAGCGTTTTACAACGGTTGCGTCTTCATCGATGCTCTGGCTTTCGAATCCGCCCGCGCCCCACGTTGTTCGATAGCCCTTTGTCGCCAGCAAGTCCTTGGCGCCCCAAGGCAAGCCGTGGAGCGGCCCGCGGTACTTTCCCGCGGCAATTTCCGCGTCTGCCTGTCTGGCCTGCGCGAGAGCGCGTTCTTCCGTCAGCGTCACGGCAAACTTCAGCGCCGGGTCATATTTTCTCAACCGCCCCAGGTACATCTCGGTCAGGGCGAGCGACGAAACTTTTTTCGCTCGAACCAGCTCACCTAATTCGCGCGCGCTCGCGAACGCCAAGTCCTCGAGGTTCTTCGGCGCTCTCGCCGTGGCGGCATTCGCGGCTTTGGACATCCGAATGGGCTTTCGCTCGGTTTCGAATCTCATCCCCGGAAGAACGGGATCAAAAATCAGCGCCGGGTCAACAGAATTGGGAATATGCAGCTGGTAAATTTCTTCATAGCCCTTGGCGTGATTGTTCAGGCTTTCGAGCATCATCTCTTTGTATTCTTCGGAAATTGGGACGTCCGCGACGACGGCCGCACTTTCAATCATTTCTTTGGTGATCTTCTTCGCCGCGTGTGCCTGTGTTTGTGCCCACAACACCCCTGGAAAAAGTGTTCCTAGCAGACCCATTTCCGAACACGTCTTCATGAAACTTCGCCGATCCAGCATCCCGATCCTCCCCTTTGTGCAATCCCGCAGGCGAGCGCGTAAGATACCACACCAGTGTCCTCACGCACTTCGCATGTCTTGGTCGCTTGGAAAAACAGAAAGGCCGGAACGCTGCTCCGGCCCTTCCGATGGGAGAGACATTTCTGCCTGTCCCTTTCATTTTCCCCTGCTAGCAATCAGGAACTACACACGCCTAACTACTGATCGTCGCCACTCTGGCCGATTGCAACAATCTCATGCTCGGTATGCAAGCTCACGCGTCCGATCGTCCGGTAGTCGCCCAAGCCGTTCTTTGGTTTTGGTGTGTGATACCCCGCAAAGACCACGGTGATGTCGTGCGGGTCATAGAGCGTTGCACTGGGCGCATACACACGCCCTGAGAACCACCCCATGGCGTCTCCGACAATCGGGGTGTTCGCCGGAACCGTGACCGGAGCGCCGCCTGCTGCCGGAATGCGGTTCGGATCCACGGCGATGGTTAACGGCGCAGTCGAGACGACAGGATTATTGATGCCATTTACCACCGTCCAGTGGAGCAGGTCGCGGGACTCGGCGTAGCCGATGTAGTGGAAGGCATCGGAGTCTCCATCGATGCAGCCGCCGCCGGAGAAGAGCAAGCCGAATTTGCC
>WNFP01003835.1_pt1 | contig 22074 bp, 14 predicted proteins | sample 5400201 | NCBI WGS metagenome assembly WNFP01 (sample SAMN13153355, study PRJNA577476) | soil metagenome | isolation source: 115 cm saprolite under Madrone tree | place: USA:California | collected 2016-06-14
TCCGCAATTGTGTCGGCCTGGCGATCAATCCGAAGACGGGCGAGCCGTGGTGCTCAGTGAATGAACGCGACGCCCTCGGTGACAATCTCGTTCCGGATTACATTACCCACGTCCAGGAGGGCGGCTTCTACGGCTGGCCCTGGTGGTACATGGGCGGCCATCAAGACCCGCGTCACGAAGGCAAGCATCCCGAGCTAAAAGACAAAGTCATCACACCGGATGTAATCCTCAACCCACATAACGCCTCGCTTGAACTCACTTTTTACGACGGCAAACAATTCCCGGCCGAATACAAGGGCGACATTTTCGCTTCCGAGCATGGCTCGTGGAATCGCGCGGTCCGCGTAGGCTATGAAGTCATTCGCGTGCCTCTGCATCAGACCGGCTACGCCACTGGTGAATACGAGGATTTCATGACGGGCTTCGTCGTGGACAATGGCCACGTTTGGGGACGCCCCGTCGGCATCACCGTCGCCCAAGATGGCTCGCTGCTGGTTACCGATGACGGCTCGAAATCGATCTGGCGCATCAGTTACATTGGGAAGTAATTCCCCATTGGGCCAGAGATTAGGCACTATATTGAGATCAGCATTGGGCGAAGGACCGTAGCGGGTTTTGCCATTCAGTATCCCAGTTTCTTATCCACGACATTCAGCAACGGTTCGCCCTTCCGGAATCGTTCATACTGCTCGATGAAGAACTTCATGGCGTTGTCCAACCAATCCGGCGTATGGTCCGCGCAATGCGGAGAAAGCAAAACGTTCTCTAGCTTGTAGAATGGATGCCCCGTCGGCAGTGGTTCGTGGTCGAATACGTCCAGCGCCGCTCCTTTAATCCGGCCATTCGAGAGCGCCCCAATCATTGCCTCCTCATGGATCACCGGCCCTCGCCCAACATTGATCACCACCGCCGTCGGCTTCATGGCCGCAAACTCCGCCTCACCGATCATCCCGCGCGTCTCTCGAGTAAGCGGCGCCGCCGCCACTACATAGTCGCAGCGCGCCATCATCTCCAGCCGGCGTTCCGGCGTATAAGTCTCCGCGACCAACGGGTCCGCAGTCTTCGAAGGTGGAGCGTGCCGCCTCACCGCGAGGACGCTCATTCCAAGCGCACGCACTCTCTCCGCGATCGCACGCCCGATGTCCCCATATCCGACAATTCCGACGGTTTGCTCCGATGCCCATGAAACGTCGAAGGCCTCCCAAACTCCAGCCATCTGATTGCGAATCATGCGCCGGAAATCTTTTGCGAAATACAATATCGCGCCAAGCGTAAACTCGCCTAAAGATGCGCTAAACACTCCGGCCCCATTAGTTAGAGGCAAGGCACTCTCGATCAGCTCCGGAAACAGCGTTCTCTCCAGTCCCACCGATCGGGAATGCACCCAACGCAAGTTTGGGCACATCGCGAACGCCTTCTTAAAAAGCGCAAGCGAGCCCGACCAATTAAAGAGAATGGTGGCGTGAATAGCTTCTTGCTCAAATGCTTCGGCAGAATTTTCGACGATAATTTTTGCGTTCGCCACCGCTTTCGTAAGCATGGCAAGCTGCGCCTCTGCCGGCTCAGCTTGGCTGACAAGGACCAGAATCGTGTCGTTTTTCATCGTTGTCGCTTCAATAGCGCAAAACATTACACCACAATCCGCGCAAGCCATATCTAGCAAACGCAGTTTAGAGAAATCAAATTCGTTCTTTAAGCCTTAGAGTTTGACACTACAAATTAAATCCTCCTAAACTGCGCAGTATTGCAAAACCATTGGAAGTTGACCGAACGAATTCGAAGTTCTACGGTTGTCTGTATCTAATCCCAAAGCTTTGGAAGGAATTTTGTGCCGCCAAAAGATTCCAAGTCTCTGAGAAGTTATCGCTGGTACGGCCCGGACGATCTTCGCTCCTTCGGCCATCGTTCGCGCGCCGCCTCCATGGGCTGCACGCAGGCGGACTACGCCGGAAAGCCCGTTATCGCCATCATCAATACGTGGGGCGACATCAACCCCTGCCACAGTCATCTTCGCGAGCGCGCCGAAGACGTCAAACGCGGCGTCTGGCAAGCCGGCGGTTTCCCCGTCGAAATGCCCGCGTTCACCCTCGGCGAAACTTTTCAAAAACCGACCACCATGATGTATCGCAATCTCCTAGCGATGGAGACGGAGGAACTGTTGCGCTCCTACCCAGCCGATGGGTGCGTGCTGATGGGTGGCTGCGACAAAACCACTCCCGCACTCTTGATGGGCGCCATCAGCATGAATCTGCCCGCGATCTATGTGCCTGCAGGACCGATGCTTCGCGGCAACTGGCGCGGCCAAATCCTGGGCAGCGGCTCGGATGTCTCTAAATACTGGGCGGAACGGCGCGCAGGCAACATCGATCTCGAAGCCTGGAGTGAAATCGAAAACGGCATCGCGCGCTCCACTGGAACTTGCATGACCATGGGCACGGCATCCACGATGACCAGCCTGACCGAAGTGCTTGGCTTCACCCTCCCCGGTGCGACCTCGATCCCCGCGGTCGACTCCAATCACCCCAAGATGGCCAACCGGTCCGGCCGCCGCATCGTGGAAATGGTTTGGGAAGACTTGAAGCCGCGCGATATTCTCCGCGACGCGTCCTTCAACAACACCATCGCGGCAGTCTTCGCTCTCGGCGGCTCCACGAACGCCGTCATTCATCTCATAGCCATGGCAGGAAGAGCTGGAATAAAAATCACGCTCGACCGCTTCGACCAATTTTCGAAGAAGACGCCCATGCTCGCGAATATTCGTCCGAGCGGCAAATACCTCATGGAAGATTTCTATTACGCTGGTGGTTTGCCGGCGCTGCTGCGGGCGCTCTCACCACATTTGGACCTAACCTGTCTGACCATCACCGGAAAATCACTCGGCGAAAATATTGCCCGCGCGGAAATTTACAATTTGGATGTTATCCGCCCATTGGATAATCCTGTTCTCGCCTCCGGAGGCTTGGCCATTCTGTATGGCAATCTCGCCCCCAACGGCGCGGTCATCAAAGCCTCGGCTGCCGAGTCCAGGCTTCTCAGGCACACCGGTCGCGCCGTCGTCTTCGACAGCTTCGACGAAATGAACGCCCGCCTAGACGATCCCGCACTCGACGTCGATGCGGATAGCGTCCTAGTCCTCCGCAACGCCGGCCCCAAAGGCGCACCCGGCATGCCCGAATGGGGCAATCTCCAGCTTCCGCAAAAGCTCCTAAAGGCTGGCGTCCGCGACATGGTCCGCATTTCCGACGCAAGAATGAGCGGCACAAGTTATGGTGCCTGCGTCCTCCACGTTTCTCCTGAATCCTTCGTCGGTGGTCCGCTCGCGCTTCTGAAAGAAGGGGACATCATTGAACTTGACGTCCCCGCCCGCCAATTGAACATGCGCGTAAACGAAGATGAACTCGCGCGTCGTCGCGCAGCCTGGCGCCCGAAGGAAGGAATCTATCCCCGCGGCTACGGCAAACTCTTCATGCAACACATCAAACAAGCTCACGAAGGTTGCGACTTCGATTTCCTGGAAGGCACCGCCCCCATCCCCGAGCCCGAAATCCACTAAGCCTCTAGTCTGCATCTCCCTGTGAATCTCGCCAGTCCGCTGGCGCCGTGGGGCCGGTCTTCTGAGGTCGGCCGTCCCGCCCACTAACTCGCAGCCACCTCACTCCTCTGCGGCAACGCTCGCCGCCCCACTCCGACGACAAGCATCAATATGGCCGACAAGCAAAGACTTCCCACCAAGTACAAAAGACCAGAGGTAAAAGAATGTGTCCGGCTGACCAGCCTTCCCATCAACATCGGGCCGAAAAACCCCCCAAGATTTCCCACCGAATTGATCAATCCGATGGATGCTGCTGCTGCCGATTCGCCCAAAAAAGCCGTTGGAACTGCCCAAAAACAAGGATGAAACGCAAAATAACAAGCTCCCACAAGTGTGAACAACGTGACCGCGACAATGAGATTCGAGCCAAAAATGACTGCCAGCAACAAAAACCATCCACTAAGAAAAATCGGGAGCGCCGCATGCCACCGCCGCTCGCATGATTTGTCGGAATGCCAACCGTTGAGCTGCTGCATCACAAAACCTGCAAGGTAAGGCAACGCAGCGAACAAGGTCACCCGAACGTCGCTCTGCCCAGAAAGCCGCTTCAAAATCGTCGGAAGCCAAAACGCGATCCCGTAGCCCCCCGTCGTCGCGCAGAAATAACTCAACGTAAGTAAAATAACGTCGCGCTGCGAAAACGCCTGCCAAATCGTATAGCTGCGAACTTTCTTTTTCGCCTGTTTTTCTTGCTCCAATTCGTCGTTGATCCAATCGCGCTCCTCCGGGCGCAGCCAACGTGCTGCCCGCGGCCAGTCCGTGAGATAGAAGATTGTGATCACCCCGAACACAACTGCCGGAATCCCTTCCAGAATGAACAACCATCGCCAACCTCTCAGGCCCAGCCAGGTGATTCCCAGCAACAATCCCGCCAGAGGTGACCCAATGACATAAGAAAGCGGATTCGCCGCGTAAAAAACAGCGATTGCCTTGGCGCGGTCTTGGTACCGGAACCAGTGGGACACATACACAATGACGGCAGGGAAGAATCCTGCCTCAGCAGCGCCCACAAGAAAGCGCACCAAATAAAATTCCCGCGCTGTGTGGATAAACGCCATGAGCGCGGTTATGATTCCCCAGGAAATCATGATGCGGGCGATCCAGCGGCGCGCGCTCCACCGTTCGGCTATCAACGCGCCGGGGATTTCTAGCAGCACGTATCCGATAAAAAACATCCCGGCTCCCAGGCCGACCACTTTGTCGTTGAAGCCCAAGTCGCCGGGCATTTGCAGTGCCGCGGCACCCACATTCATGCGGTCCAGGAAGGCGATGATATAAAGCAGGAAGAGAAAGGGAAGGAGCCGCCACGCGATTCGTTTACGCGCGCTCTCGGCGACGGTCGGGTCCGTCAGTGTGACGTCCATCTTCCCTCGATTCACAAGAACTCAGAGATCGGCGGTGGTATCCTGCACCATTTTTGGTCGTTCGCGGTGCAATATTTGCGCCGCGCGGTATTCACAAAAAAGAAACGTAGCCTTTCGTCGGTTAGAATTATCGTGCTCGGGCAAGCGGTGCTGATGAATGTTGACATCACGTCGGCAAATCTGATCCAGGAGTTGAAATGCGAGAGTACGCAATTGCCGCCATCCCCGCCGATGGCATCGGCCCCGAAGTGATTGCTGCAGGCCTCGAAGTTTTGCAGGCGCTAACGCAAAGAGTTGGCACCTTTCGCCTGAAGGTAGAAAAATTTCCCTGGGGCTCGGACTATTACAAAAAACACAGCACGATGATGCCGCAAAACGGCCTCGAACTCCTACGGCCGTTCAAGGCGATCTATTTTGGCGCCGTAGGTGCTCCCGACGTGCCAGACCATGTCACGCTTTGGGGATTGCGCCTCGCGATTTGCCAGGGTTTCGATCAGTACGTGAATCTTCGGCCCACGCGCATCCTGCAGGGCCTTTCATCTCCGCTCCGCGATTGCAAGCCGGGCGATCTTGACTGGGCCATCGTCCGCGAAAATACCGAAGGCGAATACTCCGGCCAAGGCGGCCGCGCCCACAGAGGCTTTCCCGAAGAGATCGCGACAGAAACCTCGATCTTCACCCGACGCGGCGTGACGCGCATCATGCGATTTGCGTTCAAACTTGCCCAACAGCGCCCACGTAAGCTGCTAACCGTCGTCACCAAGTCCAACGCTCAGCGCCACGGCATGGTCCTGTGGGACGAAATCGCCGCGGAAGTAGCAAACGAATTTCCGGATGTAGCTTGGGACAAAATGCTCGTCGACGCGATGACCACCCGCATGGTCGGCAAGCCCGCGAGCCTTGACACCATCGTCGCCACAAATCTCCACGCCGACATCCTCTCCGACCTCGCGGCCGCCCTCGCTGGCAGCCTCGGAATCGCCCCGACCGCCAACCTCGATCCAGAACGCCGTTTTCCTTCCATGTTCGAGCCCATCCACGGCGCGGCCTTCGACATCACTGGCAAAGGCGTCGCCAATCCAATCGGCGCGCTGTGGACCGCCGCGCTAATGTTGGAACATCTCGACGAAAAAGATGCGGCCCTGCGATTGATGCACGCCATCGAACGCGTCACAGCCTCCGGCCTTCATACTCCCGATCTCGGCGGCAAAGCCACGACGCGAGAAGTGACTTCTGCAGTCTGCGACGCCATCCACAGCTCGAACGTTTAGGTGGAAATCTTTCACGTGTTGAAGGCGCGTATCGAGGCAGCGCGTTGGGCAAACGCCGCAACTAATCCTTTGAGGAAATCCAGTTTGTTTGTGTAATAATTGGCAAGGCTTGAACTTATGGCCATGGCTACCCCTGCCAAGCGCCCGACTGTGGACGCGCGTGCGCGCCCTGGTTCATGGAGGCCTTCCACCGCGTCGGCAAGCTTTCTCTTATGGATCTTGGTCTCCGGTTCGGCGAGGGCCCAGATCACGCAAAGTTTTGGTGGTCAAGCTGATAGCCCCTCTTCCGTTCACGGCAGAGTTCTCAACCGCGCGACGCACGAGCCCATCAGCCGCGCCCTTGTCTTCTCCCCTGACCAGCAATACGCCACGTTGACGGATGATCGCGGCGGTTTCCAGTTCAGGTTTCCACCGCAAGTTCCGGAGCCAAAAGAGGACCAGACAGGCACCCCCGACACCGATGTGTTTCGTGCCCGTCAGCTTCGAATGATGCAGAACGCCAGGCCTGCGATGTTCTATGCGCGCAAGCCCGGGTATCTGCAGAATGCGAGTAACCAGTCCGATGGTCGCGCTAGCCTAAGCCAATCAGAGATGGTCATCTATCTTGATCCGGAATCTTTGATCGTTGGGCACGTCAACATTCCCGGTTCGGAAGGCGACATGCGAATCGGCGTCGCGCTGTTTCGCCGCGAGATAAGAGAAGGGCAGGAACATTGGCAGCAGGTGCGAACGTTTACAACCTGGGCCGATGGAGAGTTTCGTTTTAGTGAACTGCCGGCCGGGACCTACAAACTGGGGACCAGTGAACTACTCGATAGGGATCCACTGGTCTTTACCCCGGGCGGGCAGCTTTTTGGTTTCGCGCCCATTTTCTATCCGGGGGTCTCCGATTTTGCATCGGCAACCTCGATTTCACTCGTAGCAGGAGCGACGGTTCAGGCCAGCCTCTCGCCCATTCAGCACGAGTATTACCCCGTCAAAATTCCAGTGGTGAATGTAGGCGACGGGCGGTCGATGAATGTTCGCATCTATCCGTTGGGACATCCCGGTCCAGGGTATTCTCTCGGATACAATTTCTCCGAACAGTTGATTCAGGGAACGCTGCCAGACGGCAACTACACACTCCAAGCTAGTACACAAGGCCAGCCCGGTTCTACAGGGCTTCTGAACTTCTCCGTCCGCGGGGGACCGCGCGAGGGGCCTGCGATCAACCTCGTTCCCAACGCGTCGTTCGCTGTGAAGCTGAGAGAAGAATTTAAATCCGGGCTAAGCGTATTTGTGGAGGATCCCGGAGCAAATGGCGACGTGACGCCGAACGCAGCGCCGCATCGACGGGCCAACGTCCAGGTCATGCTGATGTCCATCGAGGAGTTTGGCACGGCCGAAACCGCTTTGTCAGAGCCAGTTCAAGGTACTGAGGAACCCGCGCTGGTCATCCCGAATGTTCGACCAGGTCGCTATCGCGTGCATGTCCAGACCGCTGTCGGGTTTGCGGCCTCGATTGTGTCCGGCGGGACCAATCTTTTGCGCCAACCGCTAGTCGTCGGAATGGGCGGATCGACCTCGCCGATTGAAATCACGCTACGCGACGATGGAGCCCAGGTGGACGGCAAGGTCGAGGAGGCAACAGAGTGCCATGTCTATTTCCTGCCTGTCGGTGAGAGTTCTGCACAATTCCTGGAAGCTAACGGCACTCCGGATGGATCGTTCGCGATATCGCAACTGCCGCCGGGCACCTATCGTGTCCTCGCCTTTGATCGTCAGCAAGACGATCTGGCCTATAACGATGCAGAAGCAATGCGAAAACTCGAGTCCAAAGGGGAACTCATCCATGTCGATGCTGGCGAGAAGGAGCACCTGCGCCTGAAAATGATCCCGGGAGGCGAATCGCAATGACGTTCACCGCGCGCGTTTGCCGAATCGTATTTGCGTCAAGCTGCTTGGCGCTGCTGCAGCCGGATGGTGCGGTTCGAGGGCAGAATCAAAATCCTCCAGCGCAAGAAGGCTCCCCAGCCAGCCAAGCTTTTAGGATTGCGGGAACGGTGGTGAGTGCGACGACGGCTGCGCCTCTCTCGCAAGCCCGCATTTCCATTGCAGAGACGCGCGACCGCGGGAAGGTGATTTCGATGATCACTTCGGAGGACGGCCATTTTGAGTTTTCGCAATTAAAGGCCGCAAAATATTCCTTGCAGGGAGCGAAACGTGGGTTCATTTCGGCGGCGTACGAGCAGCATGAACAATACTCTACTGCGATCGTGACTGGGCCGGAACTCTCGACCGAAAACCTCGTTCTTCGACTTACGCCGATGGCGCTCATTGCGGGGCATGTGTTTGATGAGTTCGGCGACCCGGTGCGAAGCGCGCAGGTCGTTCTCTATTTCAAGAATCATGGAGCGGGGATGAGCCGTATCTCCCGCTTTTCCAATTCGACTAGTGATGATCGCGGTTTTTTCGACTTCTCTCTCCTGCGTCCGGGCAAATACTACATTTCCGCCACCGCAAAGCCCTGGTATGCGATTCATCCTGCGACCGCGTCAGGCGCAACGAGTAGTCTGGCTTCCCAAATCTCTCCCTCCCTCGATGTGGCGTACCCCACGACGTACTTCAACGGAGCTACTGAAGCAGACAGCGCCACTCCGATCGAAGTGAAGGGCGGCGACCGGCTGGAACTCGAAATGCATCTCAATCCGGTTTCCGCATTGCACCTCATTTTTCGAATCCCTGAGAACGGCCCTGGTCAGACGAATGGCTTCCAAATGCCAGTGCTGGAAAAGCACGTTTTTGATTCCGTCGAATATGTTCAGTCTGATGGCATGCGCCCGGTGGCGCCAGGCGTGTACGAACTAACGGGAGTTGCGGCTGGTCGCTACAGCGTAAGAGCTAAAAACTCGGATTCCGGTCAACTTCAGCAGTCTGCGGACATCGATCTGGTCCGCAACGGGCAGGAGATAAACGACTCTCATGGCGAACCGCTGGGCAGTCTCAAACTAACCCTCAAAATGCCCGGGGAGGAAACTCCGCCCAAGCAATATGCCGTCGGCTTGCAGGATTCGCGTCGACGGACGGTGGCGTTCAAGCAAGGTGACCCAACGGGGCAGTTCACTTTTGAAGATTTGGCTCCAGGTAGATATGCGATTCTAACTGGCTCGCAAACTAAAGCCTATTCCGTCGTGCGAACTTCTTCGCCATTGGGCGATGCCTCAGGTCACGAGGTAAACGTTACGCCTGGAGCCGCCGTTGAAGTGACAGCTTCTCTTTCAGCGGGAATAGTCAGCATCGAAGGTGTAGTACAGAAGAAAGATAAGAAGGTTGCCGGGGTCATGGTCGCCCTCGTGCCGAACGACCCTGTGGCACATATCGACTTGTTCCGACGGGACCAAAGCGACTTCGACGGGACGTTCGTTCTGCGAGGAGTGATTCCCGGTTCCTACACCATCGTCGCCGTCGAGGATGCCTGGGGCCTCGAATGGCTACAGCCAAGCGTCCTCGCCCGCTACGTCCAGCACGGACAAAACCTCACAATTGGTGCGTTGATGCGCGGAACCGTAACCTTGCCCGATCCCATCGAAGCGCAGCCTCATTGAGCAGAATCGGAACGCCAAGGCTTAGCCGGGCCGCCCATAAACATCATTTTCGCACAGCAAATTCCCGTGCATCCCCATTCCTCTTAGCAAGTTACACTCAATACCTAAGCGATTCGAATCATTACTACATAACAGTGCTCTCCCAAGAAAGTCCGAGCAGTCCACCGTGGATGAATCAAGGCGAACCGTTTTCTCTCAACTCGTGGAATTCCTCCCCACCTACCAGTTTCAAATTTGCGTCGATCGGTACCAGTGAAGTAGGAAGGGCCTGGAACATAGTCCTATTTGGCTCAGACGAAAGCGACACGATCGGGATTTTTACGGCTTGGTGGCCACGAAAATCAGTGACGGCTGCGGAGGACGCGCTCCGGTTTTCGTCCTTGGCGGAGTCGTTGAGGCCGGCAAGCGCGGCCGATACGGCGGCAGCGGCGGGAGTCTTTTGGAAATCAGCAGCGATAATGCGGTCGTGTTCGAGGATCACCGTACCTTCAGTCCCCGAGATTTCGACGCGACGTGGGTAGCCGGGATATGCGGCGGTCGTGGCGTGAAAAATGCCGAGAGCGCCGCTGGCGAATTCGAGCGTGGCGACGGCAGTGTCTTCGGCTTCGATTTTGTGAAGCAGCGTAGCGGTCCGAGCTTGCAGGCGGACGACATCACCGAGTAGCCAGAGTAGAAGGTCGACGGTGTGAACGCCCTGATTGATTAGGGCGCCGCCGCCGTCGAGCGCGAGACTCCCTCGCCACCGCGAATTGGCGTAGTACTCCGGCGGGCGATACCACTTCACACGGGCTTCGACGAATAAAACTTTGCCAAGCGCGCCTTGGTCGAGCCAGCTTTTGAGCTGCCGGATGTGCGGCTTGGTGCGGTCCTGAAAGATCACGCCGAGTTGTACGCCGGATTCGTTTGCCGCTGCGATGAGAGCGTCGGCGCGAGCTGTGCTGATTTCTATTGGTTTCTCCGTCAGTACGTGCAGGCCTTCGCGGGCGGCGGCGATTCCTTGTTCAGCGTGGAGGCCGGAAGGGCTGCCGATGACCACGAGGTCCATGGGGCGATGTTTTAGGAAGGCGGCGAAGTCTTTATAGGGAGTGCCGCCATGTTCGCGACAGAGGCGGGCCGTTTTTTCGGTATTGGATCCCTGGATGGCGGAGATTTCTACGCCGGGAATGGCGCGTGCGGCGCGTGCGTGGGTTTCCGTGATGTTGCCGCCGCCGATTAGGCCAATGTGAACGGGCATGGGACTCAGTGTAATCAGTGTATCAACGATACGCGGCGATGAACTCTTTGTAGGCGGCTTCGGTGGCCTCGGGCGTGAGGATCGCCGACGAAATCAAGATGCGATAGCGGAACGTGGCGCTGGCATGTGGGGCCAGAGAGAAATTCAGCTCTTCTTTACCGTTACTGAAAACTTTTTGGCCAAGCGGATTTGCGGCGAAGAGGCCATAGCCGCGGGCGTGCCAATAGGTGGGGAAGCCGGGGTTCTCCGGGTGATCGAGAATCGTGATGGTGACGGGCTCGTCACCGACCAGGCCGCTGAGATTGCACCAGCGCCCGCGCGTGCCCCAGGCGGCGTCCCCCTTTTTTCCTTCGCTTGTGAGGTACGTGCCGTTGACGCCCGTGTTGTCCAGCTTGGCGACGGTGGTGGCGCGGCCGCTCGCGTCGGTGTACACCTCGGGCTTCTCGGAAGGAATTTCGAGCGCGCGGATAACGCGCAGCCCCAGCATCCCGTCCTTTTCGTCGGGGAAAGAAACTTTTTCATCGAGAGCGCTGAGGGTGGAGACGCGGTCGACGCTACGGAAGTCCGGTCCTCCGCGGAAGACGAAGTGAGTGTGTTCGTTAAGCAAAATTTTTTTCTCGTAGTTGACCCAATCGGTTTCGACGTCAAGCTCGCCCTGCTGCGCCCCGCTCTTCGCAAAAACGACGGCGCGCTGGACGATCGTACCCATTTTTGAAGTGTTTTCCGGCTTGATGGCGTCGGAATTGTTCCAAAAATCGAGACCGTTGACATTTTCGTAGTTGAACCAGAGGCCGGCGTGGTGCGGGTGATCGACGCGTTCACCAGGTCGCTGCTCCAGAGGATAGCCGCGCGTGACAATGGTGCCTTTGGCAGTGCGCAGAGGATAGAGAACCGGTTTTTTCAGCGTGGTGGGCCAGATGTAAGAAGTAAAGGGTTGTCCGCCTATAGTGATTTCGACTCGACGCGCTTGTTCGTTTACGACGACAGAGATGCGGTCAAACGGCGTAGGTTTCGCAACTAGGCAACACACCATGAATGTTGCCGCCGCGAAAACGAACAGAGAAACAGAAGGGCTGCCGCGCATGGATCACCGTCCTTTGTTCAAATTTCTTCCGGCACTACATACGGTGCGCGATACGTGCCTCGGAGAAGCCGATTGGCTTCGTCATCGCCAATGACCTGCTCCTTAGCGGGGTCGAATCGCAACGTGCGCCCCAAGCGGTACGAAGCATTGGCAAGATGCACGAGCGTCGTCGAAATGTGAGCCTCTTCAATCGGCGAATGAATATCCTGGGCGCGGCGGCTGCGAACGCAATCGACGAAGTTCGCATAGTGATCACCGGAGGCTTTGCCGTGCGGTCCGGGCTCCACTTGATCCGTTATCCACGTTTTGTAGGCGTCGTAGCCGTCGACGGCCAGATAGCCGTTTGAGCCGTAAAACAAATTGCCGACCGTGTTGGTTTTTGCGTCCTTTGGCCCCAGGGGCTTTTGATTGTCGGCAGGCTTTTTCTTGGCGTCGGCGGTGAGTCCCGCCGGGGGTACGGCACTGGCGCCGTAAGCCCCGCTGCCGATTTCTGCTTCGTGGTTAGTGATCCAGTGGCGGACTTCAAGTTCCATCATCTTGCGCTTGCCGCTTGCATCGTCGAAATAGAAAGTCGCGCTCAGGGTGTTGGGAGTTTCCTGATCATCATCGAACATAAAATGTCCGCCCATCGCGGAGACCGATACCGGGAAGCCGACTCCCAAGCCCCACCGCGCGATATCGATTTCGTGGATGGCCTGGTTGCCGACTTCGCCGTTGCCCGTGTCCCATATCCAATGCCAATTGTAGTGAAAGCGATTCTTCGTAAACGGCTTGAGCGGCGCCGGTCCCGTCCAGAGGTCGTAATTGACGCCCGCGGGAACAGCTTCCGGCGTGGCGCGCCCGATCGATGGGCGCCACTTATAGCAAAGCGCGCGAGCCATATAGACGTCGCCGATGGTACCGTCACTCAAATGATGTATGGCTTCAATCATTCCAGGGTTCGAGCGCGACTGGCTTCCGTGCTGGCAAATGCGATTGTACTTTTTTACCGCGCGCACCAGCTGACGGCCTTCAAACCAGTTGTGCGAGCACGGTTTTTCCACGTACACATCTTTCCCGGCCTGGCAGGCCCAGATGGCCATCAGCGAGTGCCAATGATTGGGCGTAGCGATCGAGATGGCATCAATCTCTTTATCCTCAAGCAGTTTGCGAACATCTACGCAGGATTTTGGCTTTGGCAAGCCCATCCTCTCGATCTCTCCGACCCGCTGTTGCGAGACGTTTTCATCGATGTCGCACAGAATGGCCAATTCTGTTCCTGGTACGCGCGAAAAGCCGCGGATGTGATCGTTTCCGCGCCCTCGCACGCCGCAAATTGCCACTCGGACACGATCGTTTGCGCCGAGGATGGCGGCGTAACTGGATGCGCTTGCAGTGAGAGCCGTGGTAGCTACGCCGGCGCTCGTTATTTTTAGAAAGTCACGACGCGAAGCATTTTGTGCACACATACTTCCTCCATCAAAGCCTATAGAATTGCGCCAAACTTAGAAACATGTCTGGCATCGGCGGTTGGCGCACCCCTGTGCGCCGCTGCCCGAACCGGCCAATAATAAGCCAAATGGTAAGCCAAGACACGAAATTCAGATGTTGAGATTTATAGAAGAAATCGTTTGTCACTTTTGAATTGACTCGGATAGTCTCGGTCCTCGACCATGCCGCCGCCCGTCGCTTCGTCTCCGTTCTCGGGCAGCCCGGCTGAAAAGGGGATCTTCCGGACTGGTGCCCGGCCGCAAAAACTAGTAGCTTTGCCTACACGCCATGGACCCATCGCGCCCCACCTCTCCTTCTGGCAGTTTGGCATCGCCGGTGAATACCGGTGACGCCATGATCGCTGAACAATCGATGCCCGCCGTTTCGTCTCGATCCGGTTACTTCCGTTGGGTGATCTGCGCACTCCTTCTTTTCGGCACCACGAAGAACTATATGGACCGAAACGTTCTTGGAGTGCTCAACAAGACTCTCCAACATGATCTCGGTTGGAGCGAAATCGACTTCAGCAACCTTGTTATCGCGTTCCAGTTAGCCTATGCGGCAGGGATGTTATTGACCGGCCGCCTCATCGACAAACTCGGCACTCGATTGGGCTATGCCTTAGCGATGATTTTTTGGAGCCTCGCGTCGATGGGAACCGCTCTCGGGAATTCCCTTACAAGTTTTGCCATCTCACGAGCCGCATTGGGATTCGGCGAAGCCGCCGTTTTTCCCGCCAGCATCAAGGCGGTTGCAGAATGGTTCCCAAAAAAGGAGCGTGCCCTGGCCACCGGCATCTTTAACGCGGGCACCAGCTTTGGTGCCATGCTCGCGCCGGTCGTTGTGCCTTGGTTGAACACGCGATGGGGTTGGCGAGGTGCGTTTGTCGGAATCGGAGCACTTGGTTTCGTCTGGCTCATATTCTGGTTCTTGATTTACCGCAAGCCGGGTGAGCATCCAAGTGTTTCGAAGGCAGAACTCGACTATATCCGCAGCGATCCCCAGGACTTGCCATCCAAAACAAAATGGTTGGCTCTCTTTCCGCTGCGGCAAACCTGGGCATTCGTCGCTGCGAAATTCCTAACCGACCCAGTGTGGTGGTTTTATCTTTTCTGGATACCAGGTTTCTTGCAAAGCAAGCATGGCCTGGTCCTTAGCGGTCTCGGCCCTCCCATCGTGGCGATCTATTTGATCTCAGATGTTGGCAGCGTTGCCGGCGGGTGGATATCTTCTTCTCTGATCAAACGTGGGCACAGCGTGAACATGGCCCGCAAAACTGCGATGCTCATTTGCGCCGTTGGTGTCATACCGGTCGTTTTCGCGTACCGCGTGCACAGCACTTGGTCCGCAGTGCTCTTGATCGGACTCGCCGCTGCCTGCCATCAAGGATTTTCCGCCAATGCCTATACGCTGACCTCCGACATGTTTCCGGCACGAGCCGTCGGCTCCGTAGTAGGAATCGGGGGCATGGCTGGCGCGATTGGCGGTTTGTGCATCGCCTGGGTCGTGGGCCACGTGTTGCAGTGGACGGGAAGTTACAGGGTTCCATTTCTCATCGCAGGTTCGGCCTATCTGGTGGCACTCCTCATCATTCATGCTTTGGTTCCTAGGATGGAACCAGCCAAAATCGACTCATAAAGCCAAATGACAAATCCAAATGCGAATCTGGAAATTTTCCCCGAGAACCATGACAATGCTTTGGCACTGATTCCCAACAAAATGAGCGGTTGAGGTGAGCAGATGGGGATGACGATCAAGCCAAAAAAGGATTGCCGCTGGGACATCGTCAGTCTTGGCGAAGTCATGCTCCGCTTCGACCCCGGCGACCGCCGCATTGCTACCGCGCGATCCTTCGACGTGTGCGAGGGCGGCGGCGAGTATGACGTCGCTCGCGGATTGAAACGCTGCTTCGGCATGGATGCTGCAGTCGTCACTGCATTCGCAGACGATCCGGTCGGCAGGCTGCTTCAGGACTTTATCTATCAAGGCGGTGTGGACCAATCGCTGATCCGCTGGGTCGAACACGATGGCGTGGGCCACGCCGCGCGAAACGGCTTGAATTTCACTGAGCGCGGCTTCGGCGTACGCGCGGCACTGGGAAGTTACGATCGCGGCCACACTGCCGTCTCGCAATTGAACCCCGGCGAAATCGATTGGGACGAAATTTTCGGCCAGCATGGCGCACGCTGGTTTCATACTGGCGGCATTTTCTGCGCGCTCTCTGCGACAACACCCGAAGTTGCGCTGGAAGCAATGCAGGCTGCGAAGCGCCACGGAACGACCGTTTCCTATGATCTGAATTACCGCGCATCTCTCTGGAAATCTCACGGCGGAAAGAAAACCGCGCAAGACGTAAACCGCCGCATCGCGCCCCACGTGGATGTCATGCTTGGCAATGAAGAAGATTTTTCTGCGGCCCTGGGATTTGAAGTGCTGGGCATGGACGAGCATCACTCGATGTTCGATGTGGATGCTTTCAAGCAAATGATCGCCAAGGTTGTGAAGGAATATCCATTCCAGGTTGTTGCCACGACGCTGCGCAAAGCAAAAACCGCCACCCAAAATGATTGGGGCGCAATCTGCTATTGCGATGGCAAGTTCTACCAAGCAAAAAATCGCGAGAATCTCGAAATCTTCGATCGCGTCGGAGGCGGCGATTCTTTCGCCTCCGGCCTGATTTACGGATTTTTAGCAGGACACGATCCACAGTGGGCGGTCGAGTGCGGCGCCGCGCACGGTGCGCTCGCCATGACCACCCCGGGAGACACTTCCATGGCTACTTTGCAGGAAGTCACGCAAGTCATGAAAGGAGTCGGAGCCAGAATTGCACGCTGAAAGGGAATTGTTGGCGGAAAAGGTGACCACCAATGGATAAACAAAAAGTCCGCGAACGCATCCTGGAAATTGGAATTGTCCCAGTCGTTCGCGCCTCGTCTCCAGGCGAGGCCTGCATCGCCGCCGAGGCCGTTTGTCGCGGAGGGATTCCCATCGTTGAAATCACGATGACCGTCCCCGGCGCTGTCGAATTGATCCGCGAACTCGTAAAGAATTGCGGTTCTGATGTTCTGATAGGGGCTGGGACCGTCGTCAACGCAGAAACCGCGCGCCGCTGCATGGAAGCAGGAGCGCAGTTCCTGGTCAGCCCAGGGCTGAACGCTCAGACGGTCGCATTCGCCGCGCAGGAAAAGATTCTGATCATGGCCGGTGCACTAACTCCCACGGAAGTCATGGCCGCGTGGGATGCTGGCGCGGACTTCGTTAAAGTTTTCCCCTGCGGCCAAGTGGGTGGCGCGAAATACATCAAGGCCCTGAAAGGTCCGTTCCCGCAAATCCCGTTTGTTCCCACTGGCGGCGTCAACCTAGACACGGCCGCGGAGTTCCTGGAAGCGGGTTCGGTGGCGTTAGGCATCGGCGGAGAGTTGGTGCAAGCCGACGCCCTGAAAGCAAACAAGCCGGAAATCATCGTGGAAAACGCCAGGAAATTCCTCGCGATCGTTCAACACACGCGAGCTCAAATGGCGCCATCCCCCGTGGCCTCCAAGAGCTCCCAATAACTCGAATCTCGAACGACAAATCTAGAATGATTTAATAAGAGTGCTTCTACCGCGGCTGCCCTTCGCGCTCCGCCTGAAACTCGATCAAAATCTCGCGCTGCTCGCGTCGCGTCGCCGACACCGTCCCGAGAGCCTGATGCGCTGCTCCCAAGAGCGGCGCATCCTCATTCAAAACCACGGAAATCGGAATGTTCGACAGCACGGAACTCAGCCGCCCCTTGTCCGCGAACGCGCGGCAGAAACTACTCTCTTTCAACTTCGAGAGTATTTTCAAAACGATTCCGCCCGCAAAGTAAACTCCTCCATACGCGAGAACTCGCAGCGCCAAATTCCCGGCCTCCGCGCCGAACGCATCCATCCACCAATCGAGCACTTCGACACACACCGGACAGGTCCCTGCCAGCGCGTTCTGCGTAATTTCACTAGCGGAAGCCGCCTCCGGCTCCTGAAATGTTGGATGAACCACGTCGGGATCTAGAAACTCATGCAGCTTCCGGAAGCCGCGTCCCGAAAATATTTCCTCGCACGAAACCCGCGCCAGTCTCCTCTTCAGAAATTGTAGGAGTTGAATCTCGCGCTCTGTCCGCGGCGCAAAATCGGCGGAACCGCCTTCCGAGGGAGACGCCCGATGCTGGCTCCCGTCCCAGAAGATCATGGCCTCGCCGAGCCCTGTGCCTGCCGCAATCAATGCCTGGTTTCCGTTGATCTGCGGAGTGCCTGGGTGCAGAACCAGAAAGTCGTGCGCCGTCAGGTGCACCAGTCCATACGCAGTGGCCACCAAATCATTAATCAAAGTGAGTTGTTCGAGTTGAATCTGGAGTTTGCGCGCCAGCGCCGAAGCTGTCAGCTCCCAAGGAATATTGTTCGCCACCAACCGCCCATCTACCACAGCTCCGGCAACTCCGAATCCCGCTGCGCCAATGCGACCCTCGGGTGTCGCGCCAGTCTTGGCGGCGCATTCGCGAAAAAACTTTTCGATTAATTCTTCGAGGCTGGCAAACTCGCTCGTTGCGTAGCGGCGCTTAAAAACAAACTGCAAGGAAGATCCGTGCTGTTCAAACACGGCCAAATTGCATTTGGTGCCGCCAATGTCTCCGGCGAGAATCATTCCGCCCCTTGGTCAGCCACCAACTCCTCGAATTGCCGGCTGGGTGGCCGTGAGGTAAAACTGAGTTTCTACTTAACGGACTCGAAAGCAGACTAACACGCTGCCCGGTACTCCTGCATCACTCGCAATTCAACGGAATCGCCGTATCACTAGGTTGTGTCGGTCCGACCGGTAGAATCCCAAGACGTACAGCACTGCCTTCCCGTTCGTGGAAAAAATCACCTGCCGGATTCGCAATAATGGCTCACGCCTAGGCACATCCAAAAGATCCGCCGTGCGCGGATCGGCCGCAGTGGCGTCCACCTCTTCGTCCGCATATCCAATTTCCACTTTGTAATCGCGTTCCAAAATCCCGAACAACGATTCCCTCTGCAGCGGCGCAGAAAGCAGTCCAGGAAATTGCGCGGCCGAAAGGTAGCAAGTCTCGAGCGCAAACGGCTCTCCCGCGGCGTGTCGCAAGCGCTCGAGCTTTATCACGCTGCTCTTCGGCGAAAGAGAAAGCCGCGCGTTCGCCTCCTGCTCGTCATCTATAATCTTTGCGAACAGCACTTTCGAAACCGCCGTCATGCTCCGGCTGGCCATCTGTTCCGTATAACTCATCAATTTATTGAAATGAATTTTCGGCGCCGAGACAAACGTGCCGATCCCCCGCCGCCGCTCCACGACGCCTTCCCGCTCCAGCGAGGCCAGCGCATGCCGCGCCGTCATCAGACTAACGGAGTGAATCTTCGCCAAGTCGCGCTCCGAAGGCACAGCGTCCCCCGTGCGCAAATCCCCAGCCTCGATCTTCTTCCGGAGACTGCCCTGGATTCTCTGGTAGGCAGGCAATCCATTGCTTCGACTTTGACTTTTAGCAGGCATTCTCGCTCCCGCAATTTACAAACAGCCTACAACGAATCGCCGCGCTTTCGCAGCCACCGCAGTATGAAAAAAAAACCGCAACCCCAGTCCTTCGTTAGCTTTCCGCGCTTCAGTGCCACACTCGCTGGCCATTACCGGACCCCGACGCCAAGCACTTAAAACCATCCGGGCCCCCCGCGAGGCGCAGGCTGTGAGGCTGCTGGCAGCTCCTGGTGATATAGAGCGCACATCCATACTGCTATACATCACCACCATCCAGTGCTATACGTGCCCCCAGCCACAATCCTTATAAATCATTACTTTTCGCTTGACAAGCTTAAAATCGTGCTATATAGCTATCCACCATTCGGCCATATAGCGGTACAGGGGTGCTGGTTGCTATGCAGAACATTTTGACAGTGGAGGAGAGGCGGATTGCCGGTCGGGGGCCGCGCCTCGGAGGAATGATCATGAAAAAATTGCAGTCTGTGGGGCTAATTCTTTTGTGCGTAACGTTGCTCGCGCTACTGTCCGGCGCAAATGCAGCGTGGGCCCAGGATGTCACAGCAACAATCACGGGAACCATCACCGATCCCAGCGGCGCGCCCGTCGTCGGCGCCGCCCTGACGGCCCACGACACCGATCGTGGCACCAACTGGTCGTCCGTCACGAACCAGGACGGCATCTACAACATTATTCGCATCCCCGTCGGCACCTACGATCTCAAAGTGGAAATGAAAGGCTTCCAGACTGCAGTCGTCACGCCTTTCACTCTCGTCCTCAACCAAACCGCGCGCATCGACGTTCAAATGAAAATGGGTGCGGTGAACGAAACGGTGGAAGTCTCCGGTGAAACACCACTCTTGCAGACCCAGAGCACCGAGGTCAGCACGCTCATCGATGCCAACACTGTGACGTCCATGCCGCTGGCGTCTCGCAACTACCTCCAGTTGACTTTGCTTGCCCCTGGCGCCACAAACGTTGACCCTGATTCCATGCGTCAACCGCAGACCATGCTTGGCGCAGGTCGGCCGTATATCAACGGCAATCGCGAACAAGCCAATCAATACCTCCTTGACGGCCAAATCAACAGCGAGGACAAGAACAACGAAGTGGGCTATACGCCCTCGATTGACTCGATCCAAGAATTCAACCTTATTACACAAAATGCTTCCGCCGAGTTCGGGAACTACGAGGGCGGAGTTATCAGCGCCTCGATCAAGTCCGGAACCAACAGTTTTCATGGTGACGCGTTCGAGTTTTTCCGCAACGACTACCTCAACGCCAATAATGCTTCGGCGTCTTGGTCGAAGGGTTTGCCTTTGGAAGAAGGCGCTCCCGGCCATTATGCGGATGGAACCACTATAAAGCCCACCGTTCGCTACAACCAATTTGGCGGAACCATCGGTGGCCCGATCCTTAAGAACAAGCTATTTTTCTTCGCGGATTACCAGGGCCAACGACTCCCGAACTCAGGGGCTACTTCCGCGCAGTTGTTGACGACGAACGCGCGCGGTGGCGACTTTGGACAGCTGTGCACCCAATACGGTGGAGCATTCAACGCTTCAGGAGTTTGCACCGGCGGAGCCGGTGCGACCCAATTGGTGGATCCCCGTAACGGAACGACTCCCATCCCTAACAATAATCTTGCCACCTACATCGCGACTGGCGCAGGAGCAGCTCCTCTCAATGGCAAGCCCGCACTTGTTGAGAGCACCTTTGCCAAGAATCTGTTCGCGGATACAAAGCTCTACCCGCTACCCCAAGCAAACAGCCTGGTCGGCAACAACTATACGCTTAGCAGCGGAAATAACCTCACCAACGATCAGGGCGACTTGAAAATCGACTACGTTCTTTCTTCCAAGGACCACATCTTTGGACGCTGGTCCCAGATGGACCTCAAGCAGTCGGCCCTCACGGGTCTGCCGGTTGCCAACGCCGGAGCCGCCGAAGGCATTGACGAACCCGTCCGCAACGCTGTGGCCAATTGGACGCACAGCTTTACCTCCAGCTTGTTGAACGAGGCTCGCTTTGGTTTTAACGCCGTGCATTTCAGTCAGAGTCAAACTCCGACTTCCAGTCTTGGCAACATCAGCCAACAACTCGGTATTGCCGGTGGGAATTTCCAAGCTCCTGGCTTGATCGAGCTCCAGATTACAGGTGCCGGACCCGGGGCAGCCCCAAGTCTCGGGCTCCGCAACCTGGTTCAAATTTTCCACAGTACCCAGGGTCAAGTCGAAGACAACCTGGTCATCAGCCACGGCCGTCACACCTTCCGTACCGGTTTCCAGTTCATCCGGGAACGCCAGAACTACATTTATCCCGGCAACAACGGCGCTCTTGGATTCTTGGGCGTCAATACTTTGACCTTGTCCGGACTGGCCGACTTCTGGCTGGGAAATGTCGCCAGCGGATTCCGCGACTCCGGCGGCGCTGCAACCCTCGATCAACTTCGTGGTAACGTCCTGGGCTTTTTCGGCCAGGACGATTGGCGCGTAACTCCGACTTTGACAGTGAACCTGGGGCTTCGCTTCGAAGACCACACGCCCTTGTACGAGGTCCACAATCGCGTCGTCAATTTCAATCTCTTGACTGGCGCCCTCGAATTGCCGGGTCAAAACGGCAATTCCCGCGCCCTCTATAACAACTATTTAGGCATCGGCGATTGGCTGCCACGCATTGGGGTAGCCTGGTCGCCCTCCGCCCTTCACGGCAAGACCGTCATTAGGGCTGGCTACGGCATCTCCTCTTTCACCGAGGGAGGGGGCTCGAACGAGGAACTCACACAAAACGTGCCGTTCGGTGTTCTTCAGCAAAATGCGGCCGCTGGCCCCATCGAAAATGGCTTCGGACCCGTTTCGACCTGCACCAACATCACCATCGCTTGCTATCAGGGAATCCGGATACGCATCTTTGACCAGAATTTCCGGCCAGCCCTGACCCAACAGTGGAACTTAACGATCCAGCACCAGT
>WNFP01001007.1_pt1 | contig 22039 bp, 14 predicted proteins | sample 5400201 | NCBI WGS metagenome assembly WNFP01 (sample SAMN13153355, study PRJNA577476) | soil metagenome | isolation source: 115 cm saprolite under Madrone tree | place: USA:California | collected 2016-06-14
AGCGCAAGTTAAAGCCTTTGCGAAGACGGGCCAAGGCACTCTTGCGTGCCTGATGATACCCCTTGCGTTCACGCACTGCTTGTTCCAACCGAGTAGCGAGCAAAGCACTAATCGAGGTGCCTTCCTCGGCGGCGAGAACACGAGCTCCCCGCAAAAGTTCTGTTTCAATTTTTAAAGTAATATTGGTTTTCATACTAGCACCCTTTTACGTGCAGCACTATTTTACGTGCTTAGATCTCGTAGGTCAAACAAAAGTCTTAAGGCTATCTTGCTGGTTGCGAGGAGAGCGGCGAAATCGCATATGGCTCTCCGTACTGGTTGAACTCCTCGGCTCCATCTGCAAGAGCGTGTAAGGCTCTAATTGTCGTTGTGGGATCCTCACCTGCGATTTCACCTGTAAGAACTCAGACTTACACGTATTTCGGTGTGCTTAGGCGGTCTCCGAGTCTCCGACGCCTCTCAAGTGGTTGGAAGTATTTGATCACGCGGTTTTGACACGGTAGAGGTCTGGGGTTCGAGTCCCCACGGGCCTACCATCACTGAAGAGTCCAGCCCGGATACATGGCCTGTTACACAATGTACCGGCTACATAGGTAACACTCTGGGGCCGAACGGATTGCAACAGCCCCCCCTGCCCAATTATCAGGCCTTCACCTTGGCCGTACTCTCTCGCACGATCAATGTAGGTTCAACAGTGATGGCCCTCGGATACGGTGTCTTGGCCGGAGCATTAATGCGGCGCAGCAGAGTCTCCGCTGCGATCACTCCCATTTCCCGCAAGGGCTGCCGCACCGTTGTCAGCGCCGGGTTCTGGAACGCCGCGCTCTGAATATCGTCGAAGCCCGCCACGGAAACGTCTTCCGGTACGGCGCGTCCCGCCTCCCGCAAGGCGCGAATCGCTCCGATCGCGGAAATATCATTGAAGGCAAACAGAGCCGTGAACCGCTCTCCATCCGCAAGAAACTTTCTCGTGACCTGATATCCAAGCTCCGGCGACGCCGATTCGCCTTCCAGCTGCCCGACCAGCCGTTCATTGATCTCCAGACCTAAATTCTTCGCGGCCCCTTGTACGGACCGCCATCGCACTTCGGTGTCCGAGCTGAACTCCTGACCCTTGATGAACGCGATTTTGCGGTGTCCCAGGCTCATAAGATGTTCGAGCGCCAGTTGTGCAGCCAGCGCATGGTCCAGCGCGATGTTTGTCACCCCTTCCACTTCGCGATGCCCGGACACCGCGACAACGGGTATCAGCACGCCCTTCTGGCAAGCGGTGTCCACCGCGATCAAACCCTCCACCGCGCGCTGCTGCAGCAGGCGCGGATACTCCTCGATCAAATCGGTTCGGTGCCGGTGACTGACGACAAAATAAAAATATCCCTCCTCCAGCAAGTGATCCTCAATCCCGGACATCACCAGCGCCGCATATCCTTCGCTGATTTCCGGCACCACCACGCCGACCGTAAAGCTCCGCTGCGCGCGCAGCGAGCGGGCCATGAAGTTCGGACGGTAGTTCAGCTCCCGAGCGGCTTGCCGGATTCGTTCCTGGGTGCGATGCGGAATCGATTTTGCTGCCGGAGAACGATTGATGACTAAAGACACCGTAGCGGGTGAGAGCCCGAGGTGTTCTGCCAGGAATTTCAGACTGACGGACGGCGCGGAAGAATTCCCGCGCGGCCGAGAAGACGCAACCATTTTCGACCGGGGCATGGGGTGTATCGTGCGCGTAGTCTGGCACAAGGCCGGAGCATGAGCAAGCGGCAATGCGATGTTTTTCGCAAATCTGGCGGCGTAATTTGCAAAATTGAAAAGTCGCAATTCCGAGAAAAATCGATTTATTAAGCGCTGGTCCTAGTACCTTACATTTTTCATTTCTGGTACATTCCTCTTGACACCGCGGCCCCGCTGGGTGTCTCATGCTCTTCATAACTGGGGTAAATCGATTTACTGTATCTATTTCCCAAATGTTTACAAAGATCGATCCTGAGGTGAAGCCATGCGTTTGAAAGCTCTTCTTGCGATTTTTCTCTCTCTCTGGGCGGTTTCCGCGTATGCCCAGTTCAAAGCCAGCATCCAGGGCACCGTCATGGATCCCCAAGGGAATGCCGTGCCCGGAGCGAAAGTGACCGCCACAAATCTAGCCACCGGTATCAGTAAGGATACGGTCGCAAGCGACGAAGGTTTTTATAGGGTTGGTGAACTCGCACCGGGTGCGTATACCGTCGTGGTTGAAGCTGCAAACTTCAAAAAGTATCAGGCCAAAGGCATCATCGTCGAGGCTGAGCAGACTCGAGGCCTAGACATGAAGCTTGAATTGGGTGCGGTCACGGATGAGGTAACCGTTACTGCCTCGGGCCTCGCTCTGCAGACCGAGAATGCCAACTTAGGCAGTTCGATCGACGCCCAGGAGATCCAGCGGCTCCCCCAAGTCGGACGCGACCCCTACGAATTGCTTCGCCTGACGCCCGGCGTCTTTGGTGACGGCGCACGCCAAGGAAACGGCAATGCGTCCGCACTGCCGAACAATTCTGGCCCTGGCGGATCGAATTCCTCCATCTTCCAGGTTGAGAATCAGGTGCAGGTCTCCGCGAATGGTCAGCGCTCGGCCGCAAACAATTTCACCATTGACGGTGTGAGCGTCAACAGTCTTGGATTTGGTGGTGCCGCGGTCATCACCCCGAACCAGGAATCTGTGCAAGAGATCACTGTTCTCTCCAGCTCCTACTCTGCCGAGGACGGCCGTGGGAGCGGCGCACAGGTCAAGGTCGTCTCCAAGAGCGGCAGCAATCAGTTTCACGGCAGCAGTTTTTTCAAATACCAGGATCCCAATTGGAATGCCTTCAACAAGTTCCACGGCGCCCAGGGCGAGCAGCCTTCGCGAGTAAACACGAATTTCCGGCAATTTGGGGGAAGCCTAGGCGGACCGGTTTGGAAAGACAAGTTGTTTTTCTTTTTCTCTTACGAAGGCTTGCGCAGCAACAATTTGGACACCTCTGTCGGCACTTGGGTGGAGACGCCTCAGTTCCGGCAACTCGTTATCAATGCGCGCCCCGGAAGCGTTACCGCAGCAATTTTGTCCTCAGCAGGAATCACGCCAAGAGTCGCCAACGTCCTCACCTCAACTTGCGCTGGCGCAGGGATCAACGATCCTACGCAATGCCAAGCGGTGACGGGCGGGCTTGACGCCGGCTCCCCCACCGGCGCCACTGGTCAATACGTGCCGTTAGATGGTGCCCATTTTGCCGGTGGCGGGCTGGACGGCATTCCAGACATCCAATTCGTTCAACTGGCACTTCCGAGCTCGACCAACGGGAATCAATATAACGGGCGGCTGGATTACAACCACGGAAAAGATCAATTTGCTTTCAGCACCTATCTGACGAGAGCGAACAGTCTTGGCAGTGACGCCGGCGGCCGGAGCCGTCCACTGGGCGATATCGCGCAGAAGCCCCAGAATCAGACGGAGGCGCTGGCTTGGATCCGAATTCTATCTCCAACCCTCGTCAACGAGGCGCGCTTCAATTTCACGCGCTTTTCCTTCAACCAGGTGACCGCCAATGAGAGCGTTAATTTCGGCATTCCAAGGGTCGAAATCGAAGGCTACAACTTCGATCGCATCCGTTTCGGGGCGGACCGTTCGGAGAGTACGCCAGCCGTGTTTTCGCAAAACACCTACAACTTCCGCGACACTGTGAGCAAAGTCATTCGAACCCATGCGCTTAAGTTCGGCTTCGATCTGAGCGCGGAGCAGGACAACAATAACCTGCTCGGCGGTGCTCGCCCGCTTTACAGCAACGTGCGACTCTGGAACTTCGCCAATAGCACGCCCATCTTTGAAGCCATCAACGCCGACCCGCGCAACGGCGGACCAGCCAATGGTCAGCGTTACCTTCGCTCCAAAGCCACCGCCTTTTTTGTCCAGGACGACTGGAAAGTAAAATCCAATCTCACTCTAAACTTGGGTTGGCGCTACGAGTATTATCCACCTCTCAGTGATGCTAAAGGCGAGCTGTCGAATATCACAATTCCCTCTGGGGTTCTCGCCAACGCCAAGGTCGGACTGGCCAACTCGCTGATTCAGGCAGATCGTAACGATTTGGCCCCCCGGTTGGGCTTTGCATGGAGTCCCTCTCGATTCCATGACAGCACGGTTGTTCGCGGTGGTTTTGGCCTCGCTTACAACCGTACTGACGACGTTCTCTTTTCCAACGCGCGCGGTAATCCGCCGGCATTTTCCCGCTTTAACATCTGCTGCGGCACTTCGGCCCAGGATTTCAGTACGCCTTTTGATGGCGGCGTAATCACTTATGTTCTTGGCTCCAACAATTCTGCCGCCAGCTATCCCGTCAACCCTGCTTTGGGATTCGGGATCGATCCCAAGAACGGGGGCGTGTGCGCGAATGCCGCTTGCACGGGCGATCAAGCTGTTGAAATCTATGGTGGTTCTCCCAATTTCCGCAACGCTTACGTCTACTTGTATTCACTCGATGTGGAGCGCCGTTTGCCATGGCGGCTCATTAGTAGTGTCGGCTACCAAGGAAGTGTAGGCCACAAACTAACCCGGCTGGTTAATCAGAATTTCTTACAAGCGCCCAATCCCGCTTTCTTCGCGGTTTATCTCCCCACCAGCGACGTCAATTCGAATTACAACGCCCTAAACACCCGCCTGCGCCGCCAATTTGATCACGGGCTCATGTTCGACTTCTATTATCGCTACAGCAAGAGTATTGACCAGCTTTCAAACGAAGGCCCAGGCGCGCAAACCAACCAGACCGATCCCGCGCGTCCTCAAAACGAGCACGGTCCTTCGGATTTCGACGTTAAGCACTCATTCACCGCGACTGCTCTCTGGGACCTCCCAATCTACCGCACGCGCACTGATTGGGTCGGCAAAGTCATTGGCGGATGGCAAGTCAACGGCATCATGAGCGCTCACACCGGCTTCCCTTGGACACCAGTCACTGGGCAGCTCAACTCTGTTGCCATTACCAGCGCCGCTACGATCAATCCCACGCGGCCGTCAGCGCTCTTGCTTCAGCCTCCGGGCGATACCTCCAACAGCGCTTTCATCACGCCGAACTTCAATTTCCCAGGCATCGTCCGCAACGGGAACTGTAATCCAGCCAACGGCCCTTTACAGGGCTCGCCGTATTTCAACATTTGCACTCCGGGTCCTCCGGGGATCGGCCGCAATTCCTTCCGTGGCCCCCACTACTTCGGCCTCGATTTCGGCGTGGCCAAGCAGTTCGGTCTGCCCAGCCTGAAGTTCCTTGGCGAGGCCGCCAAACTCGAGCTGCGTGGCAATTTCTTCAACGCCTTCAACAAGCTTAACCTTCAGCCCATCGGTTTTGGTACTGACCAGGCCAGAATCGAGAATCCTAAGTTTGGGCAATCTCCAGGCGGTTTGGCAGGCCGCGTGATTGAATTCCAGGCGCGCTTTAGCTTCTGAGTCTCAATTCTCCAGCCGGGGCGCGGCTTGCCGCGCCTCGGCGTCCCCTCGACCTTCAGGAGCTGCCGGATGCTCTGGCTGATTTCCAGAAAAAATGTTCTCCGCGTTGTGGTTCTGCTTTGCATCGCGGCTCTTCCCGCGGCATGGCTTCACGCGCAAACCGGCGTGCGATCAGAAACGCTTGCTGAGGACGTCGAAGTAAACGCCACCGCTCCTTCCCATCCCTTCCCCCACTTCTGGGAAAAAATGTTCGGCTCCGGCCGCGCCATCCTGACCCTCCGCGAAAGCTACCGCAACGATCTGCGCGAAACCAGGCGCATCACCGGCTTCGACTACGTTCGCTTTCACGCGATTTTCCACGACGAAGCCGGCCTCTATGACGAAGACAAAGACGGCCATCCCGTGTACAACTACTCCTACGTCGACCAGATCTACGACGGCCTGCTCCAGAATCACGTCCGCCCTTTCATCGAGCTCAGCTTCATGCCCAAAAAGCTCACTTCTGATCCCAACGCTCTTCATCCTTTCTGGTACAAACAAAACGTCGCGCCTCCCAAAGACTGGGACAAGTGGGAACAGCTCATCGAGAACTTTACCCGCCACCTCGTTGAACGCTACGGCGTTGGGGAAGTTGCGCAGTGGTATTTCGAAGTCTGGAACGAACCCAACATTGATTTTTGGGCCGGCAATCCGAAGGAAGCAACCTACTACGAACTCTATGACCGCGCTGCGCGCGCCATCAAACGCGTAAGCCCGCGCCTCCGCGTCGGTGGCCCGTCCACTGCCCAAGCTGCATGGGTAGACCGCTTCCTCGCCCACTGCAAAGAGAAAAACGTTCCCGTGGACTTTACCTCAACCCACGTTTACGGCAACGATCAGGCCGAAGACGTCTTCGGCACTCATGAGAAAATCTCCCGGACGCACATGGTCTGCCGAGCCGTCAAGAAAGTTCATGATCAAATAGCCGCTTCCGCTTACCCCAACATGCCGCTCATCTGGAGCGAGTTCAACGCCAGCTATATGAACGAGCCCGCCGTCACGGACAGCGCCTTCATGGGCCCGTGGATGGCCGACACCATTCGCCAGTGCGACGGCCTCACCGAAATGATGAGCTACTGGACTTTCTCCGATGTTTTTGAAGAACAGGGCGTGGTGAAAACGCCCTTCTACGGCGGCTTCGGCCTGCTCGCCGAACGCAGCATCCCCAAGGCCTCATTCAACGATTTCGCGCTTCTCCACGAACTCGGCGACACTCGCCTCGACGTCAATTCCGACACCGTCCTCGTCACTCGCCGCAAATCCGGCTCGCTCGCCATCGCTACTTGGAATCTCTTCCTACCCGAAGAAGCCGGCACGCCCAAAACCATCACGCTTCATTTCAAAGGCCTCCCCGCTTCACAAACCGCCCGCATCACCATTGTGGACAAAGAGCACGGCTCGCCGCTCCCTGCCTGGGAAAAAATGGGCCGTCCCGCTTTTCCCACCTCCGCTCAAATCGAAACGCTCCGCAAATCCGCTGCGCTCCCCGCAGCCCAATCGCGTCCCCTCAAGAGCGGCTCTCTCACTCTCACTTTGCAGCCGCAGTCCCTCGCGCTGATCGAACTCGGCAAATAGCAAATTTTTCCGTAGAGCGCTTGCAACACCGTCGTCCCTCTGTTTTTTGCATCCGGTTTATTGTGCATGGAATCCCGCGCGAGCCATTCCTCTTTTCGCCGCTTCATTTTTCATGAACAGTTCCCAAACGAAGCCCGTCCGCGCGTTCTCCGCCATCAGCATCGTGATCCCTAGGTCAATCCCGATTACGTCCGGGTTGTACCAGTTTTTCAGCGGATTAAACGCATCCACGAACCCGTATTTTCGCCATCCGCGTTTCTCGTATTTTTCGCGGATCGTTCGAAGTACGCGCAAACACTCTTCCGGCAAAAAGGGCAAACTCCCTCCTGTCGCGCACGGCACAATGCTTCCGTCGATCGGCCCCATCGGCGGCGGCCCGCCCCACGCCACGTATCCCTGCGCTGAGTCCGAAGCTGTTATCCCCCACAAATCTTCGCTGTAATCCGGAAATTGTTTCGCCAACTCCAGGCACCACAATTTGTGGACCTTCGTCGCAATCGCAGAATTCTCGAAGTAATTTGCGTAGCTATCCGCTTTCCCGCGAAAATCAAACCAGGCGTGCGAATATTGGTGCACGAAGAGCGGGGCGTGCGATCCGATGAACTTCATCCCGTGGTATTCGAACCGCGGCCGTTCCCAAGCATCCCAGCACTCCTTCGGCAAAGGATGCGTAGGAGATCCCAGCCCCAGCAGGTAGATCATCATCAGCTCGCTGTAGCTGTCCCACCGCGCCTTGAGGAACCCGCTCTCCGGTTTCCAACCCATGGACAGCGCTTTTCCTCCATTCAGCATCCAGCCCCAATCCACGCGCTCGTAAATCTTCGTAGCCAGCTCGCGAATCTCCGCATCATCGAAATGTGCGCAGCACGCCAGTGCCCCAGAGAAGAATATCGAACTGTCGATTGAAGACACTTCCGACTTGAAGTCGCGGTCGCCATTCTGCATGTTTAAAAAATGAAAGAAGAACCCGCTAAAGTGATTCAATCGCGTGGCCGCAAAACGAAGTGTGTTTCGAACGCGCTCGCGTATTTTTTTGCCATCCTCCCAGCCCCGATGGTCCGCGATGCACAGTGCTGTGAGTCCAAATCCAGTCGCGGCGATGCTCGCGGTCGTGCGCGCATCCGGACCGTTTGCCTGGCTGCGATCTTTCACTTGGCCGGTGTAGGGATTCGCTTCTTCCCAAAAAAATCGGAAGTTCGCCCGCTCCATCTCTTCCAGCAGAGCGTCCTCCGCCGGAGTGAACTTGTATTTGATGGGATCGCTATAGTTCGAACTCGCGTGCTGGTTCTGAACTGGACGCGAAGCCTTTTCTGCTGGCGCCTGCATGTTCCGCAATAACCACGCCGTTGCCGGCGGAGAATACCTTAGCGGAATAGCGCCGGCGATGGCTCCTGCTTGCCCCAACCAGGAGCGCCTTGAAATTTTAGGAATAGTCAATGGAGGCTCCGCTTTAGCCGTGGCCAATCTCCCGCTCGCAAAGAGCGGACTGGTCACTCCAAATCATACCTTCATTTTTCACTCGGGAAAGCGCGCTCTTGGCCGTTCGAATAGGCCCCTAGCTGAATGCGGAATTCAGCGTAATCCCGTACTGTGCTTCCAGGTCGTAAAGATTTCCGTGTACCGTTCCGCCGCCGTTGGCGATGGCTAACTTGCGGTTCTGGACATCGGCAACCCACTTCGGGTTTGCCGATGCTGCCGAGCGCGTTGCTATGATGCGCAGCCGCGCCACTTCCAGCGGCGTGTCGTCACTACCCGATTGCTCCAACGGCTCAAAGTCGCTCAGTATTTGCGGCTTCACCCAGCTCTTGATCCCGCCGCTCTGCACTTTAATGTCGAACATCAGCGCCACGGCGCGCTGCGAGCACACGCCAAAGTCGCCACAAAGCGCCAGCGCTTGCCGGAATATTCCTGCTGCGCTTTGCGCCTCGATCTCCTGAAATTCCTGCAGCCGCCCCAGCGTCTTGAGTTGCCCCTGCCATGGCTCAAACAATACATGTCGGATGGGGTCCTGAATGGACCGCGCCCACACGAGCTGCTGGTCCAGCGTCTCTCTCAGCATCGCCACCAATGCCGAATAACTCGGCCCGAATACTTGTCCCAAGAGGTCCGGGTGATTCTGGTTCATTTGCATGAGCAGCGGCTGCAGGCTCCCCTGGCCAATGTTCCACTGCAACACGCCAAAACTGATCCCCTGGTCGTCGAAGTCGCCGGACAGTCCCGCAAAACAATCCGGAGGCGGATGATTCGTCTCGAAGCCGCCGGTGAGTGCCAGACATTGATGGTCCAGCGACTGCGTCGTCACTGCCGGTACGGGAACGTCCGCTCCGTTGAATAGCGCGCTCCAGGTCCCCGCTCCGACCTTTCCGTCGATCGCCAGTCCCTTCGATCCCTGGAATGCCCGCACTGCAGAATCCGTCCCGCCTCCGAATACCCCATCCGGCGGACCGGAATAGAGTTGCAGCTCCCTCAGCCGCTGCTGAATCTGCAATACTTCCGGCCCTCTCGATCCAAGAAGATAAACCGTCATAGTATCTCTTACTCGATTCTTCGGCCCGGCGGATCCCGGATTGCCACTCAGGCTTTTGCCTTGTCCGGCCGCAGGGACGAAAGAGCTTGCAAAATATCGTGCCAGTACGGCGCCCCGATGCTCACCAGAATCCCCGTCAGCAGTGAACCAAAAAACTCATAAACAAAAATCTGCAGGGGTGTTCGCTGCGTCTGGCCGCCGGAATTGTCCTGGGCAAGCCTTGCCTGCCAGATCCGTCCGACACCGAAACTAACGTCAGTGAGAAAACTCCGCATGCCGGTTTGAAAGCTTTTGAGTTCTGCGTCTGTTCCTTGCTGACCGGGTTTCGCTGGTGTTGCCGTGGCCTGCGACTCCGCGAGCTTGGTGGCGTGATCCGCATACGGTCCTGAGAACGTGGCGCGCAACTGCTGATCCGTATATAGGGACTTCCAGATCGTAAGCGCATTTATGTTGCACAACATGCACAAACCGAGACCCACGGCCAGCGCCAGGTTTTTCATGCGCATTTGGAACGCATATTTTACGTTGGCAACGTGAATCTTCAGTCGTGACTCGATGTCGAATACCCGCGCATTCTGATCGAGCTGTTTGAGAAACCAGCTCATATACGCGGAGGTCAAAAGCTCTTCGCCAAGCCGTTCCCAGTGGATGTTCTTTACCCAGTCCGGCGCGGTGCGATTCTGAATTAGAGCTTCCCAGGACTTCCCGGTGGTTTCGAGGGCCAGACGCTGCACTTCATGTTTCAGATTGTCCGAATAATAGTCCAAACAGTTTTTCATCACCGATGTCAGCGTTTTCACGAGCAGGCTGAGCATCAGCATGATGGCCGCGAATCCCGTCAGGGTCTCTATAAGGGAAAGCATCTTAATCGGCTCTCTGCGTCGGCGGCCCTGGTTTTGATGGACTGGGACTTGTAGAGCCGGACACTGGCGTTTGCGCGACGCCACTCTCTTGTGCAGTTGAGGATGACGAAATCTGCGGCGGTTCGTACCGCGACCATTTTCCCACTCCCCAGATGTAGACAACCGTCGCGATTTCCACCGAAAGAACGGCATACAACACTTGCAGGCCGCCCAGAGAGATTCTTCCCCCTTCGTGGATTCCGAAGAACGGGGCCAACAATGGCAGCACGATTGGCAGGAGAATGGCGAAGACAACAAAGCCTGTCTTCAGCCGAAGCCTCTGGGACTCAGATTTGTTCACTGTGAGGACCTTTCAATATAACGATTGTGCTCGGCCGATGCCTTCCGTATCAGTCCAAAGGGGCAAAATCAAGGAGTGCCGTCTGCCGGCAATCGGTGTGCCATGGAAACGGTACAACTTTGTTTGGCTGGTTTTCTTCGCATGTTCCCGCTGAATCCGGAGGGACTCGGCTGAAACGATAACGATGGAGCCAGAAGTTACGCTTTCGCTCGAATCGATGTCAAGCGCGGAATCCTGTTAGGCGGTGGCTCGCTCCTAGAGAAGTCAGCCGATTCGAATCCGATGATGCGCGAACGAATGGTGCCACGGGGCGATTCAGGAACCTCCCGCTCGATCGCTACATTACTATTGTTGAGGGTAGCTGGAAGTCGTCTCAGGCAACCGCTCGAAAACCTAGCTGGCTGGGTAGACTTCCCGGAGGGGACCAACGCCTGCCGCGTTGCCTCGAAGTTGGCGCGCCGGAGCGGGGCCGGTGGACTGGCGAATCACGAAGTCCGGCTCGATAGCGATTTCCGGAGCGTATTCGCCGCGGCCTTCAATTAAATCAACGACCGTTTGCGCCGCGATTTGCCCCATTTTCACAAGCGGTTGCCTCACCGTCGTCAGCCCGGGGTTAGCGTAGGCCGCGCCGGGAATATCGTCGAAGCCCACAATCGAAATGTCTTCCGGCACACGCAAGCCCGCTTCTCGGAATGCCCAGAGCGAGCCAATGGCCGAAATATCGTTGTAGGCAAAAAGCGCGGTGAAGGGATGCTTCCTTACCAGAAGCTGTTTGGCGAACGGGTAGCCGATCCCGGGCGTCGAGTCGGTGCCTTCGAGTTGGATGGTCAGTTCAGGACGAATACGAATGTCGAGTTCCTGCGCAACTTCGCAGATGGCATTCCAGCGCACAACGGAATCCGAACTCATGGTCTGCCCTCTAATAAACGCGATTTCTTCATGGCCGAGTTCGCGAAGATGCTCGAGGGCCAATCTCGCGGCGCGCTTATGATCGAGGACGATGTTGGTAACGCCTTCGACGCGCTCATGTCCAGCGACTGCAACGGTGGGAAGCGCTAGCTTCTCCATCAGGGAGGTGTCTGTGGTAATAAACCCTTCCACGCCGCGAGTCAAAAGCATCTGCGCGTAGGTCTGCAGCAGCTTGGGGTCGTGCCTGTGGATTACGGTGAGGAAGAAATAATTGTTCTTGCGCAAGTACTCTTCGATGCCGCTGATGACCATCGCGCCGTAGGCGTCACCGATTTCTTCCGCGATCACGCCAATTGTGTACGTTCGTTTCAATCGCAAGCTGCGGGCAAAAAAGTTTGGGCGGTAATTGAGAGCCTGGGCGGCCTCGATGATGCGATTCTTGGTGTGCTCCGGGATGGAGCGGGCTGCCGGAGAGTTGTTCAGGGCCGCCGAAACCGTCCCTGGTGTTAGTCCCAGCTGCTCCGCAATGGTTTTCAGGGTGACCTTGTTCTCGCTGCGGGGGCCCGGCTTCCTTCTCGGCAGCTGCGTCATCTAGTCGTCCCTCCGAGCATCTTCCAAAATCGGGATATGAGAAATGGTGTGCCAAGAAGGTTTGTGCCTCTTGCCGGGGTAGCCCGAGGTCCCGTAAACCGCGATTCTAGCCCAGTTTGAGACCTAGTGGGCAACGTTTCGAATCGCGATCCGGAGGCGAGGTTTCGCCTCTCGACCAGTACGCTCCTACACTTAAATGGATAAAACGCGGACCACGCAACTGTCCCCAAGCTAGGAGGCTCCCTACCTTCCAATCCCACGGGCGGTAGAATATCATTATTTTTCTTTAGAATATCATTATTTCTGCTTGACAACCTTCCGGGAAAGGTTCTAAATACCTCGCTAGTAGAAAAGCATTACGGCCCGTAATGCTCCAGGGGTTGGGTCCTTTCTCGAAATTGTGGTGGGGTGAAAGAGAAAATGAGTCCGGCGCAATTAGCTTCCGTGCGGATTTCGGCTTCTCTATTTTCGCGCAAATATCTCCTCGAGGGGTAAACGAATGAAGATTCGATTTTCAAATTCAAATGAATCGTTCAGCAATTCGCGAGTAATCATTTCGTTGCTTGCGGTTTTTGTGCTCGTTTTGTGCAGCGCATTCAGCGCGCGCGCGCAAGTCACGACAGCGGCAGTCCGCGGCACGATCATGGACGAGCAGGGCGCTGCGATCGCGGATGCCGATGTCACCATGACTAGTTCCGACACAGGATTCACTCGCTCGATGAAATCCGGGGCCGACGGCCAGTTCAATTTCCCGGATTTACCGCTGGGATCTTATAACATCCACGTTACCCACTCCGGCTTCAAGGGCGCGACGCAGACGGGCATCGTGCTGCACGTCAACGATAGCGTGGTGGTCAATGTCAGCCTGAAAATCGGAGCAGTGAGTGAGTCGGTTACCGTAGAGGCCTCACCCGTCGCGGTTGAGACAACGAGCGGGGAATTGACCGGTCTGATCCAGGCCAGTCAGGTGTCGGAGTTGCCGCTGAATGGCCGCAACTTCATGCAGCTGATTACCTTGGTACCAGGCGTGGCGCCCGCGGAAGCTTTCAGCGTCACGAATAAGGGACTGAAAGGCGCCTCGGACGTTTCCGTCAGCGGCAGCCCCTCCAACGGCAACCAATGGCTCGTTGATGGCGCCAATAATAATGACACCGGCTCGCAGCGCACGATTCTCATTTATCCCTCGACGGAGTCGATCGAGGAGTTCAAGATTGAGCGCAACAGTTACGGCGCCGAATTTGGCCTGATGGCTGGAGCGACAATCAGCCTGGTTACCAAGTCTGGAAGCAATGCCTTCCACGGCAGCGCCTACTACTCTGGACGAAACGACAAGTTGAACTCCTTCGACACCGAACTCAAGGCCGGCTGCCCAACATGCCCCAAGAACAAATTTCGCGGGAACGACTACGGTTATACCATCGGCGGTCCCGTCAAGAAGGACAAGGTTTTCTTTTTCTGGTCCCAGGAATGGAACAAACGAATCGAAGGACTGACTGCCACCAACCACGTTCCAACGATGGCGGAGCGCGGCGGGGATTTCAGTGACCTCGCTGGTTGCCCTGCCTCCGCTGGCACAGGCTACCCTGCTGGTGGCCTGCACGACCCCGCGGCAGCCCCCGGCACTTTTGGTTTTGCGGGCACCACGAACACCAACACCATTCCCTCTGCTCGCCTCAGTCCCGCAGGCGGATTGTCGCTTACGCAATATCCTGCTCCTACGCTGCCCTACACATCAACTTCTTGCCCGTTCATAAACTGGACGGCGTCGCAGAACGTCCCAACGCCTTGGCGCGAAGAGAATGCCCGCGGCGACATCAATCTGACGAAAACCCTTACATTGATGCTCAAATATACAAATGATTCCTGGCAGATCGGACCGCCTTCCAATGGTTTCGGTTGGGGAAGCAACTCGCTCGGAGTTATTGATGAGTCGTGGAACCAGCCCGGGCGGATCATCGCGGCCAAATTGAGCAAGACCATAGGCCCCAGCGCCGTAAACGACTTCCAGTTCTCGTATTCCGCAAACCGAATCCACATCTTGCCTTCGAACCTCGCTCTCGAACAGCAGTTGAACGATGCGATTCCCACCTTTTTCCCGCTTTCGGGTAAGAGATACGGGGACAAGGGTCCCAGCATCTGGTTCTCCGGTTGGGGCAATGCGCATCTTCCCAGCGTCTGGACCATTTCGCCCTGGGACAACGCGCAAGACTTGTACACTTGGCAAGACGATTTTTCGATCGTCAAGAACCGCCACACGCTCAAGTTTGGCGGCATTTATAGCAGAAACTCCAAGAACGAGCAGCAATCCAACGCGGAATTCGGCGGACTGTTCGGCGCCGTTGGTTACAACGGCTGTAGTGGCGCGCTCGTCCCGGGGCAGTGCCCCAATACGGCGGGTAACCTGACGGGATACGATGTCGCCGACGTGCTGCTGAAAAATATGGCCTTCAATTGGAGCGAGGCCAGCAACATCAACATCAACGACATCCGTTGGCAGAACACGGAGTTCTATGCTGCGGACACATTCCGGATGACGAGCAAGTTTACGCTTGTTTATGGCGTGCGTTACTCTCTCCTGCCCAATCCTTACTTTAATGACGACCTTTACACGTCGTTCAATCCTTCGGCCTATAATCCGGCGCTCAAAAACGCCACGTGCAACGGCCTGTTGTATTCCCCTGGGCTTAAGGCCAATCCATGTCCCGCGAATTCGGGTGGAATGCCGGGCCCCAACCGCGCACTTTGGAACAACAACAATCACATGTTCGCGCCGCGTTTGAGCTTCGCTTATGACCCCACCGGAAAGGGCAAATGGGCCATTCGTGCCGGTGCCGGTCAATTCTTCAACCGCGATCGCTTGTACGCTCTCCAGATTGGCGGCGCCAATCCGCCCTTCATTGGCAACTTTACGACGAGCAATGGACGCTTTATCGACACCATAACTCAGCCGGGAGCATGCGCCCCTCCCGCTACCGTCAATGGGTGTTTCGGGCAGGGCCTCGGTAACGCGGCCATCGGTGGCGAGACCAGCAATCAGATGCCGAACAGTTGGCAATACAACTTTACCATCCAGCACGAACTATTCAGGAATGCGCTGCTTGAGGTGGGTTATGTTGGCAACCACAACGTTCACTGGGAGATTCGCTCCGACGTCAACGGTGTTCATGCCGCGGATCGAGTGGCGTATTTACAGGACAACGGCTGTAGCGTTGCGGCGGCGAATTGTCTAAGTTCAAGTGGTGCAGCTCAATCTGCTAATGCGGCTCGAACCGCGCTACGTCCCTTTGGTCCGTTGAAGGGGGACAATTCGCTTACCTACTACACGCGAAATGCTTCCTCGAATTATAACGCCCTGCAAGCGCTCTTTAACATGCGCTTCACGCGCAGTTCTATCTTCCAGGTGGCCTACACTTGGTCGAAGTTGATCTCAGACACGCAATTGATTGATACGCCCGCTCTCAACGTCGACCCCTACAATCCGAGTGCGAGCCGCGGACCTGACTTGCTGAACCGCCCGCAAATCCTGGTTGCCAACGTCGTTTACAACCTGCCCACTTTGCAGGACAAGCAGAAATTCGTCCGCAACGCCCTTGGTTCATGGGAAATCAGCGGCATTATGAACCTGGCCTCCGGTCCTTCTCTGACGCCGACGATCAACAGCATCTCAAACCTCGGTGATCCTTCCGGCACCGGAAGCAACAGCCTGGAACGGCCCATGCGTGTGCCAGGACAGCCCTGCCGTGCCAGTTCTGGTGATGGCAGGCAATGGCTTAATCCGAATGCTTATACAATGAACGGTTTCGCGCTCGGTCAGATCGGGAGTTCCGGTGTAGGTATCTGCACCGGTCCGGGTAACAGCGATGTGGACTTCTCCCTGCGGAAAAACTTCAAGATCACCGAAAGGGTGAAGATGCAGTTTCAATTTGACTTCTTCAACGTGTTCAACCATCCGCAGTACCAGGCAAGCGCCCTCAATATGGGCTTGAACTTCAACGCGCCTCAGTTGAAAGTTGACCAGGCGTCGACAGCAGAGTTCCTAGACTCCGCGGGCAACCCCATCTATCCCCGCACGAACCCGGCTCCGAACAGTACCCCATTTACTGGCTGTGGCGCTAACCATCTGGCCAACGCAACGGGCACGCTATCTCAGATATGGTGCGCCTCGAAGATCACTAACACCACCCTGAACCCTGGCACCTTCGGTTACGCCACGCAGTCTCGCGAGAACGGATGGCGCCAAATGCAGTACGGTCTGAAGTTTAGCTTCTGACCGGATCGAAACTGTCTGACAAACCGTCCCGCCAGGCTGTCGCAAGCCCTGGCGGGACATTTTTTTTTCGCGCCAGTCAAATTTGCTCTCTTGATTTGTTCGGATGTAAAAACCTTATGAGTTAGAATGGGATCATGCTCGGTTATTCCTTGGGATCTCTGTCCCTCCGGATTCTTTTTCTGGTTCTCACCTTGATGGCCCCGAGACTTGTCACCGCACAAGCCGCGGGACCGCAATCCGTCCGCGTCCCCCCGCCGGTTGCAAAGATTGGCGGCGCAAAGCCCAAGACAGATCGTACCGGCCTGCCGCCCGTCCCGAAGTTCAAGGACGTAGCCAAGGAGGTAGGTCTTACCGCCGTCCACATCTCTGCTCCCGAAGCGCACTATGTCATCGACTCTACCAGTGGCGGTGTTGGCCTCTTCGATTGCGACGATGACGGCCGCCTAGACGTCGTCCTCGTCAACGGTTCCACTGTTGAGCGTTTTCGTGCTGGTGGCGACCCACTTGTCACACTTTATCACCAGGAACCCGACGGTACTTTCAAGGACATCACCAAGGAAGCTGGCTTGACGAGACGCGGCTGGGGCATGGGCGTCGCCGTCGCCGATTACGACAATGACGGCAAGCTCGACCTCTTTGTCACTGGTTTTGGCGGCAGCGCCCTGTACCACGGCATTGGCAATTGCAAGTTTGAGGATGTCACTGAAAAAGCCGGAGTCGGCGGCAGTGGATTCATGACTGGCGCGGCCTGGGGCGACTACGACCGCGACGGCTTCGTCGATCTCTTTGTTTCGCGCTATTCTCATCTCGACATGAACAATCTCCCCCAATTTGGCAGCAACAAATTCTGCCGCTTCAAGGGCATTCTCGTTCAATGCGGTCCCTGGGGTCTCGAAGGCGAAAGCGACTTCCTCTATCACAATCGTGGTGATGGCACCTTTGAGGAAGTTTCCGTCAAAGCGGGCGTCCATGATGACATTGGCTACTACGGACTCGGTGTCATGTGGGTGGACTACGATGATGATGGCTGGCCCGATCTTCTCGTCGCCAACGATTCCGTTCCCAATTATCTCTACCACAACAATCATAACGGCACCTTCACCGACATGGGCATGCTCACTGGCGTGGCTCTGAGCGGCGAAGGCATGGAACTCGGCAATATGGGCGTGGACTGGGGCGATTACGACCACAGTGGCCGCCTCAGCTTCTTCGTCACCCATTTCGAGGAGCAGCCAAACTCGCTCTATCGCAACATGGGCCCGCAAGGGTTCGATGACGTGAGTTGGACTTCCGGCCTGGGCCATCAGAATTATGGTTTGGTCGGCTGGGGCACCGGTTTTTTTGACATGGACAACGACACGTGGCTCGATCTTTTCGTGGCCAGTGGCCACGTCTATCCACAAATCGACACGCTCGAAAGCGGACCTCGGTATCGCGAGCCCCTCCTGCTCCATCGCAACAATCGCGATGGCACATTCGACGAGGTGTCCAAGGAAGCCGGTCTCGCTTCTCTCCCGCTGCACTCTCGCCGCGGCGCGGCTTTCGGCGACGTCTTCAACACCGGCAATATTGACGTCCTGCTTCTGAATGTGGGCGATCCGCCTTCTCTTCTTAAAAACATGAACGCCAGCGGCTTTCATCGCGTGCTCTTCAAGCTTATCGGCACCAAGAGTAACCGCGCCGCGATTGGCGCGCGCGTAACCATCCGCGCTGCCGGCGTCAAACAGCTCAGTGAAGTACGCGGCGGAGGAAGTTATCTCTCCCAAAATGATTTACGCCTCCACTTCGGCCTGGGCACGGCCAAGAAGATGGAGCTCGTCGAGATTCGCTGGCCCAACGGCACGGTTGAAACGCTCCAGAATCTTGCCGCGGACTGCATCTATACGATCATGGAAGGCTCGGGAATTCGCGACACCAAAGCTCTGCCGCCGGCGTCCCCTGCCTCAGCGGGCGCACATTGATTTCCGTGGAGGCTTTCGGTTCCCCCGTGCCATGCGCTTTGTTCGAACGGATAGAGATATTGTGTCTGCGGCTGATCACCCATTCGAGGGATTCTCTTTGCCGATGAGTCGCCGCCACATCCGTGCCATGGCGCTTCTCGTGCTGGCGCTGTCTCTCGTCTCCGTCACTCCGGCAGCCGACGCGCCCGGCGATCTCCTGAGGCGTCAGTTTGAGTCTGCTAAGTCTTCCCTTGCCGCCGGCAATCTTGACCTCGCAGAAAGCGGTTTTCGCCAGGCCATCGCCCTGGGTCTGCGCCAGTTGGGCAATCTCTCCATCTCGGAAGACCAATTCGAACAGGCCACGCGCCTTCTGGATGAGGCTGTTAAACTCACTCCCGCCGACGCTGATCTGCAAGTGGAAGCTGGCATTGCCTGGTTCCGCAAAGGCGACCCGCAGAAAGCCACCGAACTGGTTCAGGCGGTCCTGGCTGCGCATCCGGAAAATACCCGCGCCCACAATGTTCTTGGCCGCATTGACCTATTCAAGGGCGATATTGAGGGATCGATCGAAGAATTGAAAAGGGCGGTCGCTCTCCAGGACGACTTTGAGACTTCCTATTTTCTCGGCGTCGCTCTACTCAAAGCCAAAAAGCTGCCGGAGGCCGCCGCCTGGTTTAGTGAAGTCCAGTCGAGGACGGGCGATTCCGCCGCTCTGCACGTCTTGTTCGGGCGCGCCTATACCCTCACGCATTTCCCGGAACCAGCCATGGCCGAATTTCGCAAAGCCATCCAGCTTGATCCCAAGTACCCCCGCGCTCACGGCTTTCTTGGCTACTCCTATCTTGAGCAACTCGGCGAGCAGGCCTATCCGCAGGCCCGCGAAGAATTTGAAAGAGAGTTGAAGCTTAACCCCGATCAATATTACTTCCTGATGCTGCTTGGCATCGCTACAGTGTCCCTGCGCGACTTTCCCGCTGCGGAAACGACCCTCCGGCACGCCGTGCGCCTCAGCCCGGGCGAGTCCACCCCTTACCTGTACCTCGGCGAAACCTACACGGAAACCAATCGGCTCGCCCTCGCCGTCCAGGCCCTGCAAAAGTACATAAGTCTCGTTCAGCACCCGGAGGAAATGGTCCGCGACGTGAGCCGTGCTTATTATTTGCTCGGCCAGGATTTGCTCCGGCTCGGTCGCGTCGAAGAGGCCAAGAAAGCGCTGGCCAGCTCCCAGCGCTACCGCGAAGCCAAATTCAGATATGATGCGCAGCACATTTTCGATGAAAAGCCCAGCACCAGCGGGGCTGACAGCCGGCCTTCCGAGCGCATCGCCGGTCTTCTGGACGCCGCCGCACCCGGCGAAGACAAGACTACAGAATCCCTGGCTCAGGGCGGCATGCCCGCGAATCCAATCGCCGCGCCAGGATCTTCCCCAGTTCAGCAGGCTGCCGAAACGAAAGAAGCGAAGCTATATCGCGCGTTCGTCTCCGAAATTCTCGCTAGCTCCTACAACGACCTGGGAGTGATGCGCGCCAAGGCTTCTGCTTTCCGTCAGGCCACTGAATACTTCAACCAAGCCGCCGTCTGGAAGCCCGATCTTCCCGGTTTGGACCGCAATTGGGGACTCGCCGCTTATCGTGCTGAGCTCTATTCCGAGGCCATTCCGCCGCTCGAGCGTCAGCTCGCCGCAACTCCGCAGGATTCTTTCGTACGTCGGCTTCTTGGCCTCAGTTATTTTTCGGCAGATAGTTTTGCTAAGACCGCCGAAGTGCTGCGCCCATTTCTAAAGAATCCGCCGGACGATCCAGGACTGCTTCTTGCCTGGGGCACCGCCCTCGTTCGAACGCGCCAGCCAGAAATTGCCCGCGACATTTTCCACCTTCTCCTCGAGCAAAACGCCGGCAATCCCGCCGTTCACCTGCTCCTTGGGCAGGCCTACGCTCAGCAAGACGATTTTGCCGGTGCTCTCCTGGAGCTAGGTTCCGCACTGAAGCTGGACTCGCGCTTCCCGGAAGCCCACTATTTCATGGGCCTGATCCACCTCCGCCAGAGCGAATTCGAATTGGCTGCTTCCGAATTCCGCTCGGAACTCGAAATTCGCCCCGCGGATCCCGTTACCAGCTATCATCTCGGTTACACTCTTCTCTTGCAGGGCCACGTCGAGCAGTCTGTGTCCCTCTTGCGCGGTGTCGTTCAGGCCAAGCCGGACTATGAGATGGCGCGTTTCGAACTTGGCCGCGCCCTGCTTCAGCAAGGCGATGCCCCCGGCGCCATCGAGAGTCTCGAAGCCGCAAAAAAACTTTCCCCTGACCGTGACGCCACCTACTTTCAGTTGAGCCAGGCCTACCGCCGCGTCGGCCGCTTGCCGGAAGCGCAGCAGGCGCTTGTGACTTATCAAAAACTTATTGAAACCAACCGCCTGAAGCGCCGCGAAAGCCTCGAAGCGGAAAAGCCGTGATGATGTGGAACCGCTCCTCGCCCCCTTCGAAATAGGCCTTGCGGGAGCTGCGCCACTCCACTGGCTCGTGTCCGATCCGGGATTTCGTTCAGGGAACGCTCGTTGCAGTTTCCTGCCGAAACAGGCTGGGCAGGATGTATTGTTATCATCTAGCGCATAAGGGGCGTTCGAACGGTTATGAAAAAGTTGCGTTTCCTGGTTTCACTTACGACCAACGACAACGATTACCAGATCGAACAGGCGAAATCGGCCGAGCAGATGGCCCGCAAACTCGACGTGGAAATCCAGATCGTTTACGCGGATAACGACGCCATTACGCAGAGCACGCAAATTCTCAAAGTTATCCAGGCCGACGAAAATCAACGCCCAAACGCCGTTGTGTTCGAACCTGTCGGCGGCACCGCTTTGCCTCAGGTCGCACGCGCGGCTGCCTCCGCAGGAATCGGATGGGCTGTTCTGAATCGCGACGCCAATTACATTCTGGAACTGCGGCGCTCGTCCTCTGCTCCCGTCTTTGGCGTGACTTCCGACCATCTCAAAATCGGCCACATCCAGGGCCGTCAATTTGCCGCGCTGCTGCCCCACGGCGGCTCGATTCTCTACATCCAGGGACCCGCGGAAAATTCCGCCGCCAAAGAGCGCGCCCAGGGCATGCAGGAAACGAAACCCGCCAATATTCACGTCACCGCACTCCGTGGGCAATGGACCGAGGAGAGCGCCCAGCGCGCCGTGCGGTCTTGGCTAAAACTCAGTACTTCTCAAAGAGCCGCCATTGACCTGATCGGCGCCCAGGATGATTCGATGGCTCTCGGCGCCAGGAAAGCCTTTGAAGAATTGGCTAATGAATCGGAACGCGAGCGCTGGCTGAAACTGCCTTTCACCGGCTGCGACGGCTTGCCCAAAACGGGCGAATCTTGGGTTCGCACCGGCTTGTTGGCCGCGACCGTCTTTGTTCCTCCCAATGCCGGGCAGGCCGTCGAGATGCTTGTCGATGCCATTCAGAACGGGAAAAAAGCTCCCGAACGTGCCCTGACCGTGCCTGTCTCCATCCCCTCTCTCGAGGAATTGAAATAGCGCTAATCATCAA
>WNFP01004725.1_pt1 | contig 21989 bp, 21 predicted proteins | sample 5400201 | NCBI WGS metagenome assembly WNFP01 (sample SAMN13153355, study PRJNA577476) | soil metagenome | isolation source: 115 cm saprolite under Madrone tree | place: USA:California | collected 2016-06-14
AGCGCGAGTTCGGCTGGAGCCGCGCCCTGCTCTCCTCCGCGGTGTCGGTGAACCTGGTGCTCTACGGGCTGGTCGGCCCCTTCGCCGCCGCCTTGATGGAGCGGTTCGGGATCCGCAGGACGGTGCTGGCGTCGCTGGCGCTGATCTGCGCAGGCGTCGCGCTCACTTCCCAGATGCGCTCGAGCTGGCAGCTGGTCCTGACCTGGGGAGTGCTGGTCGGGTTGGGGACCGGGACCACCGCCATGGTGCTCGGGGCCACCGTGGTCAACCGCTGGTTCGTCGCCCGGCGGGGCACGGTGATGGGCGTGCTCACCGCCAGCACCGCCACCGGCCAGATGCTCTTCCTGCCCTTCGAGGCCCACGTCGTCGAGCACCACGGCTGGCGGGCCGTGACCCTGATCGTCGCCGGGGTCGTCGCGCTCTTGCTCCCGCTCGTCGCCCTGCTCGTCCGCGATCGCCCGTCTGACGTCGGGCTCTTGCCCTACGGCGCGCCGCCCGACATGGCGCACGCCCAGCCGTCGCGGCAGAACCCGGTGGCCAACGCGCTCCGCGTCCTGCGCGAAGGCACGCGCAAGCGCGACTTCTGGCTCCTGGCCGGCAGCTTCTTCGTCTGCGGCGCCAGCACCAATGGCCTGGTGGGAACGCACCTGGTGCCGGCCTGCATGGACCACGGCATCCCGGAGGTGCGGGCGGCGGGCCTTCTGGCGGTGATGGGCATCTTCGACCTGATCGGCACGACCGGAAGCGGCTGGCTCTCGGATCGATTCGATTCGCGCAAGCTCCTCTTCTCGTACTACGGGCTGCGCGGGCTCTCGCTGCTCTGGCTGCCGCACGCCTTCGACGCGCAGGTGCTGGGGCTGCCGCTGTTCGCGGTCTTCTACGGCCTGGACTGGATCGCGACGGTGCCGCCCACCGTGCGCCTGACCACCGAGGCATTCGGGGTGCGGGATGCGCCCATCGCCTTCGGGTGGATCGTCGCTTCGCACCAGATCGGCGCCGGACTGGGCGCCCTGGGGGCGGGCATCATCCGCTCCACGCTGACGACGTACACGCCAGCGTGGATCGGGGCCGGGAGCATCTGCCTGATCGCGGCGCTGGCCGTCTTGCGGATCGGACGCCGGGCGCCGCGGCTCGCCGTCCCGGCAGCGGACGGAACCCTGGCGGATGCTCAGGCATCCCTGGGCGCATGAACCTCCTGCAGCGGATCGCGCGGCGGGTCGGAAACGACCGGTTCCTCAAGCTGCTGCGGTTCTATCCGCCGTATCTCGGCGCCGGCGTGTGGGTCAGGGCCGTGTCGCCCGACCTGACCGTCCTGGAAGTGGAGATGAAGCTCTCGTCCTGGAACCGGAACTTCGTCGGCACCCAGTTCGGCGGCTCGCTGTACTCGATGTGCGATCCCTTCTTCATGCTGATGCTGATGATGCAGCTCGGCGACGGATACGTGGTCTGGGACAAGAGCGCCTCCATCGAGTTCCTGCGGCCGGGGAAGGGCAAGGTGAAGGCGCGGTTCGAGCTGCCCCGCGAGCGCGTCGAGGAGCTGCGCGCGGAGACGCAAGAGAAGGGCAAGATCAATCCCCGGTTCGAGGTGACGGTGGTGGACGAGGGCGGCGAGCCGGTAGCGCGCGTGCAGAAAGTGCTAAGCGTACGCCGCAAGGACTCCGCCTGAGACCAGGAGCGCCAGATGAGCCCCGAGGAATTCCGCCGCCGCGGCCATGAGGTCGTCGACTTCATCGCCGATTACCGGGCGCGCGTCGCCTCGCTGCCGGTGATGTCCCTTTCGGAGCCCGGCGCGGTGATGGCGCGCCTTCCGCCGGCGCCTCCCGAGCAGGCCGAGCCGTTCGAGAGCATCTTGCGCGATCTGGAGCAGGTCCTGATGCCCGGGCTGTCGCACTGGCAGCATCCGGATTTCTTCGGTTACTTCCCTTCCAACGGCGAGCTCTCCTCGGTGCTGGGCGATTACCTGAGCACCGGTCTGGGAGTGCTCGGGCTGTCCTGGCAGTCCAGTCCGGCGCTCAGCGAGTTGGAGGAAGTGGCCACCGGCTGGCTGAGGCAGATGGTCGGGCTCCCTGAAGCCTTCCGCGGCGTGATCCAGGACACGGCTTCCACCTCCACGCTGGTGGCCCTGCTCTGCGCCCGCGAGCGCGCAACCCGGTACTCGCTCGCGGGCAAGGGCCTGCAGGGCGAGGAGCACCCGCTCGTGGTCTACGCCTCGGCGCAGGCGCACAGCTCGGTGGACAAGGCGGCGCTGCTGGCCGGGTTCGGGCGCGACAACCTGCGCCACGTCGCCACGGATTCCGCGTACGCGATGCGCGCCGACGCGCTCGCCGAGGCGGTGCGTGAGGACGTGCGGCAGGGCCGCCGCCCTTGCGCCGTGGTGGCGACGACGGGGACCACCACTTCCACCGCGCTCGATCCGGTCGGCGCGATCGGAGAGATCGCGCGCGAGCACGGACTCTGGCTGCACGTCGACGCGGCAATGGCGGGCTCGGCGATGATCCTCCCCGAGTGCCGCTGGATGTGGGAAGGGATCGAGGCGGCCGATTCCCTGGTGCTCAACCCGCACAAGTGGCTCGGGGCCGCCTTCGACTGCTCGGTGTATCTGGTGCGCGACCCCGAGCATCTGGTGCGGGTCATGAGCACCAATCCCAGCTATCTGACCACCGCCGTCGACAGCCGGGTGCGCAACCTGCGCGACTGGGGGATCCCGCTGGGCCGCCGGTTCCGCGCGCTCAAGCTCTGGTGCCTCATCCGCGAGCAGGGCGTCGAGGGTCTACGGCGGCGCCTGCGCCGCGATCTGGACAATGCCCGCTGGCTCGAGGCACAGGTGAAGGCGGCGCCTCGCTGGCGGGTGCTGGCCCCGGTTCCACTGCAGACTCTCTGCGTGCGTCACGAGCCGCCGGGATTGTCAGGAGAGGCGCTGGACCGGCATACGCTGGCCTGGGCCGACCGCATCAACAAGTCCGGCGCCGCCTACCTGACCCCCGCCATCCTCGACGGCCGCTGGATGGTCCGCATCTCCATCGGCGCCATCCCCACCGAACGCGAGCACGTGGCCGCCCTCTGGAACCGGATGCGCTCCGAAACCGACTGAAGTCGGAGTTTTGGGGACACAATACGGATCTCCAAAAGGGAGTTGCGTATTGTGTCCCCAAAACTCCGACGAAGGTCCTTTGGGAAGAGTCAGGCGGGGCGGTCGTCGCTGAAGCCCTCGGAGCCGGGCCGCTCCAGCTCGGCGACCAGGTCTGGGTGACGCTCGAGAAACCGGACGCAAGCGTTCCAGCGCAGGACGGCGTCGTCGTTGCCCGGAGGGCCCAGGGCCTGGGCGGCCTCGTAGTCGTCCAGCGCTTCCAGGAACCAGCCGGAGGCCACGCTGGGATGGGCGCCGTCACGGAGCTGTGCCTTGACCCAGCGCTCGCAGATGATCCCGCCGTAGTAGCGGCGCTCGTACTTGTCGCGCAGCTTGAGCAGGATGTCGCGGGCGTCGCCGGGGCCCTTCTCCGATCCGCGGCCGAACTGGTCGGTGGTGGCCAGGAGCAGCATCACCAGCGCATCCTGGTTGTCGCCCTGGGCGGCGAGGACGTCGAGGCAGATGCTCTCCGCCTCCTGCGGCTCGTGGAGCAGCCGGTAGCGCTCGGCCTTGGAGAGCGCGCGGGGAATGGCCTCGCTGGAGATCGGTTTGAGCTGCGGCATGGGAGACTCCGATCAGGGGCTCGGGCTGAGGATGCGGAACAGCTTGCGGAACGGATCGTAGAGCTGGTCGACCACCCGTTCTTTCAGGGGGATGATCGCGTTGTCGGTGATGTGGATCTCCTCCGGGCAGGCCCGGGTACAGCATTTGGTGATGTTGCAGTACCCGATCCCGTGCAGCTGCTGAAGCTGCAGCGCCCGGTCCTCCACGTCCAGGGGATGCATCTCCAGCGCCGCGGCGTAGACGAAGAAGCGCGGGCCGACGAAGGGCTGCGCCGGCTGGTGGTCGCGCAGCACGTGGCAGACGTCCTGGCAGAGGAAGCACTCGATGCACTTGCGGAACTCCTGCACGCGCTCGATGTCCTCCTGCGCCATGCGCCAGGTGCCGTCGGGCGCGTCGGGAGGACGGGGGCGGAACTTCTTGATCTTCTTCTTCACCTCGAAGTTCCAGGAGACGTCGGTGACCAGGTCGCGGATCTTCGGGAACGACTTCATCGGCTCCAGCGTCACCGGCTTGCCCAGCGGCAGGTCGCTCAGCCGGGTCATGCACATCAGCCGGGGCAGGCCGTTCACCTCCGCCGAGCAGGAGCCGCACTTGCCCGCCTTGCAGTTCCAGCGCACCGCCAGGTCATTGGCTTGCTCGGCCTGGATCCGGTGGACCGCGTCGAGGACCACCATTCCTTCCGAGATGCCCGTGGTGTACTCGCGGAAGTCCCCGCCGTGGGCGTCCCCGCGCCAGATGCGGAAGGTGGCGTTCACTTCATCTCCTCGATCACCTGCTTCAAGTGCGCGGGCATCTCCGCGACCGGTTCGCGACGGACCCGCATCGCTCCTGCGCCGTCGCGAAAGACGATCACATTGAACCGGCCCGCCGCGGGATCCTTCTCGGGGAAATCGTCGCGAAAATGGGCGCCCCGGCTCTCCTTGCGCTCCAGGGCGGCGCGGGTGATCGCCTCCGAGACCGTCAACAGATTCCGCAGGTCGAGCGCGGTGTGCCAGGCCGGGTTGTAGGCGCGGTTGCCGCCGATGCGGATGCGCGCGCTCCGCGAGCGGAAGAGCGAGAGCGCGTCGAGCGCGTGCGCCATCTCGCTCTCGGTCCGCACGATGCCCACCAGGTCCTGCATCGTCTTCTGCAGATCCTGCTGCACCTGGAACGGCCCGCCGTCCTTTCCGGTCCCCGTCCCGTCCTCGAACGGCAAGAGCGCCTGCCGCGCCGCGGTCTCCACCTGCGCCTCGTCGATGGAGTTCGCGCGGTTCTCCTTGGCGAACCGCGCCGCCGCCTGACCCGCGCGCTGCCCGAACACCAGCAGATCGGAGAGCGAATTGCCGCCCAGCCGATTGGCGCCGTGCAATCCCGCGGCGCACTCGCCCGCCGCGAACAAGCCGGGCACGGTGGACATCTGCGTCTCGGGGTGCACGCGCACCCCGCCCATCATGTAGTGGGTGGTCGGCCCCACCTCCATCGGCTGCTCGGTGATGTCGATGTCGGCGAGCTTGAGGAACTGGTGGTACATGCTGGGAAGCTTCTTCTTGATGTGCTCCCGCGCGTTGGGGAGCCGCCGCTTCAGCCAGCTGATGTCGAGGAACACGCCGCCGTGCGGGCTGCCCCGCCCTTCCTTGATCTCGCGCACGATGCAGCGGGCGACATGGTCGCGGGTGAGCAGTTCGGGAGGACGGCGGGCGTCCTTGTCGCCCTGGGTGTAGCGGAACCCTTCCTCTTCCGTGTCGGCGGTCTGGCTGCGGTAGTTCTCCGGGATGTCGTCGAAGAGGAAGCGCTTGCCTTTGCTGTTGAGCAGGACGCCGCCTTCTCCGCGCACGCCCTCGGTGACCAGGATCCCCTGGACCGAGGGCGGCCAGATCATCCCGGTGGGATGGAACTGCACGAACTCCATGTCCATCAGCTCGGCGCCGGCGTCGTAGGCGAGCACGTGGCCGTCGCCGGTGTACTCCCAGGAGTTGCTGGTGATCTGGTACGCCTTGCCGATGCCGCCGGTGGCAAGCACCACCGCGCGGGCGCGGAAGACGTGGAAGAGTCCGCGCTCGCGATCGTAGCCGAAGGCGCCGGACACCCGCTCGCCATCCTTGAGCAGGCTGAGCACCGTGTGCTCCATGTGCACGTCGATGCCCTGGTGGATGCCGTGGTCCTGGAGCGTGCGGATCATCTCCAGCCCGGTGCGATCGCCGACGTGCGCCAGCCGCGGGTAGCGGTGGCCGCCGAAGTTGCGCTGGAGGATGCGGCCGTCCTTGGTGCGATCGAAGAGCGCGCCCCAGGCCTCCAGCTCGCGGACCCGGGCCGGCGCTTCCTGCGCGTGCAGCTCGGCCATCCGCCAGGAGCTCAGGTACTGGCCGCCGCGCATGGTGTCGGCGAAGTGGACCTTCCAGCTGTCGCGCTCGTCGACGTTGGCCAGCGCGGCGGCGATTCCGCCTTCCGCCATCACTGTGTGCGCCTTCCCCAGCAGGGACTTGCAGACCAGGCCCACCGAGAGGCCCGCGGCCGACGCCTCGATGGCCGCCCGCAAGCCCGCGCCGCCCGCGCCGATCACCAGCACGTCGTGCTCGTGGGTCTGCGCGCCGGCCGTCAGACGATCCTCCAGTCGTGCCACACGCCCATCGAGCAGAGCCGGACGTAGAGGTCCGCGAAGGCAACGCTGAAGAGGCTCGACCAGGCGAACGCCATGTGGCGCCGGTTGAGGCAGCTCACGCAGGCGTAGGCGCGCTGGTGCAGGGGGCGGGTGGAGAGCTGATCGAAGCATCCGCCGGCGAGATGCCGCAAGGAGTGGCAACCCAGCGCGTACCCGCCGAGTAAAAAGACGTTGGCGGCGAGGACCAAGGTGCCGACGCCGATGCCGAACTCCGGGAACCACATCGCCTTCCAGACGTCGTAGGCGAGGATGCCGAGGAACGGTATCGCGACGTAGAGGAAGAGCCGGTGCACGTTCTGGAGGACGAGCGGCATCGCGCTCTCGCCGTGATAGGTCCTCCGGCCCTCGCTCACCGCGCAGGAGGGCGGGTCGGCCCAGAACGCTTTGTAGTAGGCGCCCCGGTAGTAGTAGCAGGTCAGCCGGAACCCGCCCGGCGCCCAGAGGATGAGGATGGCCGGCGAGAACGCCAGCCACCACGGGAGCCACGACGGCGGCGGGCCGAACCAGGCGTGCGACGAGTTGCCGAACAGCTCGGGGGAGTAGAACGGGGAGAGGTACGGGCCGAAGGTGTAGTGGCGGCCCTGCAGCGCGGCCCAGGTGGTGTACACCACGAAAGTAGAGAGGCCGGCGAAGGTCAAGACGCCGGTCAGCCACCAGCGATCGCTCCGCGCCGTCTGGCCGAAGCGCAGGCGAGTCAAGGCGATGGAAGACCCGCCGGCCATAGGGGCTGCAGCTTGCTCTCGCGGGAGCAGGGGCGCAAGCGGACCCATCCCCGCGGGACCGCTCGCATCGATCTGGCGGCGCGAAGAAAGGTAAGCTCCGCCGCGGAGAGGCCTTGGACCCTTTCGAGCTCTACGTTTCGCTGGTCCTCGCCATCGCCGCAGGCCTGCTCATCGGCATCGAGCGCGAGATGTCCGCGCCCACCGACGGCACGCAGAGCTTTCTCGGAGGAGCGCGCACGCACCCGATGGTGGCGCTGGCCGCCGGCTTGTCCGTCCTCGTCTCCCGGGAGACCGGATGGCCGGTGGTGGTCGCCGCCTTCGCCGCGCTCATCCTCTTCCTGGGCGTGAACTTCGTCGACGACGTGCGCCGCAGCGCCAGCCGGGGGCTCACCTCCGAGGTGGCGTTCCTGGTCAGCTTCCTGCTCGGCGCGCTGGCGCTCACCCGCGACGTCATCCTCCCCGCGGAGCACAAGTACCTGGCCGTGGCGGGCGCCGCCGTGCTCGCCACCGCGCTCCTGTCCGCGAAGCCGGCGCTGAACCCGCGGGTGCGCCGCATCTCGCGCGAGGACGTCGTCGCCACCCTGAAGTTCCTCATCCTGGCGGTCGTGGTCCTCCCGATGCTGCCCGACCGGGCCCTGGGGCCGTTCGGCGCGCTCAATCCCCTCCAGATCGGTACGCTGGTCGTGCTCACGGCGGCGATCAGCTTCCTCAGCTACGCCGCCATCCGCATCCTCGGTCCGCAACGGGGCCTGGGCCTCACCGGGCTCGTCGGCGGCCTCGCCTCCTCCACCGCGGTGACCCTGTCCATGTCCGCGCGGGCGCGGACGGAGCCGCGCCTGGCCGATTCGCTGGCGCTCTCGGTGGTCCTCTCCTCCTCGATCATGTTCGTGCGCATGGGCATCCTGGTCGCCGTCGCCGGACCGCAGCTGCTGCGCATCGCCTGGGCGCCGCTCGCCGCGATGGCCGCGACGGGGCTGCTCGCGAGCCTCTGGTTCTACCGCCGCTCGCAGCGGACGGCGAAGGGCGACGTCGAGCTGTCCAACCCCTTCGAGCTCTGGCAGGCGATCAAGTTTGCCTTCCTCTTTGCCCTGGTCCTGCTCGGCTCCAAGGCGGCCACGGTCTGGCTGGGCGCGAAAGGCGCCTACGCGGCGGCGGCGCTGGCCGGGATGGCCGACGTGGACGCGATCACGCTCTCGCTCTCGCGCCTGGGCCAGGGGGCGGTGGCGCCGAAGGTCGCGGTGGTCGCCATCTTCCTCGCCGGCGCGTCGAACACGGTGGTGAAGGCGATCCTCGCCGCGCGGCTGGGCGGCTGGGCATTCGGGCGCCGGATCGCGGGCGCGTTCGCGGTCATGCTGGCGGCGGGCGCGGCGGCGGTGCTCGTCTGGGTCCGGTAGCCCCCGGCTGGCGTGTGGGAACAGGCAGCACAGTCCGCGCGAAGGGCGCAGCGGGTGGTCGTTCGCCCCTCTATCGCGTCGCCGATCCGGCCTTCTAAAGTCGATGCTGACCTCGCTGACACGCGACGATGCCGGCCACTTCAGCGCCAACGCGCCTCGCGCTCGCGATTCCGATCGCGCTGGCGGTCGGCTGCGTGACGGGCGGCGATCTGCGGCGCGACTGGGGAACGCCGGCCCGCGGGCCCAGCGGGGCCGAGCCGGCTGTCGCGAGCGGGCCATCGGCGGAGGAAGCCATCCAAGCGGTGCTGGCCGCGGCGCGCGCCACGCTGGGCCAGTCCAAGCCGGAGATCGAGGGACGCAGGCTGCCCACCGACTGTTCCGGCTACCTGCGCGGGCTCTATACCCTCGCCGGCGTGGACCTGTTCTCCGAAGGGCTGCCCGCGGACAACGGAGTTCGCGCCATGGTCCGCTGGGTGGAGCGGCGCGGGGTGCTGCATCGCCACAAGGTGCCTTCCGCCGGCGACCTGGTGTTCTTCGACAACTCGTACGATCGGAACGGCGACGGCCGCCTCAACGACCCGTTCACGCACGCGGGGCTGGTGGAGCAGGTGCTCGCCGACGGGACCGTGCTGATCATCCACGCCACCAACCACGGGATCGTGCGCGAACCGATGAACCTCTTCCGTCCGCGCGAGGAAGCGGACCCGGACCGGAGAGTGATCAATGCGCCTCTGCGGCGAAAGACCTCTCGCGATCCGCCGCGCATGCCCCGGCTGATGTCCGAGCTGTTCGCGGGATTTGGAACGGTGCTGCCGCGACCCCCCGCTTCGGCGTCGCGCCTCTAGCCGGGCAAAATGAGCCAGGAGTCGCCGAATTCGTGGGTCAGGTACCCGGCCTGATCGGCGTGCTCGGTGGCGCGGGCCAGCAGGTCGGCCGGCGCGAACGCTCGCAGGAGCGCGTAGTGGCTCGCCGATGCCTCGTGGACTCCGTTGAGCAGGCCGTCCACGACGCGCGGCCGGTAGCCAGGGCCGAGGATGAGGCCAGTTTCGCCCGCACCTGCGCGGAGGCGGTCGCCGTTCTGCTCCGCGGCGCCTTCCAGGGCGCGAGTCACGCTGGTCCCCACGGCGATCACGCGGCCTCCCTCAGACCGGGCGCGATCGACGGCGGCGACGGTGGCCGCGGGAACTTCGAAGCGCTCCGGCATCGGGAGCAACGCGTCGAGCTTGGGGTCGCCGGTGGAGGACAGACCTGCCGCGTGCGTGACGGACGCGAGGCGTACGCCGCGGCCTCGCAACGCCAGCAGCAGCTCCCAGCGCAGCGGCCGCCCAGCGGACGGCATCTCCGCCGCCCACGGACGCGACGCGTACGCCACCTGGACGTGCCACATCTCCAGCGGTCCCCGGGCATGCGAGTACTGGACGGGCCGCCCCGCCCGGTACAGTCGGGTCCAGAGCGCATCCCCCCGCCGATCGAATCGCAGCTCGACGAGGCGCGGCGAGAGCGGCGACAGGCCTTCCACCGCCGCTTCGAGCTGGCCGAACGCGACCCGCGCTCCCGGGGCGAGGAAAGGCGGCGGGGGCCGATGCTCGGTGGGCGTGCGCCAGTCGCCGGGGCCGAAGAGCACGGCGCGGAAGGCCCCCGAGGGCAACTCGGCGAGAAGCCGCGCTTCCAGCGGTTCGCCTTGCTCCGAGCGGCCAAGCAGCGATCCAGGCAGCGTGGCCGCGTCGTTGAGCACCAGGAGATCCGCCGGCCGCAGCAACTCGGGCAGATCGCGCAGATGTAGATCCCGCAGCGCCGCCGCTCGCGGGTCGAGCGCGAGCAGCCGCTCTTCCAGGGCATCCTCTCGCGGCCAGCGCGCCGGAATCATGCCGCCTTCTCCCCCGCGGCCGCGACCAGACGCGCGCCGGTGGGGATGCGCGCGGAGTCCGCGATCATGTGCGCGATGCGCCGCGCCACCTGCTCGGGCCGCTGCAGGGCGGCGCGGTCCGAGTCCGGCATCGCCAGCGCATGCATCGCGGTATCCATCTCCCCCGGGTCCACCGCCAGGAACCGCACCCCCGCGTCCTTCAGCTCCGCGGCCCAGATGCGCGTCAGGTGATCGCCGGCCGCCTTCGACGCGCCGTACGCTCCCCAGCGCGGATAGGCCTCGACCGCGGCGTCCGAGCTGATCTGCACCACCAGGCCCGATCCCCGCAGGGCCATCGCGCCGGCGACGATCTTCGTCAGCCGGAACGGACCGACCAGGTTGACCTGCAGCACGCGCTCCAGATCTTCGCAGTCGGTGTCCAGGAGCAGCCGCAGCGGCGTGGGGCCGAGCTCGCTGGCGTCGTGCACCAACAGCTCGATGGGGCCCACCAACGCCGCCGCCGCGCCGGCGATGGCATGCGCTGCCCGCTTGTCGCCGACGTCGCCGGGAATCGCATGCGCCTCTCCGCCCGAATCCCGGATGGCGGCAACCACCCGGGAGAGCGCCTGGCCGGACCGGGACACCAGCACCTCCGCGATGCCCGCGGCTTCACCCAGCAGCAGATGGCGCGCCTCTCCGGACTGCCGCGGGCGACCTGGTCCAATCTCGAGTCGGGCAGCGCCAATCCCACCCTCTCCGTCCTCCACCGCGTCGCCGACGCGCTGCAGGTCTCGATCGAGGAGCTGCTTGCGCCGCCGCGCGCGGCCGCCCGCTTCTATGCGCGGGACATCGTCCCCGTGCGGGTCCGGGGCCAGGTCAGCATCCGCCAGTTGCTGCCCGATCCGATCCCGGGTGCGGAAGTGGGACGGATGGAGTTCGCGCCGCTGTCGCGCATGATCGGCGTTCCGCATACGCCGGGCACCCGCGAATACCTGACTTGCGAATCGGGAGAGCTCGAGCTGGTGGCGGGCGGCGAGACGTTCCGCTTGCGGCCCGGCGACGTGGTGACGTTCCGCGGCGACCAGCGGCACTCGTATTCCAATCCTTCCCGGTCGCCCTCGGTCGGCTACTCGGCGGTGCTGCTGGCCCCGCTCACCCACCGCTGAGCTTGTCGCTCTCGCGAGCGATCGCCAACATGTTCCCATGCACATGGGCACCAGGCACTTCGAAGCCGCGCTCTCCCGACGGGCCCGTGCGCACCCGCCGGGCAAGGCATCGACGTCGATGGCGAAGCTCGGCTTGCCGTCGGTCGTCAGCCTGGAAGGTCTCGCGGCGGCGCTCGCCCTCCGAGCGGCCGGGCGCCCGGCCCTGCCCGTCGCGCTCGCCGCGCCGCTGGCCTGCGCCGGGGAGAAGGCGATCAAGACGTTCGCGCAGCGGGGGCGCCCCGGGCTGAAGCGGTTCGGCAGGAAGGGGCACCAGTCGTTTCCCAGCTCCCACGTCGGCGGCCCCTTCGCGCTGCTCGCGGCGCTGGCCTGGACCGCGCCGCCGACGCCGGGTTGGCGCGCGCTGCTCGCGCTCGGGTCCGGAGCGGCGGTGGCCGTCGGTATCGAGCGCGTGCGGGCGGGAGCGCACTGGCCGTCCGACGTCGTCGTGGGGATCTTGTTCGGAACCCTCTTCGGCACGGCGCTCGGCGCTCTGGGACGGCGACGGCAGCCCCGCGCGCGAAGAGCGGATGGCGGGAGGACCGCATCGCCGTGAAACGGCATCTCGTCGCCGTGGACATCGGCGGCAGCAAGATCTCCTTCCTCGCCCGGGAAGCCGGCGGCGACCGGGACGTCCACGCCGACAAGATGAAGACGCCCACCACCGCCGGAGTGGAGGGAATCCTCCGCCTGATCGACGAGCAGATCGACCGGATCCCGGGCGGGCAGAGGAGCGTGGTGGCGGTGGGCGTGGCGGTCCCCGGTCACGTCGACGCCGAGGGGCACGTCCTCAACGCCGGCAACTTGCAAGGATGGGTGAACGTCCCGCTGCGCACCCTGCTCGAGGACCGCTACGGGGTCCCCAGCTTCGTCGAGCGCGACGCGAATTGCGGCGCCCTGGGGGAGAAATGGAGGGGCGCGGCCAGGGAGATGAACGACTTCGTCTTCCTCGCCCTGGGCACCGGCGTCGGCGCCGGCTTGTTCCTCCGGGGACACATCTACCGGGGCGCCCACTTCGCGGCCGGGGAGGCAGGAGACATGACCTTCCCTTCCCGCGGAAACGCGCCCACCGTCTCGGACGTGGTGGGCAAGCGCGCCATCAAGCGGCGGGCGAGGCGCGTGACCGGCGTGAAGATGAGCGCCGCGGAAGCGCTGGCGGAAGCGAAGCGGGAGCCGCGCCTGGAGCGGGCCACGCGGAAGGTGGTCGAGTACCTGAGCACTTCGGTGGTGGCGATCGCCTCGCTGCTCGATCCCGAGGCCATCATCTTCGGCGGCGGGACCAGCAACGCCGGCAAGCCGCTCATCGATCGCGTGCGCGAGCAGATCGCGCCGCACCCGCTGTTCCGGGCGCGCCTGTTGCTGGCCGGCCTGGGATCGGACTCGCAGCTCCACGGCGCGCTCTGGGGGGCGGCCAAGGTGGCGGGTCTGATCCCGGAGGGCAAGCGGCGGACGCCTTCGCGGCGCAAGGGCGAGACGCTTCGCGAAGACCGCGTCGTTCCCAAGCCGCACCGGGCCTCGAACCCGGGGCGGCGCGGCGCGCGGACGGCGGGCGCTCTCAAGCGGCCTGGAACCGGTCGATGAACCGGCCCAGCGCCAGCCGCGCCCGGTGGACACGGCTGCGGAACTCCTCCTCCGGAACGCCGAGGATGATGGCGCCGTCCCGCGGCGGGACGTCCAGCACGTCGCGCAGCACCAGCGCTCCGCGCACGCCGTCGTCCATGGCGTCCAGGGCCTGACGCAGGGCACCGGCGACGCTGATCGAAGCCGAGACGCTCGGACGCGTGGGCCCGCGGGCCCGCTCGGCGAGCGCCATCCGCATGGCGATGCCGAGGAGCCACGTCCTCGCGTCCCGCGGGGTGGGCGAGTAGGAGGACTCGCGCCAGGCGGCGAGGAATGCCTGGCGGGTGACTTCGGCGGCGGCGGCCGGGCTCGTACACATGTTGACGGCGACGCCGTACACGGCGTCGCGATTCCGTTCGACCAGAGCGGCGAATGCTGCCCCACCGCCCTGCCTGCTGCACGGGGCGACTCTGTCATCGTTCATGGCGTTTCCTGGACGAAGCGGGCTATCTGCGCCCGCCGGAGCGAGGTGGCAATGCGAAACCGACGGGGCGGCGGTCGGAGGATCCGCTCAGGATCTGAAGATCCCTTGCGGATCAGCGCTTGGAGCGGGCCAGCCCCCAGTTCAGGGCCGCGATGGCGGCGGTGGCGAGCAGGATGAGGAGCTCGACCCTTCCGATGCGGCTGCCCACCAGGGCGCAGAAGGCGATCCCGATGGCGGCAAAGGCGGGACCGCCGGGGAGGTGGAAGCGCTCCTGTCCCGGCTGGGTGCGCCGCAGCCGGATCAGCGCGCCGCAGACCGCGCCGTAGGTGAAGATCCGCGACACCGTCGAGAGCACCGCGTTCCAGCGGAAGCCGCCGGCCAGGGCCAGCAGCCAGAGCAGCCCGGCGAAGACGGCGATGGAGAGGTGCGGTGTGCGGAACCGCGGATGGGTGGCGGCGAAGAAGGCCGGAAACTGCCGTTCGCGCGCCAGCGCGTAGGTGAGCCGCGGCACGTTCAGCATGTTCGCGGAGAGCAGCCCGTAGGTGGAGAAGAGCGCGCCGGCCGTGAGCAGCACCGCCCCGGCGCCGCCCATGGTCGCCTGCGCGGCGGCGGCGAGGGGTCGCGGGGTGCCCGCCAGATCGGGGACCGCGCCCATCGCCACGATCTGGATCGAGGTGAACACCACGGTGCAGCACACCAGCGCGGCGGCGAGGGCGAAAGGCGCGTCGCGCCGCGGGTCGCGCGCCTCGCCCAGCGGGATCATGGCCGACTCGAAGCCGCCGTAGGCGAAGACCAGGAGCACCAGGGCGTCGGCGCTCTCCCGCGGTTTCAGGGGACCCTCGGCATGCCAGCCGTGGGACATCAAGAAGAGCGCACCGGCGACGATGAGCACGAACAGCGGCACCAGCTTGGCCACGGTGAAGACGTTGCTCAGCCGCGCTCCCGAGCCGACTCCGCGCACGTTGACCGCCAGCGCGATGCCGACGACGGCGGTGAGGAGGATGGCGCGCGGCAGGCCGGCGGTCACGGCGGGGAGGAATTGGCCCAGGTAGTCGACGAAGAGGTTGGCGCTGGCGGCGCTCGAGGCCAGGCGCACCAGCCAGGTCAGCCAGCCGATCTCGATCCCGACGAAGCTCCCGAAAGCCGCCCGCGCGTAGAGATAGGGACCGCCCGCCTCGGTGAACCGGGAGGCCACCTCCGCGAAGCAGCCCATGATGGCGCCCACGCCCGCGGCGGCGACGAGATAGCCGAGGGGGGCCCAGCGGCCCAGTTGGCCGGCGATCAGCGCGGGCAGGCCGAAGATGCCGCTGCCGATGATGCAGTTGATGGTGAGGGCGACGAGGCTCCAGCGGCCGATGGCGCGCAGCAGCTCGGGCTGGGCACGTGCCTTCATCGCGGACGAGGGCGTCAGTTCACAGCATTCCGGCGGTTACCGTCAACTCCCCAGGTGATCCCAGGTAAGACCGGGCGCGAACTTGCTCCGCTCGCGGGCGGCGCGCGATGCTCGACCCATGTCGGAACGCGGCGGTGACCGTCCCTCGCTGGAGGCCCGGGTCGCGGCGCTGGAATGGGAAGTGCGCCAGCTTCGCGCCGAGCTGATCCGCGCGCGGACCTCGCCGGAGGCGAACGGGTCTGCTCCGCGCGCCGCCGAAGCTTCCTTCGCGGCGGCGCCAGCGCCCTCCCCCGTTTTGGAGCCGGCGCCGGCGCCGGAGCCTCGGCCGCAACCGGCTGTTGCGGCGAGAGCCGTGCTCGATCTCGAGACCCTGGTCGGGCGCTACGGCATGCTGGGGCTGGCGACGCTCCTCGCGCTGGCGGCGATCGGAACCTTCGTCAGCTGGGCGGTCGCGCACGGATTGCTCGGCCCTGGCCCGAGAGTCGCGCTCGGTCTGGTGGCTGCCGCGGCCATCGCGGCCGGCGGATTCAAGCTGCGGCGGCGATCGCGCTCCTTCGGCGACAGCCTGCTCGCCCTGTCGCTCGCCGCCGTCCACGTCTGCGCCTGGGCTGCCGGGCCGTCGCTGGGCCTGGTTCCTGCGCCGCTGGCGCTGGCGGTCTCCGCCGCCGCGTCGGTGGCGCTGGGCGCGTTCGCGTTGATCGAAGCGGACGAGCCGCTCTGGTGCGTGGGTTTCGGAGGCGCGAGCGTCGCTCCCTTCGTCTGCAGCACGGGTCACGGCACCGCGCCCATGCTTGCGGCGTATGCCGCGGGCGTCCTCGTCGCCGCCGGATCGGGGCTCGGCTCGCGGCCCTGGTTCGTGGCGGGACGGGTCTTCGCCGCCGGAGCAGCCCTCTTCACCGCGGCGCTCGCCGTCATGCCCGCGTCGCAGCACGCGCCCTTGCTCGCGCTCGGCCTGCCTTTGGTGGTCTCCGGTTTCGCCGTGCTTCCCTTCGCGCGCGGCGAGGTGCTCCGGCCCCGGCTGCGGACGATGGGGATCCTCACCGGGCTGGCTGCCCTCCGCTTTGCGGTCTCCCCTCTCGCGTGGATGGGACGGACGGGAGCCGCGATCGCGATCGGAATCGCGGGCTGCGCCTGGCTGGTGCTCCTCGAGCTCGCGGACGGCGAGCCGGCGGGCAGGCTTCTCGACGGCCTGGTCGAGGTGGAAAGCGGGCCGGCCGCGTGGCTCGAGGGCCTGGTGATCCCCGGGCTGTTCCTCGCCGCGCTCGGCGTCGCCCTGGAGTCCGATGCGGCGCCGGCGTTCGGGGTCGCGACGATCTTCTTGCTCGCCTCGGCGGCCCGGCGGTCCGATTCCTTGCGCGACGCTCTTTCGGCGACCACCTGGGCAGCGGCGATGATCGCGACGTGGCTGGCGACCAGCCACGCCCCGAGGCTGGCCGCCGGCTCGATCGCCTGGGCCTCGGTAGCGGTCCTCTGGTTCGGGTTCTGGATCCCGAGCTGGACCTGGAGCTGGACGTCGCGCATCTCGCTGGCGTTCGCCGGGCTCTGGGCGCTGTCGCTCATCTCGCTGCGCGAGCCGTATGCAGGCCTGCCGTTCAGCACACCGGAGTCCGCCACGTCGCTGGCGGTCCTCGTCGCCTGGATCGCCGCCCTGCACGCCGCGCGCACGGACGAGGACGATGCCTCGCGCACGACCGCCGGCGCGGGCGCGATCGCCTTCGGGTTTCTCTGGGGACATCAGGAGCTGGCCCACGCGATGTCGCCCAGCGCTTCGTCGCTGCTCCTGATCGGGTACTACGCGGTCAGCGGCGTGGCCTTCGTCGGCTGGGGCCGGGTCCGTCGCTCGGCGCGGCTGCGCCGGGTAGGGCTGGGTCTCGGCATCGTCGCCGCCGTCCTTGCGGTGCGCGGCGCCTGGGAGCTGCCGTCGGCGGGCTCGCGGATCCTCGCGTACCTCACGGTCAGCGCGTTCCTGCTCGGGATCGCCTGGTGGTACCGCCAGCCCGATGCGGAGGTTGCCCCGCAGACGTGAGCCGGGCCGGATCGGCGAGCGCCACGGCTGGCGCAGGGTAATCATCCGCGGCGCGAATGCCGCGGAAGCTGGCTCAAGGCGCCGTCGTCCTCGTCGCCCTCGCGCTCCTGGCGTTCGCCTGGCGGTGCGACGGGCCCTGGTTCGAGAAGCACGTCTTCCTGCCCGAGCAGTTCTTCGTCCCGGCGGGCCGCGGCATCGTGGCCGGGTCTCGCGCGCTGACAGCGGGGGTGGGAGCGCTCCTCCTCTTCCTGGTTCCGCGGCTGCCGCACGGCGCTTCGGGGAGGCGGCTGCTCCTGGCGGTGCTGCTGACGGTGCCCGCGGCGGAGATCGTCCTGCGCTGGCAGATGGACCGGCTGGTCCGCCCCGAGCTGGTCGCCGCCATGGACGCCCTGACCGCGCCCGACCCGCGCTACGGCGTGACGTTCAGGCCGTCGATGGACCGCGTGCAACCGCTGTCCGGTCGCGAGATCCGCTTCCAGACGGATGTGGAGCGCCGGCGGATCCCGGGCGTTCCCATCGACCCGAGCTTGCCGTCGCTGGTGTTCACGGGCGAGTCCGCGATGGCCGGGTTCGGGCTGCCTTGGGAGGAGACCTTTGCGGCGCTGGTCGGAGCGCGCCTGCAGCTGCAGGTCGTGAATCTCGCCACGCAGCTTCGCAGGGCAGTGCCATCCGCCGGCGCGCCCGTCGCCGGCGGGTGGTGTCGAGCTCGCGCCGCTGCAGCCGCCCGACTGGATCCAGCGTTCCGGGCTGTACAGGCTCTGGACGCACCTCTACTGGCCCGACGCGGCGGTGGAGGAGGGGATGCGCTCCGTCGGAGCGGTCTTCCGCGACATGGCCGCGCTCGCCCAGGCACGCGGCGCGCCCTGCGTCTTCCTGGTCACGGGACACACTCCCCGGTGGATGTTGCACCAGCTGTTCGAGGCGCAGGGGCTCGACTTCGTCGTCGTCGACCTCTCGCCTGGCGATCTGCTCGCCGACGGCCATCCCGGGCCGCAGGGCAGCATCCGCATCGCCGATGCGCTCGAGGCGCGGCTGCGGACGAAGCTCGCGCGGCGGTGACGGGGGTTGACGGAATCGTCGGGCCGGGGCCAACTGCGCGGCCTGGGAGGTCACCATGAGAGCCGTCGTCCTCGTCTCCCTCGCCGCGCTCGTGAGCGCGTCCGGCCCTGCGCGCGCGGACGCCCAGCGGCTGCGAGAGCTGTTTCGCAAGGTCAATTCCTCGGTGGTGGTGGTGCGGACGCTGGAGAAGGTGCCCGCGCGGGAGGGGCTGGTGGACGCGCCCGGCCTGGGCTCGGGGGTGCTGGTCTCCAGGGACGGCAAGGTCCTGACGGCGGCGCACGTGGTGCAGACGTCAGGGCACATCGCCGTGGAGTTCATCGACGGCAGGCTGGTGCCGGCGCGGGTGATCGGCTCGGTGGTGCGGGCCGACGTGGCGGCGCTGCAGCTGGAGCAGGTTCCGCCCGACGTCGTGCCGGCGAAGCTCGGGGACTCGGACCGCCTGGAGGTGGGCGACGACCTGTTCGTCATCGGCGCCCCGTACGGGATCGGTCATACCCTGACCGCGGGTCATATGAGCGGGCGGCGCACCGCAGGGGGAATGATCGGTGGGATCCGGCTGGAGCTGCTGCAGACCGATGCGGCGGTGAACGCGGGGAACTCGGGCGGGCCGGTGTTCAACATGGACGGCGAGGTGGTGGGAATCGTCAGCCACATCCTCTCGCGCTCGGGAGGATTCGAAGGGCTCAGCTTCGCCATCGCTTCGAACGTCGCGCGCCAGCTGCTGCTCGGCCGGGCCACCTTCTGGACCGGCGTGGATGGGATCCTCCTCGCCGGCCGCGTCGCCGGCCTCTTCAACCTGCCGCAGCCGGCGGGGATGCTGATCCAGCGGGTGGCGGAGGGTTCTCCCGCTTCGGCGCTGGGGATCCGGCCGGGGACCTTGCCGATGAGCATCGGAGGGGAGGACCTGCTCGGGGGAGGTGACATCGTCCTCGAGGTGGGCGGGATCACGATCACGCCGGACGACAGCATGTTCGAGAGAGTGTTCGGATACCTCACCGCTTTGAAGCCGGGGGATACGCTGACGGTGAAGGTCCTGCGCGACGGGAAGGTCCTCGCGCTGTCGGCCCCTGCCCGGCTGTTCTGACCACCCCACGCCGGCCCTGGGCCCGGGTTCGCAGTCATCGCGAGGCGACTCGTCCCGGGATTCCCGGGACGGGTTCAGAACTGAACAATCGTTTCAACCGGTTGAAACTGGTCGATGGGACCGCGTTTCAACCGGTTGAGACTGGGCAAGTGGCAGGTTCAGCGGCGGCGGGGCCGCCGCCGCTGCGTCACATCCCCGCCAGGCAGTCGATGGCGACGCGGGCCCCTCTGGGCAGCCCGGAGACCTGGACGGTGGCGCGCGCTGGAGGCGCCTTGTTGAAGTACCGGGCGTAGGTCTCGTTGATCCGGGCCTCGTCCGCCACGTCCGCGACGAAGATGGTGGTCTTCACCACCTTGTCCAGGCTCGCGCCGCCGGCCTCGAGAACGGCTTTTAGATTTTCCATCACCCGCTCGGTCTGGGCGCCGACGTCGCCGACGACCGGCTGGCTGGTGGCCGGATCGATGGGGACCTGGCCCGAGACGAAGAGGAACGATCCGGGGCTGACGCCGATGCCCTGGCTGTACGCGCCGGCGGCCTTGGGAGCGTGAGAGGTCTGCACCGGGCCCCGGGTGCCCCGCGCGATGGCGACGCACTCGATCTCGATCCGCGCTCCCTTGGGCAGCGCGGCCATCTGCACGGTGGCACGCGCGGGGTGCGACTTCTGGAAGTACTTCCCGTAGGTCTCGTTCATCTTGGTGCCGTCGTTGAGCAGATCGACCATGTACACGTTGGTCTTCACCACGTCCTCGAAGCTGACGCCGGCGCTGGCGAGGATGGCCTTGAGGTTCTCCATCACCCGCTCCGTCTGGGCGCCGATGTCGCCCTGCACCAGCTCGCCGGTGGCGGGATCGACCGGGATCTGTCCGGAGACGAAGAGCAGCGAGCCGGCGCCGACCTCCACGCCCTGGCTGTAGGGACCGATCGCCTTCGGCGCGCCCTTGCTGGAGATGGAGACGGCGCCGCCAGGTCCGATGTCCGCGCCGCGCTTGATCGCCACGGCCTCGATCCCCACCAGCGCTCCGCGGGAGAGCGCGGCCACCTGCACGGTGGCCCGCGCCGGCGGAGTCTCATGGAAGTAGCGGCCGTAGACTTCGTTCACCTTGCCGAAGTCGGAAAGATCGGTGAGGAAGATGGTCGTCTTCACCACGTCGCCGAAGCTGGCGCCGGCGGCCTCGAGCACCGCCTTGAGGTTCTCCATGGCGCGCTCGGCCTGCTTGCCGGCGTCTCCCTTGATCAGCCGGTCCTTCGCTGGATCGACGCCGATCTGGCCGGAGAGGAAGAGGACGCGGCCGGCGGGCGCCTGGATCCCCGGGCTGTACGGACCGACCGCCTTGGGCGCATTGCCGCTCTGGACCGCGCGGCGCTCGACCGCTGCGGGAGCGGCGGACGGAGCAGGAGCGGCGGGCTCGGCCGTCACGGGAGCGGTGGGCGCCGCGGACGCAGCGTCCGCGGGTGCCGCGGGCTGGGCAGCGGCGGCGGCAGCAGGGTCGGGAACGGCTGCCGCCACTGGCTCGGGAGCGTTGACCGCTTCATGAGCGCAGGCCGCGAGCAAGAGCATCGCCAGAGTGAAGATTCGCATCCGGTAGTCTCCGTTTCTCCTCGGGAGGAGGAGGCCACGATGGCATGAATGATTTCGCGGATCGCTTTTTATGATCCGCGCCACGTGGGCCGAAATGCGCGGCGAGGCGCGGTTGTAGGAGTGCCCGGCGTGCGCTGCGCGGCGCGCGAGCAGTACGACGGAAGAATTGCACACGGCAGACAGAGCGGAGGCGATGCGGCCTGACCGGTCAGGCCGCCGGCCGTCAGCGACCAGGGCCCCGCTTCGAGGGCGACTCCTCCGCCTCGTCCGCGTCGGCCACATAAGCGGAGTGCCGTTCGAGCCCGAGCGTCCAGGGCGGCGCGTCGCTCGCCGGAAACGACTCGACGAGGACCTCGTCGATGGCCTCCTCCGCCTTCGCGGTTTCGTCCGGCTCGCCGTCCTGGGTGGGAACGCGGGTGTTCGCCGCCATCACGTCCTCCCTTGGCGTCAGTTCACGGCCTGCCAGCTCGAATCCGGCTTCTTGCCCTTCAAGGCGCTGGCCGCGTTGGCGCTGTCGGGTCCCAGGTCGCGCTCGTAGACCACGCCGTCTCCGCCGACCAGGAACGTCATCACGCCGGACGATCGGTACTCCGCCGGGTACGCGACGAACGAAGCTGCCTTGCCTCGGGACGCTGACAAGGCCCGGAAGTAGTAACCATGGAAGGGCGCCTTGCTCCCGACGAACGCGGCCGGGTCCTCTTGCTCCGATCGCGCCAGCCCGCGGCAGACGTCGATCGCAAACGACTCGTTCGCGCCGATGCGCCGGAACAGCACTTCCCGCTTTCCCGTCTGGGCATCGAACGACCAGGAGCCGTTCGTCGAGACGAGGGGAACGGGGAACGGCCAGTTCTCCGCGCCGATGTAGAGGATGGTCGCATCGGGCTCCCGCGCGAGGCGGTGCATCTCCTTGTACTTGGCAAGGAACGTCTCACACTCGAGATCGTCCTTGCTCTTGTCGCCGGAGGAAACGAGCTCCTGATCCCCTCCGAGGATCTGCGAGATCGCTTGCGGGTCCTGCGACTGGACGGCGACGAACAGCGCCTCGACCGCCGCTTCCGCCGAGGGGAACGTCTTCAGCTGCGAGTCGTCCGCGTGAGCTGCCATCGCGTACGCCGTCGCCAGGATCAGTGTTTCCGTGAACCGGTTCATCGGTGTCCTCCGCCTCCGTGAGATCCGCCGCCAAATCCGCCGCCGTGGAATCCGCCGCCGCGGAAACTGGCTTGTCCGCGGGCCGAGCTGGATGCCGTGGGTCCTCCGTGACCGAATCCGCTGAAGGCGCCGGAATGAGTGCCAGGGTCCACGTGCGGCGCC
>WNFP01005006.1_pt1 | contig 21977 bp, 17 predicted proteins | sample 5400201 | NCBI WGS metagenome assembly WNFP01 (sample SAMN13153355, study PRJNA577476) | soil metagenome | isolation source: 115 cm saprolite under Madrone tree | place: USA:California | collected 2016-06-14
TTTTCAGCCCTCCGGCGAGTCCTAACGCGGTTTTTCGAGGGTGCGAGTTCTGGAATCTCCGCCGTGGCCAGCACGCTCATCAGCAAGAAAAGCAAGAGGTTTGCCGGGATATGCAAATTGAAATCGACCAGGCTGTGCACCAACAATCCCCAGCAACCTGCAGATCCAGACAGACGAAGTGTACTCGCGAAGGAATTGTCTCCGGATTTCAAGAATTCCAACGCGCCGATCAACAGAGTTGCGATGAACCACGCGCAACAAACACCGCCGAGAATGCCTGTTTCTGCCAGAGCTTCCAGGTAATCATTGTGTGCATGATTTACGATTTTGCCGTCATACAGCGTTTCGTACGGCGGATATACCTGCTGCAACGTCCCCAGGCCCGTTCCCAGCACAGGATGATCCAGAAAAATTCGCCACGTGCCGTGCCGCATCGAAGCACGCTTGCCCTGCGTCACTTCCAAAGTCTGCAAGCTCGAAAAGCGCGCAAGAATCTGGTTGACTCCGAGCCACGACACCGTGAGAAATGCCAGCAACAGAACCACTCCGCCGGCCACCAGATGGCTTCCCGCGGTCCGGCGCAGAATCAGCACCAGCGCCAGGAACGCCAGTTCCGCCGCCAGGCTGATGATTCCGCCGCGCGAAGCAGAAAGCAAAAGCGCGCTCAGCGGGATGATCGCTAGCATGCCCACAATCGCCAGCCGTTCCCGGCGCACCCGTCCCAAAAGCAAAGGCACCAGCGACATTGGTAGCACCAGCTCCACAAATCCGGCAAAGTGATTGCGGTTGGCGTAAGGCCCAAACGGGATGCCCCCGTATTTCAATTCGCGGAACCAGTAAAGTTTCCCGTTGAATGTCAAATGCTGCAAAATTCCGAATCCTGCAACCAGAAACGCAAAAATCATCACAAACCACGCGAAGCTGCGCCAATCTGCCAGCGTGCGGAACGCCTGCGCCGCCAGGAAAAAAAGAATCAACATGCTGAGCATCAGTTGTAATTCAATACGTGTTGTAAATGGCGACGCAGTGAGCCGGAATGCCAGTTGCACGGTCGACAGCAGGGTAAGCGCGGCCAGCGGAAACAGCAGCGGTGGCAGGATAATTGGGTATTCCTTTTTTGCAAAAAGAAAGCGCACCGCCCAAACCAGCAGGAGAATTCCCGCAGCCGCTTCCAGTATTCCTCGCGCCCAGGGTTCCACTGCTCCATGGCTTAGTACCGCGAACGCCACAATCGCGAAGATGCCGATCCGCACGGGCTTCATGGTTTCGGCGAATCCTCCATCGGAAGCAAAGAAATGTCGTCCAGCCACGCTGCGCCTTGAATATCGCTCTCCGGCATGTCGCTCATTTTGCGTTTCACGCATACCTTACCGAAGCCCGCTCCCGGCGGCGCTACCCAAACCAACTGCACCTGCTTCCACGGTTGCGTGCCGTGCACATCTTCGGTCGTCACGGATTCAGTGCTCGTCGGCGTGAAAACAAGAATCTGCAGGCGCACACCTTCGCTGCTGGTCAGCGATTGCGTCTTCACCCACGCAGAAAGCAGGTACCTCTTGCCGGGTTCCGGCGCGATGTCGTGACACGCATCTTCGAAACTTATATTTCGGTGTCCGTTGAATAGAATGCGCAACGAACGCTCGCCGGAATGTTTTTCCGATGGATCGAAGGAAATCTGAACGTCACTGGTGGCCGGAAGAAAATGCCAGGAGAAGCCTCCACCGGTGTAGCCGGATTCGAAGCCGCCATCCCATAACAATGAACCGGCCGGATCGGCCGGCGGCGGATTTTGCATGATCGAAACTGCTTCGTCCCATGCGTGCACAGCCTCGGCAACGCGTCTTTGATGAATGAGTTCGTCGATAAAAAAAAACATCTCAGACATCGGCACTTTTTGTCGCAATGCGATCAACCGATTCCATACAAGTTGTGCTTTGTCCAGGTCGCCCACATCAGTTAGTGAAAGCAGAATCGGCAGATACACCGCCGCGGATGGCGGCATAGCTTTATCGAGCAGAACATTGGCGTCCGGCTGAACGCGCAGCGCGCGCGAAAACGCTTCGGCGGCGCGCTTCGGTTCGAGTTCGACTGCTTTGCGGATTTCCCGGAACGCCGCATCCTGTTCGCCCTGCCGCAGTAGAAAGTTGCCATAGCTCCAGGCCACGTCCGCGGAAACCGGGTATACGCTCTGCGCGGCCAAAAACGCCTGGCGGGCATTCCCGGTATCGCCTTGCCCGTCGTAGGCCGCCGCTAAATCAAGCAGCGCTTCAGCGGAATAGGGGTCGAGCGCAACGGCTTTTCGCAAAGACTGCACAGCGAGTGCAGGCTCCGGCTGCTCGAAATCATAGAGATAGGAGCGTCCGAGAAGAAACCAGTTGCGCGCATTGGCAGGTTCCAGAGTCACGGCGCGCTCGTATCCGGCGCGGGTATCGAGATTCAGATAATAAGTGGCGATTGCGTTGCGAACGCCGAAATAGCTGAGGAAAATAGCGAGGGCGCAAGAGGAAATGACGACGAGTAAGCGTATGCGTGGACTTGTTAGCGCAAAATTCATCGCAGCTAACTCTGCCTAAGCAGAAGGCAGCGACGCAAGCACAAAGTCGGTGCAAACCTAGTAGTCAGGCTTTAGGAGAGCTAGCCGACAAGCGTTCGCGCATGGTCAGGCCGGGACCGAAACGGGCCTGCTCGACGCCCATGTGCTCGAACTGGCAGGCTGAATAGCCACTGAGCTCCACGCGGGATGCGGCCACACGCTCGGCTTCCTGTACCTGGCGTCGGCCCGTGCCGTGTCTGCAAATTGCGAGTTCGACGAACCGTCCATCAAGATCGGCATCGCCCTCAGATCAGTGTAGAACTGCGCTGAAACCGAGAATTTGTCCGCTGCGCTCTGCCAGTTGAGTAATGTCCGGCATCGAGATGTTCAAGTTGCAATTCCATCGCGGCTGGTGACCTTGCCGGAATTACCTGCTCGTCGCAACCAGCCTCAGAAAACAATTGCTTGAGCGTAACGGCGCGCTGTCGACCATTTCCCTTGCATTGTTCGGAGACGTTTTCGATGACTGAGCCAGAAACAAATCACGCGGGAAAAAATTGCATGAACATAGAATACGGCCAGGTACAGAAATTCGAATCAGCGAAAGCGTTGCTGGCGGCGCAAACACTTATGCTGGCAACGCAGAACCGCAGAACTATTGAGCGATGGCGGGAAAGCTGACGACCACCTTGGGGGAGTCGGAGTAAATATTGATTGGGTGCTCCGCGAGGTGGCGAGTGCGTAGGTTGCGTTGCACGCGCAGGCCCCAGGTGCGAACGAAGGAGAAATTAAGTACGCCACCGACCACCGAGCTGGCGAGAGGTATCAGGCGGCCCACCCATTTTTCCGCGGCTTCCTGGCCGAACTTCAAAGCCAGGCGTTCGGCGATGCGCGGAGCGAGCTTTTCGATCATTTGTTTTTCTGCGAGATCCTTGCCGAGATCGATGCCGGTGGCAGTGGCGGCGGCAAGCCACAGTTCGCGTTTTTCATCCGGTCCACTGGCTTCGAATCCATAGAGAAGACACAGGCGCTGGATCAGGCGCAGCGTAATGATGGTGAGAAGTCCTGCATCGGGAACCAGCGTGATCATGCCGCCGAGTCCGAAACCTGCGCCCTCGGCGAGCGCTATGCGCTGCGCGTCGCGGATCATGATTTTGGCGATGGCGTCGAGACGTTCGATGGGCACCTGATACATGTTGCGAAAATCGGAAACGTGCAGGCGATGTTTGCGCGCGAGGTAGTTGCGAAAGTCTTCCGGATCGATTTCGACGGAGCGCATGCCACGGAACAGGCCTAGGCGCAAAAGTCGCCCCAGAGGCGAAGCGTTTTTCGCATTGTGTAACCGCCCCATGACTGTAGGCATCCTATGCCGGTTAGACTCGCGTTGCAACCGCGGCGTTGCTTTACACCACCGACCAGGAAACGCTACACCCGGAAGTGGCTGCAGTTTCTTGCTGATAGGCGAGATTCTGTGGAAGATGTTAACGGAAGGGCGACGGGAAGACTAGCGTACTACTTGACGCGGAAAGAGTTTTCGGTAAACTGCGTTTTCGCCATGGCGGCCTCAGTCCAATTCGTACCGGTAGAGACGCTGACGGAATTCGAATTTCCGCAGCGCGAAGCGGCGTTTTTTTACGGGCTATTTTTGCGCGGGCATTCCGCCGATAAATTGCGCCAGGACATTGAGGTGCCCCCCGCGGTGCTGGCAAAATGGCATCGCGAGGCAGAGCGCGAGCCGGAGTTGCGCGACATTTTATCCCGCGTGGTCGCCTACCGCCGCCACGTGCTGGCCATTTTTGATACCCTGGTGGATTCAGAACGGACACTTCAGCGACCCCAGTAAATACTCTACAGAGCAACATCATCGAGTGGAAAAAATCGCATAAATCCCAAAATGCAGCCGCAGTTTGCGATCCGGCCGATACCACTAGCGGAGCGGACCGTATTGGAATACTTTGCCGAATGCTACGCTTCTGCAACATTCGACCCTTAGCGAAAACCTGTACCGACCGACAGGTACCCGCGGTAGGCAACCTAATCAAGAGCAGCCTGAATCTAAACCCAACCGGGGGCAAGTGCCTCAAAATGCAGGACATTCGCCATTTGACGCAATACTTGTCCGGGCGTTAGAATCCCAGCGGTTGAGGTGTCCATATGGCCAGGGTAGTTCGAACCCTATTCGCATCTGTTTTTTCCGTCTTGATAGCCGTGTCGCCCTTGATCGCGCAGCAAGCGCAAAATCCGGATCCCGCCGTTGCAACTACGCCTCAGAAGCTGACCAAGGAACAGAAAAAGAAGATGGGCCGGGCTCTGAAAGAGTTGGACGCCCAGTACAAACAGTGGCTCGGCGAAGACGTGGTGTACATTATTTCGCCTGAAGAACGCACGGCATTTTTGCAATTGAGCACCAGCGAAGAGCGCGAGCAGTTCATTGAACAGTTCTGGCTGCGCCGCAGCAGCAATCCCGACTTGCCCGAGAACGATTTTAAAGAAGAGCACTATCGCCGCATTGCCTACGCGAACGAGCATTATGCTTCGGGCATTCCAGGGTGGAAGACCGACCGCGGCCGCACCTACATCATTTGGGGGCCTGCGGACGAAGTAGATTCGCATCCGACGGGCGGAACGTATGACCGGCCAATGGATGAAGGCGGCGGTTCGACTACAACTTATCCTTGGGAGACTTGGCGCTACCGCTATCTGGAAGGCATCGGAGAAAACGTAATCATCGAATTTGTGGACCCGACCGGCTCCGGCGAATATCACATGACGATGGACCCGTCAGAAAAAGACGCGCTGACCCACGTACCGGGCGCGGGTTTGAGCTTGATGGAATCGATGGGATTGGCCTCCAAGGCGGATCGGTTTACCAGATCGGACGGTACAAATCTGCCGACAACGTTGGGCGGACAGCCGGCGAGCATGAATGAGTTCAACCGCCTCGAGCAGTTCGCAAAAGTCCAGCAAGCGCCGGCAGTAAAGTTCAAGGATCTGGAAGCGTTGGTTACCTCGCGAATTGTGCGTGACCAGTTGCACTTTGCATGGCGCACGGATTTTCTGAAAGTGACGAGTGACACGGTGCTGGTTCCGGTAACGATTCAAGTGCCGAACAGCCAGTTGTCGTTCCAATCGAAAGAAGGCGTACATTCTGCGACGATGAACGTGTTTGGGCGCGTGAGCACTCTAACCGGACGCGTAGTGCAAACGTTTGAAGAACCAATCAGCCGCGACTTCCCGGATTCACTATTCCAGCAGTCGGTAAAGTTGCAGTCTATTTATCAGAAGGCCATTCCGCTGCGTCCTGGTCTCTATCGCCTGGACCTGGTAATCAAGGACGTGCATAGCGGCAACGTGGGAGTGGTAAATTCGCGGTTGCAGGTGCCGCGTTACGAAGACGAAAAACTGGAAGCCAGTTCTCTCATCCTCGCGGATCAGATTGAACACGTTCCCGCGAAACAGATTGGGGCTGGGCAGTTCGTTCTTGGTTCGTCAAAAGTGCGGCCGCGGATGGAAGGCGACTTCACCACCGCGGACCGGCTTGGAATCTATATGCAAGTGTACAACCTGAAGCCGGATGACAAGACGCACCGCTCGGACGCCACTTTCCGGTACACGGTGAAAAAAGGCGATCAGCAAATCATGCAGTTTAAAGAGACCGGCGGCGACATGAAGCAGACTGGCGATCAGGTGACGATCGAGCGCTTACTGCCGCTGGCGACACTGGCGCCGGGTAAGTACACGCTGGAAGTGAGCGCCACCGACGCACTTGCTAACCAGACCATTTCGCGAAGCGCGGAATTTACGATCAAGCCGCCGATCGCCGTGCCCACGAAGACGGCAGCGAACGCAGCACCAGGGAGGTAAGCGTCGTGCAACAGGGACCACTCCGGCTCTTGGGGACCCTGGTAATGATCGCGGCGAGCGCGTCGATGGGGACGCCCGCGGCGATGGCACAGGGGAAGCTTGCCTCCGGCAAGCTCGCGGGTGTGGTGCGCGATCTCTCCGGCACCCCGCAAATGGGCGCCAGCGTGGAAGTATTCGCCGAAGCGCCGGGCGTCACATCTTCGCTTGATTATCTAACCAATACGCTGGGCATTTTTCGCGGCGAAAAACTTGCGCCTGGACTCTACACCATCCGGGTGACACTCGCCGGTTTCCTTCCCACATTACAACAGCATGTGCGCATCAACCCGAACCTCACGACGATGGTGCGGATCGAGATGGAATCGATGTTTGCGTCGCTAGAACAGTTGCGGCGGCAACCGAATTCCTCCAAGTCAGACGCGGACGATTGGAAGTGGGTGTTGCGTTCCGCACCAGGTACGCGGCCCGTTTTGCAATGGGACGAGAATGCGGCGTTAAGCGCGAATGAAGCCCACGGCAGCGGGCCGTCACCGAAAGTTTTGCTGGAATTTATGGACGGAGCAAGACGACCGGGTTCAGTTTCCAACGTGGCCTCGGCTCCCGGCACAGCATTTGCCTATGACCAGAAACTGCCTGGAGCAGGCAGTTTGTTGGTCGCCGGCCAGATGAGTTATCAGGATTCCGCTGCAGGCGGAGTGGCAACCGTATGGCTCCCCACTGGAGTTATTGGTTCGGGCCCGCACACTGCAATCGTTCTACGCGAAGCACGCTTGGGCGACACCGGGATTACTTTCCGAGGGATGAGGATTGACCAGGGCGGTTCGGTCACTCTCGGTGATCGCGTTTTACTTCGTTACGGTGGCGAATATATTCTGGTCGGGTTAGGCAGACCGGTCTCCTCGGTACGTCCGCGCTTGAGCCTGGAAACGAAACTGGGAGCAGAGTGGCGGGGCAATTTGGTATTCGCCGCGCAACCTAGCGCTCCCAACGCAATCGAGACGAACGGAGGAGACTTGGAATCCGCGCTGGCAAGCGCACTTGATGAACTCGACGCTTTCCCAACTCTTATGTGGCGGGACGGGCGCCCAGTGATTCAAGGAGGCTGGCACGAAGAGATCTCCGCCGAGCGGCGACTTGGCGAGAATGGCAAGCTGCAGATTGCCGGATTTCACGATGATAGCCATCACGTGGCGCTGTTTGGCCGGGGCAGCGAACTCCCGCCGCAGGAATATTTTGAAGATGTCTTTTCGAATGCATTTGCCTATGACGGCGGCTCCTCAAGCAGTTGGGGGGGCCGTGTGGCGTATCGCGAAAAGCTGAGCGATGATGTTGAAGTAACGGCGCTCTATGCGATGGCAGGAGCGCTTGCACCCGGTTCGTCCAGCGAAGGCGGAGTCCTGCGGGATGCTTTGCGGATGGCTCCGCGTCAAAGTGTTGGCGTGAATATCTCGACGAAGTTTCCTCGTACCGGGGGCCGGGTTACCGCGGGATACAAATGGATCAGTGGTGCGGCCGTGTCCCGCGTGGACAGTTACGGCGAATCGCTATACCAAATGGATCCGTATTTGCACGTTTCGGTGCGGCAGCAACTGCCCAAATTCGGGCCAGGCCGCTGGGAAGCGATTGCGGACTGCGATAATCTCCTGGCACAAGGTTATGTCACCGTGAACACCAGGGAAGGGCAGGTGGCACTGGTGCCGGCGTTTCGTACTTTCCGGGGTGGGCTAAGTTTGCAGTTCTGAGTTGGGTCTGGAAAAAGGTGGTCTCGAAAGCTGTAGAAAGCCTTCCAGAAAATGGAATTCCGCAGCCTGTTTCCTCGAAGGATACTGTAAGTTACAGAAAAATATGTAGTTAACTGCAGGCAATGCTTCCAAAGAGTGGAAGGGCAGTTGCACCGTAGAACTTCAGTGCGTTGGTGTACCCGGTCAGGATGCAAGTGATGAAGCAGAGTTTTCGGGTCAGCCTGGGAGCGGTGGTTCTAGCGTTAGCGACGCTGGCGGCGGTGATCTTTGCCATTTTGAATTTTGACCAGCGCGCCCGCTTTGAGTTGCCGGATGACGCGGTAGCCTGGCGCGATACCGATCACGGGGTGGAAGCCTGGAGGGTTAGCGCCAATGGGCCGGCCGCTCGTGCCGGCATCCGGCAGGGCGACCTGCTGCTCGAAATCGGCGGACAACCGATTACCAGAGCGCTTGATGTGACCAAGCGAGTATGGCGCGCGGGCCTCTGGAGCCAACTGCGTTATAAAGTGGCGCGAGACGGCGACTCGTTTGAAACGCCGGTAGTAATCGCGCCCGCCGAAAAGCCGGTCTCGGCAGAGAATTACCTACGTGTCGTTGGCCTGATTTATCTTTTTATCGGAATTTTTATTTTCGTACGAAGGTGGAACGCGCCGCGCGCTGTCCATTTTTACGTTTTTTGCCTGGTTTCGTTCGTCCTCTATACGTTCCATTACAGCGGGAAACTGGATACGTTCGACTATGAAGTGTACTGGTCGAGCGTTGTGGCGCGCCTGCTAGCTCCCGCGCTTCTTCTGCATTTCGCACTGGTCTTTCCGGAACGAACCGAGGCCGCCCGCAAACTTTTCGCAAGGCTCGCGATCGTTTATGGGCCGCCGCTGCTGTTGCTGCTGGTGCATTTGAACGTGGCTGGCAATTCTTTGGGTTTTCTCCCATGGCTGGGCCCGAGAATCCTGCTCGATAAACTTGAGCTGAGCTATCTCGCGGCTTGTTTCATCCTCGCGGGATTGGTTTTCTATTATAACTTCCGCAAATCGCCGTCCGGCGTCTTGCGTCAACAGCTGAAATGGCTGTCCGGCGGAACGCTTGTCGGAAGCTTGCCGTTCGCGGTTTTTTACGCGTTCCCTTACGTGCTAAATCCAGTGCAGAAACCCTGGATGATGTTCTCGTCGTTAAGCCTGGTGCTGGTCCCGCTTTGTTTCGGTTACGCCATCATCCGTTACCGGCTGATGGATGTGGACATTATTTTCAAGCGCGGGCTGGCGCACACCGCCGCGACAGCAGCTGTGGCTGCTGTGTGTTTTGCGCTGGTAGGCCTTGAGTTCGGTAATGGATCGCGTATCTCAGACGCTGTTGGTGGACCGTTTGGCGATATTCGTGGAGGACACGGAGGCACCTGGAAAATTGCGTTTGGCGCGGTCGATGGGTGTCCGCGTCAGTGAACCGCTCGATCTCAGTTTCCTCGAGCCGGTCCAGCCAGAGATGGCGCGTGGAGCGGTATTTTTCGAGTCGCCCCGCGCCGCACATGACGTGAGCCCGTCAGTGCAGAACGCGCTAGAGCAATTGGATTTGAACTATTACGTGCCGTGCCGGATCCGCGAGCATTGTGTTGCGGTGCTCGGGCTCGGCAAGACCGTGGATGGCGATTTTCTGTCCAGCGACGACGTGGAATTGGTCGAGACCATTGCGGGCTACGTCGCCGTGGCGCTCGACAATGCTCAGCTTTACAACTCTCTCGAGCAAAAAGCGCTCGAAATCGTGCGCCTCAAGGACTTCAGCGAAAACATTGTGGAATCATTGAATGTCGGCGTTCTGGCAGTGGACTTGAGCGGACTGGTGGAGAGCTGGAACACCAGAATGGAGCAGTTGTTCGGCGTGACCAGGCAGGAAGCAGTGGGTGCGCAGCTTGGCGCCCTTTTACCGCGAGAACTTGCGATGGAAATTGATTCTCGTGGCGACGGGGAGCAGATCACCGGCATCTATAAGCAGAGGCTGCAGCATCAGGGCAAATCGCTGACCCTGAATGTTTCGATTACGCCGCTGGTCAGCAAGTCCGGCGAACGAATTGGCCGGCTGATGCTGTTTGACGATGTGACGCAGCGGGAACACATGGAAGAGCAGATGTCGCAGACGGAAAAGCTGACTTCGTTGGGATTGCTGGCCGCGGGCGTGGCGCATGAAGTCAACACGCCGCTGGCGGTTATCTCCAATTACATCCAGATGCTGGCCAAACAGATGCCGGAAAGCGATCCGCGGCATTCGATCATCGAAAAGATCGTCAAACAGACTTTCCGTGCCAGCGAAATCGTCAACAACTTGTTGAATTTTTCGCGCACCGGCGCGGCGGAAATTGCCAACGTCGATGTGAACCACGTTGTCGAGGAAACTTTGTCGCTGGTGTCGCACCCGCTGAAGACCTCGCAGATTCAAGTGGTCAAAAATCTCGGAGAAGGATTGCCGGCAGTGCGCGGCTCCGCTAACAAACTGCAGCAAGTGTTCCTGAACCTCTTTCTGAACGCGCGGGATGCCATGCCGACGGGCGGCGTGCTGGAAGTGCGCACCAGCGCGCATAACGGCAGTGTCGAGATTGAGGTTGTGGACACCGGCGCAGGAATTGCGCGCGAACACATCAATCGGATTTTTGATCCGTTTTTTACCACCAAGGCCAGCGGTCGAGGCACCGGCCTGGGACTTTCCGTGAGCTACGGAATCATCAAGGAACATGCGGGAAAAGTGGACGTCCGCTCGGCGCCCGGCAAAGGCACATCGTTCCACGTCGAGTTCCCAGCGGTAAGGAAGCCGGTTCATGTCTAAAGGTGCGATTCTGGTCGTTGACGATGAATCTGAAATTCGCGAAGGACTCGAACTGCTGTTAACCAGCGAAGGCTACGGCGTCTCCAGCGCCGAAACTGGCGAATCCGGCCTGGGAAAATTGGGAGAGCAGCCGTTCGATTTATTGTTGCTCGATGTCAGTTTGCCCGATCGCAACGGTCTTGACTTGTTACGCGAGGTGCGGCGCCGCGATCCTGACCTTCCGGTTGTTCTGATCACGGCCTACGGTTCGATTGACATGGCGCGCGCGGCGTTCAAGGGAGGCGCGCTCGATTTCATTACCAAGCCCTGGTCCAACGATGAGTTGCTGGCTCAGGTGGCGCAGGCCGTCGAATCGCGGAAATTGCGCGAGGAAAACGTCCACCTGAAGCGCGCCCTCAAGCAGCGCTCGAGCTTCCCCAACATTATCGGCAAAAGCGAAAAGATGTTGACGCTGTTCGACCTGGTTTCGCAGGTGGGCCCATCGCGTTATTCCCGTGGATTTGCTGGAGTCGCAGCTTTTCGGGCATGTGAAGGGCGCATTTACAAGCGCTATTTCTTCGAAAAAGGGCCTTTTTGAAGTAGCCGATCAAGGCACGATTTTCTTTGACGAAATCGCCACCATCAGTCCGGAGACGCAGGCTAAATTGCTGCGCGTAATTCAAGAGCGCGAATTCATGCGCCTGGGCGGCACCGAACAGCTAAAAGTAGATGTCCGAATCGTAGCCGCTTCCAACATCGAACTCTTGACGTTGGTTCGCGAAGGCCGCTTTCGCGAAGATTTGTATCACCGCCTCAACGTAATTCATCTGACGCTGCCGCCGCTGCGTGATCGTCGCGAAGATGTGCCCATGTTGTTGGCGCATTTCTTGGTGCGCTATTGCGAGGAAAACGCCAAGCCGATGCGGCAATTTACCCCCGGCGCGCTGAAGTTGATGATGGATTATGACTGGCCGGGCAATGTGCGCGAACTCGAAAACGTCGTGGAGCGCGCAGTGGTGCTCTCCACCACCGAGCGTGTGGATGCGGACTTGCTTCCCGAAAGTATCCGCAGCAAAGAAATTGTTCGCGGAGTGCGGCTGCAACTTTCTGAATTTACGCCGCCGCTTCCCGGCGAACCGGGCGCCCGCGCGCGCGCAGACCAGTCCCGGCCGTCGTTGTTCCAGATCATGGACGAGATCGAGCGGCGCATCATAGTGGACATGCTTGACCGTACCGGGTGGAACCAGACCGAAGCCTCGGAGCGATTTCTGATCCCGCTCTCCACGTTGAATCAAAAAATCAAGCGATTGGGAATTGATGTGCGGCGCAGGGCGCGCGGCGAAGAATCGTTCATGGCGTCGTCTTCCGGTAAATAAGCGGCAGAACTATCCAAGCTGTGCTGCGTTTCCTGTACCGGTGTGTATTACAATACAGGCGTGTGGTTTTTCCGCAGGAGTTGAAATGCAATCGAAACGCGCATGGGTGATGGGTTCGCTTCTTTTTGCCGCGGTGTTGCTGCTCGTCATGCTGCCATCTGGCGCGCGATTGAACGCCAAGCAGGCTGCTGCGCAGTCCGAAGAACCGATTCCGGCGTATCACGCGCAACCGCCCACAGAAGCATTGCCCCAGACGATGGATCCGACACAGTTCGACAATCCGGTAGTGAAGAACGCATACGCGCTCGCTGCAAAAGTAAGGAAAGTGCTGTACCAGCAGCCTTGCTACTGCCACTGCGACCGCGCGCACGGCCACACCAGTTTGCTGAACTGCTTCACCACCACCCACGGCTCAGTGTGCAATGTCTGCATGGCAGAGGCACTGTACTCCTACGAGCAGACGCGCAAGGGCAAGACGCCCACGCAGATTCGCGAAGGTATTGAGCGCGGCGATTGGCAGCACGTGGACAACGTAAAATACCAGAATTACCCGATGAAGCCCTGATTCAATTCACCCGCATAATGCGCTGAGAAGATCCGGTAGTTCTTTGTTGTTTCACGGGCTTCGGATCAAACAATAGCCCAGACCCGGCAAAATGGAGGCTCAATGAAACTTCGCAACGCCACGCGCGTGTGCTCGGTTGTGCTAGCGGCAAGTCTGATGTCCGCGGGTATGGTGCCTGCGCGCGCACAGGAGAAGGAACATGCTGTTTCCCCTGCGCAGCTTCGCAACGATGTGCGGAAATTCGCGACCACGCGTCAGGCGAACGAAGCCGCGGTTCGCGAAATGTTCGCCAGCGAAGCCGGAAGAGAAGCGCTGAAGTCTGCCGGGATGGACTACCAAAAGGTGGACCAGGCCATCAGTCAGGTGAATGACGAAGATCTGGCGCGTATGGCGGAGCGCTCTCGCGAAGTAGAAAAAGACTTCGCGGCGGGACGACTAGGCGATCGCGATCTGCTCATCATTTTGCTGGTTGCGGTAGCGTTGATTCTTATCATCGTGGCTGTTCACTAAATCTCGCTTTTAGCGTGCGAGAGAGGCAGTTCTGCTAGCCCAGAGACAACTCGTTTTTTTCCCGGCGCTGTTCCTGGCCTGCTGCGCAGTGGCTGTCGAGGGCGCATCGGGTCTATGGCTGGATGTCCCGTTCATCCATCAAGAGAAAGACGGTTGCGGCTCCGCGTCGCTGGCAATGGTCTTGCGTTATTGGCAGACAAAGAATTTCTCGGTCGCGGACGAACGCACCAATCCCCTCAGGATTCAGCGCGAGTTGTACGCCGCAAAGCCGCGCGGAATCTATGCTTCGGACATGCAACGTTATTTGCGCGATTCCGGCTTCGAAGTGTTTGTTTTTCGTGGCGAATGGAGCGACCTGAGTTTGCATATTGCCAAGGGTCGTCCACTGATTGCGGGTCTGAAACCGAAGCGCGCTCCTGCACACTACGTCGTAATCGTGGGCGTCAGTCCGCAGAATACGGCTGTACTCGTGAATGATCCGGAACGCGGTAAACTCTTGCAAATCGAGCGGTCGGAGTTCGAAAAGGTGTGGCGTGGCACGGACAACTGGACGCTTCTCGCCGTGCCCAACCATTCGGAGTGAAAGTCCGCAATCCGGTGTTTCAGATTGTGTTGTTGCTCGGCGTCGCGTTTGGAGTGAGCGCAGCCGACGACGCACCGCGTTTGCAATCCGTAAAAAAACTATACGAACAGAAAAAGTGGGAAGAGGTTCTTCGCGATGCGCAGGGACCACCGCAGCAGTCTCCCGATTTTGACTACTACGCGGGTATGGCGCTTTCGCATCTCGACCGGTGGCGGGAAGCGCGTGATGCATTTTCGAACGGCGTACGCAAAGCGCCGCGAGACTCGCGATTCCTCACGGAGCGTGCAGGCGTGGAATACAAGCTGGGAGATTTCTCCGCCGCGAAACACGATCTGCGCAGATCAATGCGTCTTGATCCTTCTGACCCCTACGTAGCGGAATTTCTTGGGACGATTTATCTCCTCGAAGGAAACCTCGAAGCGGCGCTTAAGTACTGGAATCTGGTGAACAAGCCGAGGCTGGCTGCAGTCGAAGCGATTCCTGCGCCGAAAACACGGAAACTTTTGCTCGATCGCGCTGTACTGTTTTCCGCGCCCGCCGTTCTTGATGCTGATTCGCTCTTGAAGACCAATGCTCTTCTCGAAAATCTGGGGACATTTCCGTACTGGCGAGCGGAGCTTTCGCCCGTGACTTCCAGTTCGACCAGCGACGACTATAAAGCTACCCTGCGTTTGACGGAACGAAACGGCTGGGGCTCATCGCTGCTCGATGGCGTTATTTCTTTGTTGAGGGGGCTTCCATACGAAACGGTTTACCCTTCGTATTACAACGTAGTAGCCGACGCGATCAATTTCGATTCGCTGGCGCGCTGGGATTCGCAAAAGCGCCGTGTGTCGGCGAGTGCAGAGTTTCCACTCTTCCAGCAGCCGGCCAAGCGTCTGCGGATTTTCGTCGAGGCGCGCAATGAAAACTGGAATCTGTCGCAGACTTTCTCCGGCAGTACGGCGCCGATTACCAACCTGAACCTGAAGCGATTCGCGGGTGGCGCGGAACTACACTTGGTGGAAACCGCGCGATGGGACTTAACGGCAGGGCTCGACGCGATTTCTCGGGAGTTTCGCAACGTTCCGCCGGGTCTGCCCAGGGCTGCCGCTCCCTTTTTCACGGATAGCAGAACGCTCGATACCTGGCTCGGCGCCCAGCGACCCTTGCTTCGCGTGCCGGAACGCCGCTTCACGCTGGATGGTTTGGCAGAAGTCCGTGCCGGAAGAAACTATGGCTCAGGCCTCGGCGCATTCGCGTCGGTTAGTAGCGAACTGAAATCCCGTTGGTTGCCGCAAGCGCGCGGCGACGATTATGAATTTCTCTCCAGGCTGCGAGGCGGTGACACCTTCGGCGATGTCCCGCTCGACCAGCTTTTCCAGTTGGGCGTAGAACGTGACAACGACCTCTGGCTTCGCGGACATCCGGGCACCCTCGAAGGCCGCAAAGGCCGGGCGCCGTTGGGCCGGCGGTACCTGCTCTTGAATTCCGAATTGTATAAGACCGTCTACGACGGTTCATTCTTTCGCGTGCAGCTGGGTCCGTTCTTTGATACCGGAGCAATTGCCGATGCAAGTGGATTATTTGCTTCACAGAAATGGCTCTTCGACACCGGAATTCAAGCGAGACTCCGCGTCCTGGGCAGCGTCAGTGTTCTGCTCTCCTACGGCCGCGATTTGCGCAGCGGCACCGGCGTATTTTACGGCACATCCGTTCACTGACTTTCGCTTGAAGCAACTTTTTGTGTCTGATTCTTTAGGTTTGCTAAACTCGGTACGGTCTAATCCAGCCAGGATCCTGCCGTTCGATGGGGAGCATCATGTTTCATTCATTTCCGGTTCGCCGGATTTTTGCGGTCTTGATTTTGTGCGTCGCCTGCCTCGGAGTGCTTAAGGCCCGTGATGGCAGCGGTGACTCTACCAGCGGCTGGGGATTCAGCACCGCAAATCTGGATAAGTCCTGCAAACCATGCGACGATTTCTATGAATTCGCCATGGGCGGCTGGATGAAAACCAATCCGATTCCGCCGGAGTTTCCTTCCTGGGGTTCCTTCACGATCCTGGCCGACAGAAATCAAGCTTCGATGCGCGGAATTCTCGAGGATTCACTGAAAGCCAATCCGCCAGCCGGCTCTAATCAGCAAAAGATCGGCGATTTTTACGCAAGTTGCATGGACACAACGGCAATCGACGCGTCCGGAATAAAACCCGTGGCCGCGGATCTGAAGGCCATCGATCAGATAAAGGAATCGAGTGAGCTTCAACCGCTGATCGCGCGGCTGCAACAAACTGGAAGTGGTTATCTTTTCAATTTCGATTCCACCCAGGATCTGGACGACAGCACGCAGGTAATCGCGGAAGTCGAGCAGAGTGGCCTAGGCCTTCCGGAGCGCGACTATTACACCCGCGCCGATGACAAATCCAAACAGCTGCGCGCGGATTATGTTGCGCACATTGCCAAAATGTTTGCACTTGCCGGTGATTCCCAGGAAAAAGCTGACGCCGAAGCGCAAACCGCGATGAATTTTGAAACAACTTTGGCCAATGCCTCGATGTCACGCGTGCAGATGCGCGACCCACACGCCGTCTGGCACAGGATGACGCTTCCACAGTTGGAGGGACTCGCGCCGTCATTTCCGTGGGAGGGTTATTTTCGCGAACGCAACGCTCCACAATTTTCCGCCATCAACGTCGCGCAGCCGGATTTCTTCAAGGAAGCCAACCGTCTGTTGACCCAAGCCCCTCTCGATCAATGGAAATCATACCTGCGCTGGCACGTCATTCACGCCAGCGCAAATGAACTCTCCGAAGGGTTCGTGCAGGAGAATTTCAACTTTTTCGGAGCAAAGTTGTCCGGCTCCAAGCAGCTTCAACCGCGCTGGAAGCGCTGCGTACAGAGCGTCAACCGCAATCTTGGCGAAGCGCTAGGGCAGGTTTATGTTGAGAAGTATTTCCCGCCTGAAGCCAAAGCGCATGCGCGTGAAATGGTTTTGAATCTAATTGCCGCCTTAAAGCGCGACATCCCTGTGCTCACTTGGATGGGGCCGGAAACCAAAAAAGAAGCTTTAGAAAAATTGCAAGCGTTTCAGATCAAGATCGGATACCCGGACAAGTGGCGCGATTATTCAGCACTTTCCGTGGAACGCTCCGGGTACCTCGCAAACGTGCGCCGCTCCGTCAGCTTCGAACATTCCCGTGATCTCCATAAGATCGGCAAACCGGTAGATCGCAACGAATGGGGAATGACGCCGCCAACTGTCAACGCCTATTACACCTCGACGATGAATGAAATCGTCTTTCCGGCCGGGATTTTGCAGCCGCCGTTTTTTGATCCCAAGGCGGATGACGCAATCAATTATGGCGGTATGGGCGCAGCGATCGGCCACGAAATCACTCACGGCTTCGACGATGCCGGTTCGCAATTTGACGGTAAGGGCAATCTGCGCGATTGGTGGACCAAGGACGACCGCAAGAATTTCGATGAACGCGCGTCCTGCGTTCAGCAGCAGTTTGATGGCTACGAAGTCGAACCCGGTCTTCGCCAAAACGGCAAACTGGTCCTGGGCGAAAGCATCGCGGACTTGGGCGGGCTGGCAATTTCCTACGCTGCTTATGAAAAACAGATCGAAAGCAAGCGGCCGCCAACCCTGGAGGGATTCACTCCCGAGCAACGATTTTTTCTCGGTTGGGCGCAGGTATGGGGCGCTAATCTGCGTCCGGAATACGCACGGCTTATGGCCAACAGCAACCCGCACCCAGTCTCAAAATTCAGAGTGAATGGGCCGCTCTCCAACATGGAACTATTCGCCAAAGCCTTTGGCTGCAAAAAAGGCGATGCCATGGTGCGCGAAAATGCCTGCAAGATATGGTAGTCGGCAGGCGTTCAAGCCCATCGCGTGCGCAGCGTGCAAAAGTTGAGTACACTATCCGGGCCCAGGCCCGCCAATATGAAAACAATCCTTGTCACAGGTAGCAGCGGGCTTATCGGCTCCGAGGCAGTCGAGCATTTTGATCGGCAAGGCCATCGCGTCATCGGCGTGGACAATAACATGCGCCAGGTTTTTTTTGGCCCGCAGGGCGACACCGCCTGGAATCTGAATCGACTCAAGCGTTCGACGAAGAATTTTCACCACGTGAACCTCGATATCCGTGACCGCAACGCGCTGGACGAACTTTTCAAAACCAATCGCTTCGACTTAATTGTTCACTGCGCCGCGCAGCCTTCCCATGACAAAGCTCGCGACATTCCCATTCTCGATTTTGAAGTCAATGCACTGGGAACCTTGAATTTGCTCGAAGCCACACGTCAGCATTGTCGCGATGCGGTCTTCATCCTCATGAGCACCAACAAAGTTTACGGGGACTCGCCGAACGAAATTCCACTGACCGAATTGGAAACCCGCTATGACTATTCTCGCCCGGAAGACTACGCCGGCGTCAACGAGTCTTGCCGGATTGATCAGACCCTGCATTCGCTTTTCGGAGCCTCGAAGGCCGCTGCCGATCTGGTCGCGCAGGAATATGGCCGCTACTTCGGCATGAACACCGGCATCTTCCGTGGCGGATGCCTGACCGGACCATCGCATTCGGGCGTTGAGTTGCACGGTTTTCTCTCGTATCTGGTAAAAGTCGCGCTCGCCGGCGGCACCTATTCTGTCTTCGGCTACAAGGCCAAGCAAGTCCGCGACAATATTCACAGCCACGATGTAGTTCGCGCCATCGAAGAATTTGCCGCGAACCCGCGACCCGGCGAGGTCTATAACCTTGGCGGCGGACGCGGCAATAGCGTCTCGATGCTGGAGGCTATCGCGAAAATTGCAGCTATCAGCGGCAAGAAACTGAGTTGGAAATATGTCGAGGAGGCGCGCAAGGGCGATCACATCTGTTATATCTCTGATCTGCGCAAGTTCCAGTCGCACTATCCGAACTGGAAAATCACGCGCAATCTAGACACGATTTTTCAGGAAATTGTCGCCGCGCAACAGGCGGGGCACACATCAGACGTTGCCCGCTAATTGCCATACCGTCTGGCGGAAAGCGTGTTTCAGATCGTCATTCGAGCATGACCATCCTGTGCCTTTGCCGCGAACAGCATCACTGGAAGCTGATACCGGGCTATGCGGATGCGTTCCGCCGCCGCGGCATCGAGTTTTTTTGCGTGGATGATTCGATCCCGTTCGATGCCTCGCTCCAAGACGTGTTGCGTACCTGCCCCAGCACACCTTCCGCAATCTTTCATTTCGAATCGGCGCACCCTCTCTTTCCGATCGGGCTGGAACGCTCGGAAGTTCCGACGGTGTGTTTTCATCCCGATACCTACGCTTTTACCGAACGCCGCATCCGCTGGTCGGCCGTATTCGATCACACCGCCGTCTTTCATCCCGTTTTCGAAGAACGCTTTAAGCGCGCTGGACATCCCGGAGCATTCTTGCTGCCGCACGCAGTTCGCAGAGATTTTTTCGAGGGCTTCAACCCACCTCGTGAATTCGAAATTGGCTGGGTCGGCCAGACCAGCGGCGAATTTTACAAAACTCGCGCCGAATTGCTGCCGAAACTCGCGAAGGAATTTCGTACCAACAACTGGTCTCGCCCGTACACCGTCGAAGAGGTTGCCAACGTCTATCGCCGCTCGAAAATTGTAGTGAACATCGGTCGCGACGATTTTCCCAATGACGCCAACTTGCGCGTCTTTGAGGTTCTTGCTTCCGGCGCTCTGCTTTTCACAGCAATGCCCACGGAGCTCGCTCAGCTCGGCTTTCAAGAAGGTGTCCACTTCGTCGGCTACCGCGACCCCGCGGAAATTAGCACTATCGTTCGCACCTATCTGAACGACGAGCCTGCCCGCAGCCAAATCGCCCAAGCAGCGCGCGCTCTTGTCTTGGCCGAACATACCTATGATCGGCGCGTGGAGCAGCTGCTGACTCGTCTGGCGCAGTCCGGCCAGAAAAAAATGGCTCCAGCTCGATCGTGGCCAGATTCGCGCGCTCGCCTCGTTGCCCTGGATTTTTACTCAGCACACGGACTCACCGCCTGCGCCGCCAATCAATTTCGCCATATTGTCGGGCACGGTTTTCGCGAGACAATACAAGGGGCCTCGCTATTGTCGCGTTCCTGGCTTAAATCGCTATGATCTTATGAATCTTGGTTCACGTATCGCCATTTCGCGGATTCGCCTGCTGCCGAATTTTATGTTTAATTTAAACGTACCGCGAAGCTTATGCTGACACTGGGAATCAACTACTCGCAGATGCACGATTCCTCCGCCTGCATCGTGCGCGACGGAGAATTGCTTTTCGCCGTCGCGGAAGAACGCATTTCGCGCATCAAGCATGATGCCGGCTTCCCAAAACTTGCCATCCAGGCCTGCCTCGATTTTGCAAGAGTCACCCCGGCACAAATAGATGAAGTGTGTTTCGGCTGGCAAACCGCCGGTCCCGTTTATCGCCACGATCTAAAACTCTATGCCACCGGACAGTGGCCGCCTTCCTATATCAATGTCCTGAATTCCTCGCGGCATTTTCTCAGCATGTGGCATCAGGAATCGGGTGCAGCTCCTTACCGCAGATTGTTCGGAGCAGACAAAACGCGCTTTCGTTACGTCGATCATCACTTAGCGCACGCGATCAGCGCTCACGCCTTCTCTGGATTTGATGACGCTGCCGTCGTCGTGATGGATGGCCGCGGCGCTTGGGAAGCCACTTCGATTTGGCATGGCCGCGCGGGGCGTCTCGAACACGTTCTCACGCTTAATTGGCCCGATTCGCTTGGACTTTTCTATGCCCAATTCACCGGCTTCCTCGGTTTTGTTCCCAATTGTGATGAATGGAAAGTGATGGGCCTTGCGCCCTATGGTCAACCGGGAATTGACTTGAGCAGCTTCATCAATCCCAACGATGCGCCGTATCGCGTTCACACGAAAACTCTTGTCGGCGATGGTGCGCAGTTTTCCCATTTCACATCGCTGCTCGGACCTCCGCGCGAGCCTGACTCCGACATTTCTGATCACCATAAAAATATTGCGTTTGCGGTGCAAAATGCCTGCGAAGAAGCGATGATGTCCGTCGTAGGGTTGGCGCTACAGAAAACCCGCTCCAAGAATCTTTGTCTGGCTGGTGGTGTTGCACTTAATTCAAAAGGCAACGGCAAAATCGTTGCATCCGGCGCGATCGAAAAGATTTTTGTCCAACCGGCCGCCTCCGACGACGGCGTCGCACTCGGTGCCGCGCTTGCTCCGTACCTCGATGACAACGGGCGTCTTCCCAACAAGGCGATGCGCCACGGTTATTGGGGCCCGTCATTCGACGACGACGCGATCGAGAAGGCGCTGCTCACCTACAAAATCCGCCACACAAAATTGAACGATCCTGCGAAGACAGGCGCCGAACTTCTCACCAAAGGTAAAATCCTCGGTTGGTTTCAGGGTCGTATGGAGTTCGGCCCGCGTGCGCTTGGCAGCCGCTCTATCATTGCTGATGCGCGCGATCCGGAAATGAACGCCAAGGTCAACAGCGCGGTGAAATTCCGCGAGTGGTGGCGGCCGTTTGCGCCGTCATTCAAAAAAGAAGCTGCACCGGACTATCTCGAATCCGCGTATGATTCGCCGTTCATGATTCTCACCGCGCAGGTGCGCCCAGAAAAACGCAGCGTGATTCCTTCCGTAACCCACGTGGATGGCAGCGCGCGCCCACAAACGGTTGAGCGCGAAATCAATCCGCTTTACTACCACTTGATTGATGAATTTGGCGCCTCCACCGGCGTGCCCGTCATCATGAACACTTCTTTCAATCTTCGCGGCGAGGCGATCGTGCACAGCCCAACCGATGCGCTGCGTACTTTTTTCAGTTCAGGTATGGACGCTCTCATCATCGGCAGCTTCCTCGTCGAGAAATGACCGCGCAACGCGTCATCGCTTTGCTTGGACGCCGCGACGAACCCACCGACGCAGTCGAAGACTATTGCCGGTATCTAGGTGCAGCCCTCGTCGCGCATAATTTTCAACTGGAAATTCGCCGCGTCCCGTGGAACGAGCACGGCTG
>WNFP01007532.1_pt1 | contig 21962 bp, 24 predicted proteins | sample 5400201 | NCBI WGS metagenome assembly WNFP01 (sample SAMN13153355, study PRJNA577476) | soil metagenome | isolation source: 115 cm saprolite under Madrone tree | place: USA:California | collected 2016-06-14
CTCGCGAAGGCGCCGCACGACCGCGGAATCCTTGGCGGCGAGGCGGCCCGCGCGGGCCGGGACGCCGGCCGTCGTCGGCGTTCCCTCGACGTCGTAGCTCTCCTTCACCGTGACGGGAACGCCATGGAGCGGTCCGAGCGAATCCCCTCTGCGGCGGCGCTCGTCGGCAACGGCAGCCTCCGAGAGGGCTCGTTCGAACAGCGGCACCACCACGGCATTGAGGCGGGTGTTCACTGCCCGGATGCGTTCGATGTGGGCCGCGACCGCCTCGCGCGCGGACGTCTCGCCCGCCGCGATCCGGCGCGCAAGATGGGCTGCGCCGTCCCCGCTTTTCACTTCTTCTCGCCGGCCGCGGTATCCCCCCGCTTCCTCACCAGCGCCTCGGCATCCTTCCACACCGTGCGATCGGTGAGCTGCTCGTAGGTGGCCGGCGTCTTGCCCGGCTTGATGCTGCCGAGCTCCTTCTCCACCGCCACCACGGACTCCAGATTCGCGCGGGGAAGTCCGTCGTGCCCGACGGGCCACAGCTCCATCTTGGCGAACCGCGGCAGCGCCTCCTTCGCGATCTTCTCGCTGCGGCCGGTCACCGCCGCGATCTTCGCGACGCGATCGACGTTCGCGGGATTCAGCGCATACCGGGTGGCGTCGATGATGGCCGCGAGCGTGCGCACGTAGGCGTCGCGCTTCTGACCGAGCTTGGCGCGGGTGCTCACCAGCGACAGGTAGTGGCTGCGCTGGTTGACGTCCTGGAAAGACTGGACCACGGTGAGCGGACGCCCGAGCTGCTCCTCGAGCACCGGGACGTCGTCCTGGTGGAGGACGCCGAGCTTGAGCTGCCCCGCGACCATCGCGGCGCCGACGTTGGTGCTCAGGCTGACGAGCTTGACGCGATCCAGCTTCAGCCCGCAGGGCCGGATGAGCTGCTCCAGGGCGGCCGCGCGCGCCCCGCCGATCGAATCGACGCCCACCGACTGGCCGTCGACGTCCTTGCACTTGTTCAGGGCCGCATCAGTGGATCCGAGCAGCCAGTCGGGATTCTGCATCCCGTAGATGGCGACGAGATCGACTCCGGCGTTGGAGACCATCCTCACCACCACCGGCGTGGGCGAGAGCGAGGCGTCGATGTCGCCGGCCACCACGGCCTGCGCGGCGGCGGCGCCCGAGTCGAAGCTGCGCACCTCGACGTCCACGCCGTACTTCTTGAAGAAGCCTTCGTCGCGGGCGACGTAGGTGACCACGCTTCCGAACACGGGAGGCACGCCCGGCATCGCGATCTTCAGCCGCTCCTCGGCGAGGGCCGCGCGCCCGCGAAGAGCGACCGCCATCGCCACAACCGCCAGAAGCCGCCCGACCCCCGGTGATTTCGTCATCTGCGCACCTCCAGCCCGTCGCCGACCGGCACGTTCTCGGGCTGCAGCGGCAGGTGCGCCGCCTTGGCCTCGAGCTCCAGCAGAGCGGCGAAATCGCAGTCGAGATAGCCGTTGCCGATCAGCCCCTGCACGATCTCGCGCACCGCCGCCGCCAGCGGCATGGGCACGTCCAGGTTGCGGGCGGCGGCGAGGCCCAGGTCGAGGTCCTTGCGCAGGAGCACCGGAGTGAAGGTGGGCGCGAAGTCGAGGTTGACGAAGGCCGGCGTCTTGTAGCGCGTGAAGGTGGAGCCGAGGACGCTCTTGTTGATGAAATCGAGAAACGCGTGCCGCGGCACGCCGGCCTTCTCGGCGAGCACGGTGACCTCGGCGAGCGATTGGGCGATCACGCCGAGAAAGACGTTGTGGCAGATCTTGACCGTGCGCGCGAGCTCGCCTTCGCCCACGTAGCTCACCCCTTCGCCCAGGGATTGCAGGTAGGGAAGCGCCTCGTCATACGCGCTGCGCGATCCGGACACTACCAGGCTGAGGCGGCCTGCCTTGACCACCTTGCCGTTGCCGCTGACCGGCGCCGCCAGGAGCGCGCAGCCCGCTTCCGCCGCCGCGGCCCGGGCCTTCGCCGAGGCCTCCTGCGAGACCGTCGAGCAATCGACGATGACGCGCGGGGCGCGCCCCGGGCGCGAGAGCAAGCCCGACGGTCCAGTGACGACGTCCAGCAAATCCTGCGAGCCGGACACCATGGTGAAGACGATTTCGCGGTCGGCGAGCGCCGCGGGGGAGTCCGCGATCCGCGCGCCCTGGGCGGCCAACGGCTCGGCCTTGGCGCGCGTGCGGTTGTACACCGCGACGTCGCAGCCCTTCTTGAGGAGTCGATCCGCCATGGGAAAGCCCATGCGGCCGATGCCGATCCACCCCAGCCTGTGCTTCTTCAGATTCTGGTCACCCATCGGGTCCACCTTTAACGCAGAGTGATCGATTCAAGAAAGGGACGGGTCCGCCAGCGCGGCCGACCAGTCCTTGCCTTCGATGATCTCCTTGAGGCGGTGCAGGAATGCGGCCGAGTAGGCGCCGTCGAACGCGCGGTGATCGAAAGACTGCGCCAGGACGCCGACCGGGCGCACGACGATGCTCTCGCCCCTCGCCACCGGCTTGTCCACCACCGCGTCGAGGGAGAGGATCGCCACCTGCGGCGGAAGGATGATGGGAGCCGTCAGGAACGTCCCGAAGCGGCCGGAGTTCGAGATGGTGTAGGTGCCCTCGGTGACGTCGTCGGGCCTCAGCTTGCGCGCGCGCGCCTTCTCGGCGAGCGCCTGGATGGCGCGCGCCAGATCGGGCAGCGACCTCGCCGCCGCGTCCTTCACCACCGGGACGATCAGGCCGTCCGCGCCTAGATCGACGGCGATGCCGAGATGGATGCGGCGGTGCACCACGAGCGCGTCGCCGTCCACCGAGGCATTGACCAGGGGAAACGAGGCGATGGCCTCGCAGACGGCCCGGGCGACGAAAGGCAGGTACGTGAGCCCGGCCTGGGACGCGCGAGCCGATTCCACCGCATGAAAATCGACCTCCACCGCCTGCAGCACGTGGGGAATGGTCCGCCACGCCTGCGCGGTCTGCTCCGCCGTGCGCTTGCGAATGGGGCCGAGCGGCAGCCGCTCGTCCCCGGCGGGCGCGGGCCCCGCCGGCTTGCGGCGCTCGACGTAGTCGAGCACGTCGCGCCGGGTGATCCGTCCCTCCGCACCAGTGCCCGCGATGTCGCGCGCCTGCAGCCCGTGCTCGGCGAGCAGCTTGCGCACCACGGGCGAAAGACGCTCCTCGGCGGGGGTGGGCGGGGGCGCGCTCTGCGCCTGCCCCGCCTCTCCGATGGTAGCGAGCGCCTCGCCCACCTTCACCGTCGTGCCTTCGGAGACCAGGATCGCCGTGAGCACCCCGGATGCCGGCGCAGGCACCTCGGTCTCCACTTTGTCGGTGGAGACGTCGAACAGCGCCTCGCCCGCCTCGACGCGCTCTCCCACCTTCTTGCGCCAGGCCGTGACGGTCCCTTCGGCCACCGTCTCGCCCAGCTGAGGCATGACCACCTGCATCAGCCGGCGGTCCCCGCCACGGTCCGGACGATGCGCTCCACGGTGGGCACCGCGTTGTCTTCGAGGGCGTCGGCGGCCGGAAGCGGCACGTGCGGCGTGGTGATGCGCACGACGGGACCGTCGAGATCGTAGAAGCACTCCTCCGCGACGATGGAGGCGATCTCCGCTCCCCAGCCGCACAGGCGCGGGTTTTCCTCCACCGTGTAGAGGCGGCCGGTCCTCGCCGTCTCGGCGAGCAGCGTGCGCGTGTCGAGCGGCACCAGCGAGCGCAGGTCGACGACGGTCGCCGAGATGCCGTGCTCGTCCTGCAGCCGCGAGGCGGCCTGCAGCGCGCGCGGCACCATGGCGGCGAGCGCGACCAGCGTGACGTCCTTGCCCTGTCGAAGGACCTTGGCGGTGCCGAGGCGATCCACCAGCTCGCCCTCGGGGACCTCGCCCTTGGTGGCGTAGAGCCCCTTGTGCTCGAAGAAGATCACCGGATCGGGATCGCGCACCGCCGCCGCGAGCAGGCCCTTCACGTCCGCCGGAGTGGAAGGGGCCACCACTTTCAGCCCCGGAACGGCCATCGCCCAGTTCTCCACGCTCTGGGAATGCTGCGCGCCGAATCGCGACCCGGCGCCGTTGGCGGTGCGGATCACGAGCGGCAACGACATCTGGCCCGCGGACATGTAGCGGGCCTTGGCGATCTCGTTGGCGATCATGTCCCAGCAGACGGCGAAGAAGTCGGAGAACATGATTTCGGCGATGGGCCGCAGACCCGTCATCGCCGCCCCCATGGCGGCGCCGATGATCGCCTGCTCGGAGATGGGCGTGTCGCGCACGCGGGTGGGCCCGAAGCGCTCGAGAAGCCCGACGGTGCTCTTGAACACGCCCCCGGCCGCGCCCACGTCCTCGCCGAGGAAGACGACGCGGTCGTCGCGCTCCATCTCCTGGGCGATGCCGGCCGCCACCGCGTCGCGATAGGTCAGTTCCGCCACGACGAGCCTCCGTCGTCCCAGACGTCGCGCTCGATCACCTCGAGCGGAGCGGGCGGGGATTGCCTGGCGGCCTCGGTGGCCTCGTCCACCGCGCGCTGCACGGCCCGCTCCACGTCCCGCAGGGGACCCTCGCCGAAGTCCAGCTCGAGCAGCCGCTTGCGGTAGAGCGCGAGCGGGTCGCGCTTCATCCATTCTTCGAGCTCGCCGGCGGGCCGGTACTTGCCGGGGTCGGCGCGAGAATGCCCGCTGTGCCGGTAGGTCTTGGCCTCGATCAGCGAAGGTCCGCCGCCCTGGCGCGCCTTGGCGATGGAAGCGCGCGCCACGCGGTACACGGCGTCGGCGTCGTTTCCGTCGACGATCACCGGATCCAGCCCGTAGGCCCGCGCGCGGTCCGCGGCGGGATGCTCCACCGCCGTGACGCTGCGGATCGGCGTGTATTCCATGTAGAGGTTGTTCTCGCAGACGAAGACGGCGGGCAGCTTCCACACCGCCGCCAGGTTGAGCGCCTCGTGGAAGGCGCCGATGTTGGTGGCCCCGTCTCCGAAGAAACAGACCGCCACCTGGCCGGTGCCGCGCAACTGCGCGGACCAGGCGGCGCCGGCGGCCACCGGCAGGTTCGCTCCGACGATCGCGTACGAGCCCATCGCCCCGTGCTCGACGCTGGTCAGGTGCATCGAGCCGCCCTTGCCGCGCATCAGCCCGCAGTTGCGGCCCATCAGCTCGCCGAGGACTCCCACCATCGGAGCGCCCCGCGCCAGGGTATGCGCGTGACCCCGGTAGGTGCAGTAGGTGTAGTCGTCCTTCCGCATCGCCACCGCGAACCCGGCCGCCACCGCTTCCTGCCCCAGCGACAGATGGCTCGTGCCCTTGACCAGGTTCTGCAGGAACAAGTCGTACGCGCGCTTCTCCAGCAGCCGGATCTCGAGCTGCGACCGGTACAGCGCGAGCCGGGTGCTGCGATCGATGTCGTTTCCGCTGTCAGTAGGCATTGGCGACGAACAGCTCCTTGGCGGGGAACAGCGTGATCACCCTGCAGCCCTCCCGGGTGACCACCACCTCTTCCTCGATGCGGGCGGCGGAGTGACCGTCGCTGGCGGGACAGTAGGTCTCCAGCGCGAAGACCATGCCTTCCTGGATCTCGATCGGGCTGTCGAAGGAGACCAGCCGGCTGATGATCGGCCGCTCGTGCAGCGCGAGGCCGAGGCCGTGCCCGAACTGCAGCGCGAACGCTTCCATCTCGCTGGCGAAGCCGAACTCCTCCGCCTTGGGCCAGAGCGCCGCGATGCGATCGGTGGTGACGCCCGGGCGGACGATCTCGATGGCTGCGTCCATCCACTCGCGCGCCTTGCGGTAGGCGTCCCGCTGCGCGTCGGTGGCGCGGCCCACGTTGAAGGTGCGGTAGTAGCAGGTGCGGTAGCCGGTGAACGACTGGATGATGTCGAAGAACGCCTGGTCCCCGGGCCGGATGATGCGGTCGGTGAAGTTGTGGGGATGCGGGCTGCAGCGCTCGCCGGCGATGGCGTTGATGCCCTCCACGTCGTCGGACCCCATCTGGTAGAGGGTCTTGCTGGCGAGCGCGACGATGTCGCACTCCCGCACGCCGGGCTTCAAGTGCTCGGCGATGACCTGGTAGACGCCGTCCACCATCGCCGCCGACTGGTTGAGCAGGACGATCTCGTCGACGTTCTTGATCTGGCGCGCGTCCAGCATGGTCTGCTGGCCGTCGCGCACCTCCAGGCCGGCCTCCCGCAGCGCGGCGATCAGGGGCAGCTCGGCGATGTCGAGCCCGACCGGCATCCCCGCCACGCCCTGTTCCTGGAGGATGGACTTGATCTCCTGGGCGGCGCGCTTGAAGAGGCCCGCCTCGGGCGACACCGAGCCGCGCAGGCCCACCATTCCCGCCAGGCAATGCTCGCGCGGCAGCCAGGGCGCGTACAGTCGGTGGTGCACCGCGGCCGAGCCGAAGTCCCAGAGCCACGGCTCGCCGTTTCCGGTGAGCAGCGCGTAGCGGCACATCTTGTCGCGCGACCACTCGCCGATCACCGTGCTGGTGAGATAGCGGATGTTGTTGTTGTCGAAGCAGAGGATCGAGCCCAGCTCGGAGGCCGCCAGCGCCTGGCGGGCGCGGTTCAAGCGCCAGTCGTGCAGGCGGCGGAAATCGACCCGCTCCTCGAAGTCCACCGCCGAGTGCCCGGGCGCCGGGATCTGGCGCGCCCAGTTGTATCCGGGCTTGAGCGCCTCGGGAGCTAGGACCTTGTCGCGCGAGATGGGCTTGGGCTCGACCGGACGATTGGCCATGGATCCTCCCGCTGTGGTGCGAGCGCCTGAGCGGCCCTCACTGGACCGCGTTCGGCGCTCCGTCCATCAGCGTCCTCCAGACGTGCTCGCGGAGCTGGGCGAACCGCGGCGAGGCGAGCGTCTCGCGGGTGCGCGGACGCGGCAGATCCACGTCGACGATCTCCACTACCCGGCTCGGCCGGCCCTTCAGCACGACGACGCGGTCGCCCATCAACACCGCCTCCTCGATGGAGTGGGTCACGAACACCATCGAGGTGGGCCGCAGCGACCACAGCCGCAGCAGCTCGAACTGCAAGATCTCGCGGGTCTGCGCGTCGAGGGCGCCGAACGGCTCGTCCATCAGCAGCACGTCCGGGTCCAACGCCAGCGCGCGCGCGAGCCCGCAGCGCTGCTGCATGCCGCCCGAGAGCTGGTAGGGGAAGGCGTTCTCGAAGCCGTCCAGACCGACCAGGTGGATGAAATGGGGAACGCGCTCCCGGATCTCCGCCCGCGGCGTACCCGCGAGCTTCAGGCCGTAGGCCACGTTTCCGTAGACGGTCTTCCAGGGGAACAGCCCGAAGCCCTGGAACACCATCGCGACCTTGGGGAGCGGGCCCGTCACCGTCTTGCCGTCGACGCGGATCTCGCCTTCGCTGGCGGGGATCAATCCGTCGAGGCAGCGCAGGAACGTGGTCTTGCCGCAGCCCGAAGGGCCTACCAGCATGAGGATCTCGCGCCGGCCCACGGCGAGGTTGATGTCCCGGAAGACCTCCAGGCCGTCGTAGCGCCTTCCGGCTCCGGTGACCGTGATGCGCGGGGTTTCCATCCGGCCGCTACTTCCGCCCCGCGGGCTGCCTCGCCCAGTACTCCGCCGATTCCCTGGTGCGGGCCAGGGCTTCCGCCGTCTCGGTGCCGGGAGCCATCGAGGCGGAAGTGCCGGCCAGCACTTGATGGTGCTCGATGTTCAGCGTCTTCAGCCAGCGCTGCTGCCCCATGGTGATGGCGACGAAGTACCCCAGCTCCACCAGCTCCGGCTCGGTGAAATGGGCGTGCAGCCGCGCCCAGAGCGCGTCGTCGGTGGGCAGGTCCCAGGTGATGGCCTCGGTGTACGCCAGCGCCGCCTTCTCGCGGGGCGTGAACCGGGTCGAGGTCTCGAACTCCAGCAGGTCGAGATATTGGTCCTCCACGAGCCCCGCGCGCGCCGCCTTCATCGACCGCTGGTTGCCGCAGTACTCGCACTTCACCGTCTTCGAGACATAGACGCGGCACAGCTCCTTGAGCGCGTGATCGGCGACGCCCCCGTGGAACACGTCGCGCCAGGTGTTGGCGAACGACCAGAACACGGCGGGCACGTGGGCCCGGATGGCCTGGCTCTCCGGGCGCGGAGTGCCCTCGCGCCGGGAGCGCTCGAACTCCTCGCGCATCTTCGGATCCGCGACCGTCTCCGGGTCCACGTATGAGATCCGCTGCTTCGCCAAGCGCCACCTCTTGATCTTGATTGCCGGGTGACCATACATGGGCGTCCAATTACCGATCAAGGACCCGGAGCCGGAGGCGCAAGGATGACGACTCCCGCGAAGATCGCGTGCTGGTCGCTGGTCATCTGCCTGTCTGCGGGCGCTGCCTGGAGCGCGGGCGAAGCGCCGGCCGAGCGCTTGTCGATGGCCGTCCCCGGCGTTCCGCCGGTCTTCTCGGGCCTGGTCGCGTTCGTCGCGAAGGACCAGGGCTTCTTCAAGAAGCACGGCGTGGAGGTGGAGGTGCGGCCCTTCGATTCCGGGGCCGCCGCCGCGCAGGCCGTGGTCGCCGGCGGCATCGATCTCTCGCTCTCGCCCACGCCGGTGATCGTCCGCATGGTCTCGAACGCCAACGTCGATCTGGTGGGCATCTACGGCATGGAGCACCCCGACTGGCTGCTCGGGTCGGCGGACCCCGCCAAGGTGAAATGCGCCGACCTCAAGGGCGAGGCGGTGGGCGTGGACTCGGTGGGCGGCGCGCGCGCTCGAACGTGGGCGCGGCCATCATCGGCGGACAGATCAAGTTCGGCGTGCTGCACATCGACGACGTTCCGGTGCTCGAGGAGCAGATGGGCAAGCCCATCGCCGTGGTCGCGTCGATCCGGGAGATCAATCCGCTCGGCCACTACAACCTGATCGTCGTCACCCGGGAACGGCTGAAGCAGAAGCGCGACGCATACGTGCGCGCGCTGGCCGGAATCGTCGAAGCGGGCAAGTTCATGACCGATCCGCGCAACGCCGGTCGGGTGGCCCAGATCGCCACCGTCACCGGACGCACGGCGAAGCTGGCCGGCGAGATCCTGCCGAGGTTGCACAAGATCGAGTTCTGGCCGGCGGGCACCGACGGGCTCGCCCGAGCCAACATCGAGAACGTAGTGAAGGTGGAGAAGCAGCTGGGCGGCATCAAGCCCGACAAGACGCCGGTCACCTACGAGCGACTGGTCGACGGCACCGTCTGGAAGGACGCCAACGCGCTGGTGAAGTAGAAGGATGCCGAGCTCCGATTCCCGTTGGGTGCGCTGGGCGACGGTCGCGGTCAGCGCCCTCTTCGGGGTTGCGCTCTGGGAGTTCGGGACTCGCGGCATGAACCCGGCGGTGATGTCGCCGTTTTCGGCGACCGTGCTCCGGCTGGTGGAGATGATCCGGAGCGGAGAGCTGGGCGCCGGCGCCGCGCAGTCCTTGGCCCTCTTCCTCACCGGCTTGTCCGCCGCCGTGCTGACGGCGCTTCCGCTGGGGCTCCTGCTCGCCCGCGTCCGCCTGCTGCGGGTGGCGTTCGACGACTACATCGCCCTGGTCTATGCCATGCCGATGGTGGCGCTGATCCCCTTCATCCTCTCCATCTTCGGGCTCGACTTCCAAGCCAAGGCGCTGGTGGTGTTCCTCTTCTGTTTCTTCCCCGTGCTCTACAACACGGTGGAAGGCGCGCGCAGCATCGATCCCGAGCTGATCGAGGTGGCCCGCTCGTTCCGCTCCAGCGAGTGGGCCGTCTGGCGCGACGTGATGATCCCGGGCGCTTTTCCCTACGCGATGACCGGGGTCCGGCAGGCCATCGGCCGCGGCCTGGTGGGGATGGTCGCCGCCGAGTTCTTCCTCAGCGCCAGCGGCCTGGGCCAACTTCTCATGGTCTCGGCACGCAACTTCGACACCGCAGGCCTGTTCGGCGTGGTGCTGATCATCACGCTGCTCGGGGCCGGGCTGATGGCCGCCGGCCAGGCGCTCGAGAATCGCTTCACCCCCTGGCGCGGAGCCGGGCGATGATCCGCGAGCAGGCCGCGGGGGCGGGACGCCCGCTCTCTCTTCCTCGGCGCGCGGCCTCGGCCCGGCCTGGCCGGCAAGGCTTCTGGTCCCGCATCGCCTCCGCCACCCTGCCCGTCAAGATCGCCGGAGGCATCTTCCTGCTCGCGATCTCGGAGCTTGCGGTCCGGCTCTTCGCGCCGGCCTACGTGAGCCGGCCCACCGGAGTGTTCCGCGTGCTGCCGCAGACCCTTTCCAACCCTGTAGTGCTGAACGGGGCGGCGACGACGCTGGGCGCGGTGCTCGAAGGGACCGTGGTCGCGCTCATCTCGGGAACGGTCATCGGGCTGGCCATGGGCCGCATCAGGCTCGTCGACCGGCTGATCCGCCTCTACGTCGACGGCTGCTCGGCCATGCCGATGGTGGCCATCGTGCCCCTCTTCACCATCTGGCTCGGTTTCACCTCCTGGGCCCGGCTCGCGACGGTGATCTTCGCGGCCTTCTTCCCCATCGCCATCAACATGAGCAGCGGCGCGCGATCGGTGCCGCAGGGCTACCTCGAAGTGGCGCGCTCGTGCGGGGCCTCTCCCTGGCACATCCTCTTCGGGGTCACGCTGCCGGCCTCGATGCCCTATCTGCTCTCGGGCATCCGGCTCGCCCTCGGTCGCGCGCTGGTGGGAGCGGTGGTCGCCGAGTTCTACCTCGCGGTCGACGGGCTGGGATACTTCATCCTCTTCCAGACGCGCACGTTCCATCACAACGAGGCGTTCGTGGCGGTGCTGCTGCTGGCCTTGGTGGCGGTCGGCGTCGACGCGCTGATCAATTGGTGCATCAGTCGCTTCATGCCCTGGTATCGAGCGGGTGAGAGGACGAGATGAGCGACCGGAACGGGACGGTGCGGATCGCCGCGGCGCAGCCGGCCTCTTTCTCGGGCGGCGAGGAGCACCGGAACGCCGCGCAGGCCTGCGCTTTCATCGACGAAGCGGCCGCGGCGGGCGCCGCGTACGTCGTCTTTCCCGAGGGGTACCCGGGACCCTACTCGGGTCCGATGGAGAACGACGCGCTGGACCGCGTGCGCGAACGGGCGCGGGCGCGGCGCGTGTGGGTGAGCGCCGGCCGCCTCGAGCACGGAGCGCTTCCGGACACGTACCACATCGCACACCTAATGATCGACGACCAGGGAGAGATCCGCGCGCGCTACCGCCGCGTGCAGCCCAACCACCCGGTGTTCAACGCGTACCTCATGGGCGGCCGCCATCACGTGCTGCCCGGCGACGAGCTGATGACCGCCGACGCGCCGTTCGGGCGCATCGGGCTGCTCATCTGCTCCGAGCTGTTCGTGCCCGAGCTGTCGCGCATCCTCATGCTGCGCGGGGCGGACCTGATCGTCGCGCCCGGGGGCGGCGTGCACGGTCCGACGCGCACCCGCCTGCAAGAGACCTGGCGCGCCGTCGCGCGCGCCCGCGCCGCGGAGAACCTGCTCTACGTGGCGGTGACCCAGAACCTCTTCGGCGGCTCGCGCCAGGGACGCGGCTGTATCGCCTCTCCCGAGCGGATGCTCGCGCAGCGGGACGATCCGGGCCTGATCCTCGCCGACCTCGATCTGGCGCGGCTGCAGGCGGTGCGATCGCGCTACTACGACGAGGAGATCCTCTCGCCCCCGGGACCCGGCGACGAGGTGTATGGCTGCCGGCCCGGGCAGTCGCACGACCGGCGGCCGGAGCTGTACGGGGAGCTGACCCGCCCGCAGGCGGACGCCTTCGAGTACCACTACGAGCGCCGCGGCCTCGCGACGTGGCGAACCGAGTACGACAAGATCAAAGGAGGACACGATGAGCGCTGAACCGCAGAGCCGCGTCCAGATTGCCGCCAGCCACTGGCGCCCGCGCTTCGTCGCGAACGGCATCGACGTCAACGACTTCGACAAGCTGGTCGCCGCCACCCCGGAATGGAAGGACTGGGCGCCTGCATGGCGGCGGATGGGAGACGTGCATCTCGGCATCGCGGAAGAGGCGGCGCGCGCTGGACGCATGGTCAGCGCAGCCGAGGCATGGCAACGCGCGGCGTGGTGCTATCACCTCGGCAAGTTCCTCTGGTTCGAGGATGCGGGGCTGCACGCTCGCCTGAGCGAGCTGACGGTGGGGACGTACGCGAAGGCCCTTCCCCATCTCGATCCTCCCGGCGAGCGCGTGGAGGTGCCGTTCGAGGGAACCGTGATCCCCGGCATCCTGCGCCGTCCCCGGAGCACGGCGAGACCGCCGCTGGTGCTGCTCGTGCCGGGGCTCGACTCGGTGAAAGAGGAGCTCTACGCCATCGAGAACGACTTCCTGCGGCGCGGGATGGCGACGCTGGCCGTCGACGGCCCCGGCCAGGGGGAGAACGCGCCGCGCTTCCCCATCCGGCCTGATTGGGCGTCGGTGCTGGGGCCGCTGCTCGACGGCCTGCGCGCGCGCAAGGACCTCGACCTCGGCAAGGTCGGGCTGATGGGCATCAGCATGGGCGGGATCTACGGGCCGCGCGCCGCCGCCTCCGAAAAGCGCCTCCGCGCGGTGATCGCGCTGGCGGGCCCCTACGATCTGTCCGAGTGCTGGGCCGCGCTGAACCCGCTGACCCGCGGCGGGTACGTCTTCTACACGAAGTCGCGCGACGAGGACGAGGCCTTCCAGAAGGCGAAGACCCTGACGCTGCGCGGAGTGCTGGAGAAGGTCGCCTGTCCGCTGCTGGTGATCCACGGCAAGCTGGATCGCCTCTTCCCGCCGGAGCAGGCGGAGCGCATCGCGCGCGAGGCGCCCAAGGCGACGCTCTTGATGTACGCGGACGGCAACCACGTCTGCAACAACATCGCCTACAAGTACCGGCCGGCCATGGCGGACTGGATGGCGGAGCAGCTGGGCTAGCTCACGAGCAGCGCGGCGCGGCCCGGAATCCTGTTCTCGCGCAGCAACTGGTGAGCGGTCTCGGCCTCCTGCAGCGGGAAGGTCCGGGTGACCACCGCGCGCAGCCGTTTTTGCCGCAGGAGCTCCAGCGTCTGGGCCAACTCGGCAAGCGAGACGTAGCGCGAACCGTGGATCTCCAGCATCTTGCGCAGCATCAACCCCGGGTCGACGCGGAAGGTAGGGTCCTCGCCGAAGACGGCCTTGGGCCGGTTGCCGAGAATGACGAGACGTCCTCCGGGCGCCAGCGAGCGGATGCAGGCCTCCAGCGTGGTCGAAGTCGCCACCAGATCGATGGCGCAGTCCACGCCGCGGCCCGCGGTCGCGGCCAGCACCTGCCCGGACAGCTCCGCGCCTCTCCCGTCGATCACAGCGTCGGCGCCGAGTGCTTTCATCAACTCCAGCTTCTCGTCGCTGACGTCGGCTCCGAGCACCCATCCGCCGCAGAGCCGGGCCATCTGGACGGCGTGGATGCCGACGCCCCCGCCTCCTCCGACGACCAGGACGAGATCGCCCGGGCCGATTCTTCCCTCCTCGCGGCAGGCGTGCAGCGGAGTGGCCAGCGCGTCGGTGGCGACCGCGGCGTCCAGATCGGTCACTCCCTCGGGAATGGGACAGAGGTTGAGCGCAGGCACCGCGAGATATTCGGCGTATCCGCCGTCCGTCGCCATGCCGACGTAGCCCTGGAAGTTCTTGCACAGCGTCTCCCGGCCGCTGCGGCAGAAGGAGCAGGCCTTGCACGTGAGATAGAAGTGGCACGCGACGCGATCGCCCACCTTGACGTTCTGCACTTGCGACCCGACCTCCGCGACCACGCCGGCCACCTCGTGACCGGGGATGCGCGGGAAGGCGGTGACCAGGCCTGGGTTGGCCGTCATGATGACGACGGTCAAGCCGGCGCCGGCGACGCGCACGCGTACCAGCGCATCGCCGGGTCCGATGGAGGGGACCGGAACCTCCTCCAGACCCAGCGCCCCACCGAGCTGGTGCAGCACCATGGCCCTCATCCGCCGCGGCGCGCTCACGGAGATCCTTTACGCCAGGCCATCCGATCGCCGCAATCCTTGACGCGGCGAAGCCGCGGCGCGTACAAGGCCTTCGTTCCGCTCCCGGGGGAGACCCACCATGCTCCGATCACGGCGCAGTCTGATGCTGGGGACGGTGCTCGCATCCGCATCGTTGGCCATCGAGAAGGCGCTGGCCCAACAACCGGCCCCGCAGCCGGCGCCGCCCGCGGAGGGGGGCCGGCCCGACAAGCTGCTCGAGGACCTGGTGGCGGCGAACAAGATCCTCGTCGACCAGGGCGTGCTCGACGGCTACGGCCACGTCAGCGTCCGTTCCCCGACCAATCCCGAGCGCTTCTGGATGGCGCGGTCGCTGGCGCCGGAGCTGGTCACCACGGCGGACCTGCTCGAGCACGACCTCGACGGCAACGTCAAGGACGCTCCGAAGGACGCCAAGCTCTTCCTCGAGCGGTTCATCCACGGTGGCATCTACCGCGCGCGCCCGGACGTGAAGGCGGTCGTGCACAACCACGCGCCTTCGCTCATTCCCTTCGGAGCGACGGGCGTGCCGCTGCGGCCGCTGTATCACATGAGCTCTTTCCTGCTGCGCTCGGTCAGGCGCTGGCGCAGACTCTCGGCTCGCACACGATGGTGCTGATGCGCGGCCACGGCGCGGCGGTGGTGGGTCCGGACCTTCCCCACGCCGTCTTCCGCAGCGTCTACAGCGAGGTCAACGCGCGCCTGCAAGCGCAAGCGATGGCGCTGGGCCGCAAGGTGACGTACCTCGATGCCGAGGAGGCGCGCCTGGCCGAAGCGGCCATGGCCGGAACGCTGGCGCGCCCCTGGGAGCTGTGGCGGAAGAAGGCGATGGGCAGATAGTCGCCCCTTCCGCTCCAGTCTTCAGAACACGAGCGCCCACTGCAGCAGCACGGACTTCTGCGCCGGTGAGGAGAGCAGCGTATTGATCGGCCGCCGCGTGGTGCTCGGCGAAATCGGATCGAGCGAAGCCGGCACGTAGCCCGCCGTCGCCGCGGTGATGCTCTGGGGGCCCCACGACGAGAGGCCGTGGTTCACCGCGAACTCGATCATCACGTGGTTGAGGGTCTTGTTGATGTAGAAATCGAGACCCGTGCGGAAGTTGCGGCTGTCGGCGGCGTGCGCGCCGGCGGTGCTCAGGCAGGTGGCCAACGCCGCGCCGGAGAGGTCGCTCGCGCTGGTGGGGCAGTCGTCGGAGGTGAAATACTCGTACGAGAGGTACGGCCGGACCCAGTTCCACCGGTAGCCCAGGTCGGCGCCAAAGCCCCAACCGGTATCCCTCGAGCCCGTGCCCATCTTGTGCCGGTAACCGATGAGGATGGCAATGAGCTCGGTGTCCTCGCTGAACGGATACTCCAGGAACGCGGTGCTGGAGGCGGTCAGGAAATCGGACACGCCCTTCGGTACCCGCACGGCGCGGGTCTGCCAACCGCCCGCCAGCGAGATGCTGAGCAGCGGGTCCTTCGAGAAATAGATGCTCTCGTAGCTGAAGCCGCCCTCCTGGCTTCCGAGGATGTTGACGTTCACGATACCGGCGAACAGCGGGACGCTGTGCGGGTTGAGAAAGGGGTCGGTCGCGGCGGCCCCCTGGCCGGGCCGCACGCCCTCGTAGAGGCCACCGCGAAAGCCGATCTTCTTCTCCAGGACCCAGCCGCGGGCCTCCACCCCGACGCTGCGATTGGCGTTGAAGTTGTTCGTGTTGAAGCCGCGGATGAGATCCGGATGGCCGTCGATGGTGAAGTTGTTGTTGACGTTGGTGATCGTGCCGCGGCTGGAGGGCACGCGGAGGATGCCGCCCTCGATGAAGACTACCTGGCCACCGGTCGAGCCGGTCGGCGACCAGGCGAACACCGCGTCCTGGAAGATCATGCGGCCGGTGAAGTTCCCGAACTTGCCGAAGTTCGTGTTGTCGACCTGGATGAAGAACCAGAAATACTTGCTCACGTCGCCGTTGAAGGCGAGGCGCGTGCGGCGCATGAACACGTCCGTGGACCAGCCGGTGCCGTCCGGCGTGCCGTTCTCGTTGAACAGGGCGTGCGTCTGGACGTTGATCCCGAAGTTCAGGTTCACGCCCTCGATGGGCACGGGCAACTTGATTGCGTGAGCGGCGAATGGTGCGACGGAGAGAGAAGCTACGAGAAAGGCCTTCCAGGGAGCCCTCATTCGCGATCCTTTCCGGCGTGATGCTGCGGCAGACAATGAACGCGGAGACGCTGTTGGCTGCGTTTGAGGCCGAGCTTGCGGCGCACTCTACGAAATCAATCCATCATCTTGCAATCGGGGGGTGGCGAATCGATGAAGCTGAAGCGCTCGGATCTCCTGTCCAAGTTCTGTTCAATGCGGTGCGCGACGACGACGTCCATCCGCTTCGCCTCCCGGGCGCGCGGGGGGTTTCGATAAAGGTTTCGGCCACTTCAGATTTCCGTCGGACCAAAAGCGCGCAGGTGGCGGCCGCCGCGCCGACTCGCTGCATCATGCGCCAGCGCACCATGGCATCGCTCGATGTCAGGGCACGATTCGCGCCTTCAACGCGTGGCGATGCAGCAGAGCACCTTGGCTGTCGAGCGGTGTTCGGGGCTCGAGAGGCAGCCGAGGAATTCCTCGCGCATCCGATCGAACCTCGCACCAGCGAAGTCCCGCAGCAGCTTCATGCGATCGAATTTGCCTCCCAGGCATCGACCATGTCCTTCCGCGCCGGTCCGGTGGTGAAGGAAAGCTCCTCATCCCCGAGGATCAGCTCCTTCGAGACGCTGAAACCGCTGCGCTCCAAGCACAGATCGTCGACTTCGGTCAACGCGATCCATCCGCCCGCGCCAAGAGCCCTGTTCCATCCCTCGAGCGCGACGGGCAAGTCGGAAAAATACGCCGCGACGAAGCTGCCCCATACGCCGTCGGCGAGAATGCCCAGGTCGGGGAGATTTGCCAGATCGTGCTGCCGGAACTCGGCCTTGCCGAGTGCTTCTACCAAGGCGCGCGAAGCCCGTGGCAACGTGCCACCTCCTGCGGCATACTCCAGGCATGCCCGGTTCGAACAGCGCGCGCGTGGTGATCTCCTGGAGCGCGAAGGCGAACGCCTATGTCGCCCGAGACCCGGCGCGGCCAGGCGTCCTCGCTCGCGGGGCGACGCTCGCCGAAGCGGCACGTAAGTTAGCAGCTGCCGTCGAACCGCAGGCGGGCCAGCCGCTCCTGGGTGCTGTGGATGCGATCCAGCGCGAAGTCAGGCGCAAGCGGTTGCGCGTCTCCCGCAAGGAGATAGCCGCCGAGGTGCGCGCCACTCGGGCCGAGCGCCGCCGCCGCGGGTGAGACTCGTCTTCGACACCAACGTCCTGGTTTCGGCGCTCCTGACACCAGGAGGCACATCCGATCGAGCGCTCCGAGCTGCAGCTGTGGGCGGTTCAACGTTTCTCTACGACGGGCGCATTCTCGCCGAGTACCGAGCTGTCTTGAGCCGTCCGAAGTTCCGGCCCGCGATTACTCCGCCGATGATCCAGCGGTTGATCTCCGCGCTCATCGCCAGCGGCGAGAAGATCGCCGCGCACCCAGCGGACCTCGGCCTTCCTGATCCCGACGACACGCCCTTCTTGGAAGTAGCCCTCACCGGCCGCGCCGACGCCCTTGTTACGGGAAACGCGCGCCATTTCCAACCCTCGCACGGGATCACAGTCGTCTCGCCGAGCGGTCTTCTGAAGCTGCTGGGCGGCCACCGGGGCTGACGCATCGTCGCTGAAGCCGATGCGATTTCGAGCCGCTCCTACTTCGAGGACAAGAAAAAGCGGTGCAACACTCGGTGAATTTGGCCACAGACCCCGCAAATCCCACCGCTACCCGTCCGGAAGAAAATGGTCAGAGCCGCCCTGTAAGCCGGGTTCTGTCTCGCCGGGTCGTCACCTTCCCGGCGGAGGCGGACATTCCTCTAGGACCGGCGTTGCCGCCGGCCTCCAGCGAGCCACCCGGGAGCGCGGCGGGCGACCGCATTGCTCCCCTATGTGCTCTTGCTCCGGGTGGGGCTTGCCGTGCCGCCCGTGTCACCACGGGCGCGGTGCGCTCTTACCGCACCGTTTCACCCTTGCCGGCTTTCGCCGGCGGTCTGTTCTCTGTGGCGCTGTCCCGCGAGTTGCCTCGGCTGGCCGTTAGCCAGCACCCTGCCCTGTGGAGCCCGGACTTTCCTCCCGCGCGTTGAAGCGCCGGCGTCCGTCCGGGCGGCTCTGACCGACTGCAATCCTAGGATGCCGGCGCGCCCGGATCAATTCAGGGCATCTCTTCGTCGATGGCGCGGTTCGACATCTCGTCGGCCAGCGCGTTCTCTTCCCGCGGCACGTGGGTGAGCTCGTAGCGGTCGAAGCTCCGCAGCAACCGCAGCGCTTCGGCATGGAGCGGCTTGAGGCCCGCGTGCCGCACGGCGTACTCCCCCTTCAGCTGCCGGATGAGGAGCTGGGAGTCGGCCCGCACCTCGACCTCGCGAAAGCCGAGCTGGCGCGCGTGTTCCAGGCCGAGGATCAACCCCTGGTACTCCGCCACGTTGTTGGTCTGCTTGCCCAGGAAGCGGCCGAGCCGGGCGATGACGTTGCCGTCCAGGTCTGTCAGCACCGCCCCCGCGCCGGCGGGTCCTGGATTGCCGCGCGCCGCTCCGTCCGAATAGACCCGCACCCTGCGTCCCGCGGTGCCCGCCTTCTTGGGTGGCGCGTCGACTCGCCTCGGGTCGGTGGGCGCGGAGGGCGAGCCTGGTTTCTCCTGCTGGAGCTGCCGGGCGGCCCCACGCAGCAGCTTCTGCGCGGCATCCAGCGAAAGACCGGGCAGCGCGGCGCGCGTCTTCTCCAGCGACTCGCGCTCGGCGATGGCCAGCAGGAGCTGCGCGGGCGTGACGACCACTACACGTTGGCCGCCGCCTTGGGCTCGTCGGCGGCGTAGATGAAGCGGTGGCAGTTCGGGCACATGAGGATCTCGCTGCCGGTGAGCAGGTTGTTCGCCATCTGCGGGGGAATGTTGCGCTGGCATCCCTTGCAGGTCCCCGCCACCACCGGAACGACGGCCAGCCCTCCGCGCTGCTTGCGGATGCGCTCGTACTTCCCGACCAGCGACCGGTCGCAGAGCTCCACCAGCCGCTTCCGCTCGGCGTCCAGCTCCGACATCCGGGCCTGCAGGCCGTCCAGCACGCTGCGGATCTCGGCCCCTTCGCGCGCGACCACCGCTTCCTTCTCCGCCAGCGCCTGCTCTCCGGCCTCGACCTGCTTCTTCAGCTCGCCGTACTCGCCGGCGAGACGCTTGATCTCCTCGTCCGCGGTCTGGTTGGTCTTCTTGGCGATGTCCAGCTCGCGCGCCAGGGCGGCGTACTCGCGGGGCGTCTTCAGCTCGTTGAGCCGCGACTCCCACTTGCGCACCTTCTCCTTCTCCAGATGGAGCAGCTGCTCGTTCTGGCGGCGGGCGCGCTCGTTGTCGGCGAGGCGGCCGCGCGTGGTGTCGAGATGGGCCTTGGCCTGGTTCCGCTCCGCCTCGATCTGCCGGAGGCGGGTTGGGTGCTTCTCTGCTTCAGCGGAGAGATCGCGGATTCTGAGATCGACCTGTTGCAGTTCTTCGAGGGCCTTCAGCTTCTCTCGCGACAACGTTTGCCTCCCGAGCGGGGCTTGCTTTTTCGCCCCTGCGCCGCGAGATGTCAACGCTGGCGAGCGGCCGTGCCCGCGCCGCGGACAAAAGATGGGCCCGGCAGGAGTCGAACCTGCATGCGCCCGGTTATGAGCCGGATGCTCTGACCGTTGAGCTACGGGCCCGCGCACACAGTACCCTGGTCGGTGGCGTGCGCGCACAGTTCAGGGCAATACTGGGCTGGTGCGAACGCTCGCCTTGCTGGCAGCCCTGATGCCCTCCCTCGCGTTCGCCGACGTCATCGACCTCTCTCGCGAAGGACGCCGCGATCGCGGCCAGCCTGCGACCTTGGTCGTGCGCGCGGAAGGCGGCAACGAGTTCGCGCCCTACGGCTACGTCGGCGGATGCCTGAGCTGGATGATCGACGACTACGACGTGATCGAAGGCGGCGCGGGCGGGGGTTTCCCCGGACTCCAGCTCGGCCTCGCCATCCGCCGCCTCTTCGGCGAGGGCGGCCAGTACCTCTTCGCCGAGCTGTTCCTCTCGGGCAACACCAAGGTGGACCGCGGAGTCGACCGGAGCGCTCCGACCAATCCCGTGGGGAACAGCAGCCTCTGGACCGGACTGGGCTTCGGATTCGAGCAGCGCTCCGGCTTCTTCGACCTGAGCGTCGCCGGGAACATCGTCTTCACCAGCACGGACTTGAGCCCGCACTGGTCGGTCCACGGCGGCCTCGGCTTCGGTTTCTAATTCTCCACGAAGCTGCGCAGCCGCTTGGACCGGCTGGGGTGCCGCAGCTTGCGCAGCGCCTTGGCCTCGATCTGCCGGATGCGCTCGCGCGTCACCTCGAAGTCCTGGCCCACTTCCTCGAGGGTGTGGTCGGACTTCTCGCCGATGCCGAACCGCATCCTCAGCACCTTCTCCTCGCGCGGCGTGAGCGTGGCGAGCACCTTCCGGGTCTGCTCGGCCAGGTTCATGTTGATCACCGCGTCGGAAGGCGAGGTGATGGCCTTGTCCTCGATGAAGTCGCCGAGGTGGCTGTCCTCCTCCTCTCCGATGGGCGTCTCCAGCGAGATGGGCTCCTTGGCGATCTTGAGGACCTTGCGGACCTTGTCGAGCGGCAGCTCCATCTTCTCCGCGATCTCCTCGGGAGTAGGCTCGCGGCCGATCTCCTGCACCAGGTAGCGCGAGGTGCGGATCAGCTTGTTGATGGTCTCGATCATGTGCACCGGGATGCGGATGGTGCGCGCCTGGTCGGCGATGGCCCGGGTGATGGCCTGCCGGATCCACCATGTCGCGTAGGTGGAGAACTTGTACCCGCGCTTGTACTCGAACTTGTCCACCGCCTTCATCAGGCCGATGTTGCCTTCCTGGATGAGGTCGAGGAACTGCAAGCCGCGGTTGGTGTACTTCTTGGCGATGGAGACCACCAGGCGCAAGTTGGCCTCGACCAACTCGGCCTTGGCCTTCTCCGCCTTGCGCTCGCCGGCGATGATCCCGCCGTAGCTCTTCTTCAGCTCGTCGACCGGGAGCAGCGCCTCTTCCTCGACCCGCTTCACCTTGCGCGGAGCGGCGGCGATGGTGCGGGCCACCTCCGCGATCTCGTCCTCCGGCAACCCCAGGCTCTTCAGCTTCTTGCGCGCCGCCTGGCCGGTCTTCCCCTCGTCCTCCGCGTCGCGGAGGAAGACCTTCAGCTCCTTCAGCGGCACTCCCACCCGGTGCTCGATCTGGCGCATCTCCCGCTCGACCTGGTCGACCCGCTCGATCAGCTTCTTGAGGTTCTCGATGATGCGCTCGATCTGGCGCTTGTTGAGCTTGACCTCCGCCAGCGTCTCCGCCATGGCCGCTTCGTTGCGGCTGACGGCGTCGCGGTACTCCTTGCGCTTGCCGTCGGAGACCTTGCGGGTCTTCGAGCTCATCAGCTCGTTGAAGTGCTCGTTCTCGCGGTCCAGGCGGCGGATCTTGTCGATCAGCTTCACCACCTGCTCGGTCCGGCCCTGCTCGTCGAAGGTCTCGTCGTCCTCGTCGGGCGCGTCGCGGATCACTTCCCGCACCCGCATCTTGCCCTTCCGCAGCCGCTCGCCGATCTGGATGATCTCCTTGATGGCGATGCTGGAGTGGAGCACGGCGTCGAGGACTTCCTTCTCGCCGTCCTCGATGCGCTTGGCGATCTCCACTTCGCCCTCGCGGGTGAGCAGCGAGACCGACCCCATCTTGCGCAGGTACATGCGTACCGGGTCGTTGGACTTGGAGTAGGCGTCCTCCTCCTCCTGCTCCGCCTTCTCCTGGGGAGTGGTGGTGTCCTCTTCCTTCGCCGCCACCGGCTCCGGCTCGGGCGGCTTGGTCTCCGGCAGCTTGACCTTGTTCGCCTCGTCGACGATGGCGATGTCGTTGTCTCCGAACATCGACATCACGTCGTCGATCTGGTCGGAGGAGACGATGTCCGCGGGCAGCGC